>Ga0075158_10000720_pt1 | contig 26999 bp, 16 predicted proteins | sample JI91814BDNA_FD_70968 | JGI IMG/M metagenome (GOLD analysis project Ga0075158, IMG submission 70968) | Wastewater effluent complex algal communities from Wisconsin, to seasonally profile nutrient transformation and Carbon sequestration -... | ecosystem: Engineered > WWTP > Effluent > Algae... | reverse complement strand
GGCATGGCGGAGGAGCCGATCTGCTTGTCCTCGAAGGGCTCGTCGATCTCCTTGCGATTGCAAAGGAGGCGGATGTCGGTGGCGATCTTGTGGAGGACGGAGGCAGTGGAGGCGAGGTCGGCGAGGATGAAGGTGTCGATGACGCGGGGGTAGGTTTGGCCGACAAGTTCATATGCATTTGTGTCGGTGGAGTCGTTTCCGCGATACTCAGTCAGCACAGAGTCGTTGCAGAGCTCTTGCAGAACCGCATACTCCAACCGATCGACTTGCTTCGATCCTCCAAAGAGGGCTTCAAACGAGGCCTGTGTGCCTGTAGCCCCCCGCAGTCCCTTGAATCGAACGGTCGAACCGAGTTCATAGCTCAGACGATCGATACACAGTCCCAAGTCTGCCGCCCAGTTCGCGAGTCGGCGTCCAACCGTGCTAGGCTGGGCTGGCTGATAGTGCGTGAATCCAAGCGTGGGGATACTGATCGTGCGTACAGCAGACTGCGCAAAGCTCTGGACCACACGAACGGACTTGAGTTCGACCAATCTCAGCGCCTCGGCCAAAATCAACATATCCGCATTACACACCACATCCTGACTCGTCATCCCAAGATGGATAATCCCCTTCGCCTTCGGGCACGAGTCGCCAAGCGCGTGGACGTGGGCCATCACGTCGTGGCGGAGTTCGCGTTCGTACTGCTCCGCGGCCTTCATCTCCTCGTCGGTGATGCCGCCGGGACGCGTGACGACGGCACGCAACTCCTCGACCTGTTCCTTGGTCACGGGCAGACCCAGTTCATGCTGCGCCTCGGCGACGGCGAGCCAGATCCGCCGCCACGTGTTGAACTTGTGGCGGGGCGACCACAGCCGCAGCATCTCCGGGCTGGCGTTGCGGCTGGCGAGGGGGGAGGAATAGGTGTCGTACGAGGAGGTCATGGCGGATCGTATGAGGCAAGGATGCCGAGCCTCGTCAACTCTTCTTGCCGAGTGCAACTCGCAGGCCTGTGGCGAGAATCGCGATTGCCGCAACTGGTGGGAAGACCGACGCAATGAAGACGACTCGGAATGCGATATTCGTGAAGGACCGAATGGAAATGCCGTTCGAGGCAACCTTGTCCCACGCGAGAATGGACATCCATGCGACCACTCCTCCAATGAACGCGACGGCGAGTAGCGCCACGGCGGCCCCAAAGACGCCAGCGATCTTTGACATTCGCCCTCGCTGGGCCATCTTGCCACTCATGTGGACGGCGGCGATCATGAGTGCCAACAAAGCGAGATCGACGCCGACGATCGCGAGGGTGACTGACCACTCTCCGGCGTCGTGCTGACGGGCCCAGGTGTTCGCATTGCGTTCCACAAAGTCTGACAGTGTTCCGAGCATTGGCCGACAATAGCCTTGTGGGAATCAGCCCAGAATCCCCCGGGGAAACCCCTTCGGCCCGCGGCGGGTTCGCGCGCGGTTCTGGTCGCGCCAGCGCGTATCATTTCCCCCTGACGCCGCCCTCTGCCCCGTGCCGTTATGTCTGGGTATGCAGTCAGGAGAAGGAGCCATCCCTTGTCCACCGCGACCCTTTCGCCTTCGACCCTCGCCGTTTCCGGCGGGACCCCCGTCTCGGCCAAGCCCATCCCGTTCATGTCCACCGCGCTCACCGAAGGCGACATCGCCGCGTGCGTTGAGGTCTTGAAGTCGGGCATGCTCCGCTCGGCCAAGAAGTGCGAGGAGTTCGAGAACCAGTGGGCGAAGATCACGCAGTGCAAGCACGCCCTCACGTGCGCCAACGGCACGGTCGCGCTTCAACTGGCGTACGAGCCCCTCTTCAACCCGGGCGATGAGATCCTCGTCCCCGCGTGGTCGTACATCGCGACGGTGTCCATGATCGTCGCCCGCGGCTGCACGCCCGTCTTCGTCGATGCCAACCCCGACACGTTCCAGATCGATGTGGCGGATGCCGCGAAGAAGGTGACGAGCAAGACGCGTGGCATCGCCGCCACGCACCTCTATGGCTGCCCGGTCGATATCGACGGCGTCGAAGCCCTCGCGAAGAAGGCGAATCTCAAGATCGTCTACGACGCGGCTCAGGCGCACCTCGCGACGTGGAAGGGCAAGGGGCTCGGCGCGTTTGGCGATGCGGTGACGTATTCGCTGTATGCGACGAAGAACCTGGCGACGGGCGAGGGCGGGTTCATCACGTGCAATGACGACAATCTCTGCCGCAAGTTGAAGTTGCTCAGGAGCCACGGCGAGACGGACAAGTACCTCCACGAGTCCGTCGGGTACAACTATCGCATGAACGATATCACGGGCGCGCTGGGGCTCTCGCGCCTCGCTCGCCTTGATGGCCAGACCAAGCAGCGTCAGAAGAACGCCGCGAAGTATGACGGCATCCTCAAGAACATCCCGGGCCTCATCGCGCCTAAGACCACGCCCAATGGCGAAGCCGTGTTCCACCTGTACACGGTGAAGATCAAGCCCGGCGCGTTCCGCTGCACGCGTGACGAGTTCTGCAAGGCGCTGATGGCCGAGGGTGTGCCGACGGCGACGCACTATCCACGCCCCTTGCCCAAGCAGCCCGCGCTCGCGAAGTGGGACAAGAAGGATTGCCCGATCAGCGACACGCTGGCGACGCAAGTCTTCTGCCTGCCCATGCACCACGACCTTACCGACGATCACTTCCGCATCGTGGGCGAAGCGCTCGCGAAGGTGGCGGCGGCGTACAAAGCCTGAACAGAGACGGTCCTGCAGACGGCGATAGTTCCGAAGAGACGAAGTGAAGAGTTGAGACATCAAGACCCCGGCCCGTCCATCGATGGAGGCCGGGGTTTTCGTGCGCCAACGCGGAACTTATCTGGACAGTCGACCAAGCAACGAACATCGAAGCAATGAAAGAACCTTGCGTATGATTCGTGGTAATCGCCGAGTTTCGCGGGAGATGAAACCGCGAGAGCGGGGGACCCAGTCCGTGTGGGGCGAATCGCAGTGTGCGTAGGGCCAACCTTCGGCCCGAGCCCGTCAGCTAACCCCGTAGGCGTCGGAGGGATGAACCACCCGGAGTGACCGGAGGTCGTCCTCTGCACTTTGGGAGTTATTCAGCATGCTCAACGACAACTCGGTGTCTCCTCCGCCCGGCGCACAAGACGCCCCAGCGGAAAGGCTGCCCCTGCGCACACGCTTGCGCCGGGCGGTGATCGGTCCGCCACGCTCCTTGAACGACAAGGGACTCTTTCACAAGGTCTCACTGATCGCGCTGCTTGCGTGGGTCGGTCTGGGCGCGGATGGACTTTCGTCGTCGGCGTATGGCCCGGACGAAGCGTTCCGGGCGGTGGGTTCGCACTCGTATCTGTTGCTGGGGCTGGCGGCGATGACGGCCCTGACGGTGATCATCATCTCCGTCGCGTACAGCCGTGTGATCGAACATTTCCCGCACGGCGGCGGCGGATATGTCGTCGCGACAAAGTTACTGGGCGAGAAGGCGGGCGTCGTCTCGGGCAGCGCCCTCCTCGTGGACTATGTGCTGACCATCACGATCTCGATCGCGGCGGCGGGCGATGCGCTCTGGAGTTTCCTGCCCGGCTCGTGGGGAATGTGGAAAGTCCCGACGGAAGCGGCGGTGATCGTGGGGATGATTCTCCTCAACCTGCGCGGCGTGCGCGAGTCCGTCCTCGTGCTCGCGCCGATCTTCGTCCTCTTTGTCATCACGCACGTCGTGCTGATTGTCGGCGGCTTCATCGCGCATGGCTCGCAGATTCCGCAGACACTCTCCAACGCGGGCACGGGACTGCGCGAGGGTGTCTCGACGCTGGGGTTCATGGGCGTGTTCCTGCTCTTCGTGCACGCGTACTCGCTGGGCGGCGGCACGTACACGGGAATCGAGGCCGTGTCGAATGGACTCGCGATCATGCGCGAGCCGCGCGTGAAGACGGGCAAGCGCACGATGCTGTACATGGCGGCCTCCCTCGCGTTCACCGCGAGCGGCATCCTGATCCTGTACCTCCTCTGGAACGTCGCGCCCGAGGAGGGCAAGACGATGAACGCCGTGCTCGCCGAGAGATTCGTCGAGGTCGTGCCGCTCGGGCAGGTCTTTGTCGTGCTGGTGCTGATCGCGGAAGGGCTGCTGCTGATCGTGGCGGCACAGGCGGGGTTTGTGGATGGACCGCGCGTGCTGGCGAACATGGCGATCGACTCGTGGGTGCCGCGCCGGTTTGCGGCGCTTTCGGAGCGACTCACGGCGCAGAACGGCGTCCTGCTCATGGGCTTCGCTGCGCTCGCGGCGCTCCTCGCGACCGGCGGCAGCGTGCGCTACCTCGTGGTGATGTACAGCATCAACGTGTTCCTCACGTTCTCAATGACGGAACTGTCCATGTGCCGCATGTGGTGGCTCGAGCGCAAATCGAGGCGTGACTGGTCGAAGAAGATCCGGATCCACGTCGCCGGTCTCATCCTGTGCGCCACGATTCTGGCCGTCACGGTGTATGAGAAGTTCCTCGATGGCGGTTGGATCACGCTCATCATCACGTGCGGCGTCGTGGGCATCTGCCTCGCGATCAAGCGGCACTACTCGAGTGTCGGATCTCGACTGTCGAAGGCGTTTGAGGGACTGGAGAAGATCCCGCCCGCGCCACAGACACTGCCCCTCGACGACGCGGACGGAACCGGGACCGAAGCCATCTCCCCCACCGCTCCGACGGCCGTCGTCCTCGTCGGCGGCTACAACGGCTTTGGAATCCACACGATGTACAACGTCTTCCGCGCCTTCCCAGGCCACTTCAAAAACATCGTCTTCGTCTCGGTTGGCGTGATCGACTCGGGCGGCTTCAAGGGCGAAGACTCGATCGATCGACTGCGCGAGGAAACCCAACGCACCCTAGATCGCTACCTCGATCTCGCCAGAAACCTCCGCATCCCCGCAGTCGCGCGCCTCGCGGTCGGCACCGACGCGGTGGACGAGGCAGAGACCATCTGCCGCCAAGTCGCAAAGGAGTTCCCCCGCACAACGTTCTTCGCGGGTCAGGTCATCTTCCCGCGCGAGTCGTTCCTGCAGCGACTCCTGCACAACCAGACGGCGTACGCGATCCAACGCCGCTTGCAACTCGTCGGACACAACACGGTGATCCTGCCGGCGCGGGCGTAGGAGCAATCACAGCAGAATCACTCGACGACAGGCCCCGGAGAAATCCGGGGCCTTGTCATGCTGTGTCAACTTCGCGCACTCGCCCAACCCTGGCTTGTCCCGTCGCTTACGCTCACTCCTCGTGAACCCCGCGCCCGCGAAATCTCCCCTCCGCCTCCTCATCGTCCTGCCCAGCTGGGTCGGCGACACCGTCATGGCCACGCCCACGTTGCGCCTCATCCGCAACGCGCTCCCCGGGGCGTTCATCGGCGCGCTCGCCCGCCCCGGGATCGATCTGGTTGTCGCTGGGACGAACTTCTTTGATGAGGTCCACGTCGCGCGGGCGCAGGGGATGATGGGGCCGAAACTCGTCGCGAACAAAGTGCGTCCGCGGCGGTATGACACCGTGCTGCTGCTGCCAAACTCTCTCTCGTCGGCACTGATCGTGCGACTCGCGGGGATCCCACGGCGCGTTGGGTATGACCGTGATGCACGCGGGCTCTTGCTCACCGAGCGCGTGCGCCCTCCACGCGAAGTCAGTGGCCCGCGCGCGGGGCAGGCCGCCCTCGTCTCGCCCGTTGATTACTACTACAACCTGGCGAAACGAACTGTGCTTACGCACGAGGGGGCGAGGGGGCGAGGGGGCGACGGCGAGAATGCCGACGCGTTCCTCACGCTGCCTCGCGGCGTCTTCATGGAACTCGCCACGACCGACGCCGACGATGCGCTCGCCGCGGACATCCTGCAGAAGCACAACGTCCCCACCGGGCACCCGTTCGCGATCCTGAACCCGGGCGGCAACAACCCCGCCAAGCGCTGGCCCGCCGACCGCTTCGCGCAGATCGGGGCGTACCTCAGCGCGTCCCAATCCTCACGCCCCGCAATGGCAATCCTCATCAATGGCTCCCCCGGCGAGGCCGACATCTGCGATGCGATCGCCGCGGGCATCTCCAGCCAAGCGCCGACGTCCAAGGTCGTCAACCTCTCACGCTCGGGCGGCACGCTCGGCTCGCTCAAGGCCCTCACGCGCACGGCGCGTTTCATGGTCACCAACGACACAGGCCCACGGCACATCGCCGCCGCCTTCGGCACGCCGCTGGTCAGCCTCTTTGGCCCCACTGACCACCGCTGGACGACGATCCCAACTCGCCCGACCGGCCCCGAAGAAATCGTTGTCGCGGACCCGACGCTCCCGCCTGAGGAACTTTCCAACGACCATCCAGAACGCTGCCGTATCGAGCGGATCGAGTTCGAGACGGTGCGAGCCGCGGCTGATAGGGTCTTGGCAGGGTCACAGACGCTGTCTACTTGACCTTGCGCCCGCAACCACTACCATCCCGGCCCCAGATGTCACGTCTGGGCTCAATCGGCGGGGAGACCCGGCCGATGGAGTGAGTTCGACTCCCCGAAGCCTGCCAGGGCCTCGGGCGTCCCCTGCTGGGGGCATAGCTCAGTTGGTAGAGCGCATCCATGGCATGGATGAGGTCGTCGGTTCGAGTCCGTCTGCCTCCACTTTCCCAGCAGCAAGGCCCGGGCAATCGCCCGGGCCTTTTTTACGCGCCCGTTTTTGGCACGCTCCGGGCGGAAGTCGTCATCCCGCAAACCCAATCGCGACGAAGAGATACTCGTGGCACAGACCAACTTCGGCAGCATCTGGCGCTCGACCTTCTTCTGGCTGATGGTCATCTTCTGTCTCGGCATCGGTGGCTACGCGCTCTATGCCTACACCACGCGCCCCATCGGCGAGATGGTCCACCCAGACATGCGCCGCACCTTCCAGGAACACCGCGCCGGCATTGTCACGCACGCCGTCGCCGCATCGATCGCACTCATGCTCGGCCCGTGGCAGTTCGTCGGACGACTGCGCGCACGCATGCCCAAACTCCACCGATGGATGGGACGTGTGTACCTCCTCGGCGTGCTTGTCGGCGGCCTGGCCGGTCTCTACATGTCGTGGTTTGCCTTCGGCGGGTGGGTCTCCACCGGCGGCTTTGGAACGCTGGCCCTGCTTTGGCTCGGGACGGGTGTCCAGGCCTATCGCACGGCTCGGGCAAGGAAGTTCGCGGCACATCGAGCTTGGATGATGCGGAACTTCGCCCTAGCACTTTCCGCCGTCACGCTGCGCATCGGCCTGCCGATCGGATTCGGCATGGAATGGCCCTTCGAAGTCTTCTATCCCGCGCTCGCGTGGATCAGTTGGGTGCCCAACCTATTGGTGGCGGAGTGGCTGATTCGGCCCAAGACCAAGCCTCGGCCTGTGACGAAGCCGGCGTCCTAGTCAGCACCCACGCCAGCACCGACATCGACACCCCCATCAGCATCCTGACGGACGCGCCCTCCCGCACCCTGCACGACCCAGAACCCTCCTACAACTCCGCCTATGCCGCACGACCATGCAGGCTCAGGCATCTTCTCCGCGCGCGTCACGCGTGGCCTGTGGCATTACGGCCTGCTCGCGTTCTGCATCTCCCTTTTCGTCCTCTTCCTCCTCTACCCCATCTTCCTCACCGTCAAGGGTGCGTTCGTCGTCGACCCCAAAGACCCCAACAGCCCGCTCACGCTGCAAAACCTCTCGCTGGTCTTTCAAGACCCATCCCTCCGTGCCGGACTCTTCAACTCCTTCAAGATCGCCGCCTGCACGACGACGCTCGCGACGCTCATCGCCCTGCCGCTGGCAATGCTCTCGGCCAGTTACCGCTTCCCGGGCAAGTCCTTCTTCAACGCCATCGTCCTTGTGCCACTCATCCTGCCGCCGTTTGTCGGGGCGATGGGCGTGCGTGCGATGATGGGGCGTCAAGGTGCCGTCAACGCGCTCCTCGGCACAGAGATGGACCTCTTCGCGGGCTCACTCGATCTCTTCGGGCTCAGCATCCCCACGCGGTTCATCGGGATCGTGATGCTGCAATCCCTCTCCCTCTATCCGATCATCTTCCTCAACGCGACCGCCGCCCTCGCCAACCTCGATCCCGCACTCGACGAAGCCGCCGAGAACTTGGGCGCCGGCTTCTGGAAGCGGTTCTTCAAGATCACGCTCCCGCTGATTCGGCCGGGCCTGTTCGCGGGCGCGACGATCGTCTTCATCTGGTCCTTCACGGAACTGGGCACGCCCCTCATGTTTGACATGAAGCAGGTGACGCCCGTGCAGATCTTTGAGGGGCTCAAGGAAGTCGAGAGTTCGCCCCGGCCCTATGCCCTCGTCGTGGTCATGCTGACGTGCGCCGTGTCCCTGTATCTCGTGGGTCGCGTGCTCTTCGGGCGCAAGGGGTATTCGATGCAGACGCGCGCGAGCCGAGCGTCGAGCGAGAAGGTTCTGACCGGCGGCAAGGGGCTGATCGCCGCTGGCGCCTTTGCCCTCGTCGCGATCATGGCCATCGGCCCGCACGTGGGCGTCGTCCTCACCAGCATCACCGTCCCCGGGCAGTGGTATGGCACCGTCCTCCCCACGCACACCACGCTCGATCACTACGAGCAGGCACTGACCGCGGGCGACTCCTTCGGCGCGATCGTGACGAGCCTCAAGTTCGCCCTCATTGCGATGGTCGTCGACATCGGCCTCGGTATCGTCGTCGCGTACCTGATCGTGCGGACGAACGTCAAAGGCCGGGGCGTGCTCGACGCGCTCTGCATGCTGCCGTTGGCGGTGCCGGGGCTGGTCCTCGCATTCGGCTACGCCGCGATGAGTTTGCAATGGCCGTTTGCCAAGGGCGGGCCGCTCGACATGTTTGGCATCTTCACCGCGAACCCCAACCCCGCGCTGTTCCTCGTCATCGCCTACTCCATCCGTCGTCTGCCCTACATGGTCCGCTCGACGGTCGCCGGCCTCGAACAAACCAGCGGCGAACTGGAAGAGGCCGCCGTGAATCTCGGCGCTTCGCGCATCACCGCGATGCGCCGCGTCATCGTGCCGCTGATTGCGGCGAACCTCATCGCGGGTGGCCTGCTCGTCTTCTCGTTCTCGATGCTCGAAGTCTCCGACTCGCTCATCCTGGCGCAGCAGCCCAACGACTTCCCCATCACCAAGTCGATCCTCATGTTCACCGAGCGCCTAGGCGACGGCATTTACATCGCCTCGGCCCTGGGCGTCTGGGGCATGGCCCTGCTCACAGTCACCCTGTTCGGGGCGTCAGCCCTCTTGGGGAAGAAACTGGGTTCGATCTTCAGGGTGTAGCGCAGGCTACAAGTTCTAACGCTGCCATTTGCAAGCACTTATGGCTACCGGCAGTCTTCTTTGCAACCGGCAGAACCGGATTCCGAGGAAGTAGGTCACCCCACAGACTAGCATTTACTAGTCTTGGGCCGGGTTCCGATCGTTCGGCACCTCGGCCGGGCGTGTGGGGTGAGGAGTCGACTCATGAAAATGTCGCGGGTGATCGTCGGGAGTGGCTTGGTGGCGTGCATGTTGGCTTTGTCGGGCTGCATCGTCTCGATCAAGAGCGAGGAGTCGTCCGTCGGCCCAACCTACGACGGAAACAGCAACGCCAAGGTGAAGTTGTCCTATTCCGAGCGTGAAACGCTTCCCCAGGTCAACACCACGGCGGACCTTCCCACCGTGCGCAGCCGCTATGGCGAGGCACTGAGCAAACTGGGTCCCACCACCACGCTCGAGGAGTTCAAGGGCTTGTTCCCCAACGCCACGTTCGCTGAACGCCGCGAGATGGGTCCTGCCAAGATGGACGCCTATTCCGTTCGCGTCGAAGAGAAGTTCCGCTACCGCGACGAGTCGTACGGCTACATGGCCCGCGATGAGAAGTGGTTCTACTTCCGCGATGGCGCTTTCGTGAAGTGGAGCGGCCCCAACCAGTGGCCCGAAGGTGCTGGCGACGCGAAGTAAGCGCGACGATCACCCTTCATCAAGATCCTCACGCCCACGATGAGTCCTCGAATCGTGGCGCTCTCGCAGGACATTCCCGCACGAGGAGTGTGGGCATCCAAGAATGCACCATGCCCGTGCGTGGTCCAACTTGGCTCTCGGTCACGCCCCGCGCGATCCTCCATGTCGACATGGACGCGTTCTACGCCTCCGTGGAGCAGCACGACAATCCAACGCTCAAGGGCAAGCCCGTGCTCGTGGGCGGCTCGGGGAAGCGGGGTGTCGTGTGCGCCGCGTCCTATGAGTCGCGCGTGTTTGGCTGCCGCAGCGCGATGCCAATGAGCGTCGCGAAACGCCTGTGCCCCAGCGCCACAATCGTGAAGCCCCACTTCGCTCGGTACATCCAGGTTTCCGAGCAGGTGCGCACGATCTTCGACTCGTTCACGCCGCAGATCGAGCCCTTGTCGCTCGATGAGGCGTTCCTCGACGTCACGAACAGCATCGCGCTCCTGGGCGAGCCGACGCAGATGGCCAAGACCATCCGCGAGCGAGTGAAGAGCACCACCGGCGTCACGTGCTCCGTGGGCGTGGCGCCCAACAAGTTCCTCGCGAAAATCGCGAGCGACATGAACAAGCCCGATGGGCTCACCATCCTCGGACCCGACCATGCAACCCTGCAGTCACAGATCGATCCGCTCAACATCGAGCGCATGTGGGGCGTGGGCCCCAAGACCACTCCCAGAATGCACGCGCGTGGCTGGCGCACATTCAAGGACGTCCGCCTCGCCGGGCTTGATCAACTTTGCGCCGCCCTGGGCGATTTTGGCGAGCACTGCTGGATGCTCAGCCAGGGGCTCGACGATCGCGTCGTCCACACCGAGCGCGAGGCCAAATCCATCGGGCACGAGGAGACCTTTCACGACGACATCGCCGACATGGAAGAACTGAGGGCCATCCTCCTTGCTCACGTCGAGCATGTCGCACGCCGCTTGCGCAAGCACGATCTCACATGCCGCACGATCTCTCTGAAACTCCGCCGCCCTGACTTCACGACGCTGTCTCGCTCCACCACGCTCGACCGCGCAACCGACGACACCGCGACTCTCTGGAAGCACTCGCTCGCGACCTTCGATTCCTGGGCAACCTCGCCCGGCGCCGGTGCGCTGCGTCTGCTCGGCATTCACCTCAGTGGCCTTTCGCCCAACACTCCTTCGGGCGTCGCTCACAATGAACAACTTTCTCTCTTTGCCGCTCCAGAAGAGGCCAAGCCATCACGCCGCACGAAAGTCGACGCCGTGACGGACGCGATCGCCAAGCGATTCGGACAAGACGCGATTGCACGGGCACGAACGATACGAAAAGAGAAGTAGTCCGCGTCACGCCGTGTGACCTACCGCTGCCCGGCCATACGCCGCACCGTCGCGTCGAACGTGCGGACCATGTGCCCGTGGATGAGGTAGCAGATCAGTGCGTACACGCCCGCGGCCACGATCGCGCCAAACGCCAGCGACACGCGCGCCCCCGCGAGCCCCGTCTCTCCCTCAATCGCCTTGCGCATACCCGTCTCAGGATCGGTCAGCGCGAAGATAAGCGACGCCGGCGAGATCGCGCCCAGCGCGGGACCAATCGCGGGGATCTCCTGGCTCGCCTGCCAGCCGCACAGACCAACCACGGCCGCGAACGCGCCGACGATACCAACCGTCGCAACGACCGACCCGATCGTGCCCTTGCTTCGCAGTGACTGGTTGAGCCCGACCATCACGCAGAATGCGGCGAAGGGCACGAACACCACGCCCGCCCATAGGCCTGCTTCTGGAATCACAACGGGAATCGTCAACGATGTCGCTCCAAGTGTGGACGTCACCGCCACGCCCCCACTGCGACCAAATCCACCCGCGCCCACGTACGCGCCCGCCACCACCAGCGTCGCCACCGGCACCGCGATCATCGGCAGGAGATACGCGATCAATCCGCGCAGTTTGCCCATGAGATACGCGCTCGCCGTCACGGGCGTCGTCAGCAAAATGTCGAGCGTGCCATCCTCTCGCTCGCGGCTGATCGCCGTGCCCGCCATGTTGACCGCAACCAGCGCGATGACCGCAACCTCGCCCCACACCGTGGCGGCAAGCGCAAGGCGAAAGTCGTCGTGGCTCAGCGTTCCCTGATGGAAGAACCACACGAGCACCAGCGAAAACAGCCCGCCCATCGCGACGAACGTCCATCGAGCGATGATGCGCCCGAGAGTCGCGTTTCTCGCGGCGGCCTCACGCCACGCGATCGGATTCGTCCACACGGACCTCGGCGGGCGATGCTCCGCGCCCGCGGCTCCCAATCCAAACATGCGCCGATACCACGGGATGCCGCCCTCTTCGCCCATGCGCGCGAGCGTCTGCAAGCCGCCGGCGCGAACGGTAATTGCCGACGCGACCATGCTGAGAAGGCTGATGACCGAACTGCCGATGCACCACGTCGCGACGGGCGTCTCGAGCAGCCACGCCTTGACGCCCGAATACGTGCCATGCGGGGCGGGGATGTACGTTGACGGATTGAGCAGCGCCCGCAGCGCGAGGAACGGATTGGTCGCGGTAAGCATCGTGACGCCACCGCCGCCATAGCCCAGCCCCGCGCGGGCAAGATAGGCATCGACCGCGCCGGTGACAAAGAGGTAACTCACGACGGCGACATAAAACACAAAGAACGCGCGCTTGCCCGCCATGCGCGAGACTGCGAGCGCAATCGCCACCGCGCCCACGACCAATGCCGCACATCCCGCGATCGCATAACTGAGGAAGATCGCACTGCCCGGCACGCCTCCAAAGTACTGCGTGAGCGCGAACAGCGGCAGGCTCGCGAGCAACAGCGCGAGCACAAAGAACAGCCGCCCGAGCAGGTTGCCCAGCACGATCTGCGAAGCAGACAGTGGCGTGGTCAGCAGCACCTCCCATGTGCGAGGGCTGCCCTCCTGCGCGATCGCGCCGCCCATGAAGATCGGTGCGAGCACGCAGATCAGCAGAATCTGCAAGTACGCGATGAACGTGAACGCGCCCGCCGCGGCCGACGCCAGATCCCGGTAACTCAGCGCGCCCGCGCTCGTGCGCGTCAGCAGAAGCCACAGGAGCGCGATGATCAGGATCGCGAGGTACGCGCTCCTGATGTAAAGGTGGCGCGTCCGCCGCGAGCCGTTTTGTACGAGGCGCACGGCGATCGGATTGGTGATGGCCAGGTTGAGAAACCAACGAAGAAAGACGGGCATGGCAGCATGCTACCGGATTCCCAGCCCCGAAGTTCTTGCTGAACTTCGCGCCAGATCACACTGCGACTGGGTTGTTCTACAGCATGGGGCTATGCAGTGTCCGGAACTCGGCAATCAAGCGTTCCAAATAAAATACTAACAAATCTACGTTGCCAGCCAAATCTCGCGCCACCTATTTGTGGATCATAACGTCCGTATTGTAGGAATTTTCCTTGGTGTTTCGCAGGAAACGGCGTTTTTATCTGCAAACTTCCGGAATTCTGATTGACACCGGCTCCTGACGCTGTAAGTTCCTCTTGACTCGAGGAGAGAGGGCACCCCTGAAAAACTGAGGGCTCTCCGCAATCGCGGTTCGTGCGGGCACGGCGGGTGGATCTTCACCGCGCGGCTGTGTCCGTCCGCATGGGTGGCATGGTGCCGCCTTGGTGTCGTGCGCGGTGGAGAATCGATCCCGAAAGGGATCTGAGAGAATCAGGAGACAGGACATGAAGATTTCGATCGGCTTTGTTGCATTCGGCGCGGCCATGGCCGCGGCTTCCCTCGCCAGCGCGGCGGGCACCAGTTTCGGGACCGCGACGACCAATAGCGGCGTCGGCACCGTCAGCGGCGCGCTCGACGCGTCGGGCAACGTCGCCGCCGTCCTCGGCGCTGAAACCCTCTTCGGGACTTTCGCCGACCAGAACCGCGCCAGCGGAGCGTTTAACACGCACAACGTCTCGGGCCTCCCCATTGGTGGCACGATGCGCGCCGCGATGCGTCCGACCGCTTCCTCGGGCGGCACCTCGGCCGACTGGGACTCCTACCTCCGCGTCCGCAATAGCGCCAACACCGCCACCCTCGCGACCAACGACGATGACGGCCCGGGCGCCATGTCCGCCATGCTCAGCGGCATCAGCGTTCCGGCCGACGGCAACGCCCTCGTCCAGATCACCGGCTACAGCGACCGCAACACCTACACCGGTGCGGACACGTCCAACTTCGGCGTCTACGACCTCGATATCTTCGTCGCCTCGATCGTCACGCCCCGCCAGTATGGCATCAACACGCAGTGGTGGCGCTTCGACAGCCTCCCCGCTGGTGGCACGCTCGAAGCATCCGTCATCAACGCCACGGGGACCTTCACCGATAGTTACTTGGGCGTCTTTGACTCCTCGGGCAACATGATCTTCGCCAACGACGACGGCGCCGTCGGCCTCTTCTCAGAAGTGGTCGCGGGCGACAACGTCCTCATCCCCGGCGACGGCATCCTCTACTTCGCCGTCACCAGTTACCAGGGCACGCTCGGCCAGGAACTGCTCACGAGCACCTACGCCAACGAGAACAACAACACCAAGACCGGCACGTTCGATCTCGTTGTGATCCCCGCCCCCGGCAGCCTCGCCCTCCTCGGGCTCGGCGGCCTGGTCGCGACCCGTCGCCGGCGCTGAATCCGCATACCTCTGCCGGTCTCGTGCCGGCTTTCTTCATGTTTGGACCGCCCGAGCCAGCCGCTCGGGCGGTTCTTTTTGTGCCTGGAAGGTACGTTGACTGTTGTTATAGGACGTTTTGAGTCGGGCCCGAGAGCCGAAATCGCAGATCTCAGGCCAATAATCTCGGCCTCAGCGAAGCGAGCGAGCCACTTTGCTCAACCCCCGTTGCGACCGACCAAATCTGGGTGGAATCCATCGCAAAAGTCTTGATTGATCCTGAATGGGGTGGTATGTTGTCCCTGTTCGAGGAGAGAGAGTCCCCTTAAATCTGGTGGCTCTCCAGCAACTTGACGCTTTCGGCCGTGGCGGGTGGGTCTTCGCTGCGCTGTCCCGGCTGAATAAGCAGGTAGTCTTGTGGCTATCTGTTCGTGCGCACGAAGCAGCGAAGAAGCGTGTCCCGGAAGGGACTTTGAGAGATTCAGGAGAGAAGACATGAAGAAGATTGCGTTTGGTTTCGTTGCAGTTGCTGGGCTCGCGGCTTCGGCCATGGCCCAGAACACCGGCGCTCGTCTCACCGACGGCACGGCGATCTTTGACTACACCGCTGTGACGGCCGGCGGCGTGGTCTCGAACCTGCCCACCTCGTCCACGACTGGCGGCAACGTCACCATGAACTTCCAGATCGACGGCGCGCCCCTCGCCACCAACACCCGCCAGATCTTCTCTGGCAACTGGTACTACCGCGTCAGCGGCGATACTCGTGAACGCCACTTCTTCAACGCCACGAGCCGCACGCTCACCGGCACGAACCAGGTGGACTACGGCTTCGGCACCCTTCAGGGCGCCGCTGCCGCGAACATCGCTGGCACCTCCAGCAGCATGATGTTCCGCGTCACGGACACCGGCGTTGACAGCGCTCTGCTCACCACGACCGCTGCCATCAACAACAACACCGGCGCCGATCTCGTGATCGACCTCTTCTTCGCGCAGGACATGGACCTCGCTGGTACCTTCCCCAACGACGCCTACGCCCCCCTCAATACCTCTGGTGGCAACCGCATGTGGACCGTCACCGACGGAACGGCGATCGGCAAGATGCTCGGCGTTGGCGCGAACGGCGCTGGCGTCGGCGGCTTCTCCGCCGTCAACGGCCAGATGACCGACACCTCGGTCGACAACTTCATCCCCGACCTCAGCCCCGGTGGCGTTGCTGCGGCTGACAACGCGGGCGTGATGCAGTGGCGCGTCACGATCGCCAACGGCGGCTCGTTCTCGGCCTCGGCGTTCGTCGCCGTCGGCCGCAACGGCGTCGACCCCGCGGTCCCCGCCCCCGGCGCCCTCGCCCTCCTCGGGCTCGGCGGCCTGGTCGCGACCCGTCGCCGCCGCTAAATCGGCCCGACGATCGCTGATCTAACGATCGGCACCTGTTCTGAATCTCGACCGCCCGGGCACCTCGCTCGGGCGGTTCTGTTTTTGCCAAGGGAGTGCATCGAAGCGCTTGGTGAAACTGCTGCCCGCCTACCGCGACGAAAGCGCCGCGAGCGATTCAACCACCCTGGCAAACTCCAAAGCGTGCGCCTTCGCATCGCACAGTGCCGACGCGAGCACCTGATCGCGCAGCGCCTGACGTGCCGCAACATCACGAGGCCCGGCGCTGGCCAACTCGATGGCCCGCGTCACGAACTCATCCTCATTCTCGCCGCACCATTGAGCAGAACCAATCGCCGTCAGCAACGATTTGCCCACGCGCGAGGCGTGGCGATCGCCCGCAAATGTCACGACGGGCACGCCCATGACGAGCGCTTCGCATGTTGTCGTCGTGCCGTGGTAGGGGAACGTGTCGAGCGCGAGGTCGATGTCGTTGTATGCGTCGAGGTGCTCGGACTCGTCCTTCCCCGGTTCACGCATCTGCACGCGCGATGCGTCGATGCCAGCGGCTGTGAGCCGATCGACGATCGATGTCGCGCCCGCGCGTGGCTCACCACGCACGTACTTGTCGGCGAACGCGTGGTTCTTGAGGACGAGCGTGGAATCCGGCACGGCGTCCAGCACCGTGCCCCACGCCGCCAGCGTGGCGCGGTTGATCTTCGCGAGATTGCCAAAGCAGCCGAAGCGCACACCACCGGATCGCCCGCTTGCGCCTGGCTGGGCAACCAGTGCGATTTGCTCGCGAATCCGCCGCACATCCTGCGGCGGGGCATAGCACACAAAGCACCCCGGCACACGCACGACCCGCTCGCCCATCACGTTGCGGGCCGAAGGCGGATCGGTCACGCCATCGGCGATGCGGGCGTCGAACGTGTCGATGCCGCTCGCGTGCGGATATCCGAGATACGACACCTGCACCGGCGCGAAGCGTCTCGCAAACGCCATCTGCCGATGGCCGGACGTAAGCCCCGAGAGATCAATCGCGATGTCAAGTCCCATCGACCGTGCCGCGAGGGTGAACGCGTCGTGATCCATGCCCGACGCATCGAGCCACTCACTCGCATGGGTGCGCAGGCGCTTCGTCACCTCGTCCTGCTTGGCCGCACTGCTGAGGAGCACGATCTCGATGCGGTCCTTGGGTAAGTGCGCAAGCAGCGGCTCCAGGAAGTACGCGACCGAGTGCCGGTACAGGTCCGCGGAGACGAAACCCACGCGGAGGCGCGGAAACCTCGCACGTGGGAACTTCGCCTCGCGTGACGCGATGAGTTCGCTGGCCTTCATGGCCGGACCCGCGACACGCCGCAGCGCGACGCCATACTGCAGGTGGGCGGCGGCCACCTCGTCCGGCGTGGCCCTCGCGTCGTAGTTGAGGCTGAACGCGTGGAGCATGCGCAGGTTCGCCTCTGCGGGTTGCTGCTTCACGGCTTTCGCGAGCGCATCCACGCCCGCTTCGACGCGCCCCTGGCGTACGAGCGCGAACGCGTGCTCAAAGAGGAGCCGCACGTGGCGTGGCGAGGCCTTGAGTCCCATTGCCGCAGCTTCCTCGGCTTCGACGAGGCGATGCACGCCAGCAAGGCGTGCGGCCACCATCGCGAGTTGGTCCGGGGTGTGCGGCGTGTCGTGGCTCATGCGCGGGCCATGGTATCGGGCCGCCAATGAAAAAGGCCCGAGAGGGTCACTCCCGGGCCTTGGTGCTGATCGAGTGCTCTGGTTTACGTTGACGAAGCGCCGGCCGCCTCTGCCTTGGGCTTCTCACCATTGGCCTTCTCGGGCTTGGGCTGGAGGGCCTCGGCCGGGGCCGGGCCCGACGTGAAGTAGAGGTGCTCCTCGTCCTTGCCGTCCGCATCCTTGCGGCGGGTCACGATGATCGAGCACGGCGCCTCGAACGAGCCCTGCAGCAGCATCTCGCTGAGCGGGTCTTCGAGGTACGTGCCGATCGAGCGACGCAGGGGACGCGCACCAAACTCGGGGTTGTACCCCTTGTCGATGAGGAAGTCCTTCGCGACCTGGTCGAGCGTGAGGTAGTAGCCATTGAGCTTGAGGCGCTTGGCGACCTTCTCCACCTCATAATCCACGATCTTGGTGAGATCGGGCTTGGTGAGAGGGCGGAAGACGATGACGTCATCGAGGCGGTTGATGAACTCGGGGCGGAAGAACCGCTCGATTTCCTTCATCAGGACGCCCTTGATGTTGTCAAAGTCCGACGACTCGGTCCGCTTGCCAAAGCCGAAGCCCGCGCCGCCCTTGATGATCTCGGAGCCAAGGTTGCTCGTCATGATCATGACGGTGTTGCGGAAGTCGACGTTGCGCCCGAAGGAGTCGGTGAGGCGGCCTTCTTCCATGATCTGGAGGAGCATGTTGAAGATGTCCGGGTGCGCCTTCTCGACTTCGTCGAGCAGGACGACCGAGTAAGGCCGACGGCGGATGCGTTCGGTCAACTGCCCGCCTTCCTCGTACCCGACATAGCCGGGAGGAGCGCCGACGAGGCGACTGACGTTGTGCTTCTCCATGTACTCGGACATGTCGAGGTGCACGAGCGCCTCTTCATCGCCGAACATGAACTCCGCGAGCGCCTTGGCGAGCAGCGTCTTGCCGACGCCCGTGGGGCCGACGAAGATGAAACTGCCCATTGGACGCTTGGGATCCTTGAGCCCGGCACGTGCGCGCCGGATGCTGCGGCTGATGGCCTTGATCGCGTCTTCCTGGCTGATGACGCGCTTGTGCAGTTCCTTCTCGAGGTCGAGGAGGCGCTGCGCCTCGTTCTTCTCAAGACGCTGGAGCGGCACGCCGGTCATCTTGCTGACGACCTCCGCGATGACGTTCTCATCAACGACGCCGTCCACATCCTGCGCCTTGCTGCGCCAGGCCTTCTGCATCTCTTCCTTCTTCTTGCGCGCCTGCTCGGCCTTGTCGCGCAGTTCCGCCGCACGCTCGTAGTCCGCGGCCTTCACGGCCTCGTCCTTCTCGACGGTCAGGCGCTCGATCTCGCCCTCGACGTCCGCGAGGTTCGGCGGCTTGGTCATGGTCTTGATGCGAACGCGGGCGCCCGCCTCATCGATCACGTCGATCGACTTGTCTGGCTGCACGCGCCCGGTGATGTAACGACCCGACAACTCGACCGCCGCCTTGATCGCCTCGTCGGTGATCCGCACGCGGTGGTGGCTCTCGTAGCGATCGCGCAGGCCCTTCAAGATCTCGATGGACTGCTCGGCACTTGGTGGATCAACGGTGATCGCCTGGAAGCGACGGGCAAGGGCCGCATCCTTCTCGATGTACTTGCGGTACTCGTCGAAGGTCGTGGCGCCGATGCACTGGATCTCGCCACGCGCCAGCGCGGGCTTGAGCACGTTGGACGCGTCGATCGCGCCCTCGGCTCCGCCAGCGCCGACCAATGTGTGCAACTCATCGATGAAGAGCATCACGTTCTTGGCCTTGCGAACTTCGTTCATCACGGCCTTGATGCGCTCCTCGAACTGCCCGCGGTACTTCGTGCCCGCGACCATCATCGCGAGGTCGAGAACGACCAGTCGCTTCTCGTGCAGGATCTCGGGGACGTCGCCGCTGATGATGCGCTGCGCGAGCCCTTCGACGATCGCTGTCTTGCCCACGCCCGCCTCGCCCAGCAGGACGGGGTTGTTCTTCGTACGACGGCAGAGGACCTGCACGACGCGTTCGATCTCGGTCTGACGCCCGATGACAGGGTCGAGCGTGCCTTCCTTCGCCAGTTCGGTGAGGTCGCGCCCGAAACTGTCGAGGGCCGGGGTCTGGCTGCGGCCGCGCTTGCCCGACGCGCTCGATGAGGAGCCGCCGGACGCCGCAGGGCTGGAGCCAGCAATGCCGGACGCACCGCCGGTCGCGCCCTCGGTTCCTTCGCTCTGCTCATTGCCCGCGCCCAGGAGGTTCAAGACCTCCTCGCGGACTTCTTCCAACTTGAGGCCCAGGTTCATCAGAACCTGTGCGGCGACGCCGTCGTGCTCACGGAGCAGGCCGAGCAACAGGTGCTCGGTGCCGACGTAGTTGTGATTGAGGTTGCGTGCTTCCTCGATGGCGTATTCGATGACCTTCTTGGCGCGAGGGGTCTGGGGCAGTTTGCCCATCGTGACCATCTCGGGGCCGGCCTTCACCAACTTCTCAACCTCGAGGCGAACCTTGCGAAGGTCCACGTCCAGGTTCTTGAGCACGTTGGCGCCGACGCCGGAGCCTTCCTTGACGAGGCCGAGCAGAATGTGCTCGGTCCCGATGTACTCGTGGTTGAACCGCTGGGCTTCCTGGTTTGCCAGGGCCATCACCTTGCGGGCACGATCAGTAAAACGCTCAAACATCTCCGGCCTCCAGATCCGGGGCCCATGCCCCATCACTCGTTCGCATGTTCGGGTAGGGTGGGTTCGATCCCTTTCCGACCCGCTCGTGCTTCACACCGTCCAAGCCCATGCGAAGTGTTTATTCCGCAAGGACTTGCGCCGGGTTTTGGGTCTGGACGATTCCAACCGTCCATCTGGCACGCGCCCGACACCGCGTATCAGCACCATCCATCGGCAGCGAGCGGCGTGCCGATTCGCCAATCTTCAGAACCTGTGCCATCAAGTCCGCAGGCCCTTATTCCACCAGCATTTGCGCTCCATGCCCGCCTGCCACGATCCCGCCCGAAATACGAACAAACTGCCCATTTGGCACCCTCAGCGAAGCGGGGCCATCCTTGCGCCGTCCGAGTTGTGGTCATTGGCCCGACGCTGCCCGGTCGCCCGCAACGATGCGGATCGGGAGCGACACCTCGGCCTGGGCCCCGTTCACCTTGTCCACCACCGTCACCTTGAGCGAGTACGTCCCCAATGAGAGGTTTCGCGGCAGGTCCACCTGCTGCACGAGGTAGAAATCGCGCCGCGAGCGGAAACCTTCCTCGCGCACGGACTGCTCCTTGGTGCTCCAGACTTCCGCCGTGCCACTCTCGGGATAGAGGGCCAACTTCTGCGACACCTCCACAAGGCGTCGTCCGCCGGCCGTCTCGCGATTCTCAAAGTTCTCGATCTCGACGTACACGAGCGCTCGGATCGGTCGATCCGCCGCGAACGTCGTGCCTTCCAATGGCTCGTACTGTCCGAAACTCGTCACGCGGCTGCACAGGTGCGCATTCGCCACCGCGAACACGGGCTTGGGTGCCTCAACCCTTGGCACCTCAACCGTTTCTGGAGCGGGCGACGCGTTGGGCGTATTGGCGACGTCCGTCGCAGGAACAAGGTGGCGGTGCGCGAGGAGTTCAACCGCGTCCGCTTCGCCCATCGCCTGGCGCGTCGGGGATTGCAGGTCCTCAATTCCAACGAGAAAACCGGGCTGAATTGCTTCGAGAATACCGACCAACTGTCCAATCGTTCCTTCATTCCCAGGCTCGGCTTTGAGCGTGCGCAGGGCGCGGGCGACGAACATTCCCATCTCGACCGCGAGTGCGTCTCGAGGTGGCAACGCCGCGAGAGCGTCGTTGGGCGCAGTTGTCGCCTGGGTGGGTTGCTGCTTCGCTGATGCGATTTGGGCGTCCGGCGACGGGTTCAACGTTGTCGGCGCGGGCGAGTCCGGGGACGCGATCTCAAGAGGTGCCAAGGCCGCGTCGATTTTCGTCGTGCGTGGCGCGGGCGATGGCTTGGTGACCTGAGCCGCCGAGTTCGCGTTGTTCTGCTTGATGGCCGCCGGATTGCGCAGGGATTCGATGTCCTTCGCGGCCTCCGCCGCCATGCGGGCAATGCGTTCGTCATTGGTTTCAGGCGTGTCGCTGGACGAACCGCCGGCAGTGCCGGAAGAACCCAGCGACGCCAGTCCCGTGTCCGGGCCATCGGTCTTCGGCGCCGACTGACACCCGCCCAGACCGCCAGCGCTCAGCGCCAGTGCCATCGCCACACAGCCAACCTTGCGAACACTCCCATCCAGCATCGGATCCTCCGAACGCCGTGTACCCAATTCAACGCCGACGCTCATTATCGTCCGAATCCGCTCGTCGACCCGAATCGGGCGGCGACTACCACATCGGGGCGATTAACGCTTGCGTCGGCTGGCAACTGCGAACTCCATCGCCGTCCGCTCCAGCGTCCGGGCGTCGTCCCCCAACCCGCTTCGATCGCGGAGCATGTTGTTGAGTGCCGCCCGGAGCAGGCGGCGGGCCTCGTCGGGTGGAATTTGCTTGCTGGCCTCCACGATTGCGTCCGCCGAAGAACCCCACAGTTTCAAGGGGCCCTTGAGTTGCCACGCGTTCATCCCCTGGCGCACGCCATGGCTCGCCGCATGGACCTTGCGCGCGAGGTCCGTGAACGCGAAGAAAATCTTCGCTGGCGCCTCGCGCGAAATCTCGATCGCGTAGTTCAGTTCGCCGAGCATCCTCGGCAAGTCGCCCGTGAGCAGCGTCCCCTGCATCGCCCAGATCTCCTCCTCGCGCGAGACCTTCACGAACTCCGCCACAACCTGTGGCGTGATGACGCCCGTCTTGCCCGACGCGTCCACGCCTGCGGCGGCCGCGAGTTTGCCCAGTTCAGAATCGATCCGCCCCAACGAAGGCCCAACCCGCGCAATCAACAGGTCCGCCGCCTCACGCGTCAACTCCGCGGAATGCCGCTTTTTGCAGCATTCCATGGCCCATTTGATCGCCTCCGCGTCCGTGACCTCGCGACACTCCTTGATCACCCCGACCTGCTCGATCAGTTTGTCCAACTTGCCCGCACGCCATGACTTGCAGCGAAGCACCAGCGTCGCACTAGCTTCGCCATCGGCGGCGATCAGCCCCTCGGCGTACCGCTCGAACAACGCGCGATTCTCTTCCTTCACCACTTCGTCGGCGTGATCCACCAGCACGAGTTTGTGCGTCGCGATCAATCCAAACGAGCGGCACTCGTCCAGGATGTCCGCCGCAGATGCGGTCTCGCCATTGAACGTCACCACGTCGATCTCGCCGTGCGCCTTGGCGAGCGATTCGCGAAGCGCGTTGGTATAGACCTGCAGCAGGAAATCCTCATCTCCATGCAACACGACCATGCGGCAGGTCGCGTCCAGCGGACGTGATGCACCCTCCTTGGCGACGCGTTTGGCCATGCCCGAGCGTATCGCCCGAATCGCATCCGCGGGCCATCCGCCTAAATCGGTGACTCGACGCAAGGACCCGGAACGCCCGACACATCGGAGGGGACGAGTTTGGACAATCCATGCCCCCACACCCCCGGGGCGGCCTTAGTCGGCCGTGCCCGGGGGTTTATATTTATCGGACCACCGCTTGAGGGGAATCATCGACCCGAGGTTCAAATCTGGATGGGCGTGTCCGCTTTTCGGCATCCGCCTTCCCTCTTCCGGCGTATTCATTGCCCGGAACGCCGAATTCTCTTGATTGATTGGCGTTCCTGAGCGATGTTTATGCGGCAATTCTGGCCGCTGCCCGTTATGTGTTTTCGGGCCTGTGTCTGGTTTGGACTCTCCGTGTCCACGGGTGAGAATGCAGGGCTTCTCTTGGGTTGGTCCCCGGGAGTTGGTGTAGGGGAGATTCGATGCGACGTCCTCGTCTTGTTGAAGCGGCGTGGCTTGGTGCATTGGGCGTCGGCGCGCTCGGCGTGGGGGTTGGCTTTGCTGATCCTGTCGCCACGACGCCCGAGGACTTCTTTCAGGGTGGCTCGCAGCCTCTGAGCCTCACGGTCAAGTTGACCTCGACGGCGGTGTGCTCGTTCTGCCACGGGTTCTTTGACGAGACCACCGAGCCGCTGCGCCTGTGGGCGTCGAGCATGATGGGGCAAGCCGCTCGCGACCCCGTCTTCCACGCGGCTCGCGCGATCGCGAACCAGGACGCGGCGGACATCGGCGCGCTCTGCAATCGCTGCCACAGCCCGCACGCGTTCATGAGCGATCGTCACCTGCCCACGGACGGCTCGAACATGACACCCTCGGATTTCGAGGGCGTCTCGTGCTCGACGTGCCATCGCATGGTGGACCCGATCTATCAGGAGGGCATCAGCCCGGCGCAGGATCAGGCGATCCTCGCGGCGTTGCCAAACCATCCCGTCAACCCGGGCAACGCGTCGTACATCTTTGATCCGCAGGATCGCCGCCGCGGGCCTTACGCGCTCGCGTACGACTTCCACCCTTGGATCCAGGCGCAGTTCCAGCGATCGTCGCAGTTGTGCGCCACGTGCCACGATGTGAGCAATCCCGCGTTCACGAAGCAGAGCGATGGCACATACGTTGCGAACACGCTGAACCTCCGCCACCCGACGGGCAACAAGTTCGACATGTTCCCCGAGCAGCGCACCTATAGCGAGTGGGCGATGAGTTCATTCGCCACGACGCCCCAGCCCCTGGGCGCCCGTTATGGCACGAATCAGACTAACGTGCAGAGTTGCCAGGACTGCCACATGCCACGCATCACCGCGGGCGCGTGTGATCCGAGCCTTGGGCCCACGATCCGCACGGACTACGCGAAGCACACGTTCAATGGCTCCAACACATGGGTCCTCAAGGCCGTGCGCGAACTGAACCCCGATGATGCCACCACGCTCGAAGAGGGCACCGTGGCAGCAGCGATCGATCGCACCCACGAGATGCTCCGCGACGCCTCCGACCTCGACCTCGCGGTCGAAAACTCGCAGTTGCGGGCGCGCATCGTCAATCAGACGGGACACAAACTGCCCACGGGCTATCCCGAGGGGCGCCGCATGTGGGTGAACGTCAAGTTCCTGAACGCCGCGGGCGACGTCGTCGCGGAACGTGGCGCGTACAACACCGACACCGCGACCCTCACTACCGGCGACACCAAGGTCTACGAGATGAAACTGGGCGTTTCGTCCGCAGCAGCCGCCGTCTTCAACAAGCCCGTCGGGCCTTACCTTGGCCTCGTGCCCGTAGACACCGTGCTCAAGGACAACCGCATCCCGCCCCGCGGCTTCACCAACGCGAACTTCAATGCGATCCAGGCCGGGCACGTCGGCTACGCCTACAGCGACGGACAGTATTGGGACGACACGCTCTTTGACATCCCCGCCGGCGCCACCCGCGCCGAGGTCCGCACGTTCTACCAGACCACCAGCAAGGAATACATCGAGTTCCTGCGCGACAACAACGCGGGCGGCCCGGGCAACGCCGGCGAGATCGCGTACGCCCAGTGGCTCCTGCACGGCAAGAGCGCACCCGCCGAGATGGACTTCGCCACGATCCAACTCACCTGCCCCGCCGACCTCGACGATGGCAGCGGCAACGGCACGCCCGACGGCGGCGTTGACATCAACGACCTGCTCTTCTTCCTCGTCGCATTCGAGAACGGCACCGCCGGGGCCGACCTCGACGACGGGACCATGAGCGGTACGCCCGATCAGGCCGTCACCATCGACGACCTGCTCTACTTCCTCGTGCGGTTTGAGATGGGCTGCTGAGCGAACGAATCAGTATTGAAACACAACGGCCTCTTCCCTGTGGAAGAGGCCGTTTTCTTTGGTCGCCTTGCTGGCCAGGGGCTCTTCGCCATCACGCCATCGCGCGAGCGAGCACCACGATCGCGCGCGAATCGACGCGGACTGTCGCGCCGACCGGCTTCGGCGATCTCGACCACTCCTTCGACGTGTCAAAGGCCATCGTCCACGCGCCCGGATCCTGCACGGCAAACTCAAGAGGCGCATCATCCATGTTGATCATCGCGTACAGATCACCGTCATTCACACGCGAGCCATCGAGCAGGAATGCGAACGATCGCGAGGGCCAATCCCAGTTGATCCCGCCATCAACGCCGAACCATCGCACGTCATCGCGCCAGAAACGCGACCGGCCCAGACTCGGGTGCCCCTTCCGGAACGCGATAAGCCCCTGCACGAAGTGCCAGTACTCGGCAAACGTGTCCTTGCGTGACCAGTCGAGCCACGAGGTCTTGTTGTCTTGGTTGTACGCGTTGTTGTTGCCGTGCTGTGTCTGCAGAAACTCGTCGCCCGCGCGGATCATCGGCGTGCCTGCAGAGAGCATGAGCATCGCGAGCAGGTTCTTCGCATCTCGCACGCGCTTCGCCTCAATCGCGGGCGAGACGCCAACATCCCCCTCGACGCCGTTGTTCCACGAGTGCTCATGGTCGTTGCCGTCCTGATTCAGATGCCCGTTCGCCTCGTTGTGCTTGCGCTCGTAACTCACGAGGTCATAGAGCGTAAACCCATCATGGCTCGTGATGAAGTTGACGCTCTGGATGGGACGGAACGAGTAGAGCCCAACCTCCGGAAAGAGATCATCGCTGCCATAGATCCGCTGCATCATCGCGCCGACAAGGCCGTGATCGCCCCGCACGAATCGCCGCACGTCATCGCGAAACTTGCCGTTCCATTGCCATGATTGCTGGAGCGGGAACGCCGAGCCAAGTTGATATCCGCCCGCCGCATCCCACGGCTCCACAATGTGGCGCACCGAGCCCAACTCGCGTACCGCCATCGCCGCAACCGCCGCCGCGGGCTGCTCTGGAAGGTCTCCCGCAGGCCCGCGCATCACGACACTCGCGAGATCATGACGAATCCCATCGATCCGCATCACCTCGATCCAGTAGCGCAGACTCTCGATGAGCAACTGCCTTGCGATGATGCTGTTGCCGTTGATCGCGTTGCCCGTGCCCGAATAGTTCTTGAACGCCTCGTTCTCGCCGATCACGTAGTACGACGCGTTGTCGATCCCCTTCTGTGAGTAAGTGACATCATCGACTCCGCCCTCGCCCGTGTGGTTGTGCACACAGTCGATGATGACCTCGAGCCCCGCGCGGTGCATCGCGTGCACCATCTGCCGAAACTCGTCGAACGCGCCCCAATCCGCGCGATCCATCGCAAAATCGCCGTGCACCGCAAAGAAACTGATCGGCATGTATCCCCAGAAGTTCCCCTCCTGCGGATCGAACTGAAACACCGGCAGCAACTCAACCGCTGTCACGCCCAGTTCCTTGAGGTACGGGATCTTCTCGATCAGACCCGCGAACGTGCCTTGCTTCACCTTCGTGACGCCCGACGACTCGTCCATCGTGAAGCC
>Ga0075158_10000713_pt1 | contig 27250 bp, 23 predicted proteins | sample JI91814BDNA_FD_70968 | JGI IMG/M metagenome (GOLD analysis project Ga0075158, IMG submission 70968) | Wastewater effluent complex algal communities from Wisconsin, to seasonally profile nutrient transformation and Carbon sequestration -... | ecosystem: Engineered > WWTP > Effluent > Algae... | reverse complement strand
CGCGCCGGTGATGACGGCATAGCTGATGCCTGCGATCACCGCACCGATGATGGGGGCGAGCCAGAAGAGCCAGAGCTGAGCCGGGGCTCCGTCGCCATTGAAGAAGGCGACCGCGGTGGAGCGTGCCGGGTTGACGGAGGTGTTGCTCACCGGGATCGAGATCAGATGGATCAGCGTCAGCGCGAAGCCGATGGCGATCGGGGCGAAGCCCTTCGGGGCGCGACCGTCGGTGGACCCGAGGATCACATAGAGGAACATCGCGGTCAGCAAGGCTTCGGCGATGAAGACCGAGGTGAGCGAGAAGCCCCCGGGGGAGTGGGCGCCATACCCGTTCGCGGCCATCGACCCGATGCGATCGAAGCCCTCACGTCCGGAGGCGATCGCGAAGAGCGCGCTGCCCGCGACGAGGCCGGCGAGGACCTGGGTCACGACATACGCGGGCACATCGCGCCGCTCGAAGCGCTTAGCGGTGGCCAGGCCGATGGTGACGGCGGGGTTGAAGTGGCCGCCGGAGACGTGACCGACGGCATAGGCCATCGTCAAGACCGTCAGGCCGAAGGCCAGGGCGACACCGGTGAAACCGATGCCCATCTGGACCGGGGTGGGGTCGGTGCTCAGGACGTGGGCAGCGAAGATGGCGCTGCCGCACCCCCCGAAAACGAGCCAGAACGTGCCGAGGAATTCGGCGCCCAGCCGCGCGGGCAGCTTGGGAGTGGGCACGGCAGATCTCCTTGATCTAAGGACGAGATATGACGAGGCGAGCGGCTCTGCCCGAAGCGCCGCCGGATCGGCGCGCGCCGGGCCGCGAGGGATTGCCTCCGGCCGAAGAACAAGGCTAAGGCAAGGCGATCGGTCCACCGGCGCCGCCGCGCCGAGGCCCGAGGGATCGGTGACGCCGGGCAGGCTCGCCGGGTCAGGCGCGCTGCTGGCGGGGGACCAGCACCTCTTCATACAGCAGCAGCAAGCCGGCGGCGACAGGGATGGCGAGCAGGGCGCCGAGGACACCGAGCAGGCTGCCGCCGGCAAGGGCGGCCACGACCGTGACCGCGCCCGGCACCGCGACGGTGCGCGCCATGATCTTGGGAGCGATGAAGTAGTTCTCGACCTGCTGATAGATCAGGTAATAGATCCCCGCGATGATCGTGCTACTCGGCGAGTCGAAGAAGGCGACGAGGCAGACCAAGACAGCGCCGATGGTCGCACCGACCATCGGGATCAACCCGAGGAAGCCGACCACGACGGCGAGCACGGCGGCATAGGGGATCCCGACGATCCGCATCATCACATAAGAGGCCAGCGCATTAATCGTCGCTACCGTCACCTGCCCAATCGCATAGGCGCCGGTGCGTCGCATGATCTCCTCGGACAGAGGCTCGACGCGCGGGCGCCGGGTCGCCGGCAGCATGGCATAGGCGGCGCGCTTAACAGTCGGCAGCGAGGCCAGGAAATAGAGGGTCAAGATGAGGATGGTGAAGGTCTGGAAAAGCCCATTGGCCAGCGCTTTGCCGGCCCCGAGTGCGCCACCGAAGACCCGGCCGAGGAAGTCGGCGTCGCTGAGGCGCGCATTGATCTCCGACTGCAATTTGTCGATGACGTCATAGTTCTCATCCAGCCGCTGCGCCCAGGCCGAGCCCAAAATCGTGTCGACATATTCGGGTGCATTGGCCACCAGGGCCGCGCCCTCCGAGACCACGGGCGGTATGACGAGGGACCCGAGCAGCCCGAAGACCACGAGCAATCCCGCGAAGACCATCCCGACCGCCGCGGCGCGCCGTAGGCCACGCGCGCACAGCCACTCCACGAGCGGGTTGAGGGCCAGGGTCAAGAAGAGGGCGACGAGGAGAATCGTCAGGGTGCTCGTGAGCTTGCCGGCCATTTGCCACAGCCCGATGGCCAGCATCACGCCGATCGCCCCGACAAAGCCGACATAGAAAGGGGAGTGGCGATTGAGCGGACGGCCGGCCGAACCGAACCTGCTTGCCCCTGCGCTGCTCGCCGGCCCCAGACCCGGGGCCCCCGCCCCGAGACCGTCAGCCCCGAGATCGCCCGCCGTCGGCGGCGCGCCCGAGTCGCCCGGGTGCTCCGGGCGCCCCGCCTCGCCGTCGCTCTCGGCCCCCGGCGCACCGCGCCGGGCGGCGGCCAGTTGATGAGAAGTCCGCAGCGCCTCGCGCTGACGGCGTTGGAATTCCCGGTATCGCTCGAGCCTGATGTCCTTCACCGGTCCCGCACCCCTCCTCGCAGCCATGGCGAGCCCTCGCGCCCGCGGGCCCGAGCCTAGTTCGCGGATCAGGCGTTCTGGAAGCGGTTGATGGCTCCCTCGAAACGGGCGCGCTTCTCGGTGTCGGTGATGCCGAGCCCTGCCTGCGGCGCCAAGGTCAGCACGCCGACCTTGCCCTGATGCGCATTGCGGTGCACATCCAAGGCCGCCTGGCCGACATCATCGAGCGCATACGTCTTGGACAGGGTCGGGTGGATCAGGCCGCGGTTGATCAGCTCATTGGCCTCCCACGCCTCGCGATAGTTCGCGAAATGGCTGGAGATGATCCGCTTGAGATTCATCCAGAGATAACGGTTGTCGTATTCGTGGAGATAGCCCGACGTCGAGGCGCAGGTGGTGATCGTGCCGCCCTTGCGCGTGACATAAACCGAGGCGCCGAAGGTCTCGCGCCCGGGGTGTTCGAAAACGATGTCGACGTCATACCCGCCGGTCAGTTCCCGGATCCGCTTGCCGAGCCGCTGCCATTCCTTCGGATCCTGGGCGCTGCCCTCGTCATTCCAGAACTTGTAGCCCTCGGCGCTGCGATCGATGATCAGCTCCGCCCCCATTCGCCGCACGATCTCCGCCTTCTCCGGGGAGGAGACGACGCACACGGGCGTCGCCCCACCGGCGAGCGCCATCTGCGTGGCATACGAGCCCAGGCCCCCGCTCGCGCCCCAGATCAGGACCCGGTCGCCGAGCTTCATCCCCGCGCCATTCTTGGAGATGAGCTGCCGGTATGCCGTGGAGTTGACCAATCCCGGCGAGGCCGCCTCCTCCCAGCTCAGGTGGGTCGGCTTGGGCATGAGTTGGTTGGCCTTGACGATCGCCAGCTCGGCGAGCCCGCCGAAGTTGGTCTCGAAACCCCAGATCCGCTGTTGCGGATCCATCATCGTGTCGTTGTGCCCGTCGGCATCCTCCAACTCCACCGAAAGGCAGTGGGCGACCACTTCGGTGCCGGGCTTCCATTTCGTCACCCCGGGACCGACGCGCAAGACCACGCCTGCTAGGTCGGACCCGACGACGTGATAGGGCAGGTCATGGCGCTTGGCGTACTCACTCGTGCGGCCATAGCGCTCGAGGAAGCCGAAGGTCGCGACCGGCTCGAAGATCGAGGTCCACACGGTGTTGTAGTTGATGGCGCTGGCCATCACCGCGACGAGAGCCTCACCCGGCGCGAGTTCGGGCACGGCCACCTGCTCGACGTGCAGGCTCTTGCGTGGGTCCTTCTCGCGGGTCGCCATCCCTTCGAAGATGCCGACCTCGTCTTTGTGCACCGTAGCGGCCCGGTAGCTCTCGGGCAGGGGCAAGGCGGCATACGCCTCGGGGGTGCGTTCACCGGCACTGATCGCCTCGAGAATCTCGTGCATGCTCATGGGCCGTGGTGCTCCTTCGCGTCGGCAGATAGTGGCCGCAAGGGCCGGTCGCCTCGAACCTAGGTCAGCGGCGAGTTGCGCACCCGGAGAATGAGATTGCCGTCACCCGTGAACTGGATCACCCCGCATTCGCTGTGCGATGATGACCGGCATGAGCTATCTGGCAGGGCACCCTCCGAGGCAGGAGCGTTCGCTGTGGCCCCCGGCTCTACAGATTGTCTTGGTGCTTGCCTTGATCGCGACGGCTCGGTGGTCCGAGCACCACGCACCGAGCGTGCGCGCCACCGACCAGTGGGCCTACAACGCCCTGGCCGTATGCCTTTACCTCCTGGGCATCCTCTGGTTGCCCTTCGCCATTGGCGCGCTGGTCAAGGTGCTGCGCAACCGCCGCCACAGCGCGGAGATCGTGCGACGCTGAGCCGCCGCGGGCAGTCGCTCAGTGGCCGGCCGCGGGTTCGACCAGTTCGACGAGGATGCCGCCAGCGTCCTTGGGGTGGATGAAGTTGACCCGGCTGTTGCTCGTGCCCCGCTTGGGGGCGTCATACAACAGGCGCAGCCCGCGCTCGCGCAAGGTGGCGCTCACGGCCTCGATATCGGCGACGCGATAGGCCATCTGCTGGATCCCGGGCCCCTGCCGGTCCAAGAACTTCGCGATCGTCGACTCGGGCGACAGGGGCGCGAGGAGTTGGATGCAGGATCCCGAGTCGCCGACGGCCATCATCGCCTCGCGCACCCCCTGCTCCTCGTTGGTCTCCTCGTGCAGCATCCGCATGCCATAGGTCTGCGAATAGAAGGCGATTGCCGCATCAAGGTCGGGCACGGCCACGCCGACGTGGTCGATTTGGGTGAACAGGTCCGTGCTCTCGGGCGCATCGCTCATGTCAAGCAGGGTATGCCGCCGGGTCACCCGAGCAGTCCCGGTCGTGGTGAGCGTCACCCGGCTCGTGACTTAGTGGTAACCGCGGCGCTCGCTAGAGTCGACGACATACCGCCATCGATCAACGAAGAGGTTTGGCATGTCGAACGACCCCACCGTCATCGTCGCCGGGGCCCGCACCCCGATGGGCCGGATGAGCGGGTCACTCAAGGGCTTCAGTGGCTCGGACCTGGGCGGATTCGCCATCAAGGGGGCCCTGGCGAAGTCCGGGGTGGCCCCGGAGGATGTCGACTACGTCATCATGGGCCAGGTCCTGTATGCCGGGGAGGGCCAGATCCCGGCTCGGCAGGCCGCCGTCAAGGCCGGCATCCCGATGACCGTGCCGGCGCTCTCACTCAACAAGGTCTGCCTCTCGGGCATCGATGCGATCGCGCTCGCCGACCAACTGATCCGCGCCGGGGAATTCGAGATCATCGTCGCCGGGGGCCAGGAGTCGATGACGAATGCGCCGCACCTGCTGGAGAAAAGCCGCGAGGGCTTCAAATACGGCAATGTCACCCTGCGCGACCACATGGACTATGACGCCCTGTCCGATGTCTTCACGATGCAGGGCATGGGTGGGTTGACCGAGTCGGCCAACACCGGCGAGCGGGCGGTCAGCCGCGAGGAACAGGACGCATTCGCCGCGCGCAGCCACCAGAACGCCGCCAAGGCATGGAAAGACGGCTACTTCGATCACGAGGTGGTCACCGTCGAGATCCCGCAGCGCAAGGGCGAGCCGATCGAGTTCAAGACCGACGAGGGCATTCGGGCCGACACGACCCCGGAGTCGCTCGCGGGCCTGCGCCCAGCCTTCGCCAAGGATGGCACCATCACCGCCGGGTCGGCATCCCAGATCTCCGATGGCGCCTGCGCCGTCGTGGTGATGAAGAAGTCCAAGGCCGAGGAACTCGGCCTGGCCTGGCTCGCCGAGATCGGCGCGCACGGCGTTGTCGCCGGTCCCGACTCCACCTTGCAGTCCCAGCCGGCCGAGGCGATCAAGGCTGCGTGTGCCAAGGAGGGCATCAGTCCCGCCGACCTCGACCTCGTCGAGATCAACGAGGCCTTCGCCGCGGTCGGGCTGGTCTCGGCCCGCGAACTCGGCCTCGACCCCGAGAAGGTCAACCCCAATGGGGGCGCCATTGCCATGGGGCACCCCCTCGGAATGTCAGGTGCCCGGATCACCTTGACGCTCGCCTTGGAGTTGGCACGCCGCGGCGGCGGCGTGGGTGCGGCAGCCCTGTGCGGTGGCGGTGGGCAGGGCGACGCACTGGTCATCCGCGTCCCCGCCGCCGACTAGGCCCGCTCCGGCCGGATGCCGCGTCCTCACGACCTCCCCGCGCTCGCCGCGGGGGTCGCGCAGCGCGCCCCGCGATCGCTCGCCCGGGCGATCTCGCTTATCGAAGCGGGCCACCGCGATGCCGACCTGATCGTCGCGGCGCTCCCGCGGGGTCGCGCGGCGCATGTCGTCGGCGTCACCGGCCCCCCTGGGGTCGGCAAGTCCACGATGACCAGCGCCTTGGTGACGGCTTTGCGAGCGAACGGACGCACCGTCGCCGTGCTGGCCGTCGACCCAACCTCGCCATTCTCCGGTGGTGCGCTGCTCGGTGATCGCATCAGGATGGGGGGCCACGCCGTGGATCCCGGCGTCTTCATCCGCTCGCTCGCCGCGCGCGGGCAATTGGGCGGGCTGGCGGCAGCCGTCCCGGCCGCCGTGCGACTGCTTGAAGCTGCTGGCTTTGATGTCGTCCTGATCGAGACGGTGGGCGTCGGGCAGTCCGAGGTCGAAATCGCGTCCCGGGCCGACACCTGCGTCGTGCTCGTGGCGCCGGGGGCCGGCGACGGCATCCAGGCGGCGAAGGCCGGCGTGCTCGAGATCGCGGACATCTTCGCGGTGAACAAGGCCGACCGGGACGGAGCCACCGCGGCGGTGCACGACCTACGCGCCCAGATGCGCCTCACGGCCCGGCCGGCCGGGGCGTGGCGTCCGCCGGTGGTGCGGTGTTCGGCCGCCACCGGTGCTGGCATCACCGACCTGCTGGCGGCCATCGAGGAACACCGGGAGCGCACGTCCCGCGACGGCACCTGGGCGGTGCGGCGCTCCGCGCGGGCCGGCGCCGAAGTCGAGGCGCTGGTGCGCGCCGCCCTGGCCACGCCGATCGCCGAGGCGGTGGCCGAACGGGCAGGTGAGGTGGTCTCGGGGCACCGCGATCCGCGGACGGTCGCTGCCCAGATCGCGGCGCGTTTCGGGGCCTGAGCCGGACCTTGTGAGCATGACCTCGGCGTCGTGACGATTTTGTTATCTGACGCGCGATAGGTCATCGTGGACGGCGTGTCCCTTGTCAAACGCCTCGTCGGCGTGCTCCTCGTGGGGGCCGGATTGGTCCCGCTGATCCTCGGCACGTGGTTCGCCAGTCAGCTCGGATCCGCCGGTTCCGCGCGCTTCACCCTGCCCGACCCGGGTGCCGATCCGGTGTTGATCACCCCGCAGGTGCTCAACCGCACCGACCTGCCGGTCCGCATCGAGGTGGAGGCGCCGAATGCCGTCATCGGCGTCGCGACGCCCTCGGATATCACGGCCATTCTCGGCACCGCCACCCGCGCCGAGATCACCGGCGTCAAGGTCTCGGACTGGAGCCTGACCAGTGCCACGACCGGCACCGGCGCACCGGCCGGGCTCGGCGAGATCGAGTTGTGGCGCGAACGCTCCGAGATCAAGGGTGATGGTGCCTTGAGCGTGACCCAGCAAACGGCTCCGGAGTCGGTGCTGATCGTGCCCGGCAAGGACGGCCTTGAGAAGGTCACACTGACCTGGGCGCACGACACCTGGTTCTATCAAGCGCTGGTGCTGGCCGCCGCCGGAGGCCTCTTGAGCACCGTGGGCTGGCTGCTGGTCCGGCCCGGGCGGCGCACCGCCACAAAGGAGCAATCCCCCCATGTCTGAGTTCGCGACAAACCTCACCCACCCGCGTATGCGCCGGCGCACCGCCTTGGTCGCGAGCGCGGCGCTGGGTCTGGGCCTGCTGAGCGGGTGCGGCCTGCCGGAGCGGGTCGTCGGCCTGCACGATGCCCCGGTCGAGCAGACGAGCGGTGCACCGTATTCCGAGCCGGCAGCCGCCGATATCGTCACGCGCGTCCTGGCCCAGGCGGACCGTGCCTTTGCCAGCGCCGATAGCAATGCCAAGGCTCGTAAGGCGATCTTGACCGGCCCGGCATTGCGCGCCGCTGAGGTCTCCAACCGCTTCGAGCAAGAGCAGTCCACGCTGACGACCCGCGAGGCACCCCAGGTGCTGGCCATTTCGGCCGGGCGGGGCTGGCCGCGACACATCCTGGCCACGACCAAGATCGCCTCGGTGCAATATCTCCACGTCCTGCTCGCCGACGGCCCCACCACGCCCTACAAGCTGTGGGTGAGCGCCCCGATGCTCCCCGGCACCAGCCTTCCGGCGCTCCCGCCCATCGCGGACGGGGTGGACCTGGTCGAGGGCAGGGACGGTGTGGCGGCGTCCACGCAGACGGTGCTCACGGCATACGGCCGGCTGCTGGACGTGCCCACGACCTTGAAATCGAGCAAGACCGTCGCCGACGATGACGCCTATGCGGTGGCCCTGCGCGAGGCGTCCGCAGCCCAGAAGAAGGCGCTCGGCGCGCTCGGCACCTTCACCCGCGAGCACCACGCGGTCGCCGAGGACACCCTGGCCTTCCGGCTCGCCGACGGCAGTGCGGTGGCCTTCGGTCAGATGACCCGGACCGACCGGTTGGCGCCGACGGCCAAGGCCAAGCGACTGGACCTGCCGAGCGACCTGGCCAAGCTGGCGGACACCAAGTCCGTCACCGAGAGCCTGCGGCTGCGCTGGTTGATGACGACGATCATGGTCATCCCCACGCAGGGTCAGGCCACGATCGTCGGGGTTGGCGAGCAGCTTCGCGGGATCTCTGGCCGGTGATCGGCTCCGGATCGGCCGCCCGCCCGCGCAATGAAATGATAGAGCCATGACCCAGCCCGCCGTCCCCGGAAGCGCCACCCGCGGCGCCGTCGACCTCACTGGCCTCTCCGCAAGCCCTGGCGCTTCGGCGCCCGCCAGCGCGGGGGGTGACCGCGACGCCGTGCACATCAAGGCGACCGATGCGACCTTCCCCGAGATCGTCAATCGCTCGGTGCGCGTCCCGGGCCTGCTCATCGTCGTCTCCAGCCGACTGCCCGAATCCGTGGTCTATCTCGGCGAGGTCATCGAGGCCGCCCGCGGCTATCAAGGCCGCGTGCAGGTCATCTCGGTCGACATCGACGACAACCCCGGGATGCTGCGCGCCCTTCAGGTGCAATCGGTCCCCGTCACCATCGGCCTATTGCAGGGCCAGGTCGTGCCGATGTTCGCCGGCGTGGCCGAGATCGACCAGGTCCGCGGCGTCATCGACCAATTCCTCGAACTCGCGGTGCAGCAGGGCGTCACCGGCCGGATCGAGATCGCCGGCCCTGCCGAACCCGACGAATTGCCCCCGTTGCATCAAGAGGCCTTCGACGCGATCGAGCGCGGGGACCTCGAGGCGGCGGCCACTGCCTATCGCGCGGCCCTGGCCGCGGATCCGAAGGATGTCGACGCCCAGGTCGGCCTGGCCACCGTGGGTGTGATGGCCCGCACCCAGGATGTCGACCTCGCCGCGGCCCGCGCTGCCGCGGCCGCGAACCCCGATGATGTCGCCGCACAGACCCTCGTCGCCGACCTCGACCTCCTCGGCGGGCACGTCGAGGATGCCTTCGCGCGCCTGATCGACCTGGTCAAGCGGACCTCCGGGGAGGAGCGCTCGACGGCCCGTGAGCACCTCATCGAGCTCTTCAGCGTCGTCGGCAACCACGACGAGCGGGTCAAGCGTGGCCGCACGGCCCTGATGAGCGCCCTGTTCTGAGGCACCCGCAAGGACCGATCCGCGTCGCACTGGCCGCACCCGCCCCCGGTGCTGTTGGATAGGCCCCATGGGTGAACGCGTCGAGCTACAAATCCCCGGGTCCGATGCGACCTTGGGTGTGATCCGTCACGGACATTACGGTCGTCCGGTCCTGGTCTTCCCCTCCGAGGCCGGCCGGGCGGAGGATTTCGCCAACAACGGGATGTTGGAGGCGGTGGCGGACCTCGTCGATGCCGGCCGGGTGAGCTTCTTCTGCGTCGACTCCCTGGACAAGTTCAGCTGGTCCGCCTATGACCAGCCCACCGAGGAACGGGCCCGCCGCCATCGCATCTACCACGCGTGGCTCGAACAGGCCGTCGTGCCCCACATCGCCTGGGAGATGGGCGGCTGGCAGCGCAATATCATCACCTTCGGCGTCTCCCTCGGCGCCTTCCACGCCGCCAACTTCACGCTGCAACGCTCCGACATCGCGCCCTTGTCAATATCGCTGTCCGGCAGCTACGACCCGACCGGTTGGCGGCCCTGGGGCGAGGTGGGGGAGGCGACCTATTTCGCCAACCCGCCGGCCTATGTCGCAGGCGCCCACGGCGACCACCTCGACTGGTTGCGCTCCAGCGCCAATCTGCTGCTGGTCGTGGGTCAAGGCCCCTTCGAATGGGAGCCGACCAAGTCCTATCCCTCGACCCTGGCCTTCGCGGAAGTCTTGCGCGAGAAGGGCATTCCCCACGAGCTTGATGTCTGGGGCCACGACAGCGCCCACGACTGGCCGTGGTGGCGCAAACAATTGGCCCACCACCTGCCCCGCTTCGTCTGACCCGAGCCCCCGCACCGAAGGAGACTGTTTATGACAACCCAGCGTGATCACCTCATCGGACTGCTCCTGGGAGCAGAGGAGGACTGGCCAACCGCCTTCGAGGCCCTCGTGCGCCGGCTGGGACTGGTGCGCACTCCCGATGGCACTACCCACCGGATCAGCACCGAACGCGTCACGATCGAGCCCTTCAACCTGCGAGACAAGGCCCGCCAGGATCTGTGCATCGACCGCCTCGCCTACTGGTATTACCACCCGCGCGAGTGGTTGAAGAAGGCCGCGTTGATGGACGACGTCTATCTCCTCAACAGCCCCTTCACCTTCCAGTCGATGGAGAAGCACTCCGCATACTGCGCCATGCTTCGCCTCGGGCTCAATGTCCCAGACACCGTCCTGGTGCCCTATAAGAACCCCGTCGACAATGCACGCTGGGCCTATACCTCCAGCAAGTACAACCAATCCTTCGATCTCGACACCGTCGCCGAGGAGATGGGTTATCCCCTCTTCATGAAGCCCTTCGACGGCGGCGGCTGGCGCGGCGTCTCGCGGGTCGCCAACCGCGAAGAACTCCACAAGTCCTATGACGAGTCCGGCGAGATGCTCATGCACCTGCAGGAGTCGGTCGACTATGACGTCTTCGCCCGGGCCTTGACCATCGGGCCCGAGACGATGGTCATGAAGTTCCGGCCCGAACTGCCCATGCATGACCGCTATGAAGTGGCCCACGGCTTCTTGTCGGAGAAGGCGGGCACCGAGGCGATCGCGATCAGCCAGACGGTCAACGCCTTCTTCCGCTGGGAGTTCAACTCCTGCGAGATGCTGGTCAAGGACGACATCGTCTATCCGATCGACTATGCCAACGCCTGCCCCGATGTCGCCGTGACCTCCTTGCACTACTACTTCCCGTGGGCGATGAAGTCGCTGCTGAAGTGGTCGGCATTTTGTGTCGCGACGGACCGCTTGGCGCGCACCCAGGTCGATACCGACCCGTGGTTCGCCGTGGCCGACAATGACGACCTGGACTATGCCGCCAAGATCGTCGCCTATCAGCGGCTCGCCGATCAGCACTTCGACACCGATCGCTATCGCGAGTTCTGCGATGCCTCGCTCGGGCATGTCGATGAGTTCGTCTACGAGTATGTCAATTCGCCGGAGTTTCGCTCCATGCTCACCTCGACGATCCAGCAGACCTATCCCACCAACGAGTGGGAGCGCTTCGAGGCGCACTTCGGCGGCCTGCTCGGCATGTGGGTCGACGACAACGCCCACCTAGCCGGCTGAGGCGCGCGAGACGACGACGGAGGGGGCGCCCCGGCGCCCCCTCCGTCGTCGTCTCGCGCCCGGTCGGCTAGGTCTCAAGCCAGCGCGCGATCCAGGTCGGTCCACAAGTCCTCGACCGACTCCAAGCCCACGGACAGCCGCAAGAGCCCCGCATCGGGTTTGGCATCGGCGGCGACGGGCCGGTGGGTCAGCGCCGCCGGGTGCTGGATAAGGGAATCCACCCCGCCGAGTGAGACCGCGTGGGTGATCAGGCGAAGCCGCTTGGCCGTGGTAGCCGCCGCCTCATACCCACCCCGCAGCTCGAACGCTAGCAGCGAGCCGGGCCCGCTCATCTGGCGGCCGAGGATCCCGTGCGGGTCGGCGCCCGGGCGGGACGGGTGCGCCACTGAGCGCACGGCGGGGTGCTCGGCCAGGCGGGCGGCCAGGGCGATCGCGCTCTCCTGCTGGGCGCGCACCCGCAGGGGGAGGGTCGGCATACCGCGGTGCAGCAGATAGGCAGCCAAGGGGTGCAGGATGCCACCGGTGATGGCTCGGATCGGGCGCAGCGCCTGCGCGCGCTCGGCGTCGGTGGCGATCACGCCGCCGACGGCATCGCCGTGTCCGCCCAGGAATTTCGTCGCCGAGTGCAGCACATAGGCCGCGCCCTGCGCGAGCGGGCGCTGCAGGATCGGGGTCGCGAAGGTGTTGTCCACGGCCACGGGCACGGCGCCGGCCGCGGATACGATCTCGGCGATGTCGACCAGGTCCAGGCTGGGATTCGCCGGCGTCTCCACCAGGACCAGGCCGGTGCGTGGGGTGATCGCCGCGGCGACACCATCCGGGGTCACGAAGGTGACCTCGGTGCCCAGCAGGCCGGCCGCGAGCAGGTGATCGCTGCCGCCATAGAGCGGACGCACCGCGACGACGTGCGGCAGCCCGGCCCCGACCCGCGAGATCAGCAACGCCGACAGGGCCGCCATGCCGCTGGCGAAGGCCACCGCCTCCGGCGCCCCTTCCAGCGCGGCGAGCGCCCGCTCGAAGCGGTCCACGGTCGGATTCCAGAGACGTGCATAGACATTGGAGTCGCCCGGGCGCGGACGGCCACCGCCCGCCAATTGCTCGTATGCCGCGCCGCCCGCCTCGACATCGGTCAGGGGATAGGTGCTGGAGAGATCCAGCGGCAGCGCGTGCACCCCCAAGTCGCTCAGGTCCTCACGGCCGGCGTGCACGGCAACGGTCTCGACATCCTGGTGCTCACCATTGAGCGTCATCGTGGTCATGCCAGCCAGGGTCGCAGGATCTGCGGCAAATGTCGTCACGGGATAAACAACAGGATGCCTATCGGGGCAATAATTGTCTTTTGTTCAGATGAGTGGTCGTAGGAGGTCGGCATGGCGAAGGATCATCGGGGCTCATCGGGGCTGGATGAGATCGATGCGGCCCTGGTTGCGGCGCTGGTTGCCGATGCCCGCCTGGCCAACAATCGCCTGGCCGCCCGCGCCGGCGTGGCCGCCTCCACCGCCCTCCAACGCATCCGGGCCCTGCGCGAACGCGGGGTGATCACGGCCTTCACCGCCGTGCTCGACCCCGAGGAGATCGGCCGCCCGGTCCAGGCGATCGTCGCCGTGCGCCTGCGTTCGCACGACCGGCGCCATATCGACTCCTTCACCGCCACCGTCCCGCGCCGGCCCGAGGTGACACAGAGCTTCCACGTGGCCGGCGATGACGACTACCTGCTGCACGTCGCGGTGCCATCGGCGGCATACCTGCGCGAATGGATCCTGGATCAGGTCACCACCCACCCGGCCGTCGCCCACTCCCGCACCACGCTGATCTTTGGGCACGAACGCGGTCATACCGGCCCATTGGACTGATGCCGGCCCCGCGTCACCTATGATCGATCGAGACCACCCCGCAACGAGAGGAACTCGTGACTGCGCTGCTGATCGCCCACTTCGTGGCGGCAGCCGCAGCCCCCGCGCTCACCCGGGTCATCGGGCGGCGCGCCTTCTTGCCGCTCGCCCTGGTCCCGGCCGCCGCCTTTGCCTGGTTGCTCGCGCAAACCCCCACCATCAAGGCCGGCCAGAGCGTCACGGCCGACGTGCCCTGGGTGCCCAGCCTGGAGATGTCCTTCGACCTGCGCCTCGGGGCCCTCCAGTGGGCCCTCGGCCTCATCGTCACCGGGATCGGCGCCCTGGTCCTGCTCTATTGCGCGTGGTATTTCAAGGCCGATGACCCCAGCCTGTGGCGTTTCTCCAGCGTCTTCACGGCCTTCGCGGGGGCCATGCTCGGTCTGGTCTTCTCCGACAATCTGTTGGCGCTCTATGTCTTCTGGGAGCTGACCAGCGTCTTCTCCTACACGCTCATCGGGCACAACCCGGTCCGCTCCGCGAACCGCCGCGCGGCCTCCCAAGCCCTGCTCGTGACAACCCTCGGTGGCCTCGCGATGCTCGTCGGGCTCATCATCCTGGGCCAGAAGTCGAGCTATCGGATCAGCGATCTCCTCGCCCACCCCCCAGCCGCCGGGGCGCTGACGACGACGGCCATGGTGCTGATCCTGCTCGGCGCCTTGACGAAATCCGCGCAGGTGCCCTTCCACTTCTGGCTGCCTGGAGCGATGGCCGCGCCGACCCCGGTCAGCGCCTATCTGCACGCGGCCTCGATGGTCAAGGCGGGCGTCTATCTCATCGCCCTGCTCAGCCCGATCGCCGCGACCACACCCGGCTGGCGTGCGCTGACCCTAGGCCTTGGCGGCCTCACCATGCTCGTCGGCGGCTGGCGGGCGCTGCGCCAGAGCGATATCAAGCTCATCCTCGCCTTTGGCACGGTCAGCCAGCTCGGCTTCCTGACGGCCTTGGCGGGTCTAGGAACCAAGGCTGCTGCCCTCTCGGCCCTCGCGCTCGTCAGCGCGCACGCGCTCTTCAAAGCCACCCTTTTCCTCGTCGTCGGCATCATCGACAAGGCCACCGGAACCCGAGATCTGCATGCCCTGTCCAATCTCGCCCGCTCGGCTCCGGTGCTGGCGGCGACCGCGCTGCTGGCCGGCGCATCGATGGCGGGGATCCCTCCATTGTTCGGCTTTGTCGCCAAGGAGGCGGCCCTCGCCGCAGCACTGGAGTCGCACACCGAGATCGGGAGCCTCGGCTATGTGTTCACCGCGGTCATCGTCATCGGCTCGGTGCTCACGGTCGCCTACACGGCGCGCTTCCTGTGGGGGGCCTTCGCCCCGAAGCGCACCCCGTCCGGCGCCTCCTTCACGACCCCGTATGCCGTGTCCACCCCGATCCTCATCGCGCCGGTCCTCCTCGGCGGACTCGGGCTGATCGCCGGCTTTGCCGGCAAGCGCATCACCGCCTGGTTCACTCCGTATGCCGTGACCCTGGCCGGCCCGGAACCGGACTACCTAGCCCTGTGGCATGGGCTGACACCAGCCCTGGGCCTCTCCGCGATCGCCATCGCCGCCGGTCTCGGGCTGTTCGCTGTCCGCGACCTGGTCACCGCCACCCAGGAGCGAGTCCCCGCGCTGATCGACTCCGAGGCCGGCTATAACCGGGTCTTGCGCACCTTGGATCGGTTTGCGGTCGAGACCACGGCCCTGGCCCAGCGCGGGTCCCTCCCGGGGTATGCCGCGACGATCTTCTGCGTTGTCGTGGCCGGACCGGGCATCGTCGCGCTGCTCGCCCTGCCCAGGGCCCGCGTCTATGCCTGGGATGAGATCACGCAGCCGGTCGTCGGCGTGCTCATCGCCGTCGCGGCCATCGGTGCCGCGCGCACCCGGGACCGCCTGCAAAGCGTCTTCCTCGTCGGGGTCACCGGATATGGCGTCGCGCTGCTCTTCCTCATCCACGGCGCCCCGGACCTGGCCCTGACCCAGACGCTGGTGGAGACGGTCTCGCTCGTCGTCTTCGTGCTGGTCCTGCGCAATCTGCCGCCGGTGGCTCGGCGCCGGCCGCTGCACCGCAGCCGCTACTGGCGGGCTGCTCTGGCCGGCGCGGTCGGCGCCACCGTCAGCCTCGTCACCATCCTCGCCGCGAATGCCCGGGTCGCGCAGCCGGTCTCGGTGCGTTTCCCGCAGGAGGCCTATGCCTTTGGGCATGGTCGCAATGTTGTCAATGTGACGCTCGTCGACATCCGCGCCTGGGACACCCTCGGCGAGATCTCCGTCGTCGTCGCGGCCGCCACCGGGGTCGCAAGCCTGGTCTTCGTGCGAATGCGCGAGGCCGAGGAATTGCGGCCCAGCCGCCGGCGCGCCGCGGCCATCGCCGCCGCGCAGCGCAATCCCGGCCCGCCCGAGCGGCGGTCGGTGATCCTCGAGGTCACCACCCGGCTGCTCTTCCACGCGATGATCGCTCTTTCGGTCTACCTGATGTTCGCGGGGCACAATCAGCCCGGCGGAGGCTTCGCCGGCGGCCTGGCAGCCGGCCTGGCATTGCTGGTGCGCTATCTCGCCGGCGGCCGCTTCGAGCTGGACCGCACGGCACCCGTCGATGCCGGTGTCCTGCTCGGTGGGGGCCTGGCGGTCGCGCTGGCTTCGGCGGTCGCGCCGCTCTTCTTCGGCGGCACCATCTTGGAGTCGGCCGTCTACGACTTCTCGCTGCCGGTCTATGGCGATGTCCACTTCGTCACGCCCCTGGTCTTCGATGCCGGTGTGTATCTCATCGTCATCGGCCTGGCTCTGGACATCGTGCGTTCGCTCGGCGGCGGCATCGACGCTCAGCGCGAGTCCGACGAGCGCGAGGCGGCGGCCCTATGAGCGCCAATCTCACCCTGATCCTCGTGGCGGGCGTGCTCGTTGCCACCGGCGTCCACCTCATCTTCGAGCGCGCCCTGTCGCGGGTCATCCTCGGGATCGTGCTCGCGAGCAATGGTGTCGGCGTCCTCTACCTCGCCGCGGGCGGCGCCGCCGGCGGCGCTCCCTTCGTCGGGGCCCGGCCGGCCGAGGAGATGAGCGACCCGTTGCCGCAGGCGATGGTGCTCACCGCCATCGTCATCTCCCTCGCCTCGGTCGCTTTTGTCTTGTCCCTGGCATACCGGCAGTGGCGGTTGACCGGCAGCGACGATGTGCCGGACGACGCCGAGGACGAATTGATCCGCAGCCTGGCCCAGGCCGACCAGACCTCCAGCACCTACGACCCCGAGACCGAGTCCACGTCGCTAGCCGATGAGGAGGACGCGACCGCATGACCGATCTCCTGCCCTTCCCGGTCCTCTTGCCGCTCTTCGGCGCCGCCCTGACCTTGGTGTTGCGGCGCCACAAGACGTGGCAGCGGGCGATCTCGCTCGCCGTGCTCCTGGCGCAGGTCGTCGTGGCCGCCATCTTGATGGTGCAAACTCACCGGCACGGGCCCCAGGCGCTGTGGATCGGGGCCTGGGACGAACCCTTGGGGATCGTCCTGGTGGCGGACCGCCTCGCCGCCTTGATGCTGCTGGTCTCAAGCGTTGTCACCCTCTTTGTGCTGCTCTATGCCATCGGCCAGGGCGTCAGCGATGGCGATGAGGGCGCGCCCCTGTCGATCTACTTCCCGACCTTCCTCGTCCTCTCGGCAGGCGTCTCGAATGCCTTCCTCGCCGGCGATCTGTTCAATCTCTTCGTCAGCTTCGAGATGCTGCTCTTTGCCTCCTTCGTGCTGCTGACCCTCGGCGGGCACGGCGCGCGGATCCGCGCCGGCACGACATATGTCATCGTCAGCATGGTCTCCTCCATGCTCTTCCTCGTCGCGATCGCGGCGACTTATGCCGCCACCGGCACGGTCAACCTCGCGCAGCTCGCGCTGCGGATGCCGGACATCGACCACCGGGCCGCGCTGGCGCTGCAACTGCTCCTGCTCATCGTCTTCGGCATCAAGGCGGCGGTCTTCCCGATGTCGGCCTGGCTGCCCGACAGCTATCCCTCGGCCCCCGCGCCGGTCAGCGCCGTCTTTGCTGGCCTGCTGACCAAGGTCGGCGTCTATGCGATCCTGCGCGTGCAGACGCTGCTTTTCGGCGATTCCATCGTCGACCGGATGATCATGATCGCGGGCCTGCTGACGATGATCATCGGCATCCTCGGCGCCGTCGCCCAGTCGGGCATCAAGCGCATGCTCTCCTTCACCCTGGTCTCGCACATCGGTTTCATGCTCTTCGGCATTGGCTTGATGAGCCAGGCCGGCATCTCCGCGGCCGTCTTCTATATCGCCCACCACATCACGGTGCAGACCGCGCTCTTCCTGGTGGCGGGCCTGATCGAGCGGCTGGGCGGCTCCACAGTGCTGGACCGGCTCGGTGGCCTGGCCACCACGTCGCCGCTGCTCGGCGTGCTCTTCTTCGTCCCGGCGATGAATCTCGCCGGCATCCCGCCGTTCTCCGGTTTCGTCGCCAAGACCGGTCTGCTCCAGGCGGGGGTCGCCGACAACACCCCGGTCGCCTGGGCCCTGGTCGTCGGCTCGATCGTCACCAGCATCCTGACCCTATATGCCGTCACCAAGGCCTGGAGTGCCGCCTTCTGGCGGCCCAAGCCGCAGGAGCCGGCCCCCGTCAGTTCGCGTCAGCCGGTGCTCGGCCGACTCTCGGACGCGGTGGGGCGCGGCGTGGTCGCCGTCTGGGAGGACCCCAGCGTCGAACTGAGTGAGCAGCGGACCCAAGGCGGGGGTATGCCGCGGCTGATGGTCCTCGGCGCGGCCGCGGTGATCCTCGCGGGTGTGGTGCTCGCCGGCTTCGCCGGGCAACTCTTCGCCTATACCGATTCGGCGGCGGCACAATTGCTGTCGCCCCTCAGCTATATCTCCGCCGTGCTGCCGCCGGAGGTGCGCTGATGATCCGGCGCACCGCAGAGCGCGGGGGTTGGCAGCCGCGCGCCATCCTCATGATCGCCCTGGTCTGGGTGATGCTCTGGGACCGCTTCTCGTTCGGCAACCTGCTCAACGGGCTGATCCTCGGCGCGGTGCTGACCCGCATCTTCCCGCTGCCGCCGATCGAGTATGCCGGTCGCCCCCACCCGGTGGCGCTGCTCGCCCTGCTCGGCCGCTTGCTCGTGGACCTGGTCAAGTCCTCGCTCATCGTCGCCGCCGTGGTCTTGCGTCCCGGCCCCGCCCCGCCGAGTTCGATCATCGAGGTCCGGCTGCGCACCCGCTCCGACCTCTATCTGACCCTGGTCTCCACCCTGGTCGGGCTCGTGCCCGGCTCCACCGTCATCGAGGCCCGGCGCGCTGCGGGCATTCTCTATGTCCACGTCCTCGGTGTCGATGACGCCGCTGGGCGCGAGGCCGCTCGCGCGGACGTGCTGGCTGTCGAGCGCTCCCTCGTGCGCGCCTTGGGCACCGAGGCCGAGATTGCCCAATGCGGGGGAGACCGATGACTGCGCTGCTCGTCCTCGCCGGCGTCCTGCTGCTGATCGGTGGCAGTATGTCGATCGCCGCCATCAATCGCGGTCCGACCAATCTCGACCGCGCCCTCGGCGCGGACGTGCTCGTCGTCATCGTTATCTCCGCGATGGCGCTCTATATCGCCTGGACGCGTGACGAGGGGTCGTTGCCTATTTTGATGGTGGTCGCCCTCAGCGGCTTCGTCGGCTCCGTCTCGGTGGCGCGGTTCATGGCCCGGCGGCGCGGGGGACGAGCATGAGTGAGATCCTCGAGGTGATCGGCGCCCTGCTCATGGTGCTCGGCGCCCTCCTGGCCGCCATCGGCGCGTTGGGCCTGCTGCGCCTGCCGGACCTCTACAGCCGGCTGCATGCGGCGACCAAGCCGCAGACCCTGGGCCTGCTGCTCGTCCTCGGCGGGCTGGCCCTGGTCATTCGCACGTGGTCCGCCGTCACGACGCTGATCATCGTCCTGGGGGCGCAGGCCTTGACGGCACCGATGGCCGCACACCTGCTCGGTCGCGCGACCCACCGCACCCAGAGCAATGTCGATGCCGAACAGATCGCGTGCGATGAGCTGACCCGAGCCCACGAGCAGGCGAACTCGCCGGCCCATGAGCAGACGAACTCGCCGGCGCCCGCGGGGGATGAGCCGCGGGCGCCCTGATGCCCGGGTGCCGGATCCCGGCTAGCCGCCGAGGGCGGCGGAGACGACCTCGCGGGCCTCGGCCTGAACCTGCGCCAGGTGCTCGGGCCCCTTGAAGGACTCGGCATAGATTTTGTAGACATCCTCGGTGCCACTGGGCCGGGCCGCGAACCACGCCGACTCGGTGACGACCTTGAGGCCGCCGATGGCGGCGCCATTGCCCGGCGCCTTGGTCAGCTTGGCCGTGATGGGTTCTCCCGCAAGGCTTTCCGCCGTGACGTCTGCCGGCGAAAGGGCGCCGAGCTTGGCCTTCTGTTCCCGGTTCGCGGGCGCGTCAATGCGTGCGTAGGCCGGGCTGCCGTGCTTTGCGGTCAACTCTCCATACAACTGGCTCGGGCTCTTGCCGGTCTTGGCGAGGATCTCCGAGGCGAGCAAGGCGAGCAGGATGCCGTCCTTGTCCGTGGTCCAGACGGTGCCGTCCATCCGCAGGAAGGAGGCACCGGCGGACTCCTCGCCGCCGAACGGGCCGGAGCCGTCGAGCAGGCCGGGGACGAACCACTTGAAGCCGACCGGGACCTCCACGAGCCGGCGGCCCAGGTCGCCAGCGACCCGGTCGATCATCGAGGAGGAGACGAGCGTCTTGCCGACGAAGCCGTCCGCACGCCACCCGGGCCGGGCGCCACCATAGAGGTATTGGATGGCGACCGAGAGATAGTGATTGGGATTGAGGAGGCCGCCGTCCGGGGTGACGATCCCGTGCCGGTCGGAGTCGGCGTCATTGCCGGTCGCGATGTCGTAGGTGTCGCGTTGCGCGATCAAGCTCGCCATGGCGAAGGGCGAGGAGCAGTCCATCCGGATCTTGCCGTCCCAGTCCAAGGTCATGAAGCGCCAGGTGGCATCGACCAGCGGGTTGACGACGGTCAGGTCGAGATGGTGGCGTTCGGCGATCGCTCCCCAATAGTCCACCGCGGCCCCGCCGAGCGGGTCGGCGCCGATCCGGATGCCGGCCTCGCGGACCGCATCGAGGTCGAGGACATTGGGCAGATCATCGACATAGGTGCCCAGGAAGTCGTAGGACTGACACGCGGCCCGGGCGCGGGTGAACGGGATCCGCGTCACGCCCGCTAGGCCGTCGCGGATGTAGTCATTGGCGCGGGTGGCGATCCACTTCGTCGCATCGCTGTCGGCCGGGCCGCCGTGCGGTGGGTTGTATTTGAATCCGCCATCGCTCGGTGGGTTGTGCGAGGGGGTCACCACGATGCCATCGGCGAGGCCGATATGGGCGGGCAGGTCATCGACACCGCCGATCTTGCCGCGGTTGGCGGTCAGGATGGCGTGCGAGACCGCCGGGGTGGGGGTGTAGCGATCGGCGGCATCGACCAAGACCGTGACGTCATTGGCGATCAGCACCTCCAGGGCACTGGCCCAGGCCGGCTCGGAGAGCCCGTGGGTGTCCCGGCCGATGAAGAGCGGGCCGTCGAAGCCCTGCTCGCGGCGGTAGTCCACGATCGCCTGTGTGGTCGCGAGGATGTGGTCCTCATTGAAGGCGGTCTTCAGTGAACTACCCCGGTGCCCCGATGTCCCGAAGGCGACCTGCTGGTCGATGTCCTCCGGGTCGGGCTTGCCGGTGTAGTAGGCCGTGACCAGGTGGGCAACGTCGACCAGGTCGGATGGTTGGGCGAGTTGTCCGGCGCGTTCGTGCGTCATCCCTCGATTCCTTACTGCGAGGAGTTCTTGGGCGCGAGATAGACGGCGGTCAGCTTCGGCACCGAGAGCACGGCGGAGAAGGGCTGGTTGTCCCACGGCGTCTCCTCGGCGGTGAGCACGACGCCCGCCTGCGAGGGCGAGCCATACTCATCGAAGCCGGAGGTGTCGAGGATGACTTCCCACTCCCCGGCATACGGCAGCCCGAAGCGGAGGCCGTCGCGGGCGTTCCCCCCGAAGTTGATGATCGCGGCGACGGCGGAATTGCCATCCCGGTCCTGCTTGCCGAAACGCACATAGGACAACGTATTTCCCGTGTTGTCGTGCGGATTGAGCCACTCGAAGCCGGAGGGATTGGAGTCTTGCGCCCACAACGCCTCGTGGCCCTTGTAGATCGTGTTGAGTTCCTTGACCAGGTTGTGCACGCGATAGTGCGCCGCGTGGTCGAGCAGCCACCAATCGAGCGATCGGCCGTCCGCCCACTCCGACGGCTGCGCGAATTCGCAGCCCATGAAGAGCAGTTGCTTGCCGGGATGGCTCCAGATGTAGGCGAGATAGGCGCGCAAGGTCGCGAGCTGGTCATACCGGTGCCCGGGGATCTTGCCCAGCAGCGAGCCCTTGCCATGCACGACCTCGTCGTGGCTGATCGGCAGCACATAGTTCTCGCTGTAGGCATACATCAGCGAGAAGGTCAGCAGGTTGTGGTGATACTGCCGGTGGACCGGGTCACGCTGCAGATAACGCAGCGAGTCGTTCATCCAGCCCATATTCCACTTCAACCCGAAACCGAGCCCGCCATTGGCGGTCGCCTTCGTCACGCCCGGCCACGAAGTGGACTCCTCGGCGATGGTCACGACCCCGGGGGAGTTCTTGTATGAGGTGGCATTGGTCTCCTGGAGCAGACCGATCGCCTCGAGATTCTCCCGCCCGCCATATTGGTTTGGCAGCCACTCGCCGCTGCGGCGGGAGTAGTCGAGATAGAGCATGGAGGCGACGGCATCGACCCGGATGCCGTCGGCGTGGAACTCCTGCATCCAATAGAGGGCATTGGCCACGAGGAAGTTGCGCACCTCCTTGCGTCCGAAGTCGAAGATGTGGGTGCCCCAATCGGGTTGGTCACCGCGGCGCGGATCGGCGTGCTCATAGAGCGCCAGCCCGTCGAAACGCGCCAGTGCCCATTCGTCGCGCGGGAAGTGCGCAGGCACCCAGTCGAGGATGACACCGATGCCGGCCTGGTGGAGCTTGTCGACGAGATACTTGAACTCATCGGGGGAGCCGAAGCGTGAGGTCGGGGCGTAGTAGCCGGTGACCTGATAGCCCCACGACGGGCCATAGGGGTGCTCCATCACCGGCAAGAACTCCACGTGGGTGAAGCCGAGGTCGGCAACATAGTTCACGAGGTGCTCGGCGAGCTCGACATAGCTCAACCCCGCGCGCCAGGAGCCGAGGTGCACCTCATAGACCGACATCGGGCCCGTATGCGGATTGCTCGCCTGCTTGCGCGACTCCCAGTCCCCATCGCTCCAGGAGTAACTCGACGCATCGACGACCGATCCGGTGCGCGGCGGCACCTCGGTGCGCCGGGCGAGCGGGTCGGCCTTGTCGCGTTCGACGTCATCGGCGCCGCGGATCCGGAACTTGTAGGTCGTGCCCACCCCGACGCCGGGGACGAAGAGCTCCCAGATCCCGGAGTTTCCGAGCAGGCGCATTGGGTGGCTCCGGTTGTCCCAGGCGTTGAAATCTCCTGTCACCGCAACGGATTTCGCGCGGGGGGCCCAGACGGCGAAGGAGGTGCCGGTCACGGGCCCGAGCGGACCGTCATAGGTGCGCACGTGCGAGCCGAGCACCTCCCAGAGGCGCTCGTGGCGGCCCTCGTTGATCAAGAAGCGGTCGACCTCGCCGACGGTCGGGGCAAAACGATAGGGATCGTCGTGTTCGTGCTCGATCCCGTCGCCCCAGGTGGTGCGCACCCGATAGTCGAGGGTGGTGTCGGTGTCTGGACGCACCCCGCTCCAGATGCCATCGGACTCATGCTGGAGGTCGAGGAACTCGCCATCCTCGAAGCGCACCCGGACCGACCCGGCCAGGGGTCGCATCACGCGGATCCGCAGGCCGTCCTCCTCGACGTGCTGCCCGAGCAGATCGTGCGGTTGCTGATGGCGACCGTTGGCCAGAGACCAACGGGCACCGGGGAGAGCGCTGGGGGGAGTGGGCATGGTCAGTCCTCCTTGCTCGCTGCTGCCGGCGGCAGCAGTCGGTCGATGGCGGCCAGCGGGATGGTCATCCACGTGGGCCGGTTGCGTGCTTCATAGACGATCTCATAGAGGGCCTTGTCCACGATGTATGCCGAGAGCAGGGCTCCCGCGTCGCGGGGATCGGATCCGGCCACCGCGGCATAGCCCGCGAGGAAGCCGTCCTGAGCGGCCGTGACCCATTCGCGGGCCGACACCCCGCGGTTCTGTTGCTCGATGGACCCGCCGGCATAGTCGAAGGAACGCAGCATCCCGGCGATATCGCGCAGCGGTTGGTCGGTGCGATTGCGCTCGGCGAGCGGGCGCAGTGGTTCCCCTTCGAAATCGAGCAGGACCCAGCCGCGGTCGGGCGCTTCGAGCACCTGCCCGAGATGGAAGTCGCCGTGAATGCGTTGGAAGGCAGGCCAATTCGCCCGGCTGGCCGCCGTGAAGGTGGCCTCGATCGTGTGCGTATGAGCGGCCAGCGCGGGCACTTCGGCCAGGGCTGCCCGGAATCGGGTGCGCATCTCCTCGACGGTCTCGCGCACGCGGCCGGCATCGGCCGGCTCGCCGGGGAGTCGCTCGGCGAGGAGCGCGTGCACCTCGGCCGTCGCGGCGCCGAGGTCCGCGGCGCGCGCCGTGAAGTCATCATTTCGCCCGGCCGCGACGAGGGCTTCGCGCCACGCATCCTGCGCGCCCGGCAAGAACTCCTGCGCGAAGGCGAGGTGGCCGTGTTCGAGTTTCTCGCCGATGGCCGCCGGCCACGTGCCCTGCACGGCGCCGAGGCTGGCGGGCACGCGCGTGCACCCCGCCGCGGCCAGCGCCCCTTGCAGGACCACATCGGGATTCTCGCCATCGGCCAAGGCCCGGAAGACCTTGGTGATCACCGGCCGCTCGAACCCCTCGTCGTCCACGGCGATCGCAATGATCGAGGTGTTCGACTGCTCGCCGGAGAGCACACGAGAGCTCACCACGCTCCAGCCGAGGCCCTCTCCGGTGCCGCGGACCTGTTCTTCGAGGGTGTCGGTCTGCGCCGAGGACACCGCGCGGGTGCCACCAGTGGCCAAGGCGAAGAGCCGCTCCGCATAGACCGGGTCGTGGGGGGCGTCATACACATAGCGGGTGCCGAGGACCGAGTGCTCGACGACGCCGACCAGGGCGGCGTCGGCGCCCTCGAGGGCGGCGGCTCGATAGGTCAGCGGAACCTGATAGAGCACCGGTGGGCTGCTGGCGTCGTCGGCGAAGATCAGGGTCTCGACCCCGACCTCCCCGAGCGGATCGTCGAGGCGCCACGCGAAGAGCCGCCGCAGCTTCGGGGCGCGGCCCTTGGCGGCATACCAGCGCTGACGCCCGATCCACGCGGCCACGAGGTCGACCTTGCTGGGCGTGATGATGGCGTCGTTATAGATGATGGCCATGAGGTCCGCCCGTCACCGCCGCACGTGGATGATGTGAGCCGGCTCCCCGTCAGCGCCAAGGCGCACGAAATTGCGTTCCCACCACTGCCATTCGGCGCCGGTCACCAGGTCGTGGGCCGTGAAGCTGTCACCCCAGCCCATGCCGAGCGCGGCCATGTCCAGCTGCACGACGGAGGCGCGCGTGGAATGGGGGTCGAGGTTGGCGACGACGATGATCGTGTCCTCCTCGCCGCCTGGCAGCACCCGGCGCTTGGAGAAGCAGATCAGGTTCTCGTCCTGGACGCTGTGGAAGGTGATATTCCGCAGCCAGTGCAAGGCGGGGTGCTCGCGGCGGATCTGGTTCAGCAGCGTCAGATAGGGCGCGAGCGTCTGGCCGGCCTTGGGTCCGCCGGGCTCGTAGTCGGCCCAGCGGCGGTCCTTGTACTGATACTTCTCGTTGTCGATCTGCTCCTCGGCGCCCGGCCGGGCGACATGCTCCATCAGTTCGTAGCCGGCATAGATCCCATAGGTGGGGACCAAGGTCGCCGCGAGGGCGGCCCGAACCTTCCAGGCTGCCGGGCCGCCGAACTGCATATAGGGGGTGAGGATGTCGTGCGTGGTCGGCCAGAAGTTGGGGCGCATATAGGCGGCCGCCTCCCCGGCGAGTTCCTCGACATACTCCCGCAGGTCCCACGCCTGGTTGCGCCAGGCGTAATAGGTGTAGCTCTGCTGGAAGCCGACTTTGCCCAGGGTGTGCATCATCGCCGGCTTGGTGAAGGCCTCCGCCAGCCAGATGACCTCGGGATGATCGATCGCCACGTCTGCGATGAGCCACTGCCAGAACTCCACGGGCTTGGTATGCGGATTGTCCACCCGGAAGATCTTGACGCCGTGGTCGATCCACACCTGGATGACGCGGCGAACCTCGGCATAGGCCCCGGCCGGGTCGTTGTCGAAGTTCAGGGGATAGATGTCCTGGTACTTCTTCGGCGGGTTCTCGGCATAGGCGATCGTGCCATCCGCGCGCGTGGTGAAGAACTCGGGATTGGTCTGCACCCAGGGGTGATCGGGGGAGGCCTGAAGGGCGATATCCATCGCGACCTCAAGCCCGTGGCGCTCGGCCTCGGCGACAAAGGCGTCGAAGTCGTCGAAGTCACCGAGGTCGGGGTGCAGCGCATCGTGGCCACCGTCCGGGGACCCGATGGCATAGGGGCTGCCGGGATCTTTGGGGCCGGCGTCGAGGGTGTTGTTCGGACCCTTGCGGGCGGTCGTGCCGATCGGGTGGATGGGGGTCAGATAGACGACATCGAAGCCCATCGCGGCGATCGCCGGGAGCCGCTTGGCGGCCGTGGCGAAGGTGCCGGAGACCCAGTCGCCGCTGGCCTCGTCGATATGGCAGCCCTCGGAGCGCGGGAAGATTTCGTACCACGCGCCGAAGAGCGCGCGCTTGCGCTCGACGAGAAGCGCGAAATCCATTGTGGGACTAACGTGTTCACGCAGCGGCAGGGTTGCCATCTCGGCCTGGATCTCGGGGCTGATGCCACCGTCGAGCCGGGAGGGGATATCGCGGTTGCTGTCGCGCAGCCGGGAAACGGCCTCATCGAGCAGCAATCGACCCGCGCCGCTACGACCCTCCTGGGCGGCCGCCCGCTCGAAAAGCAGGGCTCCCTCGGCGAGCATCAATTCGCTGTCGACGCCAGCGGCGATCTTGATCGTCGCGTCATGCTCCCACGTGCCGAACGGGTCCGACCAGCCTTCGACGCGATAGGTCCAATTGCCTTCCGTGTCGGGGGTGACCTCGGCGACCCACAGGTTGAGGCCGGGGTTGATGCAGTCCATCGGGATGCTCTGGGTGGAGCCATCTGGCCGGGTGAGCACGACATTGGCGTTGACCGCGTCGTGGCCCTCGCGAAAGACCGTCGCCTGGACGGTGAAGGTCTCCCCGATCACCGCCTTGGCGGGTCGGGCGCCGCCATCGACCTGGGGTCTGACGTCTTGGACCGGGATGCGCCCGATCGGATTCTGCGGCGCACTGCTCAGAGGTGTCGGCGCGGTCGCGGGCGTAGACGGGCTCGTCGCTGAGGTGTCGGCGGTCACGCGGACAAACCTACCGGTTTCGCGTCCGCGTGCACCGACTGACCGGCTTCTGGCGTGGGTCAGCGCGCGCTCGCCCACACCTGCATACTCGCCCCGCTTGCCGCGGCGCGCGAGCCGGCCGGGCGGCGCCCGCCGGCGCCGGCATCGAATGGTTGCTGGGCGCTATCCCACAGCAGGTCGTATGCCGTGCGCTCGCCCACCTCCGGCAAGGTCACCTCGACGTCATGGGTGGCCCCATTGATAACGATGAGGATGTCTGAGGAATCGGGTTCGACGCGCCCGAGCAGCATGCTCAGGGTGCGCATCCCCGGATC
>Ga0075158_10000710_pt1 | contig 27266 bp, 25 predicted proteins | sample JI91814BDNA_FD_70968 | JGI IMG/M metagenome (GOLD analysis project Ga0075158, IMG submission 70968) | Wastewater effluent complex algal communities from Wisconsin, to seasonally profile nutrient transformation and Carbon sequestration -... | ecosystem: Engineered > WWTP > Effluent > Algae... | reverse complement strand
TTTTAATATTTGGATTAGTTCACAAGGGGCAGGCAGTTCCAGCTTTGGTGGGCTAACATCCAATGCCTTGTTTAGTAATGGTGTTTGGGGAGTTTCAGTAAACAAAGATGCCGCGAACTTTGAAAACGTTTGCATTCATGAATGTGGACACTTTTTGGGGTTATCTCATACGTTTGATGACATTATTGATGACACCCCTTGCGAAGCGAGCTTGGCTGCACCATTGACCAGCTGCACGGCAAGCTATACAACTTTAAATACCTGCTCTGCGGAAGAATCCTATTGGGCGTCGTCAACGACTCCAGACCCACCTGATATGATTGAAAATTACATGGATTATTATTTAAATTGCGCCAAAATGTTTACTAAAGGACAAAAGGCCAGTATGAGGGACTACATTACAACGAATTATGGTGGTTTATTGGCAAATCAAAATGTAAGTTGCGCCGTAAGTACCGGGTCCGTAAGTACCGGTTTTGATGTATTGGTAGTTGAAAAGCCTGGTATCACTTTAAGTCCTAATCCAGCTGGTGGAGACTTGAAAATATCAATTTCTGGAAATTTGCCAGCCGACGAACAACTCCAAATTTATAATTCGATTGGAGATTTATTAATTGAAGTTGAAGCAAAAAGAACAACCGAAGTTAATATAAGTGCTTTTGTAAGTGGTATTTATTTTATTAAACTGAAAAACGATACAACTCAAGCAAAAAAACTTATCAAGTTGGAGTAAGTGACTGAAAAGGCAGCCATGCAGTTTACCGATATCTGCCTTGTAATTACAAAAAAAGCTTAATTATTAACCTAAAAACAATCGATAACGATAAGAATTAGATATTGCTTTATAAATTGTGTCATTGCCCCTAGCAATTTTTTCAATTTCATCAAAAAGTGATTTTCAGGATACAATTAAAAATATAATTAAGTCTTAAGAGAATAATTTAACTTTTGTACGCGCTTAACTAAATTGGAATAAATAAAATCTGTAGCTTTTATTTTAATCTTTGTAATTTTAAAAGATGAATAGAACACAGGCCAGTTTTATTGGTCGTTTGACCAGTATTGATTTTACACGTGGGATTGTAATTGTAATTATGGCGTTAGATCATATCCGCGATTTGCTTCACACGGGTGGAGTTACGGGTGATCCTTTGGATCTTAATACAACCACACCAGGGCTTTTTATGACGCGGTTCATTACCCATTTTTGCGCGCCTGTTTTTGTTTTTTTGGCCGGTACGTCTGCTTATTTAATGACCCGACAGCAGAACAATTTATTAAAAACTCGGAAATTTCTATTCAGCCGTGGCATTTGGCTCATTTTTCTTGAAATAGTAGTGGTTGGTTTCGGCATTTGGTGGGATCTTAAGTTCCGTACAATATTATTTCAGGTTATTTTTGCCATTGGTATGGGATTTGTTATTCTATCAGGTCTCATTCGGATTCAGTCAACAGTGCTTGGTGTAATTGGGCTATTTATTGTATTCTTTCACAATGCCCTGCCAAATCTCGAATTTCCTAACAATGCATTTGCAGATTTTGTATGGAAGCTTTTGTTTCACCGTGGTTTTTTTAAACTTGGTAGTGAACACGCCCTCATTGTCGGTTACGCCGTTATCCCTTGGTTAGGCATTATGCTTTTTGGGTTTGGCTTTGGAAAAGTATTTGAGTTGGAGGTTATGAAAAGAAAGCGGGTCTTATTTTTTAGTGGTGTTTTTTGTTTGTTCCTTTTTGTAGTCTTGAGGTACTTAAACCTTTATGGCGACCCCAGTCCATGGTCGCCAAAGTCTACATTTGTGTTCAGCACGCTCTCTTTTATTAATGTAAGTAAATATCCGCCATCCCTCTTATACGCGGCCCTTACGTTGGGAATTATGTTTTTTATTTTGTTTCTGGCTGAGGGGAAGAACAACCGGATGACCCGTTTTTTTGTTACCTACGGTCGTGTGCCCATGTTTTTTTATTTATTGCATTGGTACATTGTTCATATTTCCATGTTTGTTATGATCCTTTTGCAGGGCGTTACTTTTGAACAGATGCCTTTTGGGGTAATGAACTTCGGAAGACCCGCCGAAGGAGTCGGACTTGATTTACCTTACGTTTATTTGTATTGGGCAAGTCTCATCCTGTTCATGTACCCATTATGCAAATGGTACGGAAACTACAAAGCCGGTAATAAACAAAAGAAGTGGCTGGCATATTTTTGAGAAATAATCATTAATCCAATATATTAATTTTGTTAATCCCGATGCTTCAAATTGTTGAATACAACTCCTCTCACCACCAGCGCTTTAAAGAAATCAACGTTCAGTGGATTACCCGCTTACACGTATTGGAAGAGGAAGATATTCGTACTCTGGAGGATCCTGAAAATTATGTTCTAAAAAATGGCGGACGAATTTTTATTGCCCTTTTTAATGATAAAGTGGTAGGCACTTGTGGTTATTTGAATTTTGGCGTTGAGGGCTTTGAAATGATAAAGATGGCGGTAGATGAAAATTACAGAGGATTGCACATAGGTCGGCAGCTGGGGGAAGAATCCCTCAAAATCATGAAGGCATCCGGAGCAAAACGCATCTTTCTTTATTCCAACAAAAAAGGCTCAGAAGTAGCCATTGACCTTTACAGAAAGTTGGGATTTTCTGAAATCCCCCTTGGGAACCCTGAATTTTTGAGAGCGGATATTAAAATGGAAACTTTTTTGTAGTTCAAAGGCAAAAAACAGACGATTTTTGCCCTTTTTGTCCGCTCTTCGGTTGCCAGCACTATAAAATTCTGTATATTTACACTCCCTAAAAAAATGGAATCTCAGGTTAAGTTATTTTCAGGTATTGCTACCGAGGCCCTGGCCGGCAAAATTGCTATGTCCTATGGTCAGCCACTTGGTAAGGTGGAGCATTATCGCTTTAGCGATGGGGAGTTACAGGCCTCTTACGAGGAGAGTATCCGGGGGCAAAGTGTTTTTATTATTCAAAGCACCATGCCTCCCGCCGACAATTTAATGGAGATGCTTTTATTGATTGATGCCGCGAAGCGCGCCAGCGCCCGGCAGATTGTGGCGGTAATTCCTTATTTTGGATATGCCCGTCAGGATCGGAAAGACAAACCACGTGTGGCTATTGGCGCTAAACTGGTGGCCGATATGCTGGCAGTGGCCGGTGCTACCAGGGTAATGACCATGGATCTTCACGCCGATCAGATTCAGGGCTTTTTTAACGTACCGGTAGATCATCTTTACGCATCAACAATTTTTTTACCTTACCTCCAATCACTGAATTTATCCAACCTTACCATTGCCGCCCCGGATATGGGCGGTAGCAAACGGGCCAATGGTTACGCTAAACACCTGAAAGCTGAAATGGTGATTTGTTATAAACAACGCGCAAAAGCCAACGTAGTGGAAAGCATGACCGCCATTGGTGAAATTGAGGGAAGGAACATCGTGTTGGTAGATGACATGGTGGATACCGGCGGAACTTTGTGTAAGGCAGGAGAGATGATGTTGGATCGTGGTGCACTGAGTGTGAGGGCCATTTGTACGCATGGTGTTCTGTCGGGCAAGGCTTATGAAAATATTGAAAAATCGAGGTTAACCGAACTCATTGTAACGGATACAATTCCACACGATCAGGTTAGCCCTAAAATAAAAGTGTTAAGTGTTGCAGATCTTTTCGCGAAAGTGATCAATAGCGTTCACAATTACGAATCCATCAGCAACAATTTTATCATGTAAAGTAATCCCGTAAACATCTAAAAATATAAAGAGGAGTAAAAATTGAACGGGCAATTTTGATGACTCAAAAACAAAAAAAATGAAAACAGTAAAATTGAGCGGTTCGCCAAGAGCGAACGTAGGAAAAACAGACGCAAACATGCTAAGGGCTAATGGAATGGTTCCTTGTGTGATTTATGGCGCGGGCGAACAAATCCACTTTAGCGCGGACATTCGTCATTTCAAAAACATTATTTTCACACCTGAAACCAACCTGGTGGATGTTGAAATTAACGGAAAAACGTATACCACCGTTTTGCAGGAAGCGCAATATCATAAAATTAATGACAAATTGATCCATGCTGACTTTTTGCAGGTGAGCGAAAACAAACCGGTAACCGTTTATTTACCCGTAAAAACCACTGGTCAATCGGAAGGCGTGAAAGCAGGTGGTAAGTTGGTTGTGAAATTGCGTAAAGTAAAAGTGAAAGGTCTTATCGCAAAATTACCGGAATACATTGAGTTAGATATTACTAAATTGGCGATTGGAAAATCAATTTCAGCTGGTGATATCAGTATTGATGGTATTACTTTGTTGCATCCGAAAAATATTTCTATCGTGAGTGTGGATACAACGCGTGCCGTAGCGCAGGCTGAAACCACTGCCGCTCCAGCAGCCGCAGCTAAAACAGCCGCAGCACCTGCTAAAGCAGCACCTGCTAAAAAATAAATTGTAGCTATTACTTATTAAAAAAGAGCCGATTGGATGATCATCCAGTCGGCTCTTTAATTTTGGTGTTATTACGGATAATATTTCGAAGGGATTAAGGCATGGTTAGTGTGAAAGTCGCATAAGGGTTCCCGTACGCTTTATAAACAGGTCTATTCAGTACATTGTCGATGTAACCGGCACCCGTATTTGCTACCGGGTAAATTTTTACAAAAATGATGGAGTCTTTTTTGAACCCGTAAGTTTGTGAAAGAAAAGAGTAAGAGAGAAACCTGCCATAATCCATCGTATTAATGAGCGACGTGGGGGCAAAATTAACATAACTCAAAGGATCCGAAATGGTGATGGCCGCTGATTTACCAATGATGGCGACCGTGCTGGCTTTGTTGTTTACAGGCGAGGTATTCGCATTGTAATAAATGCCGGCCAATGTTCCTGAGAACCATAGCGTGTCTTTTACGTAGGCGTTGGTGATGGAAAAGGATGGGATGTCGGCAATGGAAGCATTATAATTGGTTGTGTCGGTATATTTGTATTGTATATCCTGCAGGATGGCCTGACCGCATCCGGGTTTATTAAACGTAAGGGTGTAATTACCTGTTGAAGTGCTTTCAAATGTATAATCGCCATTCGCGTCCGTCAGAGTGGCTCTGTTTGTTCCAACAATATTTACCGTGGTGGTGTTGAGGTTATTGGTGTATTTAGTTCCAAATTGATCGTAGTGGGTTACTTTGCCTTTCAGGACGCCGGTAGTAACAGGAGTTGGTTCGGGGGCAGGTTCTTCTTTTTTACAGGAAAAAAAGAAGAAGCCAATAGCGAATAGCGGGAGCAATTTTTTCATACGATAAAAGTAAAAATTAATTACCAGATGCAAACCAACAGTAAAATGATATCTACCAATTTAATGGAATGCTGCCTGATAAAACAAAAAGGAATGGTGAACGCCCATTCCTTTTTATCAACCCTAATTCCGATTTATTTGTTTCTGAAAACAAACTTGTTATCAAACATGTCCAGCACAATTTCATGATCTTTATCAATCTTGTCTGCAAGAATCTGTTTCGACAGTTCGTTGATCACTTGTTTTTGCATCACCCGTTTTACAGGCCGCGCGCCAAACTGTGGGTCATAGCCTAATTGGGCCAGCCATTCAATGGCATCGTCGGTGGCAGAAATTTTTATGTCCTGCTCTGCCAGTTGGTTACGAATGTGCTCGAACTGGAATTTTACAATTTGTGTGACATCTTCTCTCGAAAGCGGTTCAAACATAATGACTTCATCAATCCGGTTCAAAAATTCGGGACGAATGGATTTTTTCAGCAATTCGTACACCTCGCTTTTTGTTTTGGCAAGCACATTCTCTCTGTTGCCGTCATTCATTTTTTCAAAATTTTCCTGAATAAGGTGCGAACCAATGTTACTGGTCATAATGATGATGGTGTTTTTAAAGTTTACGGTACGACCTTTGTTGTCCGTTAACCGGCCATCATCCAATACCTGAAGCAAAATGTTGAACACATCCGGATGCGCTTTTTCAATTTCATCCAATAACACCACGCTGTATGGTTTTCTCCTCACAGCTTCTGTTAATTGTCCGCCTTCTTCATAGCCCACGTATCCCGGAGGCGAACCAATCAGGCGGCTTACTGCGTGACGCTCCTGGTACTCACTCATATCGATGCGGGTCATTGAGTTTTCGTTATTGAACAGGAAGTCGGCAAGCGCTTTGGCCAATTCCGTTTTACCAACACCGGTGGTACCTAAAAAGATAAATGAGCCAATGGGTTTCTTTTTATCCTGCAAACCGGACCGGCTTCTGCGCACCGCGTCTGAAATACTTTCGATGGCTTCGTGCTGGCCAACTACACGTTTATGTAATTCCTCTTCCAGGTGCAACAATTTTTCTTTTTCGCTTTTGAGCATAGCAGTAATCGGAATGCCCGTCCACGCGCTTATTACTGCGGCAATGTCTTCACTGTCCACTTCTTCTTTTAACAACTGGGAGCCGCTTGCTTTGGCCTGACTTAACTTTTCTTCAAATTCAGAAAGTTTATTTTCGGCTTCTTTTATTTTTCCGTAACGGATCTCAGCAACTTTTTCATAATCGCCTTGTTTTTCAAAGTTAATGGCTTGTTGTTTCAGGTCTTCAATCTGTGTTTTTATTTTTTGAACGCCCTCAATCACTTCTTTTTCAGATTGCCATTTGGCGCGTAAATCTGTACGCTTATCCTGTAGCTCCGCGATTTCCTTATTTAATTCTTTTACTTTTTCCTCTTCATTTTCGCGTTTAATGGCCTCGCGTTCAATTTCCAATTGCATGATTTTACGTTCTACTTCATCCAGTTCAATAGGCATGGAGTTGATCTGCATCCTTAATTTTGAAGCGGCTTCATCCATTAAGTCAATCGCTTTATCCGGTAAAAAACGGTCATTAATGTAACGCTGGCTTAATTCTACTGCTGCTATAATGGCTTCGTCCTTAATACGTACGTGATGATGCGCTTCATATTTTTCTTTTATTCCGCGAAGAATCGATATCGCGTCTTCAGCCGTCGGCTCATCCACCATTACTTTTTGAAAACGGCGTTCGAGGGCTTTATCCTTTTCGAAATACTTTTGGTACTCGTTGAGTGTAGTAGCTCCGATGGCTCTTAATTCGCCGCGCGCCAATGCAGGTTTCAGAATGTTGGCGGCATCCATAGCGCCTTCGCCACCGCCGGCACCCACCAGGGTGTGAATTTCGTCAATAAACAATACAATTTCCCCGTCGCTGCCAATTACTTCTTTTACCACCGATTTAAGGCGTTCTTCAAATTCACCTTTAAATTTGGCTCCGGCAATCAGCGCACCCATATCGAGCGAAAAGATCTGTTTTGATTTTAAGTTTTCGGGCACGTCGCCATTAATGATGCGGTGAGCAAGGCCTTCGGCGATGGCTGTTTTACCCACGCCGGGTTCGCCCACCAGAATAGGATTATTTTTGGTTCTGCGCGAAAGGATCTGTAGTACCCTGCGGATTTCTTCATCGCGACCTATTACCGGATCCAGTTTCCCATTTTGGGCCTGTTTATTCAGGTTGATGGCGTATTTATTTAACGCGTTGTACGTTTCTTCCTGCGACTGGCTGGTTACACGCTCGCCTTTTCTTAACTCAGCGATGGCGGCTTTTAACTCTTTTTCTTTAAAACCCGCGTCCTTCATCATGTTGGCGGTGCTATCTCCCGAGTGCAAAAGGCCAAGCAATAAATGTTCTATGGAAACGTATTCATCGTTGTAGTCCTTTAAATAATTGGAAGCCTTTGCCAGGGCGGTATTTGCAGCGGATGAAAGGTGAGGTTGGCCTCCGCTTACTTTGGGATAGGAATTAACGATACTATCTACCAGCTTGCCAAAACTGCTGCCATTAACGTTTAGTTTCTTTAAAATAAACGGGGTAACATTCTCATCTGTGCTAAGAATACCTTTTAAAATATGGGCTGGCTCAATGGCTTGTTGACCGTTTCCGGCAGCCAGTTGAACGGCCTGTTGTATGGCCTCCTGCGATTTGATGGTGTAGTTGTTGAGGTTCATAGGTGATTTGTTTAACCAAAACAAGCATAAATTATTCCAATGTGGAATCATGAAAAATAGTCGTGTTTAACCCTGTACCTTCTGCCTTAATGGCTTAATGGGAGAGAATTGCATGACTATTTTTCAGGACATGCTTCAACTTGTTGGGAAACGCCAACAAATAACTAAATCCGGTAGGCGTTTTATGGAATCAGGAATGGTTTAACAACCCATCACGATTTGGAGGTTTCTTATTTTTTTATCAGAGAGTCAAAAGGGATCCGGTTAACAATCGAGCGGCCAAGAGTCACTTCATCGGCATACTCCAATTCGTCTCCAACCGCTATGCCCCGTGCGATAGCGCTTAATTTGATGTTATAGGGCGCAATTTTACGGAAGATGTAAAAAGAGGTGGTTTCGCCCTCCATAGTGGCATTTAGTGCCAGGATGATTTCGGTAACGGCATTGCCGGAAATTTTTTCGAGAAGGCTCTCAATGTTCAGGCTGGATGGGGTAATACCTTCCAGTGGAGAGATGAGCCCTCCCAACACGTGATAATGACCTTTGTACAGGCCCGTATTTTCAATCGCCAGGATATCCCGGTAGTCCTGTACTACGCACACGGTGGTTTCATCGCGCGATGGATTCGCGCAAATATCGCAGGTATCGTGCTCCGAAATGTTGTAACACTTCCCGCAAAACGTTAAGCCGGTTTTTAATTTATGAATGAGGTTGGAGAGGTTATCGGCACTTTGCTGATCCTGTTTAATGACGTGCAACACAAAACGTAAAGCCGTTTTTTTTCCAACGCCGGGCAATTGGGCAAAGGCATCAACGGCCTGTTCAATTATTTTAGAGCTGTATTCCAAGGCGACAAAAATACGAAGATAAGATTTAGGAATGGTATTAATTTCACTAACAACTTAAGCTTTATTAGGTGTGTTTGAATAATTATTCACGTTAATATTGTTTAGAACTAATTATTGGATTGGGGTGACGCCTCATTTAAAAAAAACAAATTTGTAAATGATTTCGCCCATTCTGATCATTTCGTTTATTGTTGTTTATTTTCTGTTTTTACTGTTTATTGGATGGTTTACCTCGCGTAACAGCACGGCCGGCAGTTATTTTTTGGGAAATAAACAATCGCCCTGGTACCTGGTGGCTTTTGGAATGATTGGTGACTCACTGAGTGGTGTTACGTTTATTTCAGTGCCTGGTACTGTAGGTACTAATCACTTTTCGTATTTACAATTAGTATTCGGGTATTTTGTGGGTTACTTTATTATTTCGCATGTGTTGATGCCCATTTATTACAAGATGAATCTTACTTCGGTGTACGAGTATTTGCACAAACGTTTTGGGAAAGTGACCCAGAAAACAGGAAGCACCTTTTTTATTTTGTCGCGGTTATTAGGGGCTGCAGGCAGGTTATTCCTGGCCGCCAGTGTGATCCAGTTTTTTGTGTTTGACCAGTTCACCAGCATACGGGTTCCATTTGCATTGAGTGTGTCGGTTATTTTAGGATTAATGCTCCTATACACCTACCGGGGCGGCATAAAAACCCTGGTTTATACCGATACGTTTCAATCTGTTTTTTTGGTGTTGGGGGTGGTGCTCTCTATCGTTGCTATTATTAGTAAGATGGATATTTCCGTTGGCACGGCCATTTCTAATATCTATACCTCCGGGTATTCGGAGACATTCTTTTTTGATGTTAATAAACCCAATTTTATTTTGAAAGAATTTATTGGCGGGGTTTTTATTTCGGTGACCATGACCGGACTTGATCAAAACATGATGCAGAAGAACCTGAGTTGCAAATCGCTGGGGGAGGCTCAGAAAAACATGTTCTGGTTCAGCATTGTGATGATGGTGGTTACTTTTTTCTTTTTATCGCTGGGCGCTTTAATTTATCAGTATTACGATTTTTCACACCTGGCTTTACCTGCCGATCCAATAACCGGAAAGGTATTAACGGACAAAGTATTTCCGAGTCTCGCCCTGAATCACCTGGGTGTTTTTGCGGGTTTGGTGTTTATCATTGGCCTCACCGCGGCTACTTTTAGCAGTGCCGACAGTGTATTAACCACACTTACCACTTCGGCTTATATTGATATTCTTGAAATAGATACCAATAACAAACTGAGTACACAGGAAAAACAAAAATACCGCACCCTCATCCATATTGGTTTTGCCGTGTTATTGTGGATCATCATCATCGTTTTTGACCTGATGAACAAACAAGCCATCATCAATACCATTCTCTTGCTGGCGGGTTATACCTACGGACCTTTGTTGGCTTTATTTGCCGCGGGATTATTTTCCAAGCTTAATTTTAACGACCGCCTGGTACCCATTGCCTGTATTATAGGTCCGTTGATTTGCTATGGCTTAAAAACACTTACCATGGCTTATCCGGGCAGTTACCAGATAGGCAACGAACTAATTTTGATAAATGGGGTCATCACCTTTTTATGCCTCCTTGTATTCCGAAAGAAAACCCTGGTGTAATTCGTTGAATTTTTTCTTTTTCTTAAGAAAATGTTCTATCACGATGTTACCGTTGTAAATGTGCGTTGTGTTAAACCTGAAACCCGGCTTAGCTTTCATTTCTTTTCTTTTTTTGAGTGTTTTACCCAGCCAACTGTAATAATAGAAATGCGCTTTCAGCACGGCGAAAAAATGTTTGGGTTGTCCGTCGAATAAAAATTTAAAGGCGGCAACCCCATCCAGAATCAGACGATACATCACTTTAAGAAACAGGTGCTGCGACGAATTATTTTTAGTATAGGTAATCAGGTTGTTTCTAAAGTTTAGAAATGTTTTTTGAGAGGAGAGTTTGTTCAGGGTTCCACCTCCCACATGGTAAATGGTGGACGCTGGTTCCACATACACCTGATAGCCCAGGTTTTGAAGGCGCCAGCACAAATCTATTTCTTCCATGTGCGCGAAATAATCGCCATCCAGCCCACCAACTTGCCAGAAAGCGGAGGACCTTACAAAGAGACAGGCGCCGGTTGCCCAAAACACTTCGGTAGCGTCGTTAAACTGGTTATGGTCTTCCTCAATCGAATTAAAAAGGCGCCCGCGGCAAAAAGGATACCCGTATTTGTCGATGAAGCCCCCGGAAGCTCCCGCGTATTCAAAAAGGTGGCGGGTTTTGTAATCCAGAATTTTTGGCTGGCAGGCGGCTACTGATTTGTTTTTTTCCATTAAGGCCAAAACAGGCGTTATCCAACCTTCCGTTACTTCTACATCGCTGTTTAGCAATACAAAATAATCGGCAACAATGTGTTTAAGCGCCAGGTTATACCCTTGGGCATAACCAAAGTTTCCACCATTGGAAATGATTCTTACCTGGGGAAACTGATGTTCAAGAAAGCTCACCGAGCCATCGGTACTGCCGTTATCAGCAACAATTACCGGGTAGGGAGCAGAATATTGAAGAATGCGGTGAAGAAATTTTTCAAGAAAAGGTTTCCCGTTATAATTCAGGATCACCACCGCCACTTTTGTTTCAGTCATAAGTTAGCGGGGATTGTTGTATATTTCGTTAAACTGGTTGCTTTCTACACCCCCTGGTTGTGTATTGTCCGGATTGGTTGATCCGTTGTTGTTACGACGGGTGAGTTCAAAACGCCATCGGTCGTTGTATATTTCGCCCCGCACATCACTGTGTATTAGGTTGTAACAGTCGTCTCCCAGATTTTTATTGACGAAAACAAACCGCCGGTCGTTAAAGAATTGGCCATTTACATTGTCGGTGAGGCGGTAATACTGCCATATTTCGTAAGGGTAGGTGTTGGGCTCATACACCTGCTGCGCACGTTTATCAGGCTTGCCATATTGCAGGTACACACGTCCCCGTTCGGTATAGTATCCTTTTTGTTTACCACATTTGAAGAGGACCATGGCCTCCTGCACGCGCTTGTAATAAGATTTCCACATTTTTACTGGGTCGGCCGTATCTGCCGCACGGCGTTGCCAAAAGTCAACCACAAACTGTTTCATCAACGTGGGGTCTTTTCGGATGGATTGATTGATGCTCCGCTCTTTATCTATACCATCGGCAATGGGCCACACACATTCCACAAACATTTTTAACGTATCCGCGTTGTTGCACGAACCAAAATAGTCGGACAGTGTGCGGGCTTCGTTGCTTGCAGTGAGGGACGAAAATTCAGCCGCTTTGTTGAGTCGTTGAAAATAAAATTTCTTTTGAAGGTGTGTGATGTTTTTTTCATCCTTCAGTTCAACTACCAGATTATAATTACCACTGCTCAATTTGCTAATGTCCAGTTTGGCTAACAGCGGATTTATTTTAGCGCTTGTTTGTTTTTTAAAACTCCCGTAATCATTCAATTTTTCCAGGGTCTGGCTATTTTCGACGTAATAATAAAAAATGAAAGGGCGGTTTTTGCCCAAAACGGTATCGGTATTATAAGCTTCAAAATAAAAGGCCAGTTCGCGACTCGTTTCGGGGTAATAATTAATGCAGTAGGGAATCATGTCGTAGCCATTGCGGCTAAGCACATTGGGCGACGCGCTTTTTTTGAAACTTTCCAGGGCTTCAATTCCCGAGGACTGGATGTCTTTCGCAGTGTAATTAATAACGAGTGTTTCCTTAAGAATTAGTGGTTTGGGTACCTGCGCATATTTATCGGTAACAGATAACTCCATCCGGTAAGTGCCATTGGGAAGCGCATACCGTTGAATATCGATAAATGAGGGCGAGGAGGACATGCTGTCGCTAAAAAGCGGCCCATTCAGGTTATATTTATTAGCTTTTACGATGGTACTATCTTTGTAAATGGTAAACAAAATATTTACGGAGCTTTGAAGTTTGCCACCCACCACTTTTGCGGCCAGCGAATTACCAATAAATGTGAGGTAGGTTTCTATAAATGGCTGATTTTGGGGTGTATTAAAGGCATTCAGGCTAAAATGCGCTTTAATCTGAGCTTTGCCGGCAAGCGCAAAAAGCCCCATACAGAGGGTTAGTAGTAAATACCTGCGGATATTGATTTTCCTTGTCAAAGCGAGTTCTTAAAGTTAAGAAAATATTTTTTCAGAAAATGCACCATATATTTAAAAAAATAGTAATTTCGCCCCCGGAGAAATGGCAGAGTGGTCGATTGCGGCAGTCTTGAAAACTGTTGAGGGTCATACCTCCGGGGGTTCGAATCCCTCTTTCTCCGCTGAAAAATGCAAAAGGCGCCCCGAAGGGCGCCTTTTTTGATTTAGCGAAGCGTCAAAAGCTTTGCTTTTGTAAGCGCAGATAAATCAAAAAAGCAGCACGCGCAGCGGGCTGACTTTTGCATTGCGACTCAGTCAGGAAGGTAGGGATCAACCGAGTTAATCCCCACCTGACGAAATAAATGAAGAATCTATCGAAACGCATCGTTTTCGTGGGTTTTACTTTTTTGTTGGAACCGTTTTCTACGTCAGGGTGGGAAATATTTAACTTTACTATTTCACTTAAATCTTCGCACGAATAATCAGTATTTACGTATGCACTTGGCTAACGGTATTTTGTTTCGCACTTATACAATATTTTTACCATAAATATTGTTTATCCAGTATGATAATCCATTTTTAAAGCGATAACAAATCAAGTTTTTTAGTTTACGAGCGAGAAAAATAAAAACTAAAAGAACGGTGTCTGGTCAGATTCACTCTGTTATACTGGAAGGTGTTTTTTTTGTATTTTTTCATACATTTAATATGACTAATGCGATATTTTTTTTGTGTGCAAAAGAAATACGACCCTGGTTACACGGGTTTAAGGGCGCTTTATTTTACTGTTTTTCGCTTTGCAGCAGAGGGCGTTACGATTAGGCTTATTCAAATCTAAAAAAAAGTAGTCAGGTGTATCGATTTCTCGTCTTTCATCTAACCCCATTGCATATTCACCATTTTTCCCAATTAAAGTCTAGTTTCGGTCCAAATACAAAACGGCGTATTTTTTTAAGTCTTTAGAGTTATCTGAAAACTATTATCTTTTTTCGCAAAACAATTGCCTGACTCTTTGGGATAATATAGTAAACTCCATTCGGTAAATCGTTGATACTTATTTCCCGGGAATTATCGATTTGAAAGCTGCCGATGATCTGGCTGGTCTGATTAATGATTACAAATTGTAATGGAGTTTTAGTATATATTTTAAAATTGCCGGTATTTGGATTTGGCCGGATGTTAAGTTCTTGATTATCGGAAAGCAAGTATTGAATTTCAGTGCAGTCAGAAACGCTTTGTGTTACTATAGCGGTATTGATACAGCCGTTTTGACCGGATCCGGAAACAGTAAAAACAGTTGTAGCCGAATATATACTCTGTGAAGGAATGTAGGAGAAATTTGGTGCGGTTAAACCATTGCTCCATGTATAAGTAGCTGCACCCGATGCACTGATAAAAGACGGCTCGTCCGGACAAACTAAATTTTTAATTACCGAGGCAATAATTATCGGTAAGGGCAATGGGTTCACTGTTACAGATTGTGTTAAAAAGCAATTACCCAAAGAGCCTGTGACAGTATAAATCGAGGTAACCGTTGGAGAAATGGCAAGAGTGTTTCCGGAAACACCACCCGACCAGGTGTATGAGATGGGGGAACCAGTTGCAGTAAATGTAACCGTACTACCCAGACAAAACGTTGAAGGTCCGGACACTGCAAATCCGGGATCATAAACAATCACTGAAACAGAATCCGTGCTTTGACATCCGTTAGCTGCCGTGGCTGTTACTGAATAAACACTCGTAAGCGTTGGGGATATAAAAAGTGTTGGGGATAAGGCTCCGTTATTCCATATATAACTTATATTTTGCACTGGATTGATGCTTGCGGTTACGTTAAGGGAAACTGAACTGCCCGCGCAGATAGTTGCGGACGAAGGTATAATTGCTATAGCCGGCCTGGCGTTGACTGTTATTGAGCTGGTGGTTGAGACATCGCACGTGCCGTTGGTTGCAGAGAGTGTGAAATTGACAGATTGCATCAGAAAGGCTGTCATTAGAGAGCCTGTTACAGGTCCGGGATACCAGGTATAACTGTCCGGTCCGCTTATCCACAAACTTGCTTGAGATCCTGCACAAATTAATGAAGTAGAAAGTATAGGAGAAATAACCGGGAGGCTAATTACCGGGAGTGACAAGGTGGTGCTACTGACGCAGCCACCTGTTGCACCGAGTATTGAATAGGTGGCCGATTGAGCTGGGTAAATAACAACGCTTGATGTATAAACAGAACCTCCAGTTGAGGAAGTCCACGTATAGTTATTGGCCCCATTAACGGAGAGTGTAACCGTATTTCCTGCACAAACAGTTGAAGGATTGGCCGTGGCGGTAATAATGGGCGTTGCAGGCAAAACTGATATTGCAACGGTGCCACTCACCGGACAAGAGCCGTTGTTAAATCCATTGGCAGTATATACACCTGAAGCGGCTGGGGCAAAAGGCATGTTGTTTAAAACAGGTGGGTTCCAAGACACGCTGGCAGTATTCATCGCCATTAAAGTTATCGACTGGCCTGCACAGGTTAGTGTGTTGTTTGCCACAATAGTGATAGGAGACACCGGAAAAAACGACCATGTCATAACGGGTGGCGTCGGCCCGTTATTAAGGTTTGTGGTTCCGCAGGCGTTAGATCCGAATACGGCAAAAGCGCCGCCGCTGACAGGGAAAAACGGTACACCAATTGGAATACTATTGTTACTGCAACTATAGGTATTAGCTCCTCCAGCGATGATCAACATGGTTTGGTTAGCACAGGCTACGTAAGGCGCAATGGGATTATTATTGATCAAGGTGGCCGTAATAACCGGCAAGCTTTGGTCCACCTGTATAAAAACAGTGTTTGACGCTATACAGCCTGATTGGTCGGTAGCCCACACTGTAAGAGTAGCATTTATAGCCGGTGCAACCGTGATGTTTGGAAGAAATGAACCGTTGCTCCAGGTATAGGTTGTTAGCCCCGTACCCGTTGCAGCGAGAGAAATATTTTGCCCGGCGCAGATATTTGTTGCGCTTGCCACAATGCTTACGCTGCATTGCGCAGACACACTAGTAGGAAAAAGACTCAATAAAGCACATGCTAGCAGCATTCTTAATGTATTCATTCGTTATGTTTGATCAATCTAAGATATCTCTTTTTGAAGGGTAAAAAAAGGAAATCGATACGGCCTATTGAGAATATTTAAATGGTAAACAGTCCAGAAACATATAAGAAGGTTAAAATAAACTGTATGCCACGAACAATTTTATGGATTATCGTTTTAAGTGTTGAAATTGATCATTTTCCTCAAATCTAGAGTAAAATAGTTCGAACTTTGAAACCATCTGCCCGCAGATAAATCAAAAAAGCAGCACGCGCAGCGGGCTGACTTTTGCATTGCGACTCAGTCAGGTAGCAAGGGATCAGCGCGAAGCGTTCATCCCTCTTTCTCCGCCACACGAATCCTGAAATCCTCGCTAGCCGGGGGTTTTTTGTTTTCCGGAGTGGCGCCAGAGGTAACGTTTTGCAAACGGGCTTTTTTAGGGACAATTAACGTTTTAATCACGTGAAACGGAATAGGGCATTATTGGCGTACTATTTTAATCTAAACATCCTGACTCACACTTAATAAATGACGACGCGAGATCAGCAACTACGTCGTTGTCGGTCCACAAACCGAAACAAACAATTGCGCATAACTCTCGGTAAAAGTGGAATGTCTTTTTTGAACTTAATCAAAACGTGACTAAGAAGCAACTAACGGCACCTAACCAAACGCTTGCTGCAAGCTTCACGGACAGACAGTATGACAATTCTTAGGGACACATATAAATCCATCATCGGTAAAGACTATAAACCTGTGTGGCAACAATTGCCACTTTAAAATTTAGTTTAAATTTAGCTTGATTTTTTCTTTTCTAAATGCCTGCAAGAAGCGCCTTTTTTATTACCTGATTACAGGTATTTAGTCTCTTTTATTTTGGCATTTCGTGACACATTCGTACTTTTATATACCGGCTGTAGTCGGTAGCTGTCGCGAACGCCAGCGGGCGATTCGTTGGTGACGCGTGTAACAGATGACCGTAAAAATATAAAACAATGCAAGATTTATTATTTGACTTTATATCAAAATACGTTTCTCTGACAGAAGATGAGAAAAACACCATCGTTTCTTTAGACCTGTTTCGCTCGGTAAAGAAAGGGACGACTTTACTCAAAGAAGGACAAACATCGAAAGAAAGCTACTTTGTGCTAAAAGGCTGTATTCGGGCTTATTATATTTTGGATAGTGAAGAAAAAACCACTGCTTTCTACACGGAAATGGAAGCTTTGACTCCCCCATGTGTCACTAACAAAACTCCGTCAGACTATTACGTAAGTTGTTTGGAAGACACACTACTCTTAGTTTCAAATTCCGATATGGAAGCGGAAGTAAACAGCAAATTTCCAAAGTTTGACATCATGTGCAGAATGTTATCTGAAGAATTGTTAGCTAAAGAACGAATAGACTTTGACGAGTTTAAGACCTCTTCACCCGAACAACGGTACCAGACCTTATTACAAAAAAGACCAGACCTTATTCAACGTGTGCCGCAGCATCAATTGGCAAGTTATTTAGGTATCAAACCTCAATCATTAAGCAGACTAAGAGCACGTATTTTTGAAAAAAAGAGCTAAAACGAGTTTCTTAACTTACGTGAATGAGTTAAAGTCTATTGTAACAAACACACCAGTCTTGGACCAGTTTGCGTGCTAATGCTCAAACCTGCTTGCCGTTGCCCAGGCTTGTACAACTGCAGGCAAGTGCGTAACTTGGACTTAGCAAAAAAACGACACGAGGCCCCAAACTCTGGTTGTAAGTGCAACAAACAACAGTAACAACATAAAACAATGCAAGACCTACTATTTGACTTTATATCAAAATACGTTTCTCTCACAGAAGAGGAGAAAAACTTAATACTTTCGTTAGACGTATTCCGCTCTGTTAAGAAGGGAACTATTTTACTCAAAGAAGGACAAAAATCGGAGGATGAATATTTTATTCTAAAAGGATGTATACGGAAATATTACATCATAGATGGTGAAGAAAAAACTACCGCCTTTTTTACAGAAATGGAAGGTTTAACACCCCATTGTGCAATACATAATACTCCGTCTGACTATTATGTAAGTTGTGTTGAAGACACGCTATTAACAATTGCAAATAAAGAAGTAGGGGTTGAATTATTTAATACAATCCCAAAATTTCAAGAAATGTGCAGAATATGGTCGGAAGAATTAGTGGCAAAACAACAAATCAATTTAGACGAGTTTAAGACTTCTTCGCCGGAACAACGATACCTGAACTTACTGCAAAAAAGACCTGACCTTATTGAGCGTGTGCCACAGCACCAATTAGCGAGCTATCTGGGCATCATACCTCAATCATTAAGCAGACTAAGAGCACGGATTCTTGAAAAAAAGATCTAAATCGTATTTCTTAGCTTAAGCTAACGAGTTACTGTAACTCGCCAATTTATCTTTGCATTAAAATTTAACAATAAAAAGAAAAATGCAAAAGAAAATTTTACAGATTGGGCTTGTCTTCCTGTTGGCAAGCAGTTTACTGGTGAATGCACAGAATACAAAAAAAGACAGTACTTATAAAAAGTGGTTTGTTGGGAGTACGCTCCTGATGTTAGGAAATTTAATTCCTGATGACCCAAATCCATCTGAGTATATACAACTAAATGTCGGATATAGGATAACACCTAAAGATGTGGTTTCCTTTAGATTTAAAAGATCCATTTATAATTGGCCATTAGGTTTGCCTTGGGGAAAATTATCTGAGGAACCGCGTGGACAATACGACTTTCCAGGCCATGCGCGTATACTTGGACCTACATTGGGGTACCAGCGTTTTTGGTGGAAAGGAGCCTATACATCCCTTTATGCAATGAATGCTTTTGAAAGATATATGGACGAGAATAAAAAAAAGATAGGAAATGGATACACCTTATTTCTAGACTTCTATTTAGGGTACCAGTTTAAGTTTTTTAAAAACCGTTTCTTTTTTGAACCAGCTATTGGAATTAGTTGTTGGCCCGTAAGAACTAATGTTCCGGAATCGTTTAAACCATTAGACAAAAAATGGCCTAAGTACTTTATTCAACCTGGGTTTGATTTTGGGTTTAATTTTTAAAACTACCCTGATGACAGGAAAGCCTTTATTTGCAACACACAGGAACCTCCTGAAGATTTGTAAATCAGGAGGTTTTTAGGCCAATACACAAAAAAATCAAATTTTTAAAAAAAAAGAGAACTAAAACGTATTTCTTAACTTAAGTGAAAGAGTTATTGCTTCTCGCCAATCTACTTTTGCTGTATCACTTAAAAATAAAAAAATATGCAAAAAAAAACGTTACAAATTGGACTAGCCTTAGTGTTGGCAAGCAGTTTACAAGTGAATGCACAGAATGCAAAAAAAGACAGTACTTACAAAAGATGGTTTGTTGGTAGTACCCTATTTTTATTAGGCAATTTTGATCAAACAAATAACCCGGAGTTTATACAGATAAATGCAGGATACAGGATAACGCCTAAAGATGTTGTTCTCTTTAAATTTAAAAGGTCCATTTATTCATGGCCAATTGGTATCCCTTTTGGACCTGATTTTGATGCACCCGGACTAAACTATCCCGGACACGCACGTATACTTGCTCCTCAAATAGGATATCAGCGATTTTGGTGGAAAGGCGTATATACATCCCTTACCGCAATGAATGCTTTCGAAAAATACATGGATGAGAATAATAAAAAGATTGGAAATGGATACACGTTATATCTGGACTTTTATTTAGGTTACCAGTTTAAGTTTTTTAAAGACCGCTTCTTTTTTGAACCAGCTATTGGATTTAGCTATTGGCCTGTAAGAACTAATGTTCCGGAATCTTTTAAAACATTAGACAAAAAATGGCCCAACTACTTTATTCAACCCGGGTTTGATTTTGGATTTAGGTTTTAAAACTATCATGCCGGCATGAAAGCCTTTATTTGCAACAAATAGGGATCGCCTGAAGTTTTGCAAATCAGGAGGTTTTTAAGCCAATACGGTGAAGCTTTGAATGATATTAACTATTTAGATCTGTTGATTACAGGTAGCGAAAATCAACATAAAATCCTGGACTTAAATCAACTAAGTGCTCGTGTTCAACAAATCGCACTGTAAAGCATGATACATAAAAAGATTAGGTAAATCTCTCCCTATTTGAAAAGTAGAGACTATTTTAACCAAAATGAAAAATAAAATGAAAAGCAAAATGAAAAACAAAATTATTAAACCCATGTTACTAATTGCATCTGTAGCTATTGGGCTTGGATTAACCTCTTGTACTAAAGAATGTTTGAATGATTTCAAAAAAGAAATGTCAAAATGCGATTCAGACTCGTCAGATACTCATAGCAATCAGACAGTCAAAAAATGAAATAGAAACAAATAGAATCTAATTCAGAACCACACGTTAAACCCAAATTAGGCAGTATCAGGTGAGGAATGAGTCGAACTACCTGAATTAGAGGGGTTAATCCCGATTTAGAAAATAACCTTTTGATGATAAATATTTTATGTCCAAGAGGTTGATTTTCTGACATCGTTTATTCATTTAAAAATTAAATGAATAATTTGGGTCAAAAAAATACGCTGTTGGAACTATGTATCGTGTTTCAGTAGTACATTCTTTAAGACAATTCTGTTTGTAGGTAGAGTCTGAAATATAAGTTCAGACTCTACTTTAATTATTTATCCTTTTCCTTATGCCCGTACACTAGATAGTGGGTTGTGTATTATTAAAAAAAAGAGCTAAGACGTATTTCTTAACTTAAGTGAACGAGTTATTCTATCTCGTCCATCTACTTTTGCAGTATCATTATAATCAACTAAAAAATATATGAAAAAGAAAATTTTATGGATTGGACTTGTTTTAGTTTTGGCAAGTAGTTTACAGATGAATGCACAATATGCTAAAACCGACAGCACCTACAAACGCTGGTTTGTTGGCAGTACTTTGTTTTTAGTAGGTAATGTGGACAAGGTAAACCCACCCGGATTCGCTCAACTCAATTTGGGTTATCGGATTACAGGAAAAGATGTCATTTCACTTGAACTAATTACCTGGAAACATGCCTGGCCCCTTGGCATTAACCCTTTTTATAATGATAAGTATGGAACACCTGAAGAGAAATTTCCGGGTTATATAAGAGAATATGGAATTGGCCTGGCTTATCAAAGGTATTTTTGGAAGGGTCTTTATGTAGCAGTACATGCAACGCCTATGTGGCAAATATTTAATAATGAAAGCGGTAATAAGGTGGGTGATGGTTTCATTATATTCAACACTTATCGCATTGGATATCACATTAAAATCTGGAAGGATCGATTTTTTATTGAACCATCACTTGGTGTTGCCGGCCGTGCTTACTACACAAAAATGCCGGATGGATTTAAACAAAAAGATGACAAGTGGCCAAAATGGACCCCTGAACCCGGGCTGCACTTCGGATTTAATTTATAGTTGGAAATTTAGGAATACAAAAAAATAAATTATGAATACACAAAACACACTGGAAGACATCAAAATCAATGTGAAGCTAAAGCTTGCTGCGCTGTGGACGAGTTTTATGTTTCTCTACATCTACGTTGACTATTTCCATTTATTTATGCCGGGTTCACTGCAACACCTGTTAGCAGGCAAGGCATTTGTATTTGATATTACGCAAAGTTTTCTTTTGATAGTACTCGCTGCTGTAAACATTCCAACGTTAATGATTTTCCTCTCTATAGTCTTGCCCGCTAAAGTAAATCGCTTAACAAATATCATCGTGGCTATAATCCACATTCCATATATGTTGTTTAATTTGGCAGGTGAGGCATGGATGCACATGGTGTTGGGCGCCGTTGTAGAAGTCGTTCTTCTTTGTCTAATTATCCGTTATGCATGGAAATGGCCTCGTATTGAAAAATGAAAACCATGAACCAAAATTTTTATGAACAGTAAGCGGGGATCATTTTCTTAATTAGTGGTTGTTGGTTGGGAGAGTTTAATGCCTAATACCGTTTGCATGAATATAGACACGGCATTGGTTCAGTTATTAGTGGCTAAATAATTCACGAAATTAAAATCTGTCATCCAATTACATACGGGTGTCCGGTTGTGATGTAGCTTATCAAAGGTGTTTTTGGACGGGGCTTTACACAGCGGGGTGCATAAGGCCTGCCTGGCAAACAGGTGTGAATGAACACCGTAATAAGGTAGAATTAATCGGGCGTCTGAAATAAAATAAAAAAAGAATACCAACACACCGTAGAGGCGCCTGCAACAGACAACAGAAAAGCACGATAACCCGCCTCGCAGGTAAATACAAACAACAGCACTAGGTTTTAATGCTTATTGTTCTTGTTGATCACTCGCTTTCTTTTTCTTTAGCTGGCGGATGATGCTTAAAGCGAATAAACGATTATAAGTCGCTTTCGAGACTAAAGGAACAGCGCCCCTCACCGGCAATAAAGAATGACTGAGTCTTAATCCGAGTGCCCACTTCTCATTTAATTTGCAGCCAATACCAGCATTGAATGAAAGTTCGCTTCTGATAAAGGGATGATCATTTACCAGGTCGGGCGATAAATTCCCATTTAAATGTTCCTCAAGGTTAATCAGATATCCCAAACCCGGACCAAATTCAAAATAAGTAGTCTTATTATGATATTGAAATAGGATAGGAATTTCAAAATAATGGAGGTTGACCTGATGTGGGCTCTGCTTTCTAAATTGGGCATCACCGATTCCCTTATCTAAAAGTAAAAGTTCCGTCTGAGCCGTCCATTTTTTGTTCATTTTTAGCTGGAACCAGAATCCTGCTATAAAGTCGCCGGAAGGACGACTCTTAGTAAGATTTCCTGTGAGTGTATGATACGAATATCCCAGCTTAAGCCCGGCGCGGTAGGGTGACTTGTAGGTATGTTGAGCGCAGAGCCAAACACAATTAAAAATGGCTATTATAACAAGATGCTTTTTCAATGTGTTAATAACGTAATTTTCTTTGAAAAATTACATAAACTTAGTTTTAAAAAACGAGTGCGGGCTGTTTCTTTATTTGATGGTATTTGTTCGCTCTCCGGAAATAAAGAGCAAAAGACGCCAGAAACTGCACTTTCGGGAAAGACTAATTTTTAACACCTCGGATAGAATAGTCACCTCCATACTGTCCTTCAAACAAAAATTGCCTTGGCGGATAGGTTTTTTAATAGCTACGGAGCAGCGTTAATACAGACTCGGGTAAATTAACGTGTCTATCGGATTTACCTTTTGCATTTTCGGGCTGGTGGTAACACCAAATAATTTTCGAATGTCTTTTGTGCTGAGAACTTTGGGTAATTTGTTTTTTGATTTAGGAAGAGCGATTTCGATAAAAGATTTTTCTTTAAAAAACTAGTACAAAATCCTAAATAGAGATAACACGCACTGCGCGTTTTATGTATTTTATGTGGGTATGAATGGATTGTCAAGGTGTTACGTGGGTTGAACGGTCAATTTAAATTTTGTATCATTGCGTATAATAAGGAGTTAGTACCAATTGCCGCAACGACATTTCCAATGACAATTTTCGGCTGACAAAAGAGCTTTCGTTTTCAAAAACTTCTGGTATTCCGGTGGACAGCATTTCGGTGGACATACGAAGATTCAACAATTTATTCCAGGACAATTTTAATTTTTTTCCGACGCGCTAACACACAATCTCGCTCAAATGTCCGCCGGGCATTTGCCGTGCCCCGAGACGCGGGGCATATTGGCTATCGCTATTGCAGCACATTTGTTTGGCCCAGAAGACATTTGGAAAGCCAAACAAATAAGCTGCAATGCCCACGCACAGACAAAAATGGTGCTTGCCGACGGGCAAGCGTGTTTGCGCATCTCGCTCCGCTCAGTCAAAGGCGCAAGCCACAGCGTAAAGTTTTTTTTGTATTTTTAGGTGACAAAAGAAAAAAATAATGTTTGAAAATTTACAGTCCTATTATGATTACTTGGAAGCAGATAGCACTCTTTTAAATGATCACAGACTTTCGATGAGAATAGCAAATCTTCGCGATAAAATCGAAGACGTAAATTTAAAGCAACAATGTTCGTACGAAATATTTTTTACTGATTATAAATTTGAAAATGGCGAACTTAAACCCCAAATGTCTTATGCAAACGGCGATACATATCCAAACTTCGCTCTTTTTAGTGACGATTTAGCATACTTAAAAGAACGGGCAACAAACACCCAAAATCCTAAACATAAAGCTAAATATAATCACATAATTTGGTGCAGTAAACATAAGCACAATGATTTCGCAAAACTTGCCGTCGACAATTACCTATTAGTATTGAGTAAGTTTCAATTTCCAGTGGATGATCATTTATCCAATCATTCCTTTTGTTCTTGTTTTAAAAATGCGTTTATACTTGGCCAAAAATCAAATTACAAAAAAGAAGAATTTATTTCTTTTTTGCAATCTATTTTAGGAACGCAGAAAGTAAATGGATTCAAAGAATATGACCTAATGAAATTTATTTTGAATGAAAGTAAAAAACTTGATACACAAATATTTCAATTTTTCTTTTCGTATGCAGACGCCGTAATTAACGATAATATATATTCAGATTTTGTTAAAGAGTACTTAGAGTTATTAATTCTTCTTTCTTTGAAGGCCAACAGATCACCCAACTTGTATTATGATAAGTTGGCCGAATTTTATGTCGTTGAAGGCAATAAACAGGATAGTTTTATTAGCCATGACTATTACATTAAAGCAATGTCTAACTATCAGAAAACAGGAAATAAAGAAAAAATCGAAGCAGTATCTGTACTTATCGAAAAAGCGAAGAAAAAAATTAATTTTAAAGCTACTGAATTTCAATATACAAATGATCTTCTAAATCAATGGCACACAAACACAAATAATATGACCACAGATTTGACTGAAAATAATGATGTCGAAAGTATATTAAATTACATTATTACTTCAGACAAAATTCTCCCACCCGCCTCGATTTTAAACGAAAATATTCGCCCGGCCACTTTTGACTTTGTACACGTTATAAATTTTGACATTAACAAAAATGTTAGCGGTAAACAATTAAGTGGCATTAATCAATATGATCTTCATATAAAGAATTTTACCATCGCTCACTTATCTATGGTTTATTTGAAAGCTATTAAAAATGACAAGTTGAATTTTGAGTCTCTGATTGAATTTCTCAAAAAGCACTCATGGTATGGCCTAAATTTCTCTAGTGAAAATTCAGATGAAACGGTAATAGGTTTTAATTGGATTGAATTACTTTCTCCTGCATTGCGTAAATTTTTTGAGCAAATAACGATAGATATAAAATCAGATAATTATAGTAATCACGAAGAGTATATACTTGCAGTTGATTCTCTAGTTATAAAATTTGAAGGTTTGTTACGTGAGTTTTCAAGATTAATTGGCGCTCAAACAATTGAAATTAAAGCAGGTGAAACATTGGAGAGAATCTCATTTGAAAAAATATTAGATAATCCCAAGTTAACAGAACTTTTACCTCCAGATGACGTTGCCTTTTTTAAATACCTTTTTACTGCTGAAGGCTTAAATTATAGAAATAATGTTGCTCATTGCTTTTTTAAAACGCACAACTATTCGTCAGGTGTTATGGTATTATTAATAACCGCGCTATTAAGACTTGGTAATTATTTACCAGCAAAAGAATAGGTTCTATTAATTTGGGACTCTGATCTTGCGAGCCTATATTTCGTTGTAATCCCTGCAACAGAAATGCAAAAAATTTCCACTAAAATTTCTAGATGAAACAGTTATTTCAAACCCAATTCCCCAAGCCGGGTTTCTAGCTTAATTATTAGGTCTACTGGTAAAATGGTAGTTCTACAAACTCCTGTTGTAGGAGTTGGACGTTCCCAATATCCGTATAATGGTTCCAGACCAACAGGAACGATAGAAGTGTATTTATTTAAAATATCCACATCTCTGAGCAAAGAGGGCTTTTCAATAATCAAATATTTTTTATATATGTCTTCAAGTATTCTTTTCGAATTCTCAATATGCACTTTTACCGGAATGAAGTCCCCACACTTTTTTAAATCCGGACCTAATTTTTTCGAGATGTAATCATTTTCTAATAACTTGTTTTTATCGAACGAAACTAACATCAAATGCCTAAAGCCTGACCCGTCCTTAATACTATCTTTAACAATAGAGTTTAAAGGAAAAAAAACATGCTGCGAATAATTTCTTAAATGATAAAATAACCTATGAGTAAAATTCGCGTCGTATGTGGCCTTTTTGTGGGCTTCAAACTTTTTATACTCTTCTGAATCTTCTCCATACTTATTCTTCAAATGAAAATCAAAATGATCTATTTGAATTTTATAAGATGCAAGGTAATTTGTGAAAGTCCGATTAATATTTATAAAAATAGTATTAAATAGCCCTTGGCTCAACTCATCCTCTGTCTTTATAGTTATATCTTGCTCAGCAATATCATACACTTTAATAAACTCCTTTAAGTTTTCTTGAATTTCGATTTCTCTTTTATCATAATATCCGAATCTGTATAGCGCACTGCACGCTCCTTCAATCGTTCGAATATCTTCGGCGCTAAGCTTTAAGATATTTTCCCTGCGATCATCCTTGCCACCTATTAAATAATATTCAGGTATTGTCATTCCAATCAAATTTAATCTTTTATATAGACCTAAACACATAAATTTTAATATAAGGGCCAGTTAAGTCCACCCGCATTTCACAAGCACATTTGGCGCTTCTGTTAGCGGCTTCTACAATGCCTGCTGCACAATCTCGCTCAAAAGCCTACAAGGCTTTTGCCGGGCCAAATAAGCTTGCAAAATCTCCAACAGCCTTTGTGGACATTAGAACGAGCAATTTTTCAAATTGCATTCCTATCGCACAAAAAATTTAAAAAGTTCGGACGTAATAATTCGGTTCGACAATTTATCGGCGGACACGTGAGCAGAAGTTAAACTGCGTGGCGGCAACTGGGCACTGCTTAAGCGCCATTTTTGCGTTTTAACGCTCAAACCTGCTTGCCGTTGCGCAGGCTTGCAAAACTACAGGCAAGTGCGTAACTTGGACTTAGCAAAAAACTGCTAGTAGCCGCCAAACGTTATAAGCAATTGAACAACAAAACGACTGATGACAGAACAAATTAAATATAAATGTAATTCCTGCGGACAAGAACATGAAGAAT
>Ga0075158_10000709_pt1 | contig 27269 bp, 26 predicted proteins | sample JI91814BDNA_FD_70968 | JGI IMG/M metagenome (GOLD analysis project Ga0075158, IMG submission 70968) | Wastewater effluent complex algal communities from Wisconsin, to seasonally profile nutrient transformation and Carbon sequestration -... | ecosystem: Engineered > WWTP > Effluent > Algae... | reverse complement strand
TGGAAGAGGATCTTGTCAGCGTTGTCCGCGCCCGTGCCCGCGACCGGGCACCAGTGGGGGAACAGGCCATAGCCGATAAACGTCGGGCTCGAAGGGTTCTGCACTTCCGCGACCCACATCTCCCAGCGCCCGCTCGTCTCACCCAACTTGCAGTACACGAGTTGCGTGCCATCGGGCGACCATGTCGGGTGGAGTTCATCGGTCGCATCGCTCGTGATCTGCACGGCTTGGCCGCCGGTGATCGGCATCACGAACACGTCCCAACTGCCGTTGCGATTGGTCGTAAACGCGATCCGTTCCCCATCGGGGCTGATGTCGGGCATGACATTGTCCGACCCGCCGCTGGTGAGTTGCGTGACCGTCTTGCTGTTGACGCGCTTGATGTAGAGGTCCGCCGTCGAACGGTGCTGCGTGCTCGCGAACACGATCTTGGAGCCATCTCGCGAGACGCACGGATCAAAGTCCGCGCCCTCTTCGCTGAAACTCACGCGAGCCGTGTTGGGCGACCAGACGCGATCGCTCGTCCCGGGGACGACGTGAGTGTTGGCAGTCGCGCTGGCGTGATTCTGCGGCGACGTCGGCCATGTTGAGATCGGTTCCGCGGGCAACGTCGTGCGCAAGTCAACCTGCCTGGGCTCGGCCGAGGCGCGACGCGATGCATTGCTGTTCGTCTGCTGATTGCGTTGTGTGTTCGTGTCGTCCTGCAGCACCCACACGCGAGCCGTCGCGACACGAGGATCAGGATCCATCGCCGCACAACCCGCAAGGAGCACCACGCTCGACGCCGCGAGAATTCCAGCCCTGTTTCCCGAGTTGCCGTTCCCTGAGTTGCCGCGAGTCTTGGTCCGGTTCATCCGTGGAGCCTCCGGCCGGGCAATCTCTCCCGCATCGCGTCCGGCTCCAGGCGATCACGCACGCCTCGCAAGCCAAACACGACGCGGAAACATCCACGGACTCCAGCCGATTATCGGACGATTTTCGTCCTCGGCTTGAAGCCCGGGACAGACTTCCCGGCCATATCGCACATCGGACGTTCAGGGGGGGCAGTTCAGTCCGCTAAGACTTTCTCGCCACTTATTTGGCAGGTCCGGTTTGCATCGACCACCGTCCTCAACTTGCAAGTCTCAACCGCGCGATTCCCGCGCTCGCCTGCCCACAATCCCCGGCGTCTCCGCCCGCCTTACCCAACCCGCCGCCTGCCTGCTTCGTGGACCTGTTGAGGTCTGGAGGTGATCCAGGTAGTGCGACAACGCGTCTTTGCCGAAGCCGCTGAGGTAGGTGCCGTTCGCCGTGGGGTTGATCTCCAAGATCTTGTCCACCAGTTCGGGAAGGTCGTTCGAGGCGGTGGTGTCATTGGCGGAGTCGTGCGGGTTCTGCATGGAATTGGCCCAAGTCGGCGCCAGCGACGCCAATCACCCGGGCTCCGCCCACACTGGATTTCCCAAAGTCCGCTCCGCAGAAGACTCCACTCATCGCCAACCGCCCCGCGAGTTCGCCACTTATTTGCCACGGCCGCCCGACGCGCGGCCATGCACGCCACCTCGATGTCAACAGATTGTGGTCGGGGATATCCTGCCCCATGCCCTTGTATTGCATGCGGCGAATCGATCCGGATCGACCCGAACCAACCCACTCTTGGCGCGGCGAGTGGTGCATCGCGGAACAGTGCGTCGAAGAAATGGGTAAAAATACCCTGTTTTGGAGCAGTGCTCTGGGGGTCGCAAAGGCCGCAGCGGTTGCCCAGGCTCCACCGGAATCTGTCTTGCTCCGGACCGAACCCGCCGCCGGTCACGCGGACGAAATCGCGGATCCGATTCTGCCCTGGATGCCCGCCGCTCGAGTGGCATTTCAAACCGCGGCCGAATCTCTGCTCACCAGGCCGCCAGTGGTGGGGGAGTATTGGCTCTGGCCCAGTGCGGGCGGCGTGCTGTCGGACGTTCCTTCAACCCAGACTTTTTTCCGGAGCACCGCTGGATTTCGCCTCTTTCTCGACCCCGCGTCGTTGCTGACGCCAGCGATGATCCCCAAGGCCGAGGACCATCTGGACCGAATCATGGCAGGCTTGGGTTCGCTCGCGTCGGCGGTCCTGCTCGCGAACGTTGAGCCGCTCGGGGACGTGGAAGGCGTGCAACTTTCGCCACTGACGCGTGGCGTGCTGAGCCCGAAGTTCATCATCGATGCCTGGCGACGGAACGTGCCCGCCGAAACGCCGGTCGTGCTGTTCGATGAGGATTTCGCGGGACAACGGGCGCTTCTGGGCTTGTGAGTGGCGAGTGCGCGGCCCTCTGCCGACTATCAGCACAGGCCCGTCCGGGCCCAGCCCGCCTACGTTTCCTCGCACGAATCCGACTCGGAGACTGGAAAAATGACGACCGCCGCCCCAACCAACTCCTCGACTGGCCCAACCCTTGACCACCCGACCTTTCAGGCCGTCAAGAAGGCGTTTCCGAACGCCAAGTTCAAGGCCACGGAGTTCCGCGGGCAGGGCACGTTGATCGTCGAGCCCAAGGACCTGCATGCGGTGCTGTCGTTCCTGAAGAAGGACGGCTCGACGCAATACGACTTCCTGACCGACGTCATTGGCATCGATTACCTCGGCTATCCGACCGCCATGCCGGGCCGATTCGCCGTGGTGTACGCGTTGACCTCGCTCCCCAAGGAGGCCCGCTTCTTCGTCAAGACGTACCTCGATCCGACGCTGCCCACAGATGGGATCGCGAACGATCCGGCGCTCGTGCTCGATTCGGCGTGCAGCCTCTGGGCCGGCGCGGAATGGATGGAACGCGAAGTCTTCGACATGTTCGGCATCCGCTTCACCAACCATCCGGACCTGCGGCGGATTCTCCTTTGGGAGGAGTACCCCGGGCACCCGCTCCGCAAGGACTATCCAGTTCGAGGCCGCGGCGAGCGCGAGCAGTATCGTGTGGTGGATCGCACGAGCGCGTGAGTTTCTCTGCAACGTGACTTTCCCGACCCGAGGCGCGCCAACGATCCAGCATGGCCGCCATCATCTCACTTCTCGTCATTGTCGGCGTCTCTCTCCTGATCGTGCGGGTAGGCACCGCCGCCTTGGTGATGACCGGCTTGTCATGGGAAGTCGCGAGTTTCCAGGCATATTCCGCGTTCTTTGGTGTGGGGTTCACGACGCGCGAGTCCGAGTTGGTCGTCTCGGACCACACGCGACGTCGCATCATCAGGCATCTCATCCTGGCCGGAAACGTCGGTATTACCGCGGGCGTGGGGTCTGTGATTGTCGCTTTCGTCAAGGCGGAAGGAATACACGGCGAACTGTGGGTCCTTCTGTGGATTGCGTCGGGTCTCGCGGCTTTGTGGCTGCTCTCAATCACGCCGCCGCTGCGGAGGCTGCTCGACTGGTTGATACGTCGATCGCTGAGCCGGTCGGGCGTGGTGAAACCAGCCGACTTCGCGCTGCTGCTTCGTGTGCATGCGGGGTACGTGGTCGAGGAAGTGGAGATCCGACCCACGTGCTTGCTCATCGGGCGCATGCTCAAGGAGATCAAACTCGGCAGCGAGGGCGTGATGGTGCTCGGGTGCGCGCGTGGTGGCACGGCCGACCGGGCCGGCGAGTACATCGCAACGCCCACCGGCAGTTTCCGGATCGAGGCGGGCGATGTGCTCACCGTCTATGGCCTGCAGACCAGAATCGCGGAACTGATCCGCTGAATCCGCGAGTCACTCGTGCCTTCGCGGTCGGTCGCGTTCGTTCAACGTCAGTGCTTGCCCGTTGCTTCCAGAGCCTGCACATCCTTGTGATACGTTGAATACACGTACACGGGAATCTTGCTCTGCGCGAAGTGCTGGCCGACGAGCGCGTGCACGTCCTTCCAGTTGAGCCCGCCGACGCCGGTCGCCAGTTTGGGCAAAGCGACGCTCGCTGGCTTCTCCGTCTCGACCCACTTGTGCAGCGCCTTGAGAGCGTGACCGACGTTGCCCAGCGTGGCTGCGCCGGGCTTCGCGCCGTGCTCATAGCCGCCCTCTTGCGTCATGAGCGCGACAATGCGCACGGGCCCGTCCGGTCCAGCCCCGGCCCACGCCCACATCTCGCCGGGCTTGGGGTGCGACGTCTGGCAGTAGTGCCGAAAGTCCTTGTACATCGCGGGGAACTGCTCGCGGAGTTGGAGGGCCAATCCCGAATGGAACGGATCGTTGGGCGCAACGCCATGAACAATGACGGCGGCCTTGGACTTGAGAATGTCACCCGAAACTTCGTGGAGCATGTTGGTCCCTTCGTGTTGTGGACGGATCAGTCGATCCTAGAAACACAACACGCTCCGACCAGCATCGGCGCACGCTTTGAGGCCCAATCGCGGCAATTTCCCTGTGCAAACGCGAAGCGAACCTGGCGTTAAACGCGACTCTGAGTTGTTGAAATGCTCACTTCCCAACAAACCACAGCAACTTGTAGTTCCCGCGCTCCATCACCATATCGATGCCCTTCCACTTCAGGTCCATCGCGATGCGTTGCTCCGCGTTCATACGCATAACGCCGTCGCCGATGTTCTCGATAAAGACGCCGGGCGTCTGGTTCGCCATGGGCATCGCCTTGAAGAGGTCGAGCATGTCCTTCTGGCGGCCTTTGAGTTCCTCGAACGCGAGTTTGGGATCAAGCCCTCGAGCGGCGTACTCATCGCGCGTGCGCTTGCTCAGCACTTGCGTTACGAAGAGTTCCGCGTTGTCCTCGCGAAGAGCGTAAAAGATGTGATTCATCAGGTGCTTGGGATTGCGTGCGAGCAGCGTCTTCGTGCCATCCGGGTTGTCGATGATCGTCTTCTGCTCGGCCGCGCCCGCAGCACCCTGGCCTTTTCGATTGTCAAAGTCCGAAGCGCCCGTGCGATTGCCCGAAACTCCTCCAAGCAGCGAGCGAGAGTAAACGACACGCTTCTCCTGCTCGCACGAAACGAGGACAACGAGCGAAAGCAGGCAAGCGGCGCTCACAGTGCTTCCAAGAAACAGTCGGCCTTGGCTCTTCGGCACACTCATGTCCGTCCACTCTTTTCTACACCCTGCTCCACCCCAAGCGTCGCGGGCGTCGACAATCCGCGCCGCCACAGATCGTGCGTTCGGAACTCCTCACGAGGCGACTGGAAGTCCAGCCTCGTGTGGCACCCTCGGCTCTCCTCTCGCCACAGCGCCGACCGCGCCGTCAGCGCGCCAACCAGCAGCATGTTCTGCGTTTCCCAGCCGACGGGCTCATCAAAGATCTTGTCGAGGGTGTAGCGCGCCCAGAAGTTGAGCATGTCGACGACGCCCATGAGTTTGGGCCCGGTCCGCTCGATGCCAACGTTCTTCCACATCGCGCTGCGAAGGCTGGACCGGACGTCCTCTAGATCGAGTTCGCCTTGGTCGCTGGGGCGGATGTCGCTCACGATCGGCACGGGTGCGGGGCGAGCGGGCAGTGTCCAGCCCGCGGGCTTCGTCCCGTTCGTGCCGCCGGTCTTCATCTCTGCGCACGTGCGGCCCACGATCTCGCCATCCACCAGCCCCTCGAGCAGTGAGTTGCTCGCGAGCCGATTTGCGCCGTGCAATCCAGTACTCGCCACCTCGCCCGCGGCATACAGCCCCGGCACGCTCGTGCGCCCCTGCGAATCGGTGCGCACGCCGCCCACGCTGTAATGGGCAGCCGGGTGCACGGGGACCAAGTCCTTCGCGGGGTTGAGCGAGAACTGCTTGAGCAGAGCCGCAACGCCGGGGAATCTCGCCTCGAAGTCGTGCAGGTGCCGGCAATCGAGCCACACATGCCCGCCACCCTGTTTGGCGATCTGCCTCACAATCGCGAGCGCCACCACATCGCGCGGCGCGAGTTCCGCGAGCGGGTGCACCTCCTGCATGAAACGGTGTCGCGACGAGTCGAGCAGGTACGCCCCTTCTCCCCGCACCGCTTCCGTGATGAGCGCGCGATTCGCACCAGGGAGGTACAGCGTCGTCGGATGGAACTGCACGAACGACATGTCGGCGAGCGTGGCACCCGCGCGATACGCCATCGCAAGCCCGTCAGCCGTGGCCTGCGGCGGATTGGTGGTTTCGCGAAAGAGAACGCCCGCGCCGCCCGTCGCCAGGATCGTCGCCTTTGCCCAGATCACTTGCAACCCGTACTTCGGGTGATGCGTGATCGCGCCCATCACGGGCGAGCCGATCTCGCCATTGGGCGTGATCAAATCGAGCGAGAAGCAGTCCTCGAAAATGCGAAGTTGGTGCGAATCGATCGCGCGAGCCTTCTCGATCAGAACATGCTGCACCTCGCGGCCTGTCGAATCACCACCCGCGTGGATGATGCGCGAAGCCGAGTGCCCACCCTCCCGACCAAGCGAGAGTTCCTTCCCCGCACGATCCGCCTTCATTCCCCAATCAAGCAACTCGCGAATCCGTGTCGGGCCACCCTCGACCACGCGCCGCACCGCCGTCACGTCGCACAAGCCCGCGCCAGCCGTGAGTGTGTCTTGGATGTGGCTCGCAAAAGAGTCGGCCTTGTCGAGCACCGCCGCGATGCCACCCTGAGCCCACGCGGTGTTGGTGTGCTTGAGGTCACCTTTCGCGAGCGTGATCACCTCGCCATGTTCCGCCGCAGCAATCGCGGCCCGCAACCCAGCGACCCCGGCTCCGATCACCAGTGTGTCGGTGAAAATCTGGGGAAGAAGCGTGCTCCGAAACGGAATCAGGTAGCGACGCTGGTCAAAGACTGGGTCCATTCAACATCCTAGGAACAGCGGGGCAACGCCGGATTCGGCTCACTCTGCCATCGCCTGAGCGAGGACCGACTGCAACTGTTCCGACCGCTTCAGTTCCGACGCAGCGCACGCGGCTTCGCGGTAGTGTCGAATGTCCGCAAATATCGCTTCAACCGCCGCGTGAATCGTCTGGGGGTCCGTCGCACCAAGCACCACGCCCGCTCCCGTCCGCGTCACTTCGTCCGCCGACCACGTTCCCGCGTTCACAATCACCGGCGAGCCTGCCGCGAAAGCATCAAGCGTCACCCCACTGATCCGGTCCGCGAACGCCGAAGCGTGGTACGGCTGCAGCACAACGCAACCGCGGAACATCTCCGCATACTCCTTCTCGGGCGTGCGATCGATCAACCTCAGGTGCGGGTAGTCAATCTCACGCAAACGCGTCACAGCATCTTCCAAATCTTGCTGCAGTTTTCGCCGGTAATGCCCAAGGGTGACCTGCACATCGATGCCGATGCTCAATCCGCGTTCCTTCAACCACGCGACGTACTCAACAACCTCAAAGAACCCCTTGTCCTGCCGCACTCCACCCGGCACCAGCAGACGCGGCGCATCGTCCGAAACCGCAGGGGTTGCATTCCAGACCATCGGATACGGCACGACGTGCACGTCCCGAAATCCCACCGATCCCAATCGTTCAGCCACTCCTGGTGTTGGCGTCAGCACGCGAATCGGCTGGGGCCCCTTCACCACCCATTCCAACATCAGGCGCCTTCGCAGCCGCTTCTGCTTCGCCGTGTACCAGTGCACGAACGCCGCCGCACGACCCTCGGGGCGGCGGACGAACTCATGAGCCAGTCGCAGGATGGAGAGGTCTGTGGGTGTCGCCGTTGAGATAAGAATCCGTCCGGGTTTCCGCAGCAGCCGCGTCAAAAGGTGGAACATCACCAACTTGCGGCCCGCCTGCGGAAAATACTCTTGGAGGCGTGCGCCCTCGATCGAGCCCAGCCGCCCGCCACGCCCCGCCCACACCACGATCTCATCAAACTTTGGCCGACACTCGTGCACGATGCACTCCACGAGGCTCGCGCAGTGCCCATCGCGTGTGCGAAGCGTCGGCTCGATAATGTGGAGTGTGGAACCCATCGAGGTGAAACTCTGAACTACGGACGGAGCCTCCAAATGGACTGGTTTCTAGGTGACAACTGACCCGTGCCATTGCTGCCCCATGATACCAGCAAGCCGGTCATCCACCATCACCGCCAGCACCAGCCGCGCAGGCGCAACCCGCCCCGCAGGATCCACCCTGAACGCCGGGCTTCGCCAACTCGCCCATCCCGGCCGCACCAGTCAACTTGTCCACCTTTAACTTCAGAAACCGTGCGTGGTGCTCCACGTGCCAGGTGCAATAGGAGAGAATTTCCTTCAGCGACTGCACGCCGCGCTCCGGGTGCATGCCCTGACGCTCGAACGCCTCCGCTGGCAGCGACTCAAGCCACGCCCCGGTCCATTGACGCAGCGTGTGGACCACCGCGACGTACCCGCCAAGCACCGCCGCGACGCGGGCCTTGCTCGCCTCATCGGAAAGTGGTGCGGGCAATGTCGCACCGGGCTTGGTCGGCACATCGCCATACATGTTCGCGTCGATGAACGCATCCTCGTCCCAGACGTGCAGGATCGGCTGATCCTCGGCCGCCACCTTGCGCATGCGATGGACGAACAGCATCTCCGCATCGGCGAGGTGCCCGAGCAGCACACGAATCGGCCAGCGGCCGACGCCCGCATCAGGGAGGAACGCCGTATCGATGTCCGAGGCGCTGAGCCAGAACACACGCCGGTCGTAGTTCTCGACGCCCTTGCGGTACCGCGCGATCAGTTCCTTCAGCGCAAGGTTCATGAAAAACTCAACCGGGGGCACGGCGGGCGTGCCGCCACAGCACGAGGCAGCAGGGGACGAAGCGGGGGCGGTGGTCATGCTGGACTATAGAGACTCGCACGCGACGGGGGTGTCCGACGTACCCTCCCCCATGCCCAATCCGCCAGACCGCCGACTCTCTCTCCGCGTCGTCATGATGCCCAAGGACACCAACCAGTACGGCACAATCTTCGGCGGCGTCATCCTCTCCTACATCGACCAGGCCGGTTTCGTCGAGGCACGCCGCCATGGCGTCCACCGCTGGGTGACCGCCTCCATGGACCATGTCGATTTCAAGGCTCCGGTAAACGTCGGCGACACGGTGGATTTCTTCACGCACATCGACCGGCTCGGCACCAAGTCCGTGACGGTTTGCATCGAGGTCGAGGCCGAGCGCTACAACACGGGGACACGCATCCCCGTGACGAGCGCCCATATGACGCTGGTGTCGGTCGATGCGAATGGCAAGCCGATTCCGTTCTCGTCGCCAGCGACGGTGTGACATCGTCTTTACGAGCCGAGGGGCGCAAGCCCCCGGTCTGCAGGCTTGTGAGCGATCCTCATGGGAGACACATCAAAATCCTCCCGCCTCGCCATCCTCATCTCCGGCGGCGGCCGCACGCTCACAAACATCGCGGACGCGATCGAACGTCGCGAACTCGACGCCTCGATCGCCCTCGTCATCGCCTCGGCGGAATGCCCCGGCGCAACGCTCGCCCGCGAGCGTGGGTTCCCCGTTGAGATCATCCCGGGCGTCATCTTTCGAGATGTGCTCGACGCTCGCCTCCACGCTCATCGCGTCGATTGGATCATCCTCGCCGGATATCTGAAACTACTCAACATCCCCGCGTCGTATCGGGGCCGCGTGTTCAACATCCATCCCGCGCTCCTGCCAAAGTTCGGCGGGCACGGGATGTACGGTCGCAAGGTCCACGAAGCCGTGCTCGCCGCCGGCGAGAAGGAAACCGGCTGTACCGTGCATTTCTGCGATGACGAGTTCGATACCGGACCGATCATTCTCCAGCGAAAGTGCCAAGTTCTGCCGGGTGACACGCCGGAAACACTCGCCGCCCGCGTCTTCGAGGAGGAGAAGCGGGCTTATCCGGATGCCATCGCCCGCCTGATCGCGGGAACGGCGAGGTTCGAGCCGCGTCAAACATGACGGCGTGCTGCCGTTACGAGCCCGGAGCGCAAGCGAGGGTCTTCGCCGGGGTGCCCAACGCAGAGGAACCGCAATGCTGGATCATCGTTCCCAACGGTCACGTCCAATGCACGCAGCGAAGGCATTGCTCGCGCTGTGTGCTGCCTTCTCAAACTCCCTCGCCTTCGCGCACGATCCACCACCCGCGAGTGAGCCCTCGAAAGCCTCCGCCCCCGCTACTCCCCCCGCCGAATTGAGCACCGAAGAGAAACTCGCCCGCCTCAACGAGGGCACGATGAAGGCCCTCGATGCCAAGGACTATCCCGCGGCAGAACGCCTGCTCAAAGAACAACTCGCGCTCGAAGAGACCTTCATCACACTGTACAATCTCGCGTGTGTCCGCGCGCTGCAAGGCGACGCTAAAGACGCGTACACATTCCTCGAGCGATCTATCGACAAGGGCTTCATCACGCGCAGCGAGATGGAGGCCGACCCGATGCTCGAGTCGGTGCGGCTGCTCCCGGAGTACAAAGCCCTCCTCGACCGCTGGGCAGCAAAGATCGACGCGCACAAGGAACGTGGCCTGCGCCTCGCCCGCGAGCAGTTCCCCGACGCCAAGCAGTCCGCAATCGACGAGCATCTGCGTCTCACCTATGCCAACGCGTTCCACGAGAACTCGTTCGAGGCCGCCCGCGCGGAACTGACCAAACTCTCCGCATGGGCCGAGGAGTCGGTCTTCCCCGATCTCTTCGAGCCGCAGACTTCGCGCGACGACGCGTGGGTCGTCGTGATCCTGCCAAGCCAGAAGGACTTCAAGACCTGGGCGGTACGCATGTTCGGCCCGGAAATCATGCAGGGCTTCTCAACGGTGGGGGGGTCGTACTCCAACGACGAAAAGCGCCTCGTCGCGCAGGACCTGGGCCCCACGCTCCGCCACGAGTTTTTCCACGTCCTGCACTGGCGCTCGATGACGCGCCTCAACCAGCGCCACCCGACGTGGGTGCAGGAGGGTCTCTGCTCGCTCGTGGAGGACTACGACGTCATTGATGGCAAACTCTCGCCCTCTACATCCTGGCGCACGAACACCGTCCAACGAATGAAGAGTGCCAACGTCCTCCTGCCCATCCGCCAACTCGTCACGCGCACGAGCGACCACTTTCGAGGACAGCGCCGCATGGGCATGTACGCGCAAAGCCGCGCCGTCTTCCTGTACCTTTGGCAGAAGGGCAAACTCAAGGACTGGTACGCACGCTACACACGCGAGTATGCCGAAGACCCCAGCGGCCTTCTCAGCCTCGAACGCACCGTCGGCATGAAGGCCGAGGAATTCGACAAGGACTTCCGCAAGTGGGCAGCCACTCTCGAGATGGTCCCCGAAGAAATGAAGCCCGGCATGGCGACGCTGGGAGTTGAGGTGGACACGGGCACCGGCGAAGGGCCGGTCGTCCTGAGTTTCCAGAAGCGTCCGCCATCCCCGGCACAAGGGCCAATCGTTCGCAAGCCAGAGTCTTCGCCGTCAGGCTCAAAGCCCGCGCCCAACTCCGCGAACCCCACGGGCAACGAGGACAACAAGGCCGACCGCCTGCAGCCCGGCGACGTCATCACCTCAATCAACGGCCAGCCCGTGCGCGACCTGCCCGAACTCCTGAGGCGCATGGGCCAACTCAAGCCCGGTCAGGTCGTGCCGATCACCATCCGGCGTGTCAAACTGATCAAGACGATCGACACGACGTTGGGAGAGTACCGCCCCAACCCTCGGTGATCCCTCAGGACCCCGGTGCTTGCCTGGCGCGGCCGGGCACAAAGTTCTGAATCTCAGGCTCGGGCGGCGCGGGCGGCTTCGGAGCCTCCTCCATCGCCTTCTGGATTTGCGCGGCGTTCTCTTCCGCCTTCACGACTTCAGGCGTACGCGGCGCCTCTTCGGGGGCGCTCATGATGAAGTACGAAGCGATCGCGCCCACGAAGCACAACACAATCACGCCGATCTTGATGTACAGTGCCTTTTTGTCCGAGCCTTTGGAAGATGCCAAAGAGAACCTCCGGGAGTGAGGTGTGAATAAACCAAGGAGATTGCGCCCGCACTCACTTGCCGATGTCGATGCCGCGAATGCCGTTGCGGGTCGCCCAGAAATACGCGGGCTTGGGCGGCGTGATGTCGAACTGGAACGGACTGTTCGCCGGCGTCGTGTTGAACACAAAGAAGTTCTGCAGTTCCGTCGCTGGCGGAGCCCACGTCCCGGCCGGCTGAAGAAGTGCCGCGCCGTCCGTCTGCGTCAGCCCTGGGTCGGTCTGCGTGCGTCCGATGATGTCCGCCATGCGCACCGTACGGGCGCTGCCATCAACGCTCGCGATCTGGGGGCTCGCCTTGACCGTGTTCCACTGGGGCAGAACGGAGTTCGTGTTGTTGGTCTGATAGAAGTCGGCACGCTCAAAGATCTGGACTTTGAGTGAAGGGGCGAACGTGTCCGACACCTTGTTGCGCCGGATCTGGAAACTGTTGGCCGCGTTCGCCGCGGACCGCGTCGCGCCAGTCTGGGAGAATCGACGCCAATCCTGCCAGAAAACGGGCGGATACCAGTATGAAACGGGGAAGATCCAGTTGAGATCGTTCCGCGCCGAGGGGTCGGGGTTGTTGTACAGGAACTGTACCATTGCCTTGTCGGCCGGCGCAAAGCCCGACTTCGCTCGCGAAGTCAGTTCGTCATCGCCATACAGCATGTGGCTGAGCCAGTGATAGCCAAAGGTCTCGGTGCCGCTGTTGCTCTGCGTTCCCTGACCATAGTCCCAGGCATATGTGTACGGGGCATGGCCCAATCGAGCCGCCACTCCCATCGGCTCGAACACCACGCACGTCGTGTTCCATCCGGACACGCCCAAGTTGCGCGTGGAGAACGGATTGAGGAAATCCTCTTTGTTCTCGGCGCTGTAGTAGTTGATGTAGAACGTGTTCTGCCGCAGGTTGGACAACGACACCGCACGCTGGCTCGAAACGCGAGCCTTCCCAAGCGCGGGAAGCAGAATGCCAATCAAGAGCGCAATGATCGCGATCACCACAAGCAGTTCAATCAACGTGAACGCGTGAGCCATCACCATGCGACCGTTGTTTCTCTGAAGAAGCCGATTCATTGAGCAAACTCCCTTCATGGCTTGGAGCAACCTCGTGGAATCACGTTGCCCCGCCTGGCGCCTTCAACGGCGAGAACCGCCGCAAGGCTCGTTTACTGCAGCGGGCCGACCCACCCCGGGCCGCACCCGCCATGAGTATAGCAGAAATCACCAATCATCCAACCAGTCTCCAGACGCCAGGGCAAGACTTGGTCAATCCCCGTCGCCGGACCATGGACTATTCGTCCCAATTTGGCTCCATGGATTGGCAAAAATGTCCGAAAACTCTAAAAGTCGCCTGCGTGAGTTCGAGAAGGACGCTCGGCACCCCCACCCAGGCATCCTCGAGCCCGATTGCCCAGAACCGTCCGAGACACGGTCCGTATGGGTCCAAGGCGGCGAAACCACGGCCTGTCTGCCACTTGAGTGACCCACGATTACCGTCCCTACTTCGAGAAGTGCCGGCATCTCCACGGAACCATCATCTCACAACCAACGCCCACACACCCGCCTAGTCTTTCCGCCTCTATGACCGTCAAGGGTTCCAAACTCGACCTCGGCGAAACCAACCCGCTGCCAAAGCAGGGAGATGGCCGCTCCGACGAGACCAAACCTCTAGGTGAAGCCGCCCAGACCCCACACGCCGGTGGCTCGACCGCAGGTAGCGAACAGTCCAGGTCGGGCGATGCCAGCAAGGGTGGCACCAACGTTGACACCCTGTTGGGCCGTCTCGTCATCGACCAAGGCCTCGCGACGCCGGAAGAAGTTCAGCACTGCCTCACACAATCCAAGTCACTCGCCGAAGAACAGAACCAGCGTTCGCTCGCCGACTTGCTCGTTGACAACAGTTACGTCACCCAGCGTCAGATCGCTCGACTCCGCGAAGTCGTCGCCGCCGAACGCCAGGGACAGAAAATTCCGGGCTACAAGATCATCGGCAAACTCGGCGCTGGTGCGATGGCCACCGTCCACAAGGCCAAGCAACTGAGCCTCGACCGCCACGTCGCGATCAAGGTCCTGCCCCGCAAGTTCAGCAGCAATCCGCAGTTCATCGAACGCTTCTACGCCGAGGGACGCGCCGCCGCCCAACTCAACCACCCCAACATCGTCCAGGCCTACGACGTCGGCAAGGCCGGCGAGTTCCACTACTTCGTCATGGAGTTCGTGGATGGCTCCACGGTGTACGACCAGATCGTCGCGAACCGTCGCTACACCGAGTCCGACGCGCTCGACATCGCGATCCAGATCGCAGAAGCCTTGCAGCACGCCCACGAAAAGGGCCTGATCCACCGCGACGTCAAGCCCAAGAACATCATGGTGACCAAGTCCGGCATGGCAAAACTCGCCGACTTGGGGCTGGCCCGCGCGATCTCCGATCGCGAGGCCGCCGAGGCCGAAGCCGGAAAAGCCTTCGGCACGCCGTACTACATCAGCCCCGAACAAGTGAAGGGCGAAGTGAACATCGGCCCGCCCGCCGACATCTACAGCCTGGGCGCCACGCTCTATCACATGCTCACCGGAAGCGTGCCGTTCGACGGCAAGAATCCCTCGGCGGTCATGCACAAACACCTCAAGGCCGACCTCGTCCCACCGGACCACGTCAACCAGAAACTCAGCGCCGGCATCTCGGAAGTCATCGAGATGATGATGTCCAAGAACCCCAAGGCCCGGTACCAGCACTGCCGCGACCTCCTCCTCGATCTCAGAGCAGTCAAAGCAAAGCAGAGCCCGCCGATCGCCCACAAAGGGTTTGCGGAAGTCGAGTTGGCGTCCCTCGCCAAGGCCGAGGCGGCGGCGGTGGGGGAGATCGCACAGGACAAAACCCCGATCCCGATGGTTCGCCGGTCCTACCTGATCGCCCTGGCGGCGGCGTTGGGCCTGAGCCTGATCGGCAACATACTGCTGCTGATCCTGTCATGATGAGGTTGTCGGAAACTCGAGTCCCGGGTAATCTGTCGATTGCCGTGGGTGTCTATTGTTTGGAGTCCGGGAGGGACGTTGGGAAGGCCCCGTCTCTCGCACCTCACTTTCGAGGTTTGGTTCTGTCTTTGGTTTCAGCATAAGGAGTCTTTGCCATCGCTTTTGGAGGACGATTCAGCCGTGATTCTGCGCCAGTGCTTCGCACGCGCGTGAACTTCATGATCCGCATCACCCCGATCCGCGTGATCGGGCCGGACAACGAGCAGTATGGCGTCATCGAGACGCCAGACGCCCTGCGCAAGGCGCAGGAACTGGGTCTGGACCTGGTGGAAATCTCGCCCGAGGCGAGGCCACCGGTGTGCAAGATCATGGACTATGGAAAGTACAAGTACGAACTTTCCCAGAAGGAACGCAAGAATCGGGCGGCAAGCAAAGCAACCGAACTCAAGGAAATCCGTCTCGGCCGATCCGTCAAGATCGACCCGCACGACATCCAGGTCCGCATCGATCAGGCCCGCCGCTTCATGATGGCCGGGCACAAGGTCCTGTTCATCCAGCGCCTCAAGGGCCGCGAAGTGGCCCACCGCGAACTGGGCGAGTTCAACCTCAAGAAGGTGCTCGATGCGCTCGTGGACATCGCGAAGATCGAGCAAGGCATCCGCTACATGGGCAAGGCCTGGACCATGATGCTGTCGCCCGACAAGCCCAAGGTTGACGCGATCAAGCGCAAACTCGAGAAGGAACGCCAGGAGAAACTCGCCAAAGGCGAGAAGGTCGAGGAAGAAAAGACAATCGAGCAGGTCGAGGCCGAAGTCGCCGCCATGAACAAGGGCGTCGAGGGGGTCGACGAAGCGGGCGACGACGGCGAAGATTGATCCAAGCGTTTGAACTCAGTGCCCACCAAACCCCACGCCGTGCGTGGGGTTTTTCGTGCGCTACCGCAGCATCCCGCCACGCCTGAGGCTGCTCACAACGAGTTGATCGATCGGCGTATCCGTCGCCACCAGAAAGTGCCCGATGCCCCGCGCCCGGCAGTTCTGCCGCACCGTCGCGACATACTGGTCCAGGCGCGCCCGATACTTCGCGATGAGCGCGGGCGAGATCGAAACCTCCGCCGCTCGCCCCGTTTCCACATCCGTCAAACGCAAGTCGCCAATGAGCCCGCGCGAAGACAAGGGCCTGGGATCAAGTTCATCGCGGCTGAGCGTTTGCAACGCGTAACTGTCAAAGCCGCCCGCCTCCGTCAGAGCGATCGCGTTGAGCCCCGGCGTGAGCACGCTCGCATCGCCCGTGGGCGTCAGGAAGTCCGAAATGACCACCGCGATTCCCTTCCCACGCCGCGTCCGGGCAAACGTGCGCAGTGCCTTGGAGATATCCGGCGCGTCCTTCACGCCGGGCAGGTTCCCCGCCTGCGCCGCCCGCTGTGCATCATCCAGACTCTGAAGCAGGAACGACGCCACGCGATGCACGCCGCTCCGCCCGCGGACTGGTGCGAGTTGGCGCAATCCCGCCGAGCCTGGCGACTGCCCCGACGTCGCCACCACGCCAAACGACGCAACGCTCACGCGATTCTGCTTGACGACGCCGACGTACGCCAGCGCCATCGCGAGTTGGTGCGCATAGATCAGTTTGTTGGGTGTCCCTGCGTTCATCGACGCCGACGCGTCCACGATCACGTGCAGCGCAAGGTCCTCTTCCTCGCGGAAGATCTTGATGAACAACTTGTCCAATCGCGCGAGAACGTTCCAGTCGATGTGCCGCAGGTCATCGCCCGGCACGTAATCACGAAAGTCATCGAACTCCACACTGCGCCCACGCCGCTTGCTCCGCCGCTCACCCGGCAGTTTGCCAGCCAGCATCTTTCGGCTCAGCAGATCAAGCCGATCCAGCCGTGCCGCAAGGTCACGCCCGAGGAGTTCCTCGATCGACTTGGGCAGAGATTCCACAGGCCCGGCCAGCATGGTGGAGGGTAGGAACAGGCTCCCGCATCAGCGCAGTTTTCGCGGACTTACCACCGGCTTGCCATCCGCGTATTCCCACACCGTCACCTTCAACTTCTTCACACCCCATTTGCGGGCTTCTTCATGCGTCGGGAACAGCAAATCAATGTGCCGCCCCTTGATCGCGCCGCCCACATCCAGGACTGGCACAACGCGGCTCTCGTCATACCCCGGAACAGACAAAAGCGTCCCAGCGGGGAACCACTTCGGGTCCGCCGCGACCAGGCAGTGCCCATTCGTCTCAACCGAATGCAGCGTCGCCGTGATGCCATCGGCCGAGGTGCCGCACGACCGCTCGTCGGGGGAGTACGCCGTGCACTTGAGCGTGATCTCATACAAAGGTCTGATCGGTCGTCCATCAAACCATCTCACGTTCGGATCGCGGACAACCGCGCCCCACGTCTGGATCGCCTTCTCATCCTCAGTCGGCGCGGGCTCAAAGATCAGCGCTGCAACGCTCGGAACTTCAACGAGCGCAACTTGGTCCAGGCGTTCGCCAGCATCCATCGCATCCGGCGCGTGCTCGGTCACATCGGGCGCAGCCTCACTCGGCTCGGTCACAACCACTTCAATGCTCGCCAAAGCGGGAGCAGACCGCACTTCCTTCGCAAGGATCGCCGAACCCACCGTCAACGCCAGAATCGTGCCGAACAGAAACACGCGCCGCGCCATGACGGCGAACAACAGCCTCGACCGCCGCTCGCGCACCACCTCGCGCGACGAGACATGTCCCGCGCCAGCAGGCGCCAGCGCAGAATCAAAATCCGCAGATTGTTCCTGTGAAATCTCTGTCATGCGCGCCATCCTGGCTCTGCCACACCGCTCCGCGGATGGGACCTCGCGCGATCGCGAAATCCCCGGCAGTTCTGTGCCGTCCGTTCGCTCCCCCGAACGTGGACGACGCCCCCATTGTATCAGGAAGCATGAAAACCGCGAGGGAAACTTGGGTGGTCTGGGAAAGACGGGTGGGCAGCGGCCCATCGCCACCTGCCAACTCGGCAGCCACAGGCCACGTCCTGTCTCCTGAAAACTGCTGCCGGGGGCCAAAAGCCACGTCCAAACCGCGTTCTCTGCCCAATTTCGGGGGTCAAGACGGCGCGAGCATTGCATGGATCTGGTGCGTACAAAGCACGCCGAACTCCGAAGAAGGGGTGTCGGTTAGGAGAAGGAAAAGGACACCATGATCCGGTTTGCGAACAACATGAAGACGGTGCTGCTCATGGGTGGGCTGATGGGCCTGTGCCTGTTGGTGGGGGCCCAGTTCGGGCAGCGGGGGATGTTCCTCGCCCTCATGATGGGCGGCATGATGAACGTCGTCGCCTGGTTTTTCAGCGACAAGATCGCCATCATGTCCATGCGTGGCGTGGAAGTAACTGCCGAGTCCCCCGGCATCGGTGGCGAGTTGTACCACCAGGTCGACGAAATGCGCCAGCGCGCAGGCCTTCCCATGCCCCGCGTCTACATCTGCCCGCACGACGCACCCAATGCGTTCGCAACCGGTCGCTCGCCCAGCAAGGCCGCTGTGGCCGTGACCGAGGGAGCCCTGCGTCTGCTCTCCCTCCCCGAACTGCGTGGCGTCATCGGGCACGAACTCGCCCACGTCAAGAACCGGGACACGCTCATCAGTTGCATCGCCTCAGTGATGGCTGGCCTGCTCGCGTGGTTCGCCCACTGGGGCTGGCTCTTCGCGGGTGGCGGCCGAAATGACGAGCGCGGCGGTCACCCCATCGCGGGCCTCGTCATGCTCATCTTCGCGCCCCTTGCCGCCGCGATCATCAAGTCCATGATCAGCCGCAGCCGCGAGTATGTGGCCGACAACGAGGGTGCCCGCATCGCCGGCTCTCCCGATGGCCTCATCTCCGCCCTCCGCAAACTCGAGGCGATGTCCAACCGCGTCCCGCTGGATAACCCCAACCCCGCGATGAACAACCTCTTCATTATCGAGCCCCTGACGGGCAAGTCGATCATGAACCTCTTCGCCACCCACCCCGAGACCGAGAAGCGGGTCGCCGCCCTCATGTCCCTCCGCGAGGAAATGGCCGCCCGGGGCGAGTTGGTTCCCGCGTAACGGCCTCGCCACAGATCCTGATTCAGCCCCCTCCCGCCCCGTCGCAACTTCGTGTACGATGGGGCGGTAGTTGTTTGGATGGGGCACCATCCCTCGCACCGCTTCGGAACCAATGCCGGGCGGGCGACGGAAGTTTCGTAGACCCCCGCACACGCGGGCGATGAGGGATTGGGTGTGGCAGCAAAGTTCCGACTCCGCCCATTGCGGGGCCAGACAAAGACCATCGACCTTGGCGGCATGACGTCCATCGGACGTGGCCCCGAAAACTCCGTCACCATCCTCGACGAGAAAGCGAGCCGCAAACACTGCGTCATCGAGCCCTATGGCGATGGCGGCTGGGCCGTGCGCGACCTGGGCAGCCGCAACGGCACCAAGGTCAACGACTCCAAGATCGTCCTCCAGATCCTCCGCCCGGGCGACGTCGTCGCGATCGGCGCGCACGAATGGCTCTACGAATCCGTCGCCCCCGCGATGGCGTTCTCTGTCGACGAGGCAAGTTCGCAGATTGAGCAAGTTTCGGCCGAGCAGGCGATGAAGCAGACCTCCGTCGCGTGGATGTTCGAACTCGCGAGCGTGATGGGAAACCTGCCCCCCAAGGACGAGCCGCCCGAGCCTGTGCAGGTCGCCGACGCCGATGGTCGCCAAAGCGAGGCGCTGGCTGGCACCTCCGATGGCCCCAATGCGATCCGTCTCTTGCTGCAACTCGCGAGCAAGTGCCGTGCGACCGACATCCACATGGAGCCACGCACCGAGATCTTCCATGTGCGCATGCGCGTCGATGGGGACATGATCCCAATCGTGGACCTCCCCAAGCGCGTCGGCGAGTTGTGCTATGGGCTCATCAAGACCGCGTGCAACATGCAGATGCTCGCACGCACCGCCGTCCAGGAAGGACACTTCTCGGCAGTCTTCGAAGATCGCCAGGTCGAGTATCGCGTCTCGTTCACGCCCAGCGTGTACGGTCAGAAACTCGTCCTCCGCGTGCTCGACAGCCGTGGGATCCCGCAATCCCTCATGGAACTCGGCATGGCCGGGTACATGATCGATCGCCTCAAACGCGTGTGCGAGCAAGACAGCGGGTTGTTACTCGTGTGTGGCCCCACAGGCTCGGGAAAATCAACCACGCTCTTCAACGCGCTCCGTGTCATCGACCGCACGGCCCGCAACGTCGTCACCATCGAAGACCCCGTCGAGTACAAACTCGAGGGCGCCACGCAGATCCCCATCGATGAGGCCCGCGGCAACACCTTCGGCAACCTCCTCCGCAGCGTGCTGCGCCAGGACCCCGACGTGATCCTCGTCGGCGAAATCCGCGACGAAGAAACGGCCCGCACTGCCATGCAAGCCGCGATGACCGGGCACGTCGTCTTCTCAACCATCCACGCGAAGGACACGATCGCGAGCGTCTTCCGCCTGCTGGATCTCAAGGTCGAACCATACCTCGTCGCGAACTCGCTGGACCTCGTTCTCGCACAACGCCTGCTCCGCGTTCTGTGCGAGAACTGCCGTCAGCCGATTCGTGTGTCGCCGGGCCAATCCTCGCGCCTGGGCAAGTGGCTGCAAGGCAAGAGCGAAGTCTTCGCCGCCACAGGCTGCGCACGCTGCCTCCGCACCGGCTACCGCGGCCGCCGCGCCGTCTTCGAACTGCTCGAGTTCAACGACGAACTCCGCGACATCGTCCTGCACAGCCCGAGCATCGCCGCGATGAAGAAGATCATCGAAGGCGGGCACTTCACCACGCTGCAGCAAAGCGGCTGGAAACTCGTGGCCGACGGGCAGACGAGTTTGGATGAGGTGGATCGAGTGACGGCGGGGTCGAGGTAGGAGCACCGCGTGGCCGAACGGAGATTCTGTCCACATTGCAAGCAGTGGGTTACGGTGACTCGGCGCTTGCGGCGACGAGATTTGACGTTCGGGGATCTCGCTGGGGCAGCCACATTTGGCTGGATGTGGGTGCTTCTAACAGGGATCGATCGCGAGAGTGTCGCGGTGTGCGGTCAGTGTCAAGGCCAGTTTCGTCCTGGACCCTCACCTGCAACTCGCCGTGTCGTTTGGGTGCTGTTCTTGATTCTCGTGTGTGGAACTGTGTTTGGTATCACATCGATAGCGATGGGTGGGCCGACCACGTTGTCGTGGCTCGCCGCAGGTGCCGCTGGACTACTCGTGATAGGTATTACCGTACTCGATCAGACTGCCGCGAAACGTCGTCTTGAACGTGCACTTGAGAGAGAAAGAAAACAAGAAGTGGAAAGAGTTCGATCATCCGGCGAGTGACTTCTGGGTGGTCTTCGTGTCAAGACTTCAGCCTTCGATCTCTCCACGCCGGAAACTTCTCCCGCCACCGCTTCACCGCGCCCGCATCAATCTCGACACTCAGCACCGTCTCCTCGGCTCCAAGTTCTCCCAACACATCCCCGGTCGGCCCGACCACGATCGACCCGCCGATGTACTCAAGCCCATTGCCAAACGCGCCGTTGGGATCCTGCCCCACACGATTCACGCCAAACACAAACGCCTGACTCTCGATCGCGCGGGCGATGAGCAGCGCCCGCCAGTGATGCTGCCTTGTCTTCGGCCAGCACGCGCCAAGCGAGAACGCCTCAGCCCCCTGATCGAGGCCCAACCGAAAGAGCTCGGGGAATCGCAGGTCATAACAGATCGCGGGGCAGAGCTTGAGGCGCGATGGTTCGGCGTTCGACGTCGCAACGCCAACCCACTCATACGTAAACACGCGCGAGCCACCCTCAAACGCCGTGTGTTCCATGCCCAGCGAGAACGGATGGATCTTGGCGTACTCATCGACGAGCCGATAGCCGTCGTCCGATTTCGTCGATCCTGCGTTCTCCTGTGTTGAACCTGCCGCCGGCGCCACAATCGTCATCACGTTGCTCGCCTTCGCGCAATGGCAATCATGGATCGTCCGCCCGCCCTGCACCGTCACCTGAAACTCCGCCGCCACTTCTCCCAGAAACTGGAGCGTCTCGCCCTTGTCGGCCGTCGCCTTCGTGTTCATCGAAAAGCCCGTGTCAAACATCTCGGGGAGGAGCACGAAATCCCCCGCCGACACGTCGGCCCTATCAAGCAACTGCGCAACCTTCTCCCGATTCGCCGCCGCCTGTTCCCAGATCATGTTCAACTGCACGAGGTGTGCCTTCATGACCAAAGGGTAGTGCGGCTTCTCGGGCGTGATGCTGGCGTCCGTTTGGCCAGTATTCCGCGTTGCCTTGACCGGTGCCCTTGCAAGGAAACAACCCCGCTTTGTTTGCCCACTCTTGACGATTTCGACGGCAAACCAGCCCCGGAGCATCTCTACACTCATGCACGCCATGCTCGAAGCAACCAGCCAACACGCCAGCGCCACAACGCAGCGGCCGTTCGTGCTCCTCGCGAGCCGAAGCCCGCGCCGACGCTCCCTCCTTACAGAGTTTGGCGTCGCGCACGATGCGGAACACCCCGGCTTCGATGACGCCGTCCTCGAGCCCGGCACCATCGGCCCGCGCGAGTGGGTCGCGTCCCTCGCCTATCTCAAAGCCGCCTCAAAGGCCAACACGCTCACATCTTCGGGTGAGATTCCAACCGCAGGCCGCCTCGTCCTCGGTGCCGACACCATCTGCGTCAAGCATGGCTCGTTCATCGGCACGCCCACGAACGCCAGCGACGCTCGCGACATTCTCCGCCTCCTCTCCAACGGCTCGCACGAAGTCCTCACGGGCGTCGCGATGGTCCACGTCACCCCAAGCGCCCGCCACACACGCGAGATCTTCGTCGATTCGGCCGTCGTTCGCGTCGGCGAGTTGTCGGACGACGCCATCAACGAGTATGTCGAGTCCAGCGCCTGGCAGGGCAAGGCCGGTGGCTATAACCTCGCCGAACGCCTCGAAGCTGGCTGGCCCATCGAATACGTGGGCGACCCTACGACGATCATGGGTTTGCCAATGCGGGAACTCATGCCCCGCCTCGAACGAATGGCTTCCCGCCTCGGCATGTAGCCGCGCCTCGTCGGAGTCCCACCCTCGCTGTACGACATGTCAATCTCCTTCAGTGACGCCACGCTCGTCCTCGCCCAGTCGGGCGACACGCTCGCGCCGCGCACGCCCGTCCTCATCGTCGCCGTTCTTGCGCTCGCGGTCATCACGCTCCATGTTCTGTCGCTGGTGAATGCAGACACCCATCCCAGCCGCAAACGCATCCGCATCGCGAACGGCATCCTCATGATGTGTGGCGTCGTCTCCCTCGCCTACGCCGTCAGCGTCGCCACCCCCGATCACCCGCGCGAGTTCACCATCGCCTGGACCCTCGTCCTCTCCCTGATGGCGATCATCGTCGGCGTCGCCTGCATCGATGCCCTCAACAGCCTGCGCCTGCACGCGAGCGAACGCCGCGCCCTCCGCCGTGAACTCGATCATGCCCGCCTCGACGTCATGGGCGTGACGGCACGCCCCGCACCCCAGCCTTCCTCCAAGTCCGTCCCGGCGACGCCCTCCCAGACGCCCGGGCCGCCAGACGCCAATACTCCCCCATGACTTTGGCGGACGACGCCCCGGTGACACCCTCTCCGCCCCTCCCGGGCACCTTCGGGAGGCTCCTCTCGCGCGCGTACTCCATCGCCATCAATCGCGTCAATCGCCGCTACGACCAAGGCATCGGCGTCGTCACGCTCGATCGCCCCGTCATCAGCGTCGGCAACCTCTCCACGGGCGGCACGGGCAAGACGCCCATGGTCATGCACATCGTGCGAACTCTCCAACGCCTGGGACACAACCCGTGCATCGCGATGCGTGGCTACAAGTCCACGCCCGACGCCCCCTCCGATGAGATGCTCGAGTACGCCCGGTCCCTCGCTGCACCAGACGGTGGGAGTGTTCCAATCGTCGCGCAGCCTGATCGGTTGTCTGGCCTCTTCGAACTCTTCGCGACGCAGCGCGGCGAAGCCGTGAACGTCGTCGTCCTCGACGATGGATTCCAGCACCGCAGGATCGCCCGCGATCTCAACATCGTCCTCATCGACGCGACGCGGAGTCCCTTCCGCGACGCTCTTTTGCCCGCGGGACACCTGCGCGAGCCAGTCTCCAGCCTCTCTCGTGCCGACGCCGTGGTGGTGACGCACGCCGAATGTTCCCACGCCGACGACGTCGCGACCTTGCGCGTGCAGATCCACGAGCGCCAGCCCAAGGTCCTGATCGCCGTCGCCCGCCACGCGTGGCGATGCCTGAAGGAATCAACGCCCACGGGAGAGATCGAGCACGCCGTGAGTTCACTTGCAGGCAAGAAAGTCGCCGCCGTCGCCGCCATCGGCAATCCTCTCGCGTTCTTCGATCACGTCCGCGAACAGGCCGGGCACGAGCCGGGGCACGATTTGTGCTTCACGATGGCGCTGCGCGATCACGATCCCTATTCAGACGCGACCATCGCAGGCTTGATTGAGTCGCTCCGCGGCGTGCGCCCCGATGCCCTCGTCACCACCGAGAAAGACTGGTCCAAACTCAGGCGCGTGCCCGCCGACCGCTGGCCCTGCCCCGTCTTGCGCCCCGCACTCGAACTCGAGTTCCCCAGCGGCGGCCACGACCTCGACGCCCTCATCCAAAGCGCCATGCAAAGGCACGCCCAGAACGAGTCCGCCTGACACAAGCAATGCAATCTGCACTGTGTACGCCCACGATGAGCGTTGTCTTGAGCGCGAATCGTGGCGCTCACGCCCGCCCAAACAACTTCTCCAACTCCTTGATCGTCAGCCGAATGCTCGTGGGCCTGCCATGCGGGCAGTTGCTGCTCCGCTCCACTTCGCCACGCAACTTCACCAACTCCCCCAACTCAAGATCGCTCAGCCGATCCCCGGCCTTGACCGCCGCCTTGCACGACATCATGTCCAGCACATCACGCATCGCTTCTTCACTGCCAGGTGCAAACTCGCTCGACTCGGCCTTCATCAACAGTTCACCCATGAACTCCACCGCATCCACGCCCCGATCAAACAAAAACGTCGGAAACGCCTGCACCGCAATCGACGTCGGCGAGAGTGAGCGCGCTTCCACGCCGATCTTCGTGAGAAGTCCCTGCAACTCGGGCAACCGCTCAACCTGCACGGGCGACGCGGGCACAACGTACGGCGTCAGCAGGCGCTGGCTTTCCAGCCCCTGTGCCGTCAATCCCGCCGATCCCAGTTGCTCCGCCCGTGCACTCACGCGAGCGAGCAAATACTCAAACATCGCCCGCTCGTGCAACGCGTGCTGATCGATGATCACCATCCCCATCTCATCCTGCGTGACCAAGTAACTCTTGTGTACCTGCAGGACGCGAGACTCGGGTGTGGGCTGCGGAATCGCGGCCGCCTCGTTCGCCGCGGCGTCGCTGCTGGTCGATGCTGTCGACCCCGCACTCGCGGCTCCACCGGCCCCATTCGCCGCATCAGACGCATCCGACTCATTCGAAGGCGCGCCACTGCTCGACCCCATCGCCTCGCGAATCGCGTCATACGACAGCGCACCCTGTGGCTTAGGCGCAAACCGAGTGAAGTAATCCACAAACGCTCGTGGCGACGCCGGCCCCGCCGCCCGAGGCAACTCGCCAGCAAAGCCCGGCCCAGGCAGATCACGCGAGAATCCAGGCGTTCCTTGCAACCCGCCAGGGCCTCCCGCGCCCGCCGCGCCCCCAAACCCTCCAAACGTCCCCACGTTCAACGTCGGCGTCAGATCCGCCGCCCGCAGTGCATCCCGCACCGCCCGCAGCACCACGCCATGCACCAGCGACGAATCGCGGAACCGAACTTCAGCCTTGGCCGGGTGCACATTCACATCCACGCCTTGTGGCGACATCTCGATCATGAGCACCGCCAGCGGATACCGCGTGTGCTCGATCAGCCCGCGAAAACCCTCTGCCAGTGCGTGCTGCACTGTGCGATCCCGCACCGCTCGCCCATTCACCAGAATGTGCTGCGACTTGTTGTTCCCCTTCGCCACGCTCGGCTTGCCGATCAAGCCCCAAAGAGCAATCCCGCGCGCATCATCAAACTGATCCGCGTGCACCTCCAGCAACTCCGCATCCAGTTCCTTGCCAAGCACACTCAGCGCCCGCTCCCGTGGCGATTGCCCCGGGGCCAAGTCAAACGACACTTTCCCATCGCAGATGAGCGTGAACCCCACACGCGGGTGCGCGAGTGCCAGATCTTCCAACGTGTCTCGACAACGCCCCTGCTCCGTCGCCACAGTCCGCAGGAACTTCCGCCGTGCGGGCGTGTTGAAGAAGAGATTCCGCACCGTCGTCTGCGTTCCACGCGGGCCAGATGCCGGTCGAATCTCAGAAGCCGTCGCACCTTCCACCTCGATCAACGACGCCTCATTCAGCACGGCCGTACGCGACCGGATCGACAACCGCGACACCGACGCGATCGACGCGAGCGCCTCACCGCGAAACCCGAGCGACCCGATGTGATCGAGGTCATCCACGCTCGCGATCTTGCTCGTCGCATGGGCCGCGATCGCCAGTGGCAGGTCCTCGGGCCCCATGCCATGCCCATCATCGGTGATCCGGATTAGTTCGATCCCGCCCTGCTCCAACTCAACAGTGATCCGCGTCGCCCCCGCGTCCAGCGAGTTCTCGACGACTTCCTTCACAACGCTCGCGGGGCGTTCGACCACCTCACCCGCCGCGATCTGGTTCGCGACCAGTGGCGACAGCACGCGAATCCGCCGGGGCGTGCCCGCCCCTGCCAGACCCGCTCTCGCAGCGTCCGCCGAACCACTCACATCCGAGTTTTCCAAGGCCGCCGGGGGCGTCATGGATGATGATAGTGGTGGGGGCCCTGTGCTTGTTCACAGCAACCGACAGGTCGTCGTAGAGCCCGGCAAAAGGTGCATTCGACCCACGCTTCTACCATTCCCCATGCCAGACACCGTCTTCAGCAAGATCATCCGCGGCGAGATTCCCTGCCACAAAATCTACGAGGACGCCAGCACCCTCGCCTTCCTCGACGTCGGCCCGCTCAGCAAGGGCCACACCCTCGTCATCCCCAAGGAACCCGCCGTCACGCTCGACCAACTCTCCGACGACTCCGCCGCCGCCATTGGCCGCGTCCTGCCACGCATCTGCCGTGCCGTCATGAAGGCCACCGGCGCGACCGCGTTCAATGTTCTCCAAAACAACGGCTCGGCCGCCCACCAGGCCGTCATGCACGTCCACTTCCACATCATCCCCAAGTTCGACGATGGCAGCGGCCTCTCCATCAAGTGGGGCGCGGGCAAACTCGATGGCGCCGCAGGCAAGGAACTCGCCGCCAAGATCGCCGCCGAAATCTAGTGGCCGTGGCACAGGCTTCCAGCCTATGTCTTCTCTTTGTTGCTGTCTTGCGGGGTAAGGGGCTTCCAGCCCCTGTGTTTTCTTCTTCTTCTCTGTGCCTCTGCGCCTCTATGGTTTTCTTCTCTTCTCAAGCCAAGTGATA
>Ga0075158_10000703_pt1 | contig 27483 bp, 26 predicted proteins | sample JI91814BDNA_FD_70968 | JGI IMG/M metagenome (GOLD analysis project Ga0075158, IMG submission 70968) | Wastewater effluent complex algal communities from Wisconsin, to seasonally profile nutrient transformation and Carbon sequestration -... | ecosystem: Engineered > WWTP > Effluent > Algae... | reverse complement strand
ATTATTCTGGAACTATGGATACCGACACCGCCGTCACCTCCCTCGCCGCCCTGGCCCAGCCCAACCGCCTGGCCGTCTTCCGCCGCCTGGTCGAGCTGGGCCCGCAGGGCGCCTTCGCCGGGGAGCTGGCCGGGCACCTGGCCATCCCGGCCAACACGCTGTCCTTCCACCTCAAGGCCCTGCAGCAGGCCGGGCTGATCGCGCCCGAGCCGCTGGGGCGGCATATCCGCTACCGGGCCGACTTCGCGGCCATGCGCGGGCTGGTGGGCTTCCTGACCGAGAACTGCTGCGGGGGCGATGCCTCGCTATGCCTGCCCGCCAGCGCCCCGGGCAAGACCGCCTGCTGCTGACGGCCACGCCCGCCCTTCGACCCCCTCTCCCAACTCGCCGCGGAAACCTGCATGCAAATCAAGATCGGCATCAACGGCTTCGGCCGCATCGGGCGCCTGGCCCTGCGCGCGGCCTTCGGCTGGCCCGACGTGCGCTTCGTGCACATCAATGACCCGGGCGGCGACGCAGCCACGCTGGCGCACCTGCTGAACTTCGATTCGGTGCACGGCCGCTGGGCGCACGAGGCCTCGCACGACGGGGACGCCATCACCGTGGACGGCCAGCGCATCACCACCAGCCGCCACAAGACCATCGCCGACACCGACTGGTCAGGCTGCGACGTGGTGATCGAAGCCTCGGGCAAGATGAAAACCACCGCCGCCCTGCAGGCCTACCTCGACCAGGGCGTGAACCGCGTGGTGGTCACCGCGCCGGTGAAGGAAGCCGGCGTGCTGAACGTGGTGATGGGCGTGAACGACCATCGGTTCGACGCCACGAAGCACCGCATCGTCACCGCCGCCTCGTGCACCACCAACTGCCTGGCGCCCATCGTGAAGGTGGTGCACGAAAACCTGGGCATCCGCCACGGCAGCATCACCACCGTGCACGACCTCACCAACACCCAGTCCATCCTTGACCAGCCGCACAAGGACCTGCGCCGCGCCCGCGCCTGCGGCATGAGCCTGATCCCCACCACCACGGGCTCGGCCACGGCCATCACCGAGATATTCCCCGATCTGAAGGGGCGCCTGAACGGCCACGCCGTGCGCGTGCCGCTGGCCAACGCCTCGCTCACCGACGCGGTGTTCGAACTCGAACGCGCCACCACCGCCGAGGAAGCCAACGCGCTGTTCCAGGCCGCCGCCGAAGGCCCGCTCAAGGGCATCCTGGGCTTCGAGACGCGCCCGCTGGTGTCCATTGACTACCGCAGCGACCCGCGCTCGGGCGTGGTGGATGGCCCGTTCACCATGGTGGTGAACGGCACGCAGCTGAAGGTGTTCGCCTGGTACGACAACGAGTGGGGCTACGCCAACCGCACGGTCGAACTGGCGCGCAAGGTGGGCCGGGCGTGAACGCCGCGGTGCGCCAGTACCTGCTGGTCACCGGCAACTACTGGGCGTTCACGCTGACCGACGGCGCGCTGCGCATGCTGGTGGTGCTGCACTTCCACCAGCTGGGCTATTCGCCGCTGCAGGTGGCGATGCTGTTCCTGTTCTACGAAGTGTTCGGCGTCGTCACCAACCTGGTGGGCGGCTGGCTGGGCGCGCGCCTGGGCCTGAACCGCACGATGAACCTCGGGCTGGCGCTGCAGGTGGGAGCGCTGGCGATGCTGGCCGTGCCGGCGGCGATGCTGACGGTGCCGTGGGTGATGGCGGCGCAGGCGCTGAGCGGCATTGCGAAAGACCTCAACAAGATGAGCGCCAAGGGCAGCCTGAAGGGGCTGGTGCCCGGCGACCAGCAGGCAAGGCTGTACCGCTGGGTGGCGCTGCTGACGGGCTCGAAGAACGCGCTCAAGGGCGTGGGCTTCTTCCTGGGCGCGCTGCTGCTGGCGGCGCTGGGCTTCGACGGCGCGGTGCTGGCGATGGCCGGCGCGCTGGCGGTGGTGTGGCTGGGCAGCGTGGCTTTCCTGCAGGCCGACCTGGGCAGGGCCAGCAGCAAGCCCAGGTTCCGCGAGCTGCTGTCCAAGAGCCCGGCCATCAACCGGCTGTCCGCGGCGCGGCTGTTCCTGTTCGGCGCGCGCGACGTGTGGTTCGTGGTGGCCTTGCCGGTGTTCCTGTCCACGCAGTTGGGCTGGAGCCACCCGCAGGTCGGCGGCTTCCTGGCGCTGTGGGTCATCGGCTACGGCGCCGTGCAGGCGCTGGCGCCCGCCGTCACCGGCCTGCGCACGCGCGCCACGCCCGATGGCCGCACGGCGCTGCGCTGGGCGCTGCCGCTGGCGCTGCTGCCGGCCGGCATGGCCCTGGCCCTGGCCGCAGGCGGCCCGCCCGGGCCGGTGCTGGTGGGCGGCCTGCTGGCCTTCGGCGCAGTGTTCGCGCTGAACTCGGCGCTGCACAGCTTCCTGATCATCAGCTACGCGCGCGAAGACGGGGTGTCGCTGGACGTGGGCTTCTACTACATGGCCAACGCGGCCGGGCGGCTGCTGGGCACGGTGCTGTCGGGCGCGGTGTACCAGGCGGCGGGGCTGGGCGCCTGCCTGTGGATATCGGCCGCGTTCGTGGCCATCGCGGCGGCCGTGTCGCGGGCCCTGCCCCGGCACGCGCGGGCCGCGTGAGCCCGGTCCGATTTTCCTGAACGCCCACTGACCGGCCCGGGCGGGCCGCGAACCCGCCTGCCTTCCCGCAGGCTCTTGGGAGTCATGACAGCAGGATCATTCCGGTCCATGCTCATGCCGAAGATGCCCACGCCCCCATGAACAGCCTGGCCTGGACCACCGACCTGGAAGCCGCCCGCGCCGGCGACCGCCCGGCGCTGGAGCGCGTGCTCAGCCGCTCCCGCCAGGACCTGCGGCGCTACGCCGAGCACCACTGCGTGGTGAACGACGCCGAGGACGCCGTGCAGGAGGCCCTGTTCACCGCCTCGCGCCGCCTGATGGACCTGCGACAGCTCGAATGCTTCGCCTCGTGGCTGTTCCGCATCGTCAAGCGCGAGTGCAACCGCATGAAGCGCGGCCTGCGTACCTTCATGCATGAGCCGATCACCGACGACATTGCCGACACCTGCGTGCTCGAACACCGCGGCCTGGCCCGCGACCTGGCCGCTGCCATGGAATCGCTGCCGGCCCACTACCGCGAAATCGTGCTGCTGCGCGACCTGGAGGGCCTGGGCATCCAGGAACTGTCCGAGCGCCTCGGCTTGACCCGCGAAGCCGCCAAGGCCCGCCTGCACCGTGCGCGCTCCCTGGCGCGCGAGTATCTTTCCAGCTGAACCACCGAATCCACCCCGCGGGCCCGCCCGCATCATTCCCGAGAGAGCGAAGACCATGTCCAACAAGTCGATCAAACCCGTTGTCCTGGCGGCCGGTGCCCTGGTGCTGGGCAGCATGGCCCTGGCCAACTCCGCCTTCGCCATGAGCAGCCTGGCCCAGGGTTACCAGGTGGCCGGCGCCGAAGCCAAGGCCGAGGAAGGCAAGTGTGGCGAGGGCAAGTGTGGCGAGGGCAAGTGTGGCGAAGGCAAGTGCGGCGAAGACAAGGCCGGCCACGAGGGCAAGTGCGGCGAAGGCAAGTGCGGCAGCGACAAGGCCGGCGCCGAGGGCAAGTGCGGTGAAGGCAAGTGCGGCGAAGGCAAGTGTGGCGCCGACACCGCGGGTGCCGAAGCCGGCGCCGAAGCCACGGCCGAAACGGGCGACAAGGCCGGCATGGAAGGCAAGTGCGGCGAAGGCAAGTGCGGCGGGAACAAGCAGTAATCCGCGCATGACGGCCATCCCCACCCTGTCACCGATGGCCGCCGGCCTCGGCCTGCGGCGGGCCCTGATGGGTCCGCTGCAGGCTGCAGCGCCGGGTGATTTCGACTTCCTGGAGTGCGCGCCCGACAACTGGATTGGCGTGGGCGGGCGCTTCGGCGAAGGCCTGCGCGAGCTCAGCCGCCGGCACCCGCTGGTCTGCCACGGCCTGTCGCTGTCGCTGGGCGCGGTGGAACCGTTCGACCAGACCTACCTGCTCAGGCTGCGCCGCTTCCTGGACGAGCACCGCGTGCCGATCTTCAGCGAACACCTGTCGTACTGCAGCGACGACGGCCAGCTGTACGACCTGATGCCCATCCCCTTCACCGACGAAGCCGTGCACCACGTGGCCGGCCGCATCCGCCAGGTGCAGGACGCGCTGGGCCGCCGCATCGCGGTGGAGAACATTTCCTACTACGCGGCGCCCTACCAGGGCATGCCCGAGATCGATTTCCTGCGCGCGGTGCTGGCCGAAGCCGACTGCGACCTTCTGCTGGACGTGAACAACATCCACGTCAACGCCATCAACCACCGCTACGACGCCCGTGAGTTCCTGCGCGCCATCCCGGGCGAACGCATCGCCTACTTCCACGTGGCCGGCCACTTCGACGAAGCCGACGACCTGAAGGTGGACACCCACGCCGCGCCCGTCATCCCCGACGTGTGGGCGCTGCTGGACGAAGCCTGCCGCACGTTCGGCCCGCGCCCGGCCCTGCTCGAGCGCGACTTCAACTTCCCGCCCTTCTCCGAGCTGGTGGCCGAAGTGGCCACGGTGCGCAGCGTGCTGCAGCGCCACGCCACGCCGCAGGCGCGCCATGCCCGCGGCTGAGTCGCTGCGCGCGCAGCAGTTCCGGCTGGCGGCGCACATCCGCGACCCGGCGCACGCGCCTGCGCCGCCGGGCATCGAAGATCGCCGCCTGGCGATCTACCGCGATCTTTTCTACAACAGCCTGCAGGGCCTGCTGGCCGGCAATTTCCCGGTCATCCGCAAACTGCTGGGCGACGACGGCTGGCATGCGCTGGTGCGCGATTTCTACCGCGAACACCGCGCCGCCACGCCGCTGTTCCCCGAGCTGCCGCGCGAGTTCATCCAGTACCTGCAGGCGCGCGCCGAAGCGGGCCGCGGCGATGCGCCCTGGCTGCTCGAGCTGGCGCACTACGAATGGGTCGAACTCGCGCTGGACCTCAGCGACGCCGACGTGGCGGACGTGCCGCACGATGCCGGCGGCCATCTGCTCGACGGCGCGCCCGCGCTGTCGCCGCTGGCCTGGCCGCTGGCCTACACCTGGCCGGTGCACCGGCTGTCGCCGGAGTTCCAACCCGACGCCCCGCCCGCCGCCGCCACCTTCCTGCTGGTGCAGCGCGACGCCGCGTACAAGGTGCGCTTCAACGAACTCAGCCCGCTGAGCTTCCGGCTGCTGCAGCGGCTGTCGGACGAACCCGGATTGTCCGGCCGCGAACAGCTGCTGGCGCTCGCGGCCGAAGCCCTCGCGCCCGACCCCGACGCATTCATCGCGCTTGGCCACGACATGCTGCGGCAGTTCCTGGCCAGCGGCGTCGTGCTGGGCACCCGTATTCCCTGAAGGAGTCATCCATGGCAAATCCCTTGAGCGAGCGCTGGCTGGCGCTCACCGAACGGCTGCACGGTGCCGGCGAATGGCTGGCCCCGCTGGGCCTGCGCCTGCTGCTGGCCTGGGAGTTCTGGGAAGCCGGCATCGAGAAATACCGGGGCGAGAACTGGTTCGGCGCCATCCAGTCCGACTTCCCGTTCCCGTTCAACGTGGTGCCGCCCGACATCAGCTGGACCCTCGCCACGTGGTTCGAGCTGGGCGGCGCGCTGGCGCTGCTGCTGGGCCTGGGCACGCGCTTTTTCGCCTTCAGCCTTCTGGTGCTCACCGTGGTGGCCACGGCGTCGGTGCACTGGCCGATGGAGTGGCAGACGCTCGGGGACCTGGCCATGGGCTATGCGATCAGCGACAAGGGCTTTGGCAACTTCAAGCTGCCGTTGATCTTCGCGGTGATGCTGCTGCCGCTGGTCTTCCACGGCGCGGGCAAGTTCAGCCTCGATGCGCTGGCCGCGCGCTGGGCGGGCACGGGCAAACCGGTGGCCGTGCAGGACGTGAGCGCCTGGGGCCTGGCCTGCCTGGTGGTGGGCGCGCCGCTGGCCCTGCTGGTGCCGACGCTGGGCCTGGGCCTGCTGGTGGCCGGCGTGCTGCTGCTGGCCGCGGACCGCCTGCTGCTGGCCTGACCCTCTGCTATCCTGCCCGGCATGGAATCAAGCTCCCTGCCGCGCATGTCGCAGCGCTTCCGCGGCTTCCTGCCCGTGGTGGTGGACGTGGAAACCGGCGGCTTCGACTGCACCCGCCACGCCCTGCTGGAAATCGCCGCGGTGCCGATCGAACTCGACGGCGACGGCTACTACGTGCTGGGTGAAACGGTCAGCGCCCACGTCGAACCCTTCAGGGGTTCGGAAATCGATCCGCGCTCGCTGGAAATCACCGGCATCCGCCTGGATTCCGCCCTGCGCGGCGCCGTTGACGAACGCACGGCGCTGGACCACATCTTCGCCCCCGTGCGCGCGGCGGCCAAGCGCAACGGCTGCCAGCGCGCCATCCTGGTGGGCCACAACGCCCACTTCGACCTGGGCTTCCTCAACGCCGCCGTGGCGCGCGTGGGGCACAAGCGCAATCCCTTCCATCCCTTCAGCACCTTCGACACCGTCACGCTGGCCGGCATGGCCTATGGCCAGACGGTGCTCAGCCGCGCGGTGCAGGCCGCGGGCCTGCCGTGGGACGGCGACCAGGCGCACTCGGCCGTGTACGACACCGAACGCACCGCCCAGCTGTTCTGCGCGGTGCTCAACCGTTGGCGCCAGTTCTCCGAAAGCGACCTCGCGGCCGCGCACGAGGATTGACCGCCTCTCCCCCACACTGAGCGAGGGCAGGCCATGATCCACGATTCCATCCTGGGCACCGTCGGCGACACGCCGATCGTCCGCATCAATCGCCTCGCCCCGCCCGGCGTGACGATGTACGCCAAGCTCGAGTACTTCAACCCGATGTCGTCGGTGAAGGACCGGCTGGCCCTGGCCATCATCCTGGACGCCGAACAGCGCGGCACGCTCAAGCCGGGCCAAATGGTGGTGGAAGCCACGTCGGGCAACACGGGCATTGCGCTGGCGATGGTGTGCGCCGCGCGCGGCTATCCGTTCGTGGCCTTCATGACCGAGACCTTCTCGGTGGAGCGCCGCAAGCTGATGCGGGCGCTGGGCGCGAAGGTGATCCTGACGCCGGCGGCCGAACGCGGCAGCGGCATGGTGAAGCGGGCGCAGGAGTTCGCGGCCAAACACGGCGCCTTCCTCGCGCGGCAGTTCGAGAACGAAGCCAACCCGGCCTACCACCGCAGCACCACCGGCCCGGAAATCCTGCGCGACTTCGCCATGAAGCGGCTGGACTGGTTCGTGGCCGGCTACGGCACCGGCGGCACCATCACCGGCGCGGGCGAGATGCTCAAGCTGGCGCGCCCCGACATCAAGATCGCGGTGACCGAGCCCGAAGGCGCGGCGCTGCTGTCGGGCAAGCCCTGGGCCCCGCACAAGATCCAGGGCTGGTCGCCCGACTTCATCCCCGACGTGCTCAACCGCGACGTCTACGACCTGATCGTGCCGGTCACCGACGTGCAGGCGCGCGACACGGCGCGCGAGCTGGCGATGAGGGAAGGCATCTTCTGCGGCATCTCCGGCGGCGGCAGCTTCGCCGCGGCGCTGGAGCTGGCCAAAACCCTGGAGCCGGGCAGCGTGGTGCTGGCCATGATCGCCGACACCGGCGAGCGCTACCTGAGCACCTTCCTGTTCGAAGGCATCAACGAGGGCTCCGACGACGAGTGGGCCGCTTCGCTCGGGTGAGAGAGGGTTTTGGCCACGGATTACGCGGATGACCGCGGATAAGGGCCGATGAAGCAAACGCAGAATGGTTTTACGCTACCGGGTATGCGCTGGCCAAAACCCACTCCGGCTTCTTTTCTATCGGCTTTTATCCGCGTTCATCCGCGTAATCCGTGGCCAAACCGCCCTAAACGGAAGGCGGGTTCTTGCGATTGCGGAATGCGGCGGCGCGCGCCTTGATGCCGCGCCACATGCCGTACAGGCTGATCGCGATCCACGCGAACTGCATGATGGTGACCGAGATGACGTCGCGGAAATCCGGGCTCGGCCCGAAGATGGAGATAAGGAAGAAGATGGCGCCGAACAGGTTCGCCAGCTGGTAGCCGATGGCGTCGCTGGCCAGCTTGCCGGCCTGCAGCAGGTAGAACGAACCCAGCACGAAGGCCACGCCCGCCAGCCCCACGAAATCAAACCACTGCAGGCTCATGCCGTCGCTCCGCGCTGGCGCACCACTTCGAACAGCGCCACGCCGGTGGCGACCGACACGTTCAGGCTTTCCATCTCGCCCGGCATCGGGATCCTGACCAGGCCGTCGCAGTGCTCGCGCGTGAGGCGACGCATGCCCTCGCCTTCCCCGCCCATCACGATGGCCACGTTGCCGGTGAAATCAATGCCGTGGATGGCCTGGGTGGCGGCGCCGTCCAGGCCGTAGATCCACACGCCCAGCTTCTGCAGCGCGCGCAGGGTGCGCGCCAGGTTGGTCACGCTGACCACGGGGATGCGGTCGGCGGCGCCAGCCGAGGTCTTGCGCACGGTGGCGTTGATGGGCGCGGCCTTGTCCTTGGGAATGACCACGGCCGTGACGCCGGCCGCGGCCGCGCTGCGCAGGCAGGCGCCCAGGTTGTGCGGGTCCTGCACGCCGTCGAGCACCAGCACCAGCGCCTTGCCGTTGGCGGCTTCCACCAGGCCCGGCAGTTCGTCCTCGTCGGTGGGCTTGGCGGCTTCGTAGCGGGCAATCACGCCCTGGTGGCGCAGCGCGCCCACGATGCCCTCCAGCGACTGCAGCGGGATGCGCCGCACCGACACGTCGCGGCGGCGCGCGGTTTCCTCGATCTCGGTCAGGCGGGCGTTCTTGCCGCCGGCTTCGATCAGCACTTCGCGCACGTGCTCCACGTCGTGTTCCAGCGCCGAAGCCACGGCGTTGATGCCGGCTATCCAGTTGTCTTTCTTGCTCATGGCGTGGGTCAGGCCTTCTTCTTTTTCTTCGGGGCGCCGTCGGGCACCACCAGCTTGAAGTCAATGCGCTTGTCTTCGACGCTGGCCTTGAGCACCAGCACCCGCACCGGGTCGCCGAGGCGGAACTTCAGGCCCTGGCGCTCACCGGCCAGCGACCGGCGCAGCGGATCGAAGTGGTAGAAGTCGTGCGGCAGCTGGGTGACGTGCACCAGGCCGTTCACCTTCGACCCGGCCAACTCCACGAACAGGCCGAAGTTGGTGACGCCGCTGATGACGCCGTCGAACTCGTCGCCCACGTGCTTTTCCATCCACGCGCCGCGGTAGCGCTCGTCCACCTCGCGCTCCACTTCATCCGCACGGCGCTCCATCGCCGAACAGTGCAGCGCCAGCGCCGACATTTCCTTGGCGGTGTAGCGGTAGCCGTCCGGGTCGCCCGACAGCAGCGCGTGCTTGATCGAACGGTGCAGCAGCAGGTCGGGATAGCGGCGGATCGGCGAGGTGAAGTGGCCGTAGGCCTCCAGCGCCAGGCCGAAGTGGCCCAGGTTCTCGGTCTGGTACACGGCCAGGCTCTGCGAGCGCAGCAGCACCGTCTCCAGCAGCGGCGCGTCGGGGCGGATGCGGATCTTGCGCAGCAGGTTGGTGAAGTCCTTGGGCTGGACCTTGCTCCACGGCGGCAGGCTCAGGCCGAACTCCGAAAGGTATTCCAGCAGGTCGGCGTACTTGGCTTCCGGCGGCCGCGGGTGCACGCGGAACGGCGCCGGCACCTGGCGTTCGGTGACGAACTTGGCGGCCTCGACGTTCGCCGCGATCATGCACTCCTCGATCAGCTTGTGCGCGTCGTTGCGCTCGAGCATGCCGGCCTGGATGACTTCGCCGCTGTTGTCGAGCACGAAGCGCACTTCGCCCGACTCGAACTCGATGGCGCCGCGGCGCGTGCGCGCCTTGGCCAGCACCTTGTACAGCTGGTGCAGGCGCTGCACCTGCGGCATCAGCGAGCCAATCTGGGCGATGGCCTCGGCACCGGCTTCGGTGTCGGCTTCGCCCACGGCCTTCCACACCTGGGTGTAGGTGAGGCGGGCGTGCGAATTCATCACCGCTTCGTAGAAGCGCGAGGCGGTGACGTTGCCCTCGAAGTCCACCTGCATTTCGCAGGCGAAGCACATGCGCTCGACCCTGGGCATCAGCGAGCAGATGCCGTTGGACAGGCTCTCGGGCAGCATCGGCACCACGAAGCCGGGGAAGTAGACCGACGTGGCGCGCTTGATGGCCTCGTCGTCCAGCGCCGTGCCGGGGCGCACGTAGTGCGACACGTCGGCGATGGCGACGATCAGGCGGAAGCCATGGGCATTGGGTTCGCACCAGACGGCGTCGTCGAAGTCCTTGGCGTCCTCGCCGTCAATGGTGACCAGCGGCACCTTGCGCAGGTCCACGCGATCAACGGTCTCGGCGGCCGGCACATCCACCGGCACCAGCGCGGCTTCGGCCAGCGCCTCGCGCGGGAACACGTGCGGCAGGTCGTGGCCGTGGATGGCCGCTTCCACCACCAGCGACGGCGTCAGCTTGTCGCCCAGCACCAGCAGGATGCGGCCGATGGGCGGCCGGCCGTTCTCCGGCGGGGCCGTCACTTCCACCACCACCAACTGCCCTTCGCGGGCCTCGTTGCGGTCTTCGGGTGGAATCAGCACTTCGGTCAGCACGCGGCGGTCGTCGGGGACCACCATGCCGATGCGCGAGCGTTCGCTGTAGCGGCCGGTGAGGCGCGTGAGGCGGTGCTCCAGCACTTCGACGATGGCGCCTTCGCGGCGGCCGCGGCGGTCAATGCTGGTGACGCTGGCCAGCACGCGGTCGCCGTGCAGCGCCTTGCGCATTTCGGCCGGCGGCAGGAACAGGTCTTCGCCGCCGTCCTCGGCCTTCATGAAGCCGAAGCCGTCCGGGTTGGCGATGACAGTGCCGGCGATCAGGTCGAGCTTCTTGGCCGTGGCGTAGCCGCCGCGGCGGTTCATCAGCAGCTGGCCGTCGCGCACCATGGCGGCCAGGCGGCGCGTCAGGGCCTCGAAGCGGTCGGGCGCGGTGAGCCCCAGGGCCCGGGCGATGTCCTCGGCGGTGAGCGGGCCGTCGCTGTCGCTGATGAAGTCGCTGAGGGCTTCGCGGCTGGTGATGGGCTGTTCGTACTTGCGCGCCTCGCGGGCGGCATGCGGATCGGCCAGCCCGGCGCCGCCGTGCGGACCGCGCGGGGGCTTGCCGGGGCGCCCGGGGCCGGCGAAGGCGGGCTTGCCGCCGGGCTTGGGGCCTGCCTTGCCGCCCTGTTTGCCGCCGGGCTTGGGGCCGGGCTTGCCGGCGGCCTTGGCTTTGGATTTGGACTTGGAGGGACCGGCCGGCGATGCCGGGCCGGACGTGCGTGCGCTTTCAGGCATCCACGGCGGCAGTTTGCCGCCGGTGCCACGCTTCTTGGGAGGTTGTGTCATGTGCGCCATGGTACACCCGCGGCCGAGCCGGACCGGTCGAAGCGAAGCCGGGCGTTGACAAGACGGTCGGTGGCCATTAACTTAAGCGGCTTCCTGCTGCATCGCACGGGAAGCACCTGCCCAGGTGGCGGAATTGGTAGACGCACTAGTTTCAGGTACTAGCGGGTAAAACCGTGGAGGTTCGAGTCCTCTCCTGGGCACCAATCATCGAAAGGCCCGCTTCGGCGGGCCTTTTGTTTTTCCGGGCCACGCCGGCCGGCCGGGCCCTCGCCCTACAATCAGGCCCGTCGGCCCCCACGGACACCCACGATGCCCACCGATCCCAACCGCATTGACCATGCGCTGGCGCTGGCCGCCGACGGCAAGCACGGCGAGGCCGACACCCTGCTCGAGCACCTGGCCCGCCAGGACAAGGACCCCACGGCCGCCTGGCACCTGGGCTGGCTGCGGCTGCGCGCCGGCAACGCCGAAGGCGCCCTGGCCGCCCTGCGCGCCTTCCCGGCCGATCCGGTGTGCAGCGAGCGGGCGCGGGAAATGCTGATCGGCGAGCGCCGCAATGCCGAGGCCCTGGCCCTGGTCAAACAGGCGCCCGTCCTGCCGAACGACCCGCGCAGCCTGGTGTCACAGGCCTTCGAGCGGCACCTGGCCGGCGACTATGCCGCCGCGGTGGCGCTATGCCGGCAGGCCCTGGCGTTGGCGCCGGCGCATGCCCCGGCGCACAACCACCTGGCGCGGGCGCTGCACAACCAGGGCGAACTGGGCGCGGCGCGGGCCGAGTTCGAGCGCGCCGTGCACGCGGACCCGCGCTATCCCGAAGCCTGGCACAACCTGGGGCATGCGCTGCGCGCGGCCAACCAGCTCGAGCGCGCCTGCGAGGCGCTCGAACAGGCGCTGGCGATCTCGCCCGGCTACCGGTCGGCGCGGCTGAACCTGGGCATCACGCTGTTCACGCTGGGCCAGCCCGTGCGCGCCCTGGAATGCTTCGAGGCGCTGCTGTCGCGCAACCGCGACGACGTCGAGGCCATGGTGAACGCGGGCCTGTGCCTGCAGCAGACCGGCAAGGCCAGCAAGGCGCGCCAGCGGCTGGAGCGCGCCCTGGAACTGGTGCCCGACCACCAGTGGGTGCAGTACTACCTGGGCGTGCTGCTGCACGAACAGGGCGACCTCGCGGGCGCGCGCACGTCGCTTGAACAGGCGCTGCGGGTGCGCGCGGACGACGCCGACGCCTGGGCCGCGCTGTGCGCGGTGCACGCCGACGGCGGCGACGAAGCCACGGCGCAGTCGGTGCTGGCGCAGGGCCTGGCCATCGCGCCCGGGCACGCCGGCCTGAACATCGAAGCGGCCCGCCGCGAGCGCCACCGCGGGGATGGCCTGGGCGCCGAGGCCCGCCTGCGCCGCATTGATCCCGCCACGCTGGCCCCGCAGGTGCGCGAGCGCTACTTCCACGAACTGGGCCGGGTGCTGGACCGCAACGCGCGCTACGACGCCGCCTTCGAAGCCTTCGTGCAGGGCAATGCGCTGGCCGACCAGGCCAGCCGCTGGCGCGGCAGCCAGCCCGATGCGGTTTTCAACGACATGCACGACATCGAATCCTGGCTTGACGCCGGCGCACCGGGCATGGACGGCGTGGACGACGGCGACGGCGACCAGGGCGCGGACCTGTGCTTCGTCATGGGCTTCCCCCGCTCGGAGCATCCGCAGTTCGAAAGCGCGATGGCGTCGCATCCCGGCGTGTCGCTGCTGCGCGGGCGCAACACGCTGGAAATGCTGGTGTCCACGCTCAAGGGCCTGCCGGGCGGCTACCCGGCGTCCATCGCGCGGCTGGACCGCAGCGACCGCCTTGCGCTGCGGCGCATGTACCGGCTGGCGCTGCAGCGCGAAGGCGCCGCGCCCGGACGATGGGTGCTCGACCAGGCGCCGATGCGGCTGGTGCACGCAGGCCTGGTGCAGGCGCTGTTCCCCAAGGCCAGGCTGCTGGTCTCCCAGCGCCACCCCTGCGATGCGGTGCTGGACAACTTCATGCACGCCGCGCCCGGCGACGCCGCGGCCAACTTCCACACGCTGGCCGGCGCGGTGCGGCTTTACGACACCACGCTGTCGCTGTGGCACAAGATCCAGCCGCGCCTGTCGCTGCGCGTGGCCGGGCTGCGCCGCGAAGACATGGCCACGGCGCCCCGCACTGCACTGGCCGAAGTCTGCTTCTTCCTGGGCATTGACGACGACCCGGCGCTGCTCAGGGCCAGCCCGGCCGACACCGCCGACAAGGCCGCACCGCGCAGCGCGGGCTTCGGGTCACGGCCCACGGTGCCGCACTGGGAGCGCTACCGCGCGCCGCTGCAGCCCTTCCTGCGCACGCTGGGCCAGCATGCGCGGCGACTGGGTTACGACATGGCCCGGGACGGCGATTGACGCTGCTCGACCGCGCCACCTAGGATGCGGGCTCCCTTCGCTCCGGACCCCACCATGGCCCTCGGCAACTCCAGGCTCCACCTGCTCGCCTTCGCCCTCGTGGCCTTCAGCTGCACCGCCCAGGCCAAGCGCGACGAACCCGCCCGCCTGGAGCTGGCCGCCGACGCCACCACCGCCAGCCTCGCCCAGCAGCGCGAAGCGATCGAAGGCGCCATCAAGGACTCCGAGGACTACGTCGAACTGCGCGCCTCCGACCGCAAGCAGGTGCGCGACGCGATGGACCAGATGGCCACGCAGCTCGAGGCCGCCGGTTCGCTGTCCGCACTGGCCGACGCCAACCGCGCGGCGCTGCTGGCCCAGCAGGAGGAAGTGAACCAGATCCTGAAGACGGCGCACGCCGACAGCCGCGTGGTGTGCACGCGCGAAAAGGAAATGGGCAGCAACTTCCGCCGCTCGGTCTGCCTGACCGTGGGGCAGCGCCGGCGCCAGGCGGACAGCGCGCAGCAGATGACCCGCCCGGGCTCCTGAGCCTGCGAAGCCCGGCGCCGCAAGGGCGCCGGGACGGTGTCAGGCGAACGGGTCCTGCAGCACCATCGTCGCCTCGCGGCCCGGGCCGGTGGACACGATGGCCAGCGGGCAGCCCACCAGCTCTTCCAGCGCGCGCAGGTAGGCGCGGGCCGCGGGCGGCAGCTTTTCCCACTCGGTGATGCCGGCGGTGGATTCTTCCCAGCCCGGGAACTCCAGGTACACCGGCTCGCACTCGTCCCAGCCGGCGGCGTCCAGCGGCGCGTATTCGGTGCGCTTGCCGCGGTACTGGTAGGCGATGCACATCTTCAGGCTGGGCATGCCGTCCAGGATGTCGAGCTTGGTGATGCACAGGCCCGAGATGCCGTTGATGGCCACCGCGCGCTTGAGCGCCACGATGTCGATCCAGCCGCAGCGGCGCGGGCGGCCGGTGGTGGCGCCGAACTCGGCGCCCTTCTGGCGGATCAGCTCGCCGGTGGCGTCCGTGAGCTCGGTCGGGAACGGGCCGCCGCCCACGCGGGTGGCGTAGGCCTTGGCGATGCCCAGCACGTAGTCAATGGCGTCGGCGCCCACGCCGGTGCCGGCCATCGCGCCGCCCACGGTCGTGTTCGAAGACGTGACGTAGGGATAGGTGCCGTGGTCGATGTCGAGCAGCGAACCCTGCGCGCCCTCGAACATCACGCGCTTACCCTGCTTGCGCAGCTCGTGCAGGATGCCGGCCACGTCGGCCTTCATCGGCTCGACGTAGGCACCGAACTCCAGCGCTTCGTCGAGGGTCTTCTGGAAATCCACGGCTTCCACGCCCAGGTATTTGGTCAGCACGAAGTTGTGGTAGTCGAGCGTGGTGCGCAGCTTCTCGGCCAGCTCCTTCGGGTAGCTCAGGTCGGCCACGCGGATGCCGCGGCGCGCCACCTTGTCTTCGTAGGCCGGGCCGATGCCGCGGCCGGTGGTGCCGATGGCGGCGCCGCCGGCGGCCTTCTCGCGGGCCTGATCCAGGGCAATGTGGTAGGGCATGATCAGCGGCGTGGCCGGGCTGATCTTCAGGCGCGAACGCACTTCGACGCCGTTGCCTTCCAGCTCGGCGATTTCCTTCTTCAGGGCCGCCGGGCTCAGCACCACGCCGTTGCCGATCAGGCACAGCGCGTCTTCGCGCAGGATGCCCGAGGGGATCAGGTGCAGCACGGTCTTCTTGCCGTTGATCACCAGGGTGTGGCCGGCGTTGTGGCCGCCCTGGAAGCGCACCACGGCGCCGATTTCCTCGGTAAGCAGGTCGACGATCTTGCCCTTGCCCTCGTCGCCCCACTGCGCGCCCAGCACCACAACCGACTGACCCATGACCTGACTCCGGAAAAATTTGGAAGGTAGGGGGCGACGGGCGCCTGGCCCTTTCCGGGGCCCAGACATGCAAAAAGCCGGAGGTCGCCCCGGCTTTTCGAAATTATCCTCGTTTTGTCCGGCCGGGGCTACCCCGGGACCGGCCCCCGCGGGGGCCGGCCGGGCGGCGTCAGCGCTTGTCGTTGCCGAAGTACTGCAGCAGCTCCGAATCCGGGTCCAGCACCAGCGTGGTCTTGCCGTCGGCCATCGAGTTCCGGTAGGCCTCCAGGCTGCGGTAGAAGGCGTAGAACTCGGCGTCCTGGCCGTAGGCCGCGGCGGCCAGTTCGGCCGCCTTGGCGTCGCCGGCACCGCGCAGGCGCTGGGCGTCGCGCTCGGCTTCGGCCAGGATCACCTGCCGCTCGCGCTCGGCCTCGGAGCGGATTTCGTCGGAACCTTCCGAACCCTCGGCGCGCAGCTGGTTGGCCACGCGGGTGCGCTCGGCGCGCATGCGCTCGAACACCGAGTCCAGGATGGTGCTGTCCTCGGGCAGGTTGATGCGCTTGATGCGGATGTCCACGATCTCGATGCCCAGCGTGGCCGCGCCTTCCCTGGTCTCGTTCAGCAGGCGGGCGGTCAGGTCCACGCGGCCGCCGGACACCACTTCCTGCAGGCTCAGCCGGTTGATCTGGTTGCGCAGCGCGTCCTTGATGATCGGCGTGAGGCGCTGCTTGGCGGCCTCTTCGTTGCCGCCGCTGGCGGCGCGGTAGAAGGCGGACACGTCGTCAATGCGCCACTTCACGAAGAAGTCGACGCTCACGTCCTTCTTCTCCGAGGTGAGGTAGCGCTCGGGCGCGTCGTCGAGGGTGAGGATGCGCTGGTCGAACTTACGCACGTCCTCCACCAGCGGCAGCTTGAAGTGCAGGCCCGGCTCGATGCCGCTGCGCACCACCTTGCCCAGGTTGAGCACGATGGCGGTCTGGCCTTCGTTGACGACATAGACCGAGCCCATGGCGCCCAACAGGGCCGCCACGGCCAGCAGGATGATCAGTGGGTAACCGCGCAGCATGTCAGCGTCCTCCCGGTCGGCCGTCGGCGCGCGGGCGCTCGGCGGTGGGGCTGGTGGGTTCGGGGCTGGCCTGGGTGGCGGGCAGGCGCAGCACGGGGGCCTCGGCCGGTGCGCCGGCGCTGGCCGGGGTGCCGCCGATGGGCAGGTACAGGATGTTGCCGCTGCCCGACATCACCTTCTGGTTGGCCGACAGCACGGCCTGCATCGTTTCCAGGTACAGGCGCTTGCGCGTGACTTCGGGCGCCTTGCGGTATTCGGCGGCCAGCAGGCGGAAGCGCTCGGTGTCACCTTCGGCGCGGGCCACCACCGCGGCGCGGTAGCCCTCGGCCTGGGTGCGCACCACGGCGGCGGTACCGCGGGCTTCGGGCACGATCTTGCTGGCGTAGGCCTTGGCTTCGCTTTCGATGCGGTTCTTGTCTTCGCGCGCGCTGATGGCGTCGTCGAAGGCCGGCTTCACTTCTTCCGGCGGGCGGGCGTCGGGCAGGTTGAACTCGGTCAGCACCAGGCCGGTCTGGTAGTCGTTGAGCGACTGCTGCAGGCGCTGGCGCGCCATCACCACCAGCTCGGCGCGCTCGAACAGCACCGTGTCCATGGTGCTCTGGCCCACCGCCTCGCGCACGGCGCCTTCGGCGGCCTGGCGCAGGGTGGCTTCCGGATCGCGCGAGCCGAACAGGAACAGGCGCGGGTCGGACTTGGTGTACTGGGCGTTGAACTTGATGTCGACGATGTTCTCGTCCTTGGTCAGCACGCGCACCTGGTCGCTCAGCGTCAGCACCTGGGTGGCGTCCACCACGAATACCGTCTCGACCGGCCACGGCCACTTGAAGTTCGGGCCCGGAGTCATGATGCGGTTGAACTCGCCGAAGCGCAGCACCACGCCGCGCTCGCGCTCGTCCATCAGCTTGAAGCTGTTGAACACCAGCCAGATGCCGACCAGGCCCAGGATCCAAGGCAGCGGGTTGAAGCTGCCCGCCGCCTGGCCACCGCGGCCGCCGGTGCCACCACCGCCGCCGAACATCCCCTTGAGGCGATTGACGAAGGCGTCGACCTCGTTGCCGGGGTCCTTCCCCTTCCAGGGATCTTGGTTGCCTTTTCCAGGCTGGTTCCAGGCCATGCTTGCTCCGTCGCGCACTCCGTGCCGGCGTTCTGGCAGGGGCCAGGGCCGTCCGGGGCGCTTTAGTCAGTGTCAGGATTGTAGGTAGGGGCGCCGGGAGCCACAAGCAAGAGGGCGTGAAGCAAATGCCCGCCCGGCTCGTCGGCCAGGCGCTCGGCGGCGGCCAGCGGCAGGTCCAGCTGCAGCCGCCAGCCCTGCTCGTCGGACTGCTCGGACGTGATGGCGCCCAGCGCGTGAAGGCGCGCCCGCAGCCGGCCCTGGTCGGGCGCCAGCCGCAGTTCGGCCTGGAGCCGGCGGTCCACGAAACGGCGGGCCAGCAGCGTGCGCAGCAGGTCCACGCCCTGCCCGTCCCGGGCCGACAGCCAGACGCGCTCGCGGCCGTCGATCTCGGGATCGTGGCGCGGCAGCGCGCCTTCGATGCGGTCTATCTTGTTGAACACCAGCACCTGCGGGATGTCGCCGGCGCCGATTTCCTCCAGCACCTTGTCCACCTGGCCGATGCGTTCGTCGCGCAGTTCGTCGGCGGCGTCGACCACGTGCAGCAGCAGGTCGGCTTCGCGCGCTTCCGCCAGCGTTGAACGGAAGGCCGCCACCAGCTCGTGCGGCAGGTCGCGCACGAAGCCCACGGTGTCCGACAGCACCAGCGGCGCCACGCCGTCCACGCGCCGCACGGTGGGGTCGAGCGTGGCGAACAGGCGGTCGTCGGCGTACACGCCCGAGCCGGTGAGCGCGTTGAACAGCGTGGACTTGCCGGCGTTGGTGTAGCCCACCAGGGCCACGCGCGGCACTTCGTTGCGGATGCGGGCGCGGCGCATCTGGGTGCGCTGCACTTCCACCTTTTCCAGGCGCGCCTGCAGCGACTCCAGGCGCTTTTGCAGCATGCGCTTGTCGAGCTCGAGCTGGGTTTCGCCCGGGCCGCGCAGGCCGATCGAGCCGCCGCGCTGGCGCTCGAGGTGGGTCCAGCCGCGCACCAGGCGCGTGGCCCAGTGCTTGAGCTGGGCCAGCTCGACCTGCAGCTTGCCTTCGTGGGTGGCGGCGCGCTGGGCGAAGATGTCCAGGATCAGGCCCGTGCGGTCAACGACGCGGCGCTTGAGCACTTTTTCGAGATTGCGTTCCTGGCCCGGCGTCAGCAGGTGGTTCACCAGCACCAGGTCGGCGCCGGTGGCCTCGCAGGCGGCCACCGCCTCGTCCAGCTTGCCGGTGCCGATGTAGTAGGCGGCGTTGGGTTTCTCCACGCGCGCGGTCAGGGTGCCGACCACCGTGGCGCCGGCGGACCGCGCCAGTTCGGAGAACTCTTCCAGCAGCGCCGGGTCCTGCTGGCCCGGCGCGTAGGGCTGGACCAGCAGGGCGCGTTCGCCCTTGCGGGCGCGCTCAAACATTGCGGGGCCTCAGCACGGGACGGTCAATCGTCCTGGCCCGCCTCGTCGTCGTCGCCACCGGCCGTGGCGCTGCCGCCCGGACCGACGCGCACGTTGCGCGCGGGCACCACGGTGGAGATGGCGTGCTTGTAGACCATCTGGCTGACGGTGTTGCGCAGCAGGACCACGAACTGGTCGAAGCTTTCGATGGTGCCCTGCAGCTTGATGCCGTTGACCAGGTAGATCGAGACGGGGATGCGCTCGCGGCGCAGTGCATTCAGGAAGGGATCCTGGAGGGATTGGCCTTTGGACATGTGGACTCCGTTATTTTTTTTGTGGCGCGCCAGCTGGCGCGATTTGCGGCCAAAAGGGTCCGAGGCCGCGAATGGGACGAGTCTACCAGCACCGACCGTCAGCGGCGGGTCACGAACAGCCGCAGGGCCTGCTCCAGCCCGGCCCGGTCGTGGGCCGGATCGAACCAGCGGGCGTCGGCCTGGGCCCGCAGCCACGTGATCTGGCGCTTGGCCAGCTGGCGCGTGGCGGCGATGGCCTGGTCGCGGAACATGGCCGCGTCGGTGTCGCCGTCCAGGTGCCGCCAGGCCTGGCGGTAGCCCACCGCGCGCATGGACGGCAGGTCCGGATGCAGGCGCGGGTCGGCGCGCAGGCGGTGCATTTCATCCAGGAAACCCCCGGCCAGCATCTGGTCGAAGCGGCGCGCGATGCGCTCGTGCAGCACCGCGCGGTCGGCCGGCGCCAGCACCAGGCGCAGCACGCGGAACGGGAACACGTGGCGGGCCGTCTCCTGCTGCCAGTGGCTGATCGGCCGGCCGGTGGCGCGGAACACTTCCAGCGCGCGGGTGATGCGCTGCTGGTCCTGGGGCTGGATGCGCCGGCCGGCGGCCGGGTCCACCGCCGACAGTTCGGCGTGCAGGGCCGGCCAGCCGCGCTCGGCGGCCTGCGCCGCGATCACGGTGCGCAGCGCCGGGTCGGCCTCGGGCAGTTCGGACAGGCCGCGCAGCAGCGCCGTGAAGTACAGCCCGGTGCCGCCCACCAGCAGCGGCACCCGGCCGCGCGCGGCCAGGGCCTGCATGGGCGGCAGCGCCTCGCGGGCGAAGTCGGCGGCGGAGAAAACCTCGTGCGGGTCGCGCACGTCCACCAGGTGGTGCGGGGCCAGCGCGCGGGTGGCGGCGTCGGGCTTGGCGGCACCGATGTCCAGTCCTCGGTACACCAGGGCCGAGTCCACGCTGACCACTTCGGTGCCCAGCTGCTGCGCCCACTCCACCGCCAGCGCGGTCTTGCCCGACGCCGTCGGGCCCATCAGGGCGATGGCGAGTGGGCGCTCGTCGCGCACGGGCTCAGGCGCCGCTGCGGCGCAGTTCGCCCTGCACGTGGTCGAACAGGCCTTCCATCGCCGGCGACGGCGGCTTGCCCAGGCGCGTGGCCAGCAGGATCGCCAGCGTCGCCAGCAGCACGCCGGGCACCATCGAATACAGGCCCGTGGCCGCCGAGAACCAGATTTCCCAGGCGATCACCGTCACCGCACCCACCACCATGCCGGCCAGCGCGCCGTTGCGGGTCATGCGCTTCCAGAACAGCGACAGCACCACCACCGGCCCGAACGCCGCGCCGAAGCCCGCCCACGCATAACTCACCAGGCCCAGCACGCGGCTGTCGGGGTCGGAGGCCAGCCAGATGGCCAGCGCGGCCACGGCCAGCACCGCGAAGCGGCCCACCCACACCCGCTCGCGCTGCCCGGCCTTGGGCCGCAGGAAGCCACGGTAGAAGTCTTCGGTGATCGCGCTCGAGCACACCAGCAGCTGGCAGCTCAGCGTGCTCATCACCGCCGCCAGGATGGCCGACAGCAGGATGCCGGCCACCCAGGGATTGAACAGCAGCGCCGAGAGTTCGATGAATACGCGCTCGGGATTGGCGCTGACCGCCCCGGCCTGGCCGGGGTTGGCCGCGAAGTAAGCGATGCCGAAGAAGCCCGTGGCCATCGCGCCCGCCAGGCACAGCACCATCCAGGTCATGCCGATGCGGCGCGCGCCGCGCAGGGTGCGCACGTCCTTGGCCGCCATGAACCGCGCCAGGATATGCGGCTGGCCCACGTAGCCCAGGCCCCAGGCCAGCAGCGAGATGATGCCCACCACGCTGGCACCCTTGAAGAAATCGAGGTGGGCCGGGTTCACCTGTTCCACCAGCGCCAGGCTTTCGGCCGGGCCACCGGTGCCCAGCACCACGAACACCGGCGTGAGGATGAGCGCGAAGATCATCAGGCTGGCCTGCACCGTGTCGGTCCAGCTGACGGCCAGGAAGCCGCCGACGAAGGTGTAGACGATGGTGGCCGCCGCGCCGTACCACATGGCCTGCGCGTACGGGATGCCGAACACGCTTTCGAACAGGCGCGCGCCGGCGACGATGCCCGAGGCGCAGTACACCGCGAAGAACACCAGGATCACCAGCGCCGAGAAGATGCGCAGCAGCCTGGCCTTGTCCTCGAAGCGATGGGTGAAGTAGTCGGGCAGCGTCAGCGCGTTGTTGCTGCGCTCGGTGTACAGCCGCAGCGGCGCGGCCACGACCTTCCAGTTGAACCACGCGCCCAGCACCAGGCCGATGGCGATCCAGCTTTCCGACACGCCGCCCACGTACAGTGCGCCGGGCAACCCCAGCAGCAGCCAGCCGCTCATGTCCGAGGCGCCGGCCGACAGCGCGGTGACCACGCTGCCCAGCGAACGGCCGCCCAATATGTAGTCGTCGAAACTGCGGGTGTAGAACCAGGCCGCGAAGCCGATGCCCACCATGCCCAGGATGTAGACCGCGAAGGTGATGTGCAGCGGCGAAAACTGGCTCATGGCGTCTCGTCGGGTGGTCGGGGCCCGGCAAGCTTAGCGCGATAGCGGTCCGCGGCAACGGCTATCCACACCCCCTGTGGACAGCCCGTGGGCAAAGCCTGTGGATGGATTGCGGAGCGCCAGGCCTGGCGTGGCTTCGGGCGGGTTTGGCCAAGGAATGACCAGCGCCTTCGCTCAGTCCACAGCGCCTGTGGACAAGCCTGGGAGAAGTCCTGTGGATCGATCGCGCCCAGCCAGCCGGGGCGCGGGTGTCAATGGGGTTGGCCAAGGAATGACCAGCCCGTCGCGGGCTATTCGTCGTCGGGCCAGCGGATGGACGGCTTGGCCGCAACCGCCTTGGGCGCGGGAAGCGCGGCCACGGCGGCCCACACCTTCATCGCGTCCACGGTGGCGGCCACGTCGTGCACGCGAACCAGGCGGGCGCCGTATTCGGCGGCCAGCACCGCCGCCGCCACCGACGCGTGCACGCGATCGTCCACCGCGCGGCCCGTGATCTCGCCCAGGCTGCGCTTGCGCGACAGGCCCGCCAGCACCGGCACGCCCAGGTCGGCCAGGCGCGCCAGCTGGCGCAGCAGCCTCAGGTTGTGTTCGAGCGTCTTGCCGAAGCCGAAGCCCGGGTCCACGACGAGATTCTTCTTCGCAATGCCGGCCATTTCGCAGGCGAACAGGCGCTCGGCCAGGAATCGGTGCACGTCGCCCACCACGTCGTCGTAGTGCGGCGCGTCCTGCATGCCCTGCGGCTCGCCCAGCATATGCATCAGCACCACCGGCACGCCCAGCGACGCGGCGGCGTCCAGCGCGCCCTCGCGGCGCAGCGCGTACACGTCGTTGATCATGCCGGCGCCGGCGGCCACGGCCGCGCGCATCACTTCGGGCTTGGAGGTGTCCACCGAGATCGGCAGCGAGGTTTCGCGCGCCAGGCGTTCGATGACGGGAACCACGCGCGCCAGCTCGTCTTCCAGCGACACCGGGTCGGCGCCGGGGCGGGTGGACTCGCCGCCCACGTCCAGCAGGTCGGCGCCTTCGGCCGCCAGCTTCAGGCCATGGGCCACGGCGGCCTCCACGGTGTCGTGGCGGCCGCCGTCGGAGAACGAGTCGGGCGTGACGTTGACGATGCCCATCACGCGCGGGCGATCGAGCTTGACCAGGCGGCCGGCGCAGTCCAGCTGCGGGGTCAGGTCGAACATACGTCAGGTCTGCGGCATCGGTCCGCCGATGGGGCCGGCGGCCGGGCCGGTGCCCGGGTCGTCCTTGGAAATGCGGCCGGACTTGGCCCAATCCGACGGCGGGCCCGGACGACGACCTTCCATGATGGCGTCGATCTGCTGGGCATCGATGGTTTCGTAGGTCAGCAGCGCCTCGGCCATGATGTGCAGCTTGTCCAGGTTGGCGGTGAGGATTTCCGTGGTGCGTGCATACGCACGGTCCAGGATGCCGCGCACCACTTCGTCGATCCGGCGCGCCGTGTCGTCCGACACCGACTTGTGCTGGGTGACCGAGCGGCCCAGGAACACCTCGTCCTCGTCCTCGCCGTAGGCGATCGGGCCCAGTTCGTCGCTCAGGCCCCACTTGGTGGCCATGTTGCGGGCCATCTTGGTGGCGCGCTCGATGTCGTTGGACGCGCCGGTGGTGACCTTGTCGGCGCCGAAGATCAGCTCTTCGGCCACGCGGCCGCCATACAGCGAGCACAGCATGGATTCGATGTGCACGCGGTTGTAGCTGTACTTGTCGCCCTCGGGCAGGTACATGGTGACGCCCAGCGCGCGGCCGCGCGGGATGATGGTGACCTTGTACACCGGGTCGTGCTCGGGCACGGCGCGGCCGACGATGGCGTGGCCGGCCTCGTGGTAGGCGGTGAGCTTCTTCTCGTCCTCGCTCATGATCATCGAGCGGCGCTCGGTGCCCATCAGGATCTTGTCGCGGGCGCGGTCGAAGTGCTCCATGCGCACGGTCTTGGCGTTCTCGCGCGCGGCGAACAGCGCCGCCTCGTTCACCAGGTTGGCCAGGTCGGCGCCGGAGAATCCGGGGGTGCCGCGGGCGATGGTCATCGCGTCCACGTCGGCGTCCAGCGGCACCTTGCGCATGTGCACCTTGAGGATCTGTTCGCGGCCGCGCACGTCGGGCAGGCCGACGGTGACCTGGCGGTCGAAGCGGCCCGGGCGCAGCAGCGCCGGGTCCAGCACGTCCGGGCGGTTGGTGGCGGCGATCACGATCACGCCCTCACCGCCCTCGAAGCCGTCCATTTCCACCAGCAGCTGGTTGAGGGTCTGTTCGCGCTCGTCGTGGCCGCCGCCCAGGCCGGCGCCGCGATGGCGGCCGACGGCGTCGATTTCGTCAATGAAGATGATGCAGGGCGCGTGCTTCTTGGCGGTTTCGAACATGTCGCGCACGCGGCTGGCGCCGACGCCCACGAACATCTCGACGAAGTCCGAGCCGGAAATGGAGAAGAACGGCACCTTGGCCTCGCCGGCGATGGCGCGCGCCAGCAGGGTCTTGCCGGTGCCCGGCGGGCCGACCATCAGCACGCCGCGCGGGATCTTGCCGCCCAGCTTCTGGAAGCGGCCCGGGTCGCGCAGGAACTCGACCAGTTCGCCCACTTCTTCCTTGGCTTCCTCGCAGCCGGCGACGTCGGCCAGGGTGACCTTGATGTCGTTCTCGCCCTGCAGCTTGGCGCGCGACTTGCCGAAGCTCATGGCGCCCTTGCCGCCGCCCTGCTGCATCTGGCGGGTCATGTAGAGGAAGAAGCCGATGATCAGCAGCACCGGCAGGAAGTTGAACAGGATGGCGACCAGCCACGAGCGCCCTTCGGGCTGCGACTTGTCGATCACCACTTCGTTCTCGAACAGGGTGTCGATCAGGCGCGCATCGTCTGGGTTGGCCGAGATGAACTTGGAGCCGTCCTTGCGCTCGCCGGCGATGCCGATGTTGTTGGCATCAATGGTGACCTTGGCGACGCGGTCGGCTTTGACCTCCTCGATGAACTGGTTGTAGGTCAGTTCCGTGGCCGGCGGCCCCAGGGGCGCCGAGAAGCTCTTGAACAGCGCCATCAGCACGACGGCGCCGATCAGCCAGAGCAGGAGGGTCTTTGCCAGGTCGTTCATCAGTTCTTTCCTCGGCGCTTGCCCAATGCCAGCGCATAGACTTCATTCGACCGGCGGCGCGATGCCGCCGGCTTGCGAACCACCACTTTCTCGTAGCGGGTCCTGAGGTCCTTGACGTAGTCGTCGAAACCCACGCCCTGGAACAGCTTGATCAGGAAGTTGCCGCCCACCCGCAAGTGGTTGTCCGCGAAATCGCGGGCCAGTTCGGACAGGTACATCGCCCGGGCCTGGTCCACGGTATCCACGCCAGTCATATTGGGGGCCATGTCGGAAAGGACAAGGTCCACCGGCTTGCCGGCCAGCAGGGATTCCAGCTGGGACAATGGCCCGTCCTCTCTGAAATCGCCGTGAATGAACTCCACCCCGGCAATCGGCGGCATCTCCAGGATGTCCAGGGCCACCACCCGGCCGTGGTCGCCCATGTCACGGCGCACCACCTGCGACCAGCCGCCCGGGGCGGCGCCCAGGTCCACGACCACCATGCCGGGCTTGAGCAGGCGGTCCTTTTCGATCAGCTCCTCGAGCTTGTAGGCCGCGCGCGAACGCATGCCCTCGGCCTGGGCCTTCTTCACGAAGGGGTCGTCGAAGTGTTCCTTCAGCCAGCGGGGGCTGCTCTTGCTGCGTGCCATGGTCGGCGGGGGCCATGAAGGCTGGAGTGGGCGCCATGATACCCTACGGCCCCTTCCCGCCCCGTCCGGAACGCCATGCCCGCCGTCCTCAGCAACCCCCAGAAGCGCTATCTGCGCGGCCTGGCCCACGACCTCAAGCCGGTCATCCTGGTGGGCGCGAAGGGCATCACCGACAGTCTGGTGGCCGAAACCGGCAACGCCATCGAGCGCCACGAGCTGATCAAGGTGCGCGTGGCCGCCGGCGACCGCGAGCTGCGCGACCTGTGGATCGCCGACCTGTGCGAGCGCGCCGGTGCGGCCCTGGTGGCGCGCATCGGCAACATCGCCGTGCTGTACCGCCGCAGCCAGGACAACCCGCTGATCGTGCTGCCCAAGGCCTGAGGCCCCGGCCGCATGCAGCTGGCGCAGGAAAACCCTGACTTCGTCTACGTGCTGCGCGGCATCAGCGACGCCGGCGTGCTGGTGAACCAGGAAACGGTCACCCGCAGCTTCCTGCTCACGCCCCACCTGATCGTGCAGGACTGGCGCCCCACCTCGGCCGCCGACCTGCTGCCCGAAGACCTGCTGGCCGCGCTGGAACTCGAGCCGGCGCTGGTGCTGCTGGGCACCGGCCCGCGGCAGAAATTCCCGTCCGCCGCGGCCATGGCCGCCCTGCTCACCCGCGGCATCGGCATCGAAGTGATGGACAGCGGCGCCGCCGCCCGCACCTTCAACGTGCTGGCCACCGAGGGCCGCAAAGTCGTCGCCGCCTTCCTCCTCCCCGGGTAAAAACCGGGGTCAGAGCCCGATTTTTACGGCGGGGGAAGGACGGTGAGGGGGTCCACGGGCTTGCCGTTGCGGCGGACCTCGAAGTGCAGCATGTCGCGGCTGGTGCCGCTGCGGCCCAGTTCGGCGATCGTCTGGCCGGCGCGGACCGGCGTGCCTTCGGTCACCAGGCGCTTGCGGGAATGGGCGTAGGCCGACAGCCACTCGTCGCTGTGCTTGACGATGATCAGCTCGCCGTAGCCCACCAGGCCAGCGCCCGAATACACCACCACGCCGTCGGCCGCCGCCACCACGGCCTGGCCGGACGTGCCGGCGATGTCGATGCCCTGGCGCTTGGGGTCGCCGGCCACGAAGCGGCCGATCAGCTGGCCCTGGGTCGGCCAGCGCCAGCCGCCGGCGCTCACCGCCGCCGGCACCACCGGCGTCGCGGGCACCACCACGGGCGTGCTCGATACGGGCGCGGCGGCGCTGGGCGCATTCACGGTGGCCGCGACCGGCGCTGCCGGGGTGACGGGCGCCGAAGGCTGCGGCGCGGCCGTGGCGGGCCGGGCTTCCGGCGGCAGCGGCGTCACCGGCGCCGGGCCGGAACTGTTGGACACCACGGGCGCGGCGCCGGGGCGGGTGATGGGCGTGGGCGCGGGCATGCCGGTGACCGAGCCGCGCGACGGATTGCGCGGCGCGACCGCCGTGCGCGCCGCGGAAAGACGCAGGCGCTGCCCCGGATAGATGGTGTACGGCGCCGGGATGCGGTTCCAGTCGGCCACTTCGCGGTAGTCCAGGCCGTGTCGGAAGGCGATGCCGTACAGCGTGTCGCCCGCGCGCACCACGTAGGCCCCGTCGCGCGGCGCCGAGGCGGCCGGACGCGCAGGCGCCGATGAACGCGAGCCTTCGCGCTTGACCACGCGCGAACTGCCGCAGGCGGCCAGCAGCACCGCCACCACCATCAGCACCACCAGACGCTGCATTGTCTTCATGAACCGCCCCGCATCACCAGCCA
>Ga0075158_10000701_pt1 | contig 27538 bp, 18 predicted proteins | sample JI91814BDNA_FD_70968 | JGI IMG/M metagenome (GOLD analysis project Ga0075158, IMG submission 70968) | Wastewater effluent complex algal communities from Wisconsin, to seasonally profile nutrient transformation and Carbon sequestration -... | ecosystem: Engineered > WWTP > Effluent > Algae... | reverse complement strand
CATACAGACAATCCAAATAAGTTTGATGGATTACTTGTAAACTCCGGAGGTTCTGCCCTTTTGGGTGGTAGCTGGAGTGCTGGCTCTTTGTCGGTGCGCTACTCGCCAGATCAAACGCGACTGGCGGTCTGTCAGCCTTTTGGTTGCTCGGTAAGAGATGCAAAGAGTGGTGAGCAAATTTACGACTTCCATCATACCGATATCATGGGCGGGCGCTATGTGGCTGTCTTTAGTCCTGATGGCAAGTATCTGGCAGTGCTTGCCAGTGGCTCCAGCGCAGATAAAATGAGCTGTCGGGTAGATGTATTAAATGCCAGAGACGGCCATGTTTTGTTTACTTATCCCCGGGAGCCTAAAGGGGCATTAAAGCCCGCTGGCGATCTGGCTTTTGACCCACTCAGTGAGCAGCTTGGCTGTTTTACCAGTAGCGGCAAATTGCTCATCTTTGATACTAAAAGCTGGCAGCTAAGCCACACTTTAAATGGGGGCGACAGTCTCGCTTTTGCTCCGGATGGTAAGCAAGTCATAGTCACCAGTAGAGATGAGGTTGCTGAATTAATCAATATTGCCGATGGGCGTGTTGTTAAGACCTACAAAACTGAACATCCAGATGCTGTCACACATATCAAAAATCGCCCCCTGGCCTGGTCCCCGGATGGTAAGTGGGCCGCCATTGGTGCAGAGGAATTCAACATTGTCTTTTGGCATGTTAAATAGATAAGTATTCAGTCTATAATGGGTCAAGTCTGTGCCCGTAGCTCAGCTGGATAGAGCGTCGGTCTCCGAAGCCGAAGGTCTCGAGTTCGAATCTCGACGGGTACGTTTTTTTTATGAATGAAAAGAGCGTCGAATTAATAACAGGACCATACCGTGCCGGTAAGTCTATGAGACTTTTGCGCGAGCTGGTCGAGTATTGTCAAAAGGCACCGCTGACCGGTAGCCCGGTTATTTTGACTGTGCCGTCGCACCGCTACAAAGGTCTAATTGAGGAGCGGATAGCGGCAATATTAAAAGAAAAAGGGACTGAGTCTGGTCTCTTTGGTCTAACGATTTTGCCTTTTTATGATCTCTGTCATTATTTGCTGAGACTTACAGGCAATGGTTTTAGATTGCTTGGTGATGGCCTCAGACCGGCTGTCTTAATCAAAGCAATGGAGCGCTCGGCCAAAGAAGAGCGGCTCACTACTTTGCAAAATATCTCGCATTTTGCCGGTACCCATGCTCAGATACTGGAGCTAATCGACGAGCTGGAGCGTGCTGCTCTTACGCCCACCGATGTTTTGTCTACGCTGGCTCGTGCCGCTGCTTCGGATTCGCGTTATATTGAGCTTGCTCGTGTCTATCAAGCTTACTGGCAAGAGCTTGAGACATTATCTGTATACGATGAGCGCAAGCTGGCCTTTAAGACGCGTGAAATCATTGCAGCACTGCCGTCGGGCACCCTGGGTATAGGCATTTTTGCCATTGATGGCTTTGACCGACTCAATCCGCTACAGCTCTCGATTTTTAGTGCACTAAGTAAACAGTGTCAGCGCACTCTTATTGCTTTTGACTATATGGAGACTGATACCACTGGCGGTGGTGCAGAATACGCCTGGAAAGATAAAAGTATCAAAGGACTGCGTGAAGTCTTTGGTACTGTGCGCGAGACTTTTGTGGAGTGCAGCACGGCGTCAAAAGCAAAGCGTATCTTGTCTAGCTCCCTTGACCGCTGTCTGGAGATGGAGGAGGTGGCCAGGGACGTTAAGGATTGTCTTTTGGCGGGACAGCCTGCCAGTGAAATCGTCGTGGTGGCACGCTCACTTGAGCCCTATCTACCGGCCATAAAGGCAGCATTTGATCGCGCCAATGTGGATTATTATCTGGATCAATCGGTCAGTGTTGCCAGTTTGCCTTTGATCAAATATCTCAGACGGCTACTTTTACTTACACTCAATGACTTTGCCAGGCTGGAAGTCATCCGTACTTTGCGCAGTCCCTTTTGTAATTTAGAGTATCTGGGGCTGGACAAAAACGAAGTCGAACAAATAGACCAGCGCTCTATCAAAAATGTGGTGGTGCAGGGACTGGCAGACTGGCATGGCGAAGAGTCTGTACTGAAATTATTGAATCTGCTCAAGAAGCCGGCTGATGGCACCTTGAGTTATTTTGTCGGCTATGTTGAGGATTTAATAGACCAGCTTTTAATCTTACCCAGTGACGAAGAATTTGCCGACCCCTTAATTGCCTGGGAAGAGCATCAGGCGTTATTGGAAGTGCGCCGGATATTGTCTGAGCTATTGTTTGAAGACGAGCTGCTTGCGCCAGTTTATGGCGAGACTATTTTGACCTATCAGAGCTTTTGCGCCCGCCTCGAAAAAACCTTTGAAAAAGCCAATTACCGCAGACCGAGACCATCTAAAGGCGCTGTCACTATATGCGGTGCGGACCTGGTCTCCAATAGACGCTTTCAGACCGTATTTTTAACCGGACTAATAGAGGGCGAATTCCCCAGGCGTTCAGAGCGCAGCGGTTTTCTCAGTCGGGATGAAGTGCGCCGCTGGCTCGGTTTTGGTGTCGATATCGAAAACCCCAGACAACACGAGTCTTTTGAGCTGTCGCTCTTTAATTCGCTGGTGGATAGAGCAACTGACAAGCTCTTTCTTAGTTATCCTACCTACCAGATGGAAGGTGAAGAAACTGTTCAGTCGTTCTTTTTGAATGAGGGTGGTGAAAGTCCAGTAAGCTTTTATCACGAGCCTCGCCAACGAGCTGGCATCAGACCGGTCTCCAAAAGAGAACAGGCCCTCAGTTTGTTTTGGCATGGTCAAACCGAAGAAGGCATGAGAAAGGCTTTGAACGACTTGACCTTTATCGATGAGGATTTTGCTCTACAGGTAGCCGAGCCCATTGCCTTTGTCCAGGCTCGCACCAGACCTGGTGCTATCGATGTGCCCAGTGATAAAACTGGAGACATCAGTGAGCAGGTCCGACTGGGTCTTGCCAAAGTCAATTTGCCGGAATACTGGAGTGTCAGTAAGCTCTCTGACTACGGCAAATGTCCCTTCAAGTTTTGGGTCAGTCACACTCTTAATATCAAAGCCCTAGAAGAACCCAGTGCTGGTCTTGATGCCAGGCTACTGGGTGAGGTCTATCACAAATGTCTTGAGCTTTTTTATAGCGGTCTTGAGTCCAGACAATTAAGTATGCTCGACAATGACATTGCCCCTCTCGCCATATTTTTTGATCAGTGTATTAAAGACGCGCTTGAATGGCTGGTTACCAGTCGTCCCTTTAAAGTGACAGAATTTTGGGACTATGAGCAAAAAGAGATTTACTTTAGACTGCGTCGCTTCTTTGCCCGTGAACGCGAAACCGCCCTCAAGACTGGTGGTGAATTTGTCCCTGTGGCCTTTGAAAAGGCCTTTGGCTTTGAAGATGAAGCGGGCAGTGCCAGTGCTTTAGTGATAAGCACCAATGAGCGCACAGTTAAATTGCGCGGACGAATTGACCGTATCGATAAAGCTAATGACGGCCGAGTGCAAGTGATTGACTATAAAGCCGGCTCCAAACCAATCAGTCTGGATGAGGCCCGTCAGGGTAGCAATATGCAAATGCCCGTCTATGCCCTTGCTGCCAATCAATGTATTGAGCCTGGTGCCCATGTTAGCAGTGGTATTTTTCTCAGTATCTCACAGGCAAAATCAATTGGTCGCATAGACTTTGACAAAGTCGGCGCCGAACTTTTGCCCCAGGTCAAAGAGCATATAGTCAATTTTGTCCATGGTATCGAGCAGGGCAAATTTCCTGTCTTGCCAGTGGATCAAAAAGTCTGTGCTACTTGCGATCATGGCATGGTCTGTCGCATTGCTGAGCTTGGCAAAAGTGACGCTTATGGTGAGGAATAGATGTTAACAGAAGAACAAAATCTGGCTGTCATGTCTGTTGAAAAAAATGTACTGGTGGCAGCCGGAGCAGGCTCTGGTAAGACCCATGTACTGGTGGAGCGCTATGTTGAGATATTGAGGCGCAATAGCGATGTAACGCTAGCCAACATTATTGCTGTCACTTATACACGCAAAGCTGCCGCTGAGATGCGCTCTCGTCTCAAAGGACGCTTTATGAGCCTATCGCAGGACCCCAGCGAAATCGCCCTGGGGCTCAATCAACGCTGGCGCCAGATGATGCTGGAAGTCGACTCTGCGCGTATCGGTACAATCCACTCGCTGTGTGAGTCTATCCTCAAATCTTATCCCAGTGATTGCGGTATCGATCCCCAGTTTAAGGTTTTGGAAGAGCTCGATATCAAACAGCTACTGGACAAGAGTATCGATGATGCTTTGCGTGAGGTGATAGCTAAAAGCCAGGGCACAGATAGTGCTGTGATTGGTGGCTTTAGGCTTGAGCATCAACTTTTGATGGATTTTAGTTTTGAAGACGTCAAAGCTTCTCTCAATAAGCTTATTAGAGGTTCTACCCAACTTGCTCAGACGATGCAACTCTATGGTCTTAGCGTTGACCAAGAGCTTGATTGCCAGATTATGCAGGAGCACGCGCTTACAACTTTGCACCAGGTACAAAGGCAAGCACTGGATAGTTTGCTCAGTAGTAACGAATTTATCGATAGTGTCAATTATTTGCAAAATAATCCGCATAGTGACCCTGGCAATAAGCTTGAGTTGGCTCGCAAAGAGACTCTAGGGCTTTTGGCTGAGGCCAGTGAAGCCAGTGATTTTGCCGAGAAATTTAAAATATTGGCTTATCTGGGTGCCACCAAAATTGGCAATATTGGTGGCAGTAAACCCGAGTCTGCTAATTTGCGTAAATGTATCGCTGGCTTGCGCAGTGCCATTGATAAAGTAACAGGCAAGCTACCAGCCGGACTTGTTGAGTCTGACCAGCGTGCTTTTGAGTGCGTCATTGGCATGCTTGGTTTGTACCGTCTTGCTTTTGCTAGCTATCAAGCAAAAAAGGCCGAGCTTGGTGCAGTTGATTTTAATGACATCATTGAGCTAACTATACTTGCCCTTTCAAAACCCGATTCACGCAGTCGTGCTTTTTTTCAGGAGCGTCTCAGAGCACTTCTGGTAGATGAATTTCAAGATACAAACGACATGCAAGTGCAACTGCTCAGTCTCATGGCCGGCGAGCATACTCGTTTGTTTTTAATAGGCGATGATAAGCAGTCTATTTATAAGTTTCAGGGCGCTGATGTAGCGACCTTTAATAAATGGAAAGAAAAGCTCCAGAGTGATGTACTTGATTTGCAGGGACAGTCTCTGGTGACAAAGCTGACTGCTAGTTTTAGATCACATCCAGAAGTGGTGGCATTTGTAAACGCTGTCTTTTGTCGGCTCTTTGATAAAGACCCCCGTGTCTTACCTTATGTCGCTGCTTTTGAAGCGCTAAGCCCGGCCAGACAAATAGACGGTTTGCCGCTACAGGCTCGGGTGGAGTTAATCCAGTACGGTCAAGAAGATGACGATAACACCAGTCCTGAAGTCTTTGAGGCAATGCAGGTGGCCCGCTGGATCAGACTAAAGATCAAAAACAAAGAAGAAATCCAGGAAAAAAACGGTGCCAGTCGTCCTATCGAGTATCGAGACTTTGCCGTGCTACTGGGACGCAATAAGGATTTTAGTCAGTTCGAGCAAGTCTTTGCCTCACAGGGCATACCATTTGTTGTTTCTGGTGGCAGTGGCTTTTTGCGGCGGCAGGAAGTCTATGATTTCGAATGTCTCTTTCGCTTTTTAGAAAATCCGCAGGACAGCCATTCACTGCTAGCTGTTTTGCGCTCACCCTTTTGTGCCTTGAGCGATGATTTGATTCATGGTCTAAAATCAGGTGGTAAAGGTGACCTCTGGAGTTTGCTATTGCAAGCTGCCGTGCCCGGTAAGCCTGGTTATGCGCCGCTTAAAAAAGCGGCCCAGACTCTGCGTAAATTTCTTGACTATGCTGCTCTTTTGCCACTCAGTCAATTAGTCCAAAAAATAGTCGAACAAACCAGTTATGACCTGACTATACTGGCCGCGCCAGATGGACAGCAGCGCTCACGCAATGTCTGGAAAATTGTTTATATGGCCAGTGAAGATGACCATATGAGCTGTGGCGAATTTGCCCAGAAACTATCACTTTTGCGAGAGTTTGGGGTAAGAGAGTCAGAAGCTCCACTCGATAGCGGTAATAGTGTGCGTTTGATGACAGTGCACGCCTCTAAGGGGTTGGAGTTTGCAGCAGTTGCTCTGCCTGTGCTTGGTGCCGAAGGCTCAAGGCGCACAGACCGACTGATTTTGCATCCTGGTTATGGTATCGCTTTTAATACCGCCAGGCAGGAAGAAGATGAAGCCCCGACCTGGTATCAGGTTGCTAGTTATCTAGATAAGCAAATGGATAGCGAGGAGCGCAAGCGTCTGCTCTATGTGGCAATGACCAGAGCCAGAGACCATCTAGCTATGTTTATCCGTGACAAAGGTCGCAATGTCGTGACATATCGCAAGATGATTTGCGATACCCTAAAAATCGATGAAGGCGGTGCTCTGGAAGTCGGTGCCAGGCAAAACCGTTTGTTGCGCGTAGCCGATCAAATCGAAGCACCCTATGCACTCAGCTACAGTCTTGATGCGGCATTGATTGCTCTACCAGAAGAGTTAAAATCTAAGAGTGCTATTGATGTGGATTTGAACGGTGGCAGTGGTAGTAGCTTAGGACTGTTAGAAGAGCTAGAAATAAGCACCAGTTATCCCGATGTAAATGAGCTTGGTCTATCTCGCATTACCAGTCGCGATAGCGCCATTCTCTCAGCTCTCAAAGAGCAGCCTCTATTTGATCGTAATTTGTTTTCGGCAAAGTTTTTGGGGCTTTTCTTCCATGCTTTGATGGAGCATCTACCCCGCTCTGGTCGCCGCGTTGATACCGCCTATGTGCGCGATATTGCCGTGACCCAGGGCTTTCATATGGCTCATGGTCCAGTCCTCAATAAGCTTGTGCAAGAAGGCCAGAGATTGCTTGAGATTTATTATCAAAGCCGGCTCTGTGAGCTGCTTAGCGATGCTGACCGGCGCTTTAGTGAAGCCACTTATTTGATGCTTAAAGAAGATAGTATCGTTAACCGACGCCCTGACTTGATCTTTGAGACTAAAGGTGGAGACTGGTATCTGGTTGATTTTAAGACCGACATGGTCAGTCAACAAAGCATACAGACTGCCGCACTCAAGCACAGTCAACAAGTTAACACCTATGTGCAAGAGTTAAACCGGCTCTCCAGTATCAATATCAAGCCACATATTTATTTCGCTCAGCTCGGTATTCTTTATCCCGTCTGATTATTGATTAGGATCGACCCATTTTTCTTTGACTGGCGCCACGCCTCCATAAAAGGAGCCGGCATCGAGATATTTGGGAGGGATAACAAAATTGCCTTTTTTGTTGATAAAGCCCCATTTGCCTTCCATTTTTACGGCGGCGCGTCCGTCCTGGAAGGGTCTGGCTTCGGCAAAGGGACGACCGCCCACGGCGATTTTACCGTCTTTATCGATAAAGGCATATTGAGTGCCAAACTTGGCGCAAGCAAGTCCGTTTTCTGCAAAAATCGGGGGTAGCTCTTCTGGTTTTTGGGCAGGGTCAAAGAGGACAGTTTCGCCCTCCATGATTTTGTAGCCTTTTTCTGATTCGGCACAGTATGCCGTGGGCAAGGCTGGCAGTTCGGCTTTATCGTCTGGACCTACCGGGATGTCTGACTCTTTCATGGTTTCCTGGTTGAGTCGCATCAAATGCTTATTTTGAAAGACTATGGCCCCTTTGGGACCAAAATTGGATGCAGCGTCCAATTGGGGCAGTGCTACCCACTGACCGGTCTTGTTGATATAACCCCATTTGCCAGCGACAGTTGCTTGTGGTTTTGGTAAGCAGCCACTGATAGCTACTACTGCCAGCATTGATAAAGCCCACTGTGCTGTTTGTTGCCTTGCCATTTTTGTCTTGAAATCCATATCTAAGTGACCTGGACAATTATAAATCTTCCGAGCCACTAACCGGAGACTCGGGCAAGAATTTACGGTCTGTGTCAGTATTGTTTATAAATTACTGGAGTATTGGATGCAAAAGGGAGTCGGAAGTCCAGCGCAAGATTTGGCTTCTGAGCCCAATTTGAACGCAGTCGGGCGCCGATTTTACTGGTGCTGTGCTCTTGTCATTGTCATTAACATAGTCGTTTTTGCCGCAATGAATGCTCAAATGCCCCTGGAGGGGGATAATTCATTTTCGGCCAAGCATGCCGTCGACTGGGGGGCTTCTTATGGTCCCAGTACCTTTTCGGGACAGCCCTGGCGCCTCATTGCCTCGGCCTTCATTCACTATAATTTTAGTCATATTGGCTATAACATGGCTGTGCTGGCGCTGCTTGGCTCCGAAGTAGAGAAGCGTTTTGGCAGCTTTAAGTTTTTTGTGATTTATTTGTTTGCGGCTGTTGCTGGTAGCTGTCTCAGTTTGCTGCTTTCGCCTGTGGGTGCGGGGGCGGGAGCGTCTGGCGCTTGTTATGGTATGGGCGGCGCCATGCTTGCTTACCTGATGCTGCAAAAGAATGGCTTTAAACCATTTCCACTGAGCTGGTTTGGCGTGATTGGTTTGGTTTATCTAGCTCAGAGTTTTTATTTTGCTACTGTAGGCGGTGCTGGTAGTGCTAATCACATTGGTGGATTGATTGCCGGTTTTTTTACTGGTTATACCTTTTACAATGCCCCCAGTGGTGCCCCTCGCAGTCACCAGACCTTAGGCATTGCTTTTATTGTTGCTTCTATGGTGGCACTATTTGTCAGTGTCACCTATGTACCGCTCGATTTTAGAAGCAATTACAAACTGGCCAAAGCTGTTCATGAATTTGAAGAAGGCAATCTGGCAATGGCACGCAATCAGCTACTGGAGTATGTCAAGAGTCAGCCGCAGAGCCCTATTGGGTATTTCCAGCTAGCCGGCTTAGCTCACCTCGAGAAGCGTGAACATGACGCTAAGCGTCTATATGAACAGGCGGAGGCTCTAAATTTTGATGGTCCTGCACTACTCCCCGATCTCGCTGATACTTGCTACGAGATAGGACTGAATCAGGAAGCAGTGGACTGTGCTTACAGGGGTTATAAAAAAAGCGGTGAACTGGAGATACTGGCCAAAGCGTCAGATGCCTATGCCGAACTCGGTCAGTGGGATAAAGCTTTTGAAATAGCCAGACAACTCAAAGAAAAGCGCAGCACCAGGAGACTGGGCATAATCTGCCAAAGCGAGCTTTTGCTCTGGCAGGGCAAAACCGATCAAGCTATTGCATCACTAAAAGAATTGACTGACAGAGCAAAAGTTGATGTTAGAGCCAATTATTTGCTGGCCACAATTTATGCTGTGCAGGGACGGTATATAGAGAGTCGTCAGCTCGTCGAGACTCTACGTAGCAAAGTAAGTAAGAGCAAACCCTATCCTTTTGAATGCACTATTTATCTTGCTCTCGATGATTTTAGGGCCGCTAGTTTTAGTGCTGAAAACATACTCAAGGATAAAGACAATCTAGCTGATGGCTCTGCTGCTTATGGTGGCATCTACAAGTGGTTTGCTCTATACAGAGATAAAGATTTGGTCGGACAAAAACAATTGTCCAAAAGACTGGACTCCCAGCTGCGTATAAAATGCTGGCCTTATCCGCTCTATCAATATTTAAGTGGTGCACTGAGCTACGAAGAAGTACTCAAAGCTGCTGATACAGCAGGCAAAATGACTGAATTGGAGACCTTTGTTGGTCTCAAAGACTATGTTGACGGTGATAACAGCTCGGCCTATAAGCAGCTCAAGCTGGTCAAAGATAAGGGTCTAAAAGCTTATATGGAGCACGATCTGGCTAGCATAATCATTGCTCGCATGGAGCGCAAAGCTATTGATTTGCACCAGTGAGCATTTTGCGTGTGTTCACATCCTGGGCAAGCTCTTTAACCAGTACCTCAAAAAAGTGTTTGCCACCACGGTTGTTTAAGTGCACTGAGTCAGCAAATTTGTTTTTAGGAAAGAGACTTGCTGAATTTAAGTCGACTAGTGTGCAACCATCTCTCTTTGCCAGAGTTTGCACCTGTTTTAGGTAGTCACTATAAAAGTTGGCGGGCATGAGACTTATGTTTTCGGACGTAAGAGGCATGTTGACCAATATCACTTCAATTTTGTTTTTTTGAGCGAGTGTGAGGATGCGCTCCAGATATTGCATCTGTAGGGCAAATTGTTTGGCATTGATTTTGCGGTATCTACCCCGGTATTCGGCGGTATTATCGATGTAGGGTTCTTGCTCCACTTTGGGCGGTGTGACAAAGCCTTCATTGACAGCACAGTCTTCTGGCAATTCCAAAAATGCCTGCCGTCTGATGTGTAGTGGTGTGATATTTAGCTCCACATTTTTGTAGCCCAGTAGCTTTTTAGCCAGGCTTTGGGCCCAGTGATGCTGGATATAGAGCAGGTCTTCGCGATGTCCATAGATAAAGCAAATCTTGCCCAGATAGTATTCGGCTTTAGCTGCCAGACTTGGTCTGGCTTCCATATCCAAGCTGGACAAGTCGGTCAAGCGCTCAGCGTACTTGTATATCTCTGTACTGGCCACCGATGGCAGAGTGTTGTCTGTAAAATCCCGCGGTGCTATGCCATATATAAGGCAGCGAGGGTGTTCTTTTTGCTCCAACATTTGGGCTAAAAGCACATAAGCATCTGATACCATTTCGCCACCAAGAGCAAAGGCAAAATTATCCACTGTAGCACCAGTTTGTTTTTTGACCAGGTCTTTAAAGAGCTTGCTACGGTGATGGATTACCACGTTTTGGGGCAGTCCAGTGTATACGGCGTCACCACCATGGAGCGCTGCCATCATCAGTGATGAACCAAAAATTGCGATTTGGGGCTTTTGAGCCGAGCCCGAAGCGTCCACCAGATCTTTGTAGTTCCAATAGACCCAGCTGCGGTGCGACACTTTGAGCGGGCTAAAATTGAGCGCATTGTGCTCTCTTGTACCGCTCATATAAATCAGTCTGAGTCCGTTATCGACCAGCAAAAACGCCATAAGGCCCAGCAAAACAAAGCTCTTCAAAAAGTCCTGCCGGTTGGCAGACACTTCTTCTCGTTTTTTGATTTCGGGGGCTACTGTCATATTGGTTTAAAACTGGAAGTAAATAAAGCGGGGTGATTTGTCTGGCGAAAATACAATGACGCAAAAGAGAGTGAGTAAGATAAAACCAGCACGGGCAAACGTCGGTGTGCGCTCCAGTAAATTGTGTTTGGCAATATAGCCGCAAAGCAGATGACCAGCCAGTAGTACAGGTAAAATCAAAAGGATGCAGGGATAAATCAAAGGAAAAGTTATAGTGGGCAAAATTGCATTGGTCAATGAGCCATTGTCATAAACAGGACTCAAGGTCAGCATCCGCTGGAGCATGGTGAGAGCGAGGCTATTGCTCTCGGCTCTAAAGAAGACCCAGCCAATACAGATAAGATGGAAGGTAAGTAACCATGAAAATACTTTGCCAGGCAGACTATCGATAGCGCTTTTAAGTAGTGGTACGGCTGCTTTTATTGGTTGCAAAATCTTGTGTAGAACAAGTAGTACACCATGATAAACACCCCAGACCAAAAAGTGCATGGCAGCACCGTGCCAGAGACCACCCAGGGTCATCGTAATAAGCAAATTGCGATAATTTAAAAGCTTGCCACCACGGGAGCCACCAAGCGGAATAAAGAGATAGTCTCTCAGCCAGGTTGACAGTGAGATATGCCAGCGGTGCCAGAAGTCAGAGATATTGGTGGCAATATAAGGCAAGTTAAAATTGACTGGTACTTTGTAGCCAAAGAGCATGGCTGAGCCTCTGGCTACATCGGTATAGCCCGAGAAGTCAAAATAAATTTGAAAGGCAAAGGCATAGGCAAAGACCCAGAGATCGAGACCCGAAAAAATCTCTGGTTTACTAAAGCCGCCCTGTACAAAAAAACTGAGATTGTCTGCTATCAAGACTTTTTTGAAGAGACCAAGAAGAATCAGGCTGATGCCATTGTCAAAACTTTTGACTGTTAGCTTAGCGGGGGCTAAAAATTGGGGGATAAAGTCTTGAAAGCGTTTGATTGGTCCAGCAATTTGTGTGGGAAAAAAGCTGGCAAATAGGGCAAAAGCAGGCAGTGACTTGATTGGTTGGTGGCCGCGGTAGATATCTACGACATAGTGGATAAACTCAAAAGCAAAAAATGAAATGCCCAGGGGCAAGATGATATCAAAGGGCAGGCTGGTGGGAGGCTGTCCTACTGTGCGCAAAAAAGCTGAGAGTGTTGAGTTGAAAAAATAAGCGTATTTAAAAAACGCCAGAGTGGCCAGATTGAGCACAATGGCTAGTGTGAGCCAGGCTTTTTTGTGCAGCTGAGATTTGTGTATAGCAAAGCCCAAATAATAGTTAGCCAGTGTCAGAGCAATGATGAGCAGGATAAAGGCTGGCTTCCAGCTCATGTAAAAGACATAGCTGGCAATCAGTAAAATCCATACACGCCACTTGTCCTTGGCTAGCCAAAAAAGGGCAAAGACCAGCGGCAGAAAAAATGCATAGCTAAGTGAATTGAAGAGCATTAAAGTTACCGCAAGAAGCCTCGGCTGGCTCTTGTCAATGATAACTACTGGGCGCAATGCAGTCCTTAAGCCCGATACATATAGTGACTCAGTCGCTGCAAATAGCTCAAGATAGACAAACACCCGCTGGAAGGCGGGTGTTTACCATGCTGGGAGTGGTGGAGGAAAGCTATTTAACTCTTGAGTGGAGACAGAGTCAGCTCTGTCCATTTGCGTTGCACTATCTCGCGGATATGCTCGAGACAGGATGTGGAACGCTGGCCGATTAACTCGCCATCAATGCGCACTGACGGCGCTCCGCAAACCGAGTCTTCGACAAGCTCCACAGGGAGTGGCAGCCTCTCTTCGGCAATGATGTATTCGAGTTTGTGTAAGGCTTTTTTGTAGTCGAGACAACCTGGCGCGTATAAGAGTTCGATGCGCATCGGATATAGTCCTCCGGAGGTGGAAAAAAGACAGGGTGCGTGCAAAACTGACATGGCTGCAGTAACAGCGCATGAACAGCTCCACTAATGGATTCCGATGGTTGCCTGGTCTGGTCCACAACTTGTTATAAACGGGATCGCCGCTTGCTCTTGCTAGCGGAATAGGGAATATAACGAAAAGTTGAAGGTACCCTTAACAGAAGTATACGCAATCCCAATGCAAATACAAAGTTAATCATGGCGATAGCAACCTAATATGCGTTTAATCCGATATAGCTATCAAGACGTGCTTGTCAACAGGTGTTTGGAAGAGGAGTGAATTTTGACCACCAGTTTTGATTTTACTTTTGTCACTTGCAGTAAGCTCTCCAAAGGCGATCCGGATGATTTGCTGGCTCTCGATATTTTGCGCCACAAGGGCTTTAGTTGTGCTGTTGTAGATTGGCGCGATGCTCAGTTTGCCTATGACAAGAGCAAACTGACAGTGCTGCGCTCCACCTGGGACTATCATCTCCATCTAGATGCTTTTAAGAGATGGCTTAGTGATGTTGCTGCTGTCACCACACTCTTAAATGATGTGGCTCTGGTGCAAAACAATCTCGACAAAAAATATCTGCTCGATTTAGCTAGACGTGGTATCGCTGTTTGTCCTACTGTTTATATTGAGCCTGGTCAAAAATTAGATAGTGCCGCCCTTAAGCACTATTTGTGTGACCTCGATTTGAGTCTGGATAGTCGCGTAATTATCAAACCGGCTGTGGGTTTAAGTACCTATGGTGTCAAAAAATTTGATACCTTAAGCGATACTTTTGCTAACGAGGCATGGCTTCACTTGCATGATTTGCTTAACCATTCAGCTGTTTTGTTGCAGCCTTATTTGCCTCAAGTGGAGACTTATGGCGAGCGCGCGCTAATTTATATTGATGGTGAGTATTCACATTCGATTCGCAAAAGTGCTTTTCAGGTGCTAGCAGTAGCTGGTCAAGCTGGCGAAGAGACCAAGCTTGCCACTGACTTAGAAATAGAATTTGGCTACAAAGTGCTGGCAACATTGCCTGAAAAGCCACTCTATGCGCGTGTCGATATTGTTGGTGATGGGCAAAAACAAATATTGCTTTTGGAATTGGAATTGACTGAGCCCTCGCTCTATTTGTCTATGAATGAGGGCTCAGCCAACTTGTTTGCCGATGCTTTAGTCAAACGATTGACTAAGGCGTGAGGCGATTTTGATCTCGTGGAAACAGCGCTGCTTGTTTGACAGAAGCAAGACCAAGCAGTTGTTTGACCAGACGCTCAAGACCAATGCCCAGTCCACCATGGGGCGGCATGCCGTGTTTAAAGGCCAGTAGATAGTCGCTAAACTCTTCAGCCTTCATGCCTCTGGATTGTATTGATGCCACGAGATCTTCGTATCTATGGATGCGTTGTCCTCCTGTTGTAATTTCCAGACCGTTGTAAAGCAAGTCAAAACTCTCAGTGCCAGTGCCTGAGCTATCTTTCATTGCATAAAAGGGTCTTACTTCGCTGGGATAGTTGGTGATATAAACCAGTCTGGAGCCGTGCTCTTTGAGAGCATACTGACAAATTAGTCGTTCACCTTCTGGGTCGAGATCTCTGGATGCACTCTGCCATTTATATTGACTCTGCAAAATCTCTCTAGCTTGAGCCAGAGTCAGTTGTGGAATCGCTGTTATCTCTGGCACGGTGGCTTGATACATTGCCAGTTCAGTGGCGCAGGCAGAGCTTAAGTGGGCAAAGATATGTCGCAATAGACCTTCTTGACACTGGATCAAGTCTTGCTTGCTCTGGATAAAACCCATCTCAAAGTCCAGGCTGATGTATTCGTTGAGATGTCTGGTGGTGTCATGTTCTTCGGCTCGATATACCGGTCCGACTTCAAAGACACGTTCAAATACTCCAACCATTATTTGCTTGTAAAATTGTGGACTTTGAGCTAGATAAGCAGTCTTGCCAAAATATTCCAGGCTAAATACGTTGGCACCGCCTTCGGTGCCAGTGCTAACTAGCTTGGGTGAGTGAATTTCGACAAAGCCTTGCTGATTGAGATACTGCCTTAAAGCAACAAGTATTTCGGCCTGGATTTTAAAAATGGCTCTTACTTTTGGGTTGCGCAAAGTCAGTGGTCTCATATCAAAGAGAGCACCGGGTGATAGTTTGTCGATTTTGCTTTGTTTGGCGATTTCGACTGGTGGCGGCTCTAGCTGCCCTGTTAAGGGTCGAATACTCTCAAGCGCCATTTCGGTCTGATTGCTTTCTGGCGCAGCTCTGAGCATGCCTGTGACTATTACCGGTGTCTCCACCACCAGTGTTTTGCATACAGCAAGTACTTCTTCACCTTCGGCCACCAGTTGTATTGTGCCCCTGGCGTCTCGCAGTGTGAGAAATATCAATTGACCGAGGTTTTTTAACCTGGCGATATGTCCATGCATGGCTACGGTCAGTCCTGCATAGGACTGACTTTGCCCGGTGTGTATGGTCTCAAACTGTGACATAACCTCTCCTCAAAACAAAAAGACCGCAACTACTGGTTGCGGTCTAAAGTTTATTGTCTGACTACTTAGCTCTTTAGCTCAAAAAATAGATGGACAAACTTGACCGCCGGCTCTGGCAGTTATCGTCGTCCTTATTGTTTGAGGCAAAATACATTTTCTTGGTTCCTTTTATTCCATGCTAAGGGTGCACCCAAATCTGGTCAATAAAAAGTTGCGCAATTGATACGAAAGAACTTTTACTAGCGATTGGTTACAGGATCACAAGCAGACTTGGGATCGATTTCGCCGATTTCCAGTTCTTTGTCGCTCTTTTTAGTCTGGATGCGTTTGGCTAACTTGCCAGTGATTTCGTCGCTAGCCAGGATATCGGAGAGCATCCAGTCAAAAATCTCACGTGGTGCTTCTTTAGGATTTAGCTCGTCTTTGACTGCTGTTTTATAAGCGGCCTGCAGTGGATTGACTGGTCTAACACCATCAATAAATGTAAGGTGGTCGACATTGCGAAAAACTCTGGCTAATCCCACATTGAGTTTGCCGCTCAATTTTTCGATGTCGGCTTCGCGCGCTACATAATTTTGTTTGGCCAGATCTGGTGGCAAAAATATGGCGCTGGACACAGGGGTGATACCGTCATTGAGCACATAAGCAAAAGGTGTGCCCGCTATTTTGGCTACTGATTTTGGTACTTGCACATTGGCGATGTCGCGGTTGAGCATATCCAGTACTGGATGTTCTCTGGCACAGTGAGCCGGAAATGTCGTAGATATCAAAAAGAGCGGATACATAAAGGCCGTTTCGACGTATCTTTTGGCTCTGGGTGCCATATAGGGATTGACTATATAGCCACCATAGGTGATTAGCTTGTTGCGTTGAGTCTCGATACTGTTGACCCGGGCCAGGCGCTCGTTCATGGTATCAAGGACGGTGAGTCTGCCACTGGGACCAAAAGGCAGTTTGGACCAGAAATGACCGACATTAGGAATGGCACCATCTGCGTTATCCCACATCAGGTCTTCTTGGAGACCTGGGTTTTTGCGGAAATAGAGTTTGGTGCCCAAATTGTGGTCGATGCGGCTCCAGGGCCAAGATAGTCGCTTATAAATTGTGTAAGCGAGCCAGTCGCTACAAAACAGTGGAGAGCCATGAAAGGGCGTACCCATAGTAAAAAGCAGTTTGACTTTGGCTTCGATTTCTTTATCTGTAAAAGCTTCGTAAGAAAGATTGCCCCCCATGCTCAGTGCCAGCATCGATATCTGACGCTTTTGCCCGATTTCATAGAGGCTGTTGAGGGCTTCTTTAAACTTGGGCAAAGTCGATCCGATGCGGTCCAGAGTGGAATAGCGCGCCATATAAATCTTGTAGCGAGCATTAAAATCGGGGTTTTTTGTCAGTTTTTCTGACACCTTTTGCCAGCGAAAATATGGCTGATATTCGCCTCTCAAACCGTGCACCATGAGAAATGGGCTGCGGTCGCCAAGGGGCTCTCTGTCGTACTCGTATATCTTTACATCGGTGGGGCGGTGCTTAAGGCGCTTGCCTGCTGGAATACACTCAAAGTGACCGGAGACAGACTGGGCTGCCAAGTCAGCCTCGTGCTCCACCGCCGGACTACTCATGCGCGAGGGGCTAGCCAGGCAATACTGGGCGTTGCCGGATAAAAGCAGGGAGGCGATAGCCAGGCCGAGCATCCAATTTTTTTTACCGCTTACTGGTCTTACGTTCTTATCTCTAAGACTTAGCGAATGCCGGTTTTGATGGTACATTATGCCTAGCAGGGAACTAATATTGCGATTATAGCGACCTCTTATTTTAACAGATATTCTAATTTTGTCCTGACAAGCCCCCAGGCGGCTCTCACCTTACTGGTAACCACTACACCGAGGATCCAGGCTCTTGAAATTCAAGCCAGAAGCTAATTCAAAGAACCGTTCAAGCCGCATTTGTATGATGTTTTCGGATACCGGAGGTGGACACAGAAGTGCCACTGAAGCTATCGAAGCGGCTATGCAAAATCTCTTGCGTGATCAAAAGCCGGATCGCGAAGTCTCAGTCACTGTCGAAAACATTGTCGAGAAGTCGCATCCAATCAATCGTCGATTTGTCGAGCTGTACAATTATTTGTTGCGTCATCATCAAGGTGCAATGAAGTATTACTACTGGTGGATTGAGACCTGCAAGCCCAATGACAGTGAGCTTGGCTGGAAAATTACCAAACCCTATCTCAATAGTTATGTCGCCGAGCAAGCGCCTGATGTGCTGGTCTCTGTGCATCCGATGTGCAATCAGTATTTAGCTCGAGCAATAAAAGAGACCGGACTCAAAAAGAAAACCAAACTGGTCACAGTGGTGACCGATCCTAATGGTGATTTTTGGAGTGGCTGGGCTTGTCTCGATGCCGACCTCTCTATAGTGCCCAACGATCTAGCCCGTCAGCGTCTAATAGATCTAGGTGTTGAGCCTTCTTCTATTGCTGTTATGGGTATGGCTGTCCACCCTAACTTCCTCACCACTCCTGGTGTCACTCCTGCGGAGTTTCGTCAATCGCTGGGTCTGGACGCCGAGCTGCCTACTATTTGTATTAACGCTGGTTGGGCTGGCGGAGGCAATTTGCTGGCTATATACAAAGCGCTGGGTAATGTCCGCCGTAAAATTCAGGTGGTCTTTTTGTGTGGTCATAATAAAAATCTTTATGAGTTGCTCAAGCGTGAGTCGCAGCGCTCTAAGATACCAACTGCGGTGCTACCTTTTCACGATAATATGTCGGACGTTATGGCTGCCAGTGATTTGATGGTGACTAAAGCTGGTGGTCTGACATCGTTTGAAGCGATCGCCAGAAGACTACCAATGGCTATCGATATGATCAGTGTGCCGATGCCTCAAGAAGTAGGCACCGCGCGTATGCTCGTCTCTCAAGGACTGGCTTATGCTATCGAACAAGCCGATGATATTGTCCCTGTAGTCGAAAACCTGCGGCTGCGCTCGGACGGGGAGCCTGCTCCTCTGCCAAAAACGCACCAGCTCGATCAAGTCAACGCTTGCTATGATATTGCCCGCACCATACTTGGTATGGCTTCGGTGCATCTCGATAAGCAAGTCGTGGACGATGCTACGGGTGTAACTGGTCAACAGCTCTAGGAGTCGTTGTGAAGCTCTCTGTGGAATACACAAATGCAGCCCAAGTGGTGGCTGGCAGACCTGATGTTGTACTGATTCACGGTACGGGTTCTTCAGCTAAGATGTGGCAGCCGCAAATTGAGTTTTTGAGTAGTCTGGGACACAGCTGTCACTCTCTCAATTTGCGTGGTCATGGCGATACCTCTGACCCACTGGAGATAACCGATTTAGCTGTGCATACAGCTGATGTCCTAGAGACAATTGCTAACAGTGATATCAAATTTCCGGCTGTCTTTTTAGGACATTCGCTGGGCGCTATTATCAGTGTCACATTGGCCGAGAACAATCCTGAACTGGTTGCTGCCGTCTTTGCTGCCGGTCTGCCCGGTCGGGTGCTCAAGCCTGTTTCATTCTTCTTCAAAATCTTTATGGGCACTACCTTTGATGTCATCAAAAAAAGCAATATCCATCAAAACTGGGGCTTCCGTCCGCGCACTCTCATAAACACTGAGCGCCACGCTTTAGAACAGATCATGTATAACTTCAAAGACCTGGATTACGTTACTAATTTGCCCCGCATTCAGTGCCCTATCCATCTCGCTGCCGGACGCTTCGACCCGGTTGCTCCCTGTATTTATTCTGTGCAGATGCACAAAAAATTGCCAGACTCTACTTTGACAATATTTGAAATCGCTGGACACAATTTTATGGATACGCAGCCACGCAAGTTTAATCAGTGGCTTGAAGGCGGACTTGATAGTCTACAAAAGCAGCTACTAGCCTAGGGCAAGTGCAGCGCTTTTTTCATCCAACCAAAAAACTTTTGAGTCTTTTCCACAATTGCTTCTACGCCAAACTGTTCTGTCAGGCTGCCGCTCTTAGCAAAGCTTTTATCGCTTTCGCCAAACTCTTCTGGGTTTGACTGTGCCTTGGCTGCTTCGCTGGCAGCAGTTTTTAGCTCAGGCTGGACCTGGGCTAGTGGTTTTTCGTCGACAGCTTCTTCCATTTCTGGTAGAGGGTTGCGCGTAAATTGATTGTCGGCGATGTCTTGATCAAAAAAGTTGTTGTTTTTCTTTTTGACGACTTCCACTTCACTGGTCAGTTCACTACTGCTTTCTACAGCGCTTTGAGTGGCACCAATCATGCGGCCCTGAGTACTCAGTTTGTAGACATACTCTTTGGGCACCAGTAGTTCAGGTCGTCTTTCTTTGACCAGATCGCTGTTATCGCGACCACTGGCAATATGTCTTCTGATTTTTTTACCGTCTTCCAAAAAGAGTACGGCTTCGCCAGTCTCTTCCGAAAACATAAAGGCTTCACCAGGTTTGAGACTGGATGTGCCGTGCTCATTGAGATATTTGAGTCTGGCTGTCCAGTTGTCTATCGCACCAGCTGTGGTGTTTACCGGTGTAGCTTGGAGCGCTATGGGCACGGCGTTGACAGCTGTTTTTTTTGTCTCGACCTTGGGCTCTATTTGAGGCTGCCCTTTTTTGACATCAAGACCCAGAGACTTACTCAGTGAGCTAGCGGCTCCACCGACATTGCCTGCTTCCAGCCTGACTGCTGCTTGTAATATACGTGCTTGCTGAAAGCCCGGATCGAGTGCCAGCGCTTGATTGAGTGCTGATTCAGCAAGTTTGCTAAAGCCTTTCTGGCGGAAGATCAGAGCCTGTTCATAAAATGCTTTAGTCAGTCTGGGGTTTTCTTTACTGGCTTCGAGAAACTCTATCAGAGCGAGATTGCTGTCACCCTTTTGTTTAAAGCTCAGGCCCTTTTGATAATGGCCATAACCTGGTTGATTGAGCAAGCTTGCTTGCGGCGGTGTTGCCTGTAGTGGCAAAGTCGTTTGCGGTATAGATGAGATATAGAGCTTATCTTGCCGACGCTCAGCTAAAGCCGGTGAGACCGTCAACAAAAACGCCGCTGTAATAAGGATTAAGGGGGCTTTCAATCTTTCTATCTATATGGACGCAACAAACATTCTGCAATGACCGGCCTATAGTACAACACTTCCTTGCAACAGGGTTGTTAAGGTCCAGCTCTCTGTGAGTGATATTTAATTGTGGCGTATGAAAATCCGCTCAAGGTTGCGGATTGAGCGCTTCCACTCTGGCTCTTCCATGCTTTTGAGGACCCGGACCAGGATGGTTTTCATGCCGGCCCTGTGCCCGCCCCAGATATCTGTCAGTGGTCTATCACCAATTACAGCCACTTCATGAGCGTTCAGTCCAAAGTCTTTGAGTAGCTTGTTAAAGGCTTTACGACTGGGTTTGGCTGCTCTACCAATAATAGGTATATCGATTACCAGTCCCACTTTCTCTAAATATTTTTCGTTTTTGTTATTGCTGGCGATTGCCATATGAAATTTTTGTTTGGCCTGTGTTAACCAGAGGGCCGCTTCTGCCGTTAAAGCCGCTGAATGAGGCGCCATAATCGTACTGTCTAAGTCCAGGATAAGTCCCTTGATGCCATCCTGGCTTAATTTTTCCAGATCGACATCAGTGATATCACCATCAATTAAATAGGTTGGTTTTAAAAACACCCCGGACTCCTTTTGGTAGTCAGTCTCATTTATACCGCAACTAGTGAGGGTAAAATGGTCTCAGTCAGCCCAAAAGTTGCAGTGAAGAAATAGTTTGAGCCGGATTAACTTCAGTAAGGCTAAAAAAACAGAAGAGGCAGCCTCTAATTCCTCGGGAAAAGCTGCCGGGGCACTGCCATTGCAGCATGTGGCCATTATCATGGACGGCAATCGCCGCTGGGCCGATAACCGCCATATACCAAGGCTCAAAGGACACCAGGAAGGTGTCAAGAGCCTCAAGCGTCTGGTCCGCCATGTTGGTGCCCTGGGGCTTAAATACATGACTGTCTATGCCTTTAGCAGCGAAAACTGGCAGCGCAGCTCAGAAGAAGTCAATTATCTCTTTGAGCTTTTTGGTCGAGTCCTGGCTGATGAGTTTGCCGAATTGTCTGGCAATCATGTGCGTCTTAGCTTTATTGGTCAATTAGAAAGTGTGCCACCTAAGCTCAAAGCCTCCATGGAAAGAGCGATGCATGACAGTAGAGGCAATACCGGGCTGTCTTTGCAGGTAGCGATTAACTATGGCTCGCGTCTGGAAATCGTTAACGCTGTACAAAAAATAGCCCGGCTGGTGCAGGAAGGCAAGCTCAGTCCGGAGCAAGTGGACGAGAATCTCATCTCCAGTCAGCTATATACAGGTGGCATGCCCGATCCTGAGCTATTGATTCGCACTGGCGGCGAGCAAAGACTCTCCAACTATTTGCTCTGGCAATCGGCCTATACCGAAATTTTTGTCACACCTACGCTCTGGCCAGAGTTTACGCCAGAGTGCTTTGATCAGGCCATCGAAGAATTTAGCAGACGCCACAGACGCTGGGGCGGCGACTAAAACTAACTATTGACCGTAAGGATTGTTGTTGTTGCCACCCTGAGGTGGATAGCCACCGCCTTGAGGCGGGTATTGTGGCTGCTGGTATTGGGGCTGCTGGTATTGACCCTGTGGTGGATAACCGCCGCCCTGAGGGGCATAGCCGCCACCTTGAGGAGGATATCCACCGCCATAGCTTGGACCACCAGTAGTCACTTGCATCGACTCGTCCAGTTGCACTGGTAGCGGTGTGCCTGATTTGATAATTACTTCTGAGCCTTTGCGTACACCGGCACCCACCAGTCCCACGCCGCCACCAATAGCGGTGCCAAATACTGCACCCATACCGGTTGCTCTGCCCACCTGACCATGAGACATGGCTCCCACGATAGCGCCCAGACCTGTACCCAGTGCTGCTCCGCCACCAGCACCAATACCAGTGGTGAGTAAGCCTTTGCCTACTCGGCCGGCGGTGGTGCCACCAGTCAGTCTGATTTCGCTACCATTGACCGACGCCGACAGTGGAAATCTGCGACCATCTGGGGTCTCTACTGAATTGAATTTGATATCAATTTTGCCATTGGCGCCAAAACGAAAGCGGCGAGCCGAAATAACATTGGTGACAGAGCCTATCACCTTACTGCCTGCTGGCACGACTTCCTGACCATTGGCATAAAGTGGGCTTGAGAGTGTGGCTTCGACTGGCTCGCCCACCTGGGTTGAGCCACTGTCTAAACTGTTGCGCAAAGTCGCTTGAAACTGAGTACCAGCTCCCACTACTGCTACTCGACCCGAAAGTGACTGCGGTGGCTGTTGATAGGGTGTCTGTTGATAAAACTGCGGTGGCGGCTGAGCGTTAAAGCTCTCTGGCTGACCGGGATTGGGATAGTTGTTTGGTGGTGGATACTGGGGTTGTCCACCCTGCATCTGTACTTGACCCTGATAATTACCCTGGTTGTAATTTTGCGCTACCTGATAAGGATTGGTCTGCAAGGCGGGCTGACTGGGATAACCAGTGGGTTGGTAGCCCTGAGTCTGGTTTTGATAATCCAAAGATGGTGTGCGAGTGGCAGTAGCCATTTGATTGCCCGCTGCCTGACCGGGATTGGATATGGCCTGGCGCACAGCCTGATCGCCTTTGACATCATAAAAGCGTGCCAGTATTGCTGCTGTTTCGGCTCTGGTGGCAATGCCTGTGGCATTTACATTGGAGGCTTCGTTACTGGTCAGCATGCCAGCTAATTCTGCCTGAGCAATGCCTGGACGAGCCCAGTCTGGAATTTTGTTTTTGTCACCAAAGCGGCTGAGAGCACGGGCAATACTGCCGCTATCGGGAGTAGGTGAGTTTAGACCGCGGGCGATAATGGAGATCATCTCGCCGCGCTGGATGTTTTGCTTGGGTCTAAAGCCATCGGGATAACCAGCGATGTAATTATTTTGCTTGATTATTTCGACTGATTTATAAAACCAATCCGATGGTTTTACATCGGTAAAGCTGGGGGTGGAGGGCACTGACTGGTTTTGCAGTCCCATTGCTTTGACCATCCAGTCAGCTAGTTGGGCTCTGGTGACTGGATCTGAGGGGTGAAATTTACCGTCAGGCTCGGCTGCTATAACACCATCATCAGAAAGGGTGTTGATATATTTTTCGGCAAAATTACCTGACAGATCTGTAAAACGGGCAGCATAAGCTGGGTTTGTCAGAGTCAATGTAAAGGCCAAAGAGAGCACAAGACTTGTGTTAAAACACCAGACAGGCAGGCGGCTACTCAACTTCAAATTAGTTCTCGTCATCGCTTCCCTGGCTTACAGTCTTAGATCAGCATTCCCTCTAGTGTTTTACCCTGTTCTTCAACAGATCTAATGAGTCCTTCCAGGTTAATACGCTGGCCTTTAGCGGTTAGCACTACTAGATAGTGATTAGCTGCTTCAAAAAAGTGCAGGATGCCCTGGTCGGTGAGCAAGGTCATTTGCACCAGATTGCCTCTGTTCATACGCTGGATAGAGACATCATTGTTTGAAAACAAAGTCGCTGATAGAGCACCAATCGTGGCGATGTCCACGTCGGCTGGCAGTGATGTAGATACCACAGAGCCATCTCTGCCTACCAGGATGCAGCCCAGGATGCCATGTTTGCCATTGAGAGAAGTTAAAAGCCCTTTGACTTGAGCGGCTGATTCGGGAGTAACCATGAGTGCTTTCCTTTACCTCTTATTTGCTTTCGGACTTTTCTTTCTCAGTCTTTTCTTTTTCTGCTTTATCGTCAGGAGCAGATTTTATCTTCTTAATGCGTAAAACATCGACCCAGGGCTCATCAAGAGCTACTGCAAAAACTTTGCCAGTAATTTCCAGTTCATCTTTTTCTTTAAATCCGGCAATAACTTTGCTCATCGGATCTTTTTCGTCTTTTGGTATGGGCATGGCCAGTTTTAGCTCAGAGAGCGGTACATGGCTGTTTGGACGCAATACCAAAAACGAAAAATGGGTCTTGGACTGACGCAAGGCTGGCTTGTAGTCAAGCGCCACATTGCTAAAGGAGAAAAAGGGAGCGGTAAAACGGATGTTTTTGCCCAGATAGTCGCTGGGGGCTCTGACCAGGTCTTCTGCTTGCACGCCGACTACGTTTTCAATTGGCAGTTCGACAGCTGGCTTAGATTCTTTTTTATCTGTGCTGGCTTTTTCTTCAGCTTTCTTTTTGTCGTCGGAGGGCTTGTCAGCAGGCTTGCTCTCAGCGCTGGCTGCTGGTTTGGCTGATTTGACCGCGGGCTTGGGCTGGGCCAGGGCTGTACCAGCCGAGAGCACAAGGGCAAGCGCCAGAGGCAGGATAGAAGCTCCCATTGTCGAGCTTAGCGGGGACGTGGCAATGGCTTTTTTCTTCATGACTTCCACGAGATGGATCCTACTTTACATATACAGATATGTGATAAGTCAGTTTACCAGAGACTTAATAACTTAGCCGTCTAAGGCGGGTAATATTGACTATCTAAAACGATAGCCCAACTTTTGTGTTTCTCTGAGGATGACAGTGAAGACTGACAATGTGCCGCCCAGCACCTCAGCTACTGAGGACGAGCCCAAACTTTCTCCCATGATGCGTCAGTACTGGGAGGCTAAGGCTCAATTTCCTGATGCTTTGCTATTTTTTAGAGTGGGCGATTTTTACGAACTTTTTGATACAGACGCTCAGGTGGCAGCACGCGAGCTTGACATCGTGCTCACCGGCAGACCGGAGCAAAACTATCCCAATGGACGCTGCCCCATGGCTGGTGTGCCATACCGGGCCTACGAAGCCTATGTGGCCAGACTCCTTGCTAAGGGGTATTCGGTAGCAATCTGCGAACAAGTGGGCGTAGCCGGCGATCAAAAGGGACCAATCGAAAGACAGATAAAGCGCATCCTGACACCAGGGACGGTGCTAGAGTCACATCTTTTGCCCAGCCGCGAGAACAACTATCTAGCTGCTATCGTCAAAGGCACAGGTCGCGATAGTGAGCGCTGGGGTCTGGCTTTTGTCGATGCCAGTTGTGGTGAGTTTTATGTTACTGAGCTTTCCGAAGAAAATTTGATCCTGGAGCTTGGTCGCTTGCGTCCATCCGAAGTGCTCGCACCCTTGCGTGTGCACAAGCCTGGACCTGATGAAGTGGTGCCTCGCGAAGTATTGGAAGTGCCAGAACTGGTGAGCGATCAGTACCGCTTTAAGGGCCGCCCATCCATGTACTTCCAGCATGAGCCGGCTAGCAGACGCATCTTGCAAACATTTGAAGTAAGTACTCTGGAAGGCTTTGGTTGCGAAGATATGCCCCTGGCTATCAGTGCGGCAGGCGCGGTACTGGAATATCTGGAGCGCACTCAGGGCGGACAGAGACCGTTTTTTGAAGGCATCTCTACCTATACAGTAGATGGCTATCTGGTGCTGGATGCCAATACTCGCAAAAATCTGGAATTAACCGAGACCTCGCGTGACCGTGCTCTCAATGGTAGTTTGCTCTGGGCTATCGACCAGACCGAAACAGCCATGGGTAGCCGCATGTTGCGCAAGTGGCTACTCAAGCCGCTTTTGTCTGTGGAGCAAATTAAAGCCAGACAGGACGCTATTAAAGAATTACTCGAACCAAGCTTTAAGCGCGATCAAGTAACGGCTGTAATCGGTCGCCTTTGTGATCTTGAGCGCATGGCTGTGAGGGTGTCTGCCGAGTCAGTCAATCCCAAAGAGCTCACCGCCATTGGTGCCACACTCTCTGTCCTGCCAGAATTAACTGGCTTGCTTAAAAACAGCCGCAGTCCTTATCTGAGTGCTCTCAAAAGCATGCCCCAGAGCTTGCTTGATGTCAAAGACAAAATCACTGCCGCCATTGCCGAAGACCCGCCGCGCGAGCTAACTGAAGGTGGCATTTTTAGAGCAGGCTTTAGTGCCGAGCTCGATGAAATAAGAGGACTACTGGGCGGTGGCAAACAGTGGATCGAAGACCTGCAAAAACGCGAGCAGGAGCGCACTGGTATCAAGAGTCTCAAAGTCAACTTTAACAAGACTTTTGGCTATTACATCGAGGTCACTAACGCCAATCAGGGGCTTGTGCCAGAAGACTATATCCGCAAACAGACTCTCACTAATGCCGAGCGTTATATCACGCCCGACCTAAAAGAATACGAAGCCAAAATCCTCAATGCCGAAAAGAACGAGTCAGATATCGAATACAAGATGTTTGTCGAGTTTAGGAAGTCACTCACTACTCTTGGCGCTGAGTTACACAAGATAGCTACTCAATTAGCCAATCTCGATGCTCTTTTGTCGCTTGCTAAAGTAGCCCAGGATCGTAAATTTGTCTGTCCTCATGTGGACGACAGTCTCAATCTAGTGATTAAACAGGGTCGCCATCCTGTATTAGAAAAAATCTTGCCCATGGGTAAGTACGTCTCCAATGACGTCAGGCTCAATGGCAAAAGTGATGACCATCAGTTGATTATCCTGACTGGACCTAACATGGCTGGTAAATCCAGTTATTTGAGACAGGTGGCATTGATTGTCATCCTCGCTCAGATGGGATCTTTTGTGCCAGCTAAAGAAGCACATGTGGGCATGGTCGATCGCATCTTTACTCGTATTGGTGCGGTGGATGATTTGACTCAAGGGCAGTCTACTTTTTTGGTGGAAATGTCTGAGACCACTCAGTGCTGTCTGTCGGCCACTGAGCGCTCACTGATATTGCTCGATGAAGTCGGTCGCGGCACCAGTACTTATGACGGTGTAGCCATTGCCTGGTCGGTGGCCGAATACCTGGCTAAAGAAGCGCGCTCTCGCACAATTTTTGCCACCCACTACCATGAGCTCAATGGTCTGGCTGGATTTTTTCCCCAGATAGTCAACTATCAAGTCCTGGTCAAAGAGTTTGAAGGGCGAGTAGAGTTTATCCGAACTGTCACTATGGGCGGTGCCAGTCGCAGCTTTGGTGTGCAGGTGGCCCGTATGGCTGGACTACCTGGCTCAATTATCGATAGGGCTCA
>Ga0075158_10000694_pt1 | contig 27639 bp, 25 predicted proteins | sample JI91814BDNA_FD_70968 | JGI IMG/M metagenome (GOLD analysis project Ga0075158, IMG submission 70968) | Wastewater effluent complex algal communities from Wisconsin, to seasonally profile nutrient transformation and Carbon sequestration -... | ecosystem: Engineered > WWTP > Effluent > Algae... | reverse complement strand
CTCGGCCCCGGCGCGGCCGACGTCAGCATCGATCCGCAGGCCGCCCCCGGGGAGGTATGGCGCGCAGCGACCCTCGCCGTCACCGCCCAGGCGGCACGCCTCAGCGCGCGACTGAGCGCCGCCTCCGGCCCGCGCGCCGATCTCGTCGTCGCGGGCGGGTGGACCAATAGCGCCGCCGTCCGCGCGGCGAAGGCCACGCTCTTCGGCCCGCACCGCCTGGCCACCATGCCGGAGGCCGGCTGTCGCGGAGCCGCGCTCCTCGCCGGGATTGCCGCCGGCAGCTATCGCGATCTCGAGCACGCACCGGCCGCTCCCGACGCCTGAGCCCCGACCACGCCGAGCCCCCCGACCACACCGAGCCCCCGACCACACCGAGCCCCCGACCAAAGACCGCAGAGCCCTCTGACCCGAAAGGCCCCGATCCTTTATGCCGCTCGCCACCACCGCCGATCTGCTCGCCCGCGCCACCGCCGGCGGCCGCGGCCTGGCCGCCTTCAATGTCATCACGCTCGAGCACGCCGAAGGTATCGTCGCCGGCGCCGAGGCAGCCGGGCAGGACGTCATCCTCCAGATCAGCGAAAACGCCGTGAAGTTCCACGGTGGCCGACTCCGGCCGATCGCCGCCGCCGCGATCGAGGTCGCGCGCACCGCCGCCGTCGGCGTCTCGGTGCATCTGGACCATGTCGAGGATGTCGCCCTGCTGCACCAGAGCGCCGCTGCCGGGCTGAGTTCGGCGATGTTCGACGCCTCGCATCTGGAGTATGCCGAGAATGTCGCCGCCACCCGCGCCGCGGTCGAGTGGGGCCATGCGAACGGGCTCCTCGTGGAAGCCGAACTCGCCAAGGTGGGTGGCAAGGACGGCGCGCACGCCCCCGGCGTGCGCACTGATCCCCGCGAGGCGGCGGAGTATGTCGAGGCCACCGGGGTCGATGCCCTCGCCGTCGCCGTGGGCAGTTCGCACGCAATGACCGAGCGCACGGCCGCCCTGGATCTTGACCTGATCGCCGCCTTGGCCGCCGCGGTCCCCGTGCCGTTGGTCCTGCACGGATCGTCCGGCGTGGCTGATGACAATCTCGCGGCGGCCGTCGGCGCGGGAATCGTCAAGGTCAATATCGGCACGATCCTCAATGTCGCCTTCACCGGTGCCGTGCGCGAGGTCCTCGACGCCGACGACAAGCTCGTCGACCCGCGCAAATATCTCGCGCCCGGTCGCGCGCAGATCGCCGCTGTGGCGCAGCGGCTTTCGACGGTGGTCGGCGGGAGCCGCTCGTGATCGTCACGCTCACCCTGAACCCGAGCCTCGACCTGACCTATCACCTGGCCGAGGAGAGCCTCGGCGCGGTGGATGTGCATCGCACCCGGGCCAGCACCGTCGAGGCGAGCGGCAAGGGCGTCAATGTCTCGCGGGATCTGCACGCGGCCGGGATCGCCAGCATCGCCGTCCTGCCGACCGCCGGCGCCACAGGCCGTCACCTGGCGGAGTTGCTCACCGAGGCCGGACTCGACCACGTCGACATCGAGGTCGGCGGTGAGACCCGGATCAACACGAGCGTCCTGCTTCCCCAGGGCCGCACGGTCAAGGTCAATGGACCGGGCACGCCGGTGACCGAGAACGACCTCCACGCCATCCTTGCGCACCTCGACTCGACGCTCGCGGCGCTGGCCGACGACGAGAACTCGTTGGTTGTCGCCGGCTCCCTCCCGCTCGGTCTCGACGCCTCCGTGGTCGGTGAGGTCATCCGCCTCGCCCGCGCCCGTGGGGTCGCCACGGTCGTCGACGCATCCGGGCACGCGCTGCGCGCCGCCCTGGCTGCTGGGGCAGATCTGTTGGCCCCCAACGAGATCGAGCTGGCCGAGCTTGATGGTTCCGAAGCTGAAGGGGGCACGAGCGTGGCCGAGGTCGCGACCTTGGCCCGGCGCGTCGCGCAGGAGTATGGCGTCCAACTGCTCGTCAGCATGGGGGCCGCGGGGGCACTGCATACCGACGGCGCGAGCGTCCTGCACGGCAGCGGACCCGCCTTGGTCCCGGTCAACACCGCGGGCGCGGGCGATGCCTTCCTTGCCGGCTGGCTCGCCGCGCCGGGCACGGCCGAGGAGCGGATGGCGCGCGCGCTGGCCTGGGGCCGCTCCGCCTGTCTTGCACCCACCACCGTCGATCCCGCGCCCGGCACGCACGGCATCGAAGGAATCACCGTCACCACGTTGGCCACCCCGGCCTGATCCGAAAGAGGAATGTCATGAGTCAGATTCGCCGCATCATCGTCCCCGGTGTTGACCAGATCCAGATCCTCACCGAGGACCAGGCCCCGGTCCGCGCGGGTGAGGTCCGCGTCCGCAGCACGATCGTCGGAGTCTGCGGCTCCGACACCCATGCCCTGCACGGCCGTCACCCGCTGATCCCCATGCCCTATTTCCCCGGGCACGAAGCGACCGGAATCGTCACGGAGTTGGGCGAGGGCGTCGACACGGTTTCGCTCGGCGACCGCGTCACGGTCGAACCGACCCTTCCCTGCTGGGAGTGCAAGCAGTGCCGAGGGGGCCAGGAGAACCTGTGCGAGAACCTACAGTTCTTCGGTTGCGGCTTCGAACAAGGAGGCATGGCAGAGGAATTCGTCGTCCGCGCCGATCGCCTGCACGCGGTGCCCGAGGAACTGGACGACCTCACCGCGGCGCTCATCGAGCCGCTGTCGACCCCCGTGCATGCGGGCCGGATCTGCGGGCCGCTGGACGGCAAGGCCATCGTGATCATGGGTGCGGGAACCATCGGGCTGCTCATGCTGGCCGTCGCCCGCTATCACGGCGCGAAGCGGATCGTCGTCACCGATCCGCTGCCGGCCAAGCGCGAGATCGCCCTGCAGCGCGGCGCCGACGCGGTGGTCGACGCCACCGTGCCCGACGTTGTGGAGCAGGTGCGCAGCGCCCTCGGTGAGTCGGCCGATGTCGTCTTCGACTGTGTGGCGATCCAATCCACCCTCAATGCGGCCATCGCGCTCGCGGTCAAGGGCGGCACGGTCGGCATCGTCGGGGTGCCGTCAGCCGACGTGACGATTCCGACAATCGTGGTGCAGGACAACCAGGTTCGCATTCAAGGGTGTGCGACCTATGTGCCGCAGGACTATGCCGAGTCGATCGAGATCCTGCGCTCCGGTGCGGTGCGCGGCGCGGACTTCGTCACGGCGCAATTCTCCCTCGACCAGGTCCGTGAGGCCTTCGATGCCTCCAGCAGCGGGCGCGAGATCAAGGTCGTGGTGCGTCCGTGAGCCGTGCCGCCGGGCCCGATGTGCATCTGGCCGCCGGTCGCCACCAGTTCATCATCGACGAACTGAACGCCCGCGGCCAGGTGCAGGCCGTGGCCCTGGCCGAACGGCTCGGGGTCACCCATGAGACCGTGCGCCGAGACCTGACGCTCTTGCAAGAGCGGGGTCTGCTGCGCCGGGTCCACGGCGGTGCAGTCCTCGCGGAATCGCTCGTGCACGAAGCACCGGTGGCGATCCGCACGGCATACGGGCCGGAGAAGGTCCGCATCGCGCAGGCTGCGCTGGCCTTCGTGCCGGCCAGTGGGGCAGTCCTGCTCGACTCCGGCACCACGACGTTGACGCTTGCTCAGGCGCTGCCCAGCGTCCCCGACCTGGTCGCGGTGACCAACTCGCTCCCGATCGCGACGGCGCTGCTGCCGCGAGTGGGCGGACTCTCCATACTCGGGGGCCGGGTGCGCCGGGAGACCGAGGCGACCGTCGATCAGTGGGCGCTGCGCTCGCTGGCTGCCCTGCGGGTCGATGTCGCCTTCCTCGGCACCAATGCCTTCTCGATCGAGCACGGTCTCGCCACCCCGGATGAGGCCGAGGCCGCCATCAAAGCGGCCTTCGTCACCTCCGCCCGGCTGCGTGTCCTGCTCGCCGATCACTCGAAGTTCGGCCGGGAGTCGCTGCATCGCTATGCCCGGATGGAGGACATCGACGTGCTGATCACGAGCCGGGAGCTGCCGGAGGCCGACGCCGCGGAGCTCGCGCGGTCATCGGGTGTCGAGGTGATCCGGGTCTGAGGCGTTCGCGGCGCGACATAGGCTGCTCGGTATGCCAGAAGCCGTCATTGTCGCCGTTGCCCGCTCTCCGATCGGCCGGGCCATCAAGGGGTCGCTGGTCGCCATGCGTCCCGATGACCTGAGCCTGCAAATGGTTCAGGCTGCCCTGGCGAGGGTGCCGGAATTGGATCCGGCCACGGTCGATGACCTGATGCTCGGCTGCGGTCAGCCGGCCGGCGAAGGTGGCTTCAATATGGCGCGGGTGGTGGCGGTGGCCGCCGGCCTCGACGGCGTGCCCGGCGTCACCGTCAATCGCTATTGCTCCTCCAGCTTGCAGACGACCCGGATGGCCTTCCACGCGATCAAGGCGGGCGAGGGGCACGCGTTCATCTCTGCCGGCGTGGAAACGGTCAGCCGCTTCGGCTTCGGCGGGGCGGACTTCATGCCCAACACGCAGAACCCGATCTTCGCCGCGGCCGGGGCGCGCACCGCCGCGCGGGCCGGCGCCGGCGCACCGGTCTGGACCGATCCACGCGCGGACGGTGAGCTGCCGGATGTCTACATCGCGATGGGCCAGACGGCCGAGAATGTCGCGCAGGCCACCGGCATCACCCGCACCGAGCAGGACGAATTCGCGGTGCGCAGCCAGAATCTCGCCGAGGCGGCGATCGCGAATGGCTTCTGGGAGCAAGACATTGTGCCGGTGACGACGCCATCGGGCACGATCGTGCGCGCGGACGACGGGCCCCGCGCAGGCGTCACTCTGGAGGGGATCTCCGGTTTGCAACCGGTCTTCCGGCCCGATGGCACGGTCACGGCCGGCAATGCCTGCCCGCTCAACGACGGCGCCGCGGCGGTGGTTGTCATGAGCGATGTCCGGGCCGCCGAACTCGGTCTGACTCCCTTGGCACGGATCATCTCGACCGCCGTATCCGGGCTCTCGCCCGAGATCATGGGGCTGGGCCCGATCGAGGCGACCCGGCGCGCGTTGGCGCTCGCGGGGATGACGATCGACGACATCGATCTCGCCGAAATCAACGAGGCCTTCGCGGTGCAGGTGATCGGCTCCGCCCGGGAACTCGGCATACCGCTGGAAAAGCTCAACGTCAACGGCGGCGCCATCGCCGTCGGCCACCCCTTCGGGATGACCGGCGCGCGGATCACCTCCACCCTGGTCAACTCACTTGCCTTCCACGACAAGCAGATCGGGCTGGAGACGATGTGCGTCGGCGGTGGTCAGGGGATGGCGATGATCCTCGAACGGCTTAGCTAAGGGGGCAAGGGGCCCGGGCCCGCCTGCTGCACAGATGGCGTACCCGGCGGCATGAGGCGCGCAGGTGTCGCCGACACGGCGCCGACGTGAAGCCCAAGAAACCCATCCTGCGGAATGGTTGCGGGAGCGGCCCTGCTGGGCCATGGTTGGCTGCACATCCATTCTGCGGAGGCTCCTCGTATGTCAGCTCGCCCGACCCGCCGTCCCACTGCCCGCCGAACCCGCCGCCTGCTCGCCGGCCTGACCACCGCGGCGGTCGCCCTGGTCGCGCCTGCCGTGCTGGCTCCGGCTGCGCACGCCGACACCGCCGCCGATCTCTTCATCTCCGAATATGTCGAGGGCAGTTCCAACAACAAGGCGCTAGAGATCTTCAATGGCACCGGCGGGTCGATCGACCTGGCCGCTGGGGGCTATGTCGTGCAGGTCTTCGCCAATGGCGCGACAACGGCCAACGCCACGATCAACCTGTCCGGGACGATCGCCGCCGGGGATGTGCACGTCCTGGCCAATCCCTCGGCCGGCGCCACAGTGCTCGCGCTCGCCGACCAGACCAGCGGCAGCCTCACCTTCAATGGTGATGACGCCGTGGTCGTTAAGAAGGGCGCCGCCGTCCTCGACGCCTTCGGTCAGATCGGCAATGACCCTGGGACAGAGTGGGGTTCGGGCCTGACGAGCACCGCGGACAACACCCTGCGGCGCAAGAGCAGCATCTGCGCCGGACGCACTGACGGCACCTCGGCCTTTGACCCGGCGAGCGAATGGGATGGCTTTGTGAGCGACACCTTCGACGGCCTCGGCGCCCACACGGCCACGTGCACCCCGCCCGCGGAAAGCGCTCCCACGATCACCGCGCTGACGCCGGCCGATGGCGCGAGCAGCGTGCCTGTCAACACAGCAGTGTCGGTGACCTTCTCCGAGCCGGTGACGGTGGCGACCGGCGGGATCACCCTGGTCTGCGACGGCGCTCCCGTGGCGGCGACCCTCGGGGGGTCGGGCACGGCATACACCCTGACGCCGGAGGCGAACCTCGCCACCGGCGCATCGTGCACCGCGACGGTGAGCGCAAGCGCCGTCAGCGACACCGACACCAATGATCCGCCGGACAACCTGGCCGCGGACGTGACCAGCAGCTTCACGGTCGTCACGAGCGACCCGTGCACGCTGCCATACACCCCCATCCCGCAGATCCAGGGTTCGGGTGCCGCGACGACCATGACCGGCAGCCACACCACCCAGGGCGTCGTGGTCGGTGACTATGAGGGCGCCTCGCCCAATCTGCGCGGCTTCTATCTCCAGGACCCGGCCGGTGACGGCGACCCGGCGACCAGCGATGGCCTCTTCGTCTTCAATGGCTCCAATCTCGACTCGGTCAGCCTCGGGGATGTCGTGCGCGTGACCGGGACCGTGGGCGAGAACCAGGGTCAGACACAGATTTCGGCCTCCTCGACCAGCATCGTGAGGTGTGGGACCGGGACCGTGGAGCCCGCCGAAGTCACCTTGCCGTTCGCCTCCGATGCCACCCCCGAAGCCTTCGAGGGCATGCTCGTCTCCTTCCCGCAGCAGCTCTCGGTGACCGAACACTTCCAGCTCGGCCGCTTCGGCCAGGTCGTGCTCAGCTCCGGTGGCCGCCTCGATGTGCCGACGAATGTCGTGGCACCCGGGCCGGATGCCGTCGCATTGCAGGCGGCGAACAACCGCAACCGGATCATCGTCGATGACGCGACGCAGGCGCAGAACCCCGACCCGATCGTCTTCGGTCGCGGTGGGGCGCCGCTGTCGGCGAGCAACACTCTGCGAGGTGGTGACACGGCCACGGGCGCGACGGGTGTGTTGAGCTACACCTGGGGCGGCAATGCGGCCAGTCCCAATGCCTATCGGCTGCGTCCGCTGCAGTCGCTGGGCGGCGGCATCGACTTCGTCGCCGCCAACCAGCGCCCCTCGGGTCCGCCGAGCGTCGGCGGATCGGTCCAGGTCGCCGGCATGAACCTGCTCAACTACTTCAACACCTTCGGCAATGCCTGCACCGGTGGGGTCAATGGTCCCGGTATGGAGTGTCGGGGCGCTGAGAACCAGCTCGAGTTCGACCGGCAGAACGCCAAGACCGTCGCCGCCATCCTCGCGCTCGATGCCGATGTCGTCGGCGTCAACGAGATCGAGAATGACGGCTATGGCCCGACCAGCGCGCTGGCCGATCTCGTCGGCCGCCTCAACGCGGCGAGCGCTCCGGGCACGTGGGCCTATGTCGATGCCGACGCCGGGACGGGCACCGTCGACGCGCTCGGATCGGATGCCATCAAGGTCGGCATGCTCTACAAGCCGGGCGTCGTGACGCCCACCGGCACCACCGCGGCCCTCAACACCGCGGCCTTCGTCAATGGTGGCGACACATCGCCGCGCAACCGGGCATCGCTCGCGCAGGCCTGGCAGGTCAACGCCACGGGCGCTGTCTTCCTGGCCAATATCAACCACTTGAAGTCCAAGGGCTCGGAGTGCGAAACGCCGGATCTGCAAGACGGGCAAGGCAATTGCAGCATCGTGCGGACCAATGCGGCGCGCGCACTGACGGCCTGGCTGGCCACGGACCCGACGGGCACGGGGGATCCAGATGTCGTCTTGCTCGGCGACTACAACTCCTATGCCAAGGAGAAGCCGATCCAGGCCATCGAGGAGGCCGGCTTCACCAACCTCATCGCGAGCCTGCTCGGCGCGGACGCCTACTCCTATGTCTTCGACGGCCAGTGGGGCTATCTCGACCATGCCTTCGCCAGCACCTCGATGGCGGATCAGGTGACGGGAGTCGGGGAATACCACATCAACGCCGACGAGCCCTCGGTCCTGGACTACAACACCAACTTCAAGACGGCCGCGCAGATCATCTCGCTCTATGCCGCCGATGAGTTCCGGGTTTCTGATCATGACCCGGTCCTGGTCGGCTTGGAGCCCAATGCCGCACCGACCGTCACCGCCGGTGGCCCGTATGCCGTGGATGAGGGCGGCTCGCTCCAGCTCGCCGCCGACGGGAGCGACCCCAATGCCGGGGAGGAACTGGCATACGCCTGGGACCTCGACGGCGACGGAACCTTCGAAACCACCGGCCGCACAACGACTTTCGATGCTTCGGGCCTCGATGGCCCGGACACCCGGACCGTCACCGTCAAGGTCACCGACGGCGGCTCCCTGAGTGCAACCGCGACGGCCACTGTGACGGTGCGCAATGTCGCCCCGAGCGTGCAGGCGAGCTTCACCAGGGCACTCTTCGGCTGTGGCCCCAACAATGCCGGTCTCACGGTGAGCTTCACCGACCCGGCGGCGGCGGACACGCACAAGGTCGTCGTGAGTTGGGGCGATGGCACCAGCTCGACGATCGACCCGGCCACCAGCGCGCTGAACCTGTCGCACCGCTACACCCGCGCCGGGGCGTATGACGCGAGCGTGGTGGTCACCGACGACGATGGCGGCGCGGCCACCGCGACGGCCACCGCGAAGGTGGCCTACAAGACGCAAGGCCTGCGTGCGCCCTTGAAGTCAGGCTCGACGGTGACGGTCAAGGCCGGCTCGACGCTGCCGGTCAAGATCGGCTATACGCAGTGCAATGGCACGCCGGCCAGCACCATCGATCCGGTCGCCACGGTCAAGCTCGGCGGGACTGTCGTCGCGACCGGCAGCCTCAGCTATCGCGCGGGCATCTGGCAGTGGAACCTCGCGACCGGATCCCTGCCGAACAAGACCGGCACCTATGTCGTGAGCGTGACGGTGCCCGAGACGGGCCAGGTCAACACGGCGACGTTCACACTGCGCCGCTGAACCCGGCGTCGCTGAACCCGGGGCCGCCTTGCCCGACGGTCACGTCTGATCGGCGTCTATCGACTTCTCGGCGGTCGCAGCCAGGACCATCTCGAACCACGAGATATTTTCGCGCTCGAAGGCGATGCCCCGCGCGAGGGTCAGATAGGGGCCGATTCGCCGGGCGGTCTGGAGGAAGTGTGCTTCCGAGCCACCATCGAGCATGCCCTCTCGGCGCCGCTCATAGCGAGCCAGCTTCGCGCGCGAAGAGGCGAGCCGCTCGTGGATGAACGCCCGCACGCTGTCGGTGTCGCCATGGTCGATGGCCTCGACCTGAACGAGCAGCTCATCGCGGATGGCAGTGGGTTTCGGTGTGCGCGTGGTGGATTCGCGTAGGGCGGCCCGCCCGGCCGGGGTCAAGGAATAGATCCGCTTGTTGGGACGGCGCTCCTGCTCGACCATTTCGGCGCTGACCAGGCCGCTGGCGGCCATCCGGTCCAGCTCGCGATAGAGCTGCTGCGCTGTGGCGGACCAATAGTTCGCGACGCTGACGTCGAAGGTCTTGGCCAGGTCGTAGCCGGATGCGGTGCCATGGGTCAGCGCGACGAGAATCGCTTCCTGGAGAGCCATTCGGTGTCCTGCGCCCGTCTCAAAGGGCTGCCGCGACGCGGGTGCCCTGGTCGATCGCGCGCTTGGCATCGAGCTCGGCGGCAACATCGGCGCCGCCGATGACGCGCGCGTCCACGCCGCGGGCCAGCAGATCGTCATACAGCTCCCGCTCGGAGTCTTGCCCCGTGCAGAGCACGATCGTGTCGACGGGCAGCACGAGCTTCTCGTCGTCGAGCAGATAGTGCAGGCCCTCGTCGTCGATCCGGTCGTATGCCGCCCCAGCGATCATGGTCACGCCGCGCTTGGCCAACTCGGCGCGGTGAATCCAGCCGGTCGTCTTGCCGAGTCCGGCCCCGACCTTGGAGGTCTTGCGCTGCAACAGGGTGACCTCGCGCCGAGCCGTATGTGGTGTGGGCGCGATCAGGCCGCCGGGCGCGTGGTGTTCGGCGTCGACCCCCCAACTGGCCAGGAAGGCTCCGACATCGCGGCTGGTGTCGAGTCCGTCGTCGGTGAGGAATTCCGCAACATCGAAGCCGATGCCACCGGCGCCGAGAATCGCGACGCGCTGGCCGACCTCGACCGCACCACGCAAGACCTCGAGATAGCCGACGACCATCGGATGATCGACGCCGGGGAGGTCGGGAACACGGGGGGTCACGCCGGTCGCCACGAGCACGACCTCTGCGTCGGCGAGCACATCAGGGGTGACCCAGGTGTTGAGGTGCACGCGCACTCCGTGCTCGGCCAACTGGTAGGTGAAGTAGCGCAGCGTCTCGTCGAACTCCTGTTTGCCCGGCACCTCGCGCGCGACATTGAGCTGCCCGCCGAGGCGATCGGCGCCGTCATACAACGTCACGGCGTGGCCACATTGCGCGGCGGTCAAGGCCGCCGCGAGACCGGCCGGTCCGGCGCCGACGACGGCGACCCGCTTGGGGGTCCGCGCCGGGGTGATCTTCAGCAGGGTCTCGTGGGCGGCCCGGGGATTGACCAGGCAGGAGGTCGGTTTCAAGGCGAAGCTGTGATCGAGGCAGGCCTGGTTGCATCCGATGCACGTGTTGATCGCTTGCGGGAGGCCGGTCGCCGCCTTGCGGACGAAGTCGGGATCGGCGAGGAAGGGACGTGCCATCGACACGAGGTCTGCGCAGCCGTCGGCGAGCACCTGCTCGGCCTTCTCGGCGGTGTTGATCCGGTTGCTCGTGACCAGCGGTATGGAGACGTGCCCCATCAGCTTCTTCGTCACCCAGGTGAAGGCGCCTCGGGGCACGGGGGTTGCGATGGTCGGGATCCGTGCTTCGTGCCAGCCGATGCCGGTGTTGATGATGCTGGCCCCGGCCGCTTCGACGGCTTGCGCGAGTTCGACGACCTCCTCGAAGGTCGAGCCATCGGGCACGAGGTCGAGCATCGAGAGCCGGAAGATCAGGATGAAGTCGGGGCCGACGGCCGCGCGGACCTGGCGGACGATCTCGAGAGGGAGCCGCATCCGGTTGGCATAGGTGCCTCCCCACTCATCCGTGCGGTGGTTGGTATGCCGCGCGATGAACTCGTTGATGAAGTAGCCCTCGGAGGCCATGATCTCGACGCCGTCATAGCCGGCGCTGCGCGCCAGCAGCGCACAGCGCACATAGTCGGCGATCGTGGCCTCGACCTCGGCGCCGGTCAGGGCGTGCGGGACGACTGGTGAGATCGGCGCTTGAATGGCGCTGGGCGCCACCGCTTCCGGATGATAGGCATAGCGACCGAAGTGCAGGATCTGCATGGCGATCCGCCCGCCGGCCTCGTGCACGGCCTGGGTCACGATGCGGTGCTGCGCGGCTTCGTCGTCATTGGTGAGCATGGCGCCACCGGGGAAGGGCCGGCCCGCGGCATTCGGAGAGATGCCCCCGGTGACGATCAGGCCAACTCCCCCACGGGCCCGCTCGGCATAGAAGGCCGCCATCCGCTCAAAGCCCCCCGGGGCCTCCTCCAGCCCGAGGTGCATTGAGCCCATGATCACCCGATTCGGCAAGGTGATGGAGCCGAGCGTCAGGGGTGCGAGCAGGTGCGGATAGGCATTCGGAATAGGCATGGCCGCGACTATACAAATAGTTGACTAGTCCACCCCGGAATAGTGGCGCACGCGACACCGCAGGGCACCGATGGCGCTCTATTCTAATCTCTAAGAAAGAACCAAGACATTGGAATAGAGCGCCATCCAGCATGTTCGGCGCCCGGAACGACTCGGGCGAGGTGGCCCCTCAGGAGGTGGCTCGGGCGATGCCGTCGATCACCCGGGCCAAGTCGGCTGGGGCGCTCACCATCGGCCAGTGACCGGAGTCGATGTCGACATAGGTGACCTGCTGTGCTGCGGCGAGTTCGGGCAGTTCCCCGGACTCGACCCATTCTTTCGCCTGCTCCGGCGAGAACTCCGGGCAGATCATCGTGACGGGCACGGCATACCTCTTGTCGGTGTCGTAGCCGACGATGGCCGTGGCGACGCCCTCGGGCACGGGGACCGCGCGGGCGGCGAGATCGGCGAGATCCGCCTCGGCGATATCGGCGATGTCCGGCCCGGCGAACGGCTCCCATCCGGGGAAGGCCATGGCCCCGTCGACCACGGGGAAGAAGGCGGCATAAGGCTCTCCCGGCGTCGTGGGGAACCCGCCGATGAGGCCGACTCCTGCGACGGCATCGGGGCGCGCATCGGCGGCCAGCCAGGCCAGCGTGCAGGCGGCCGAATGGCCGATGACCAGCGGCTTCTCCGCAGCATCCACGGCCGCGATGACCGCCGCGCGCTGATCCGCCAAGGTCGCATCCGCGCGACCATCCCCTTGGCCGGGCAGGGTGACGGGGATGGCGCGATGGCACAGGGGCGCCAACTCGGCAACGGTCTGATCCCAGACCGAGCCATCGAGCCACAAGCCGCCGACGAGGACGATGTCCATGATGTTCACTCCTTGTGGTGCGGGTGCTTCATCTCGACGTTACGAGCACATGGGGACGAAACACTCCCTGATTGTCCAGAGAGTTCGATAAAGCTGGCCGCCAGCCCGACCGGCCCCCCCGGCTAGGTCTCACTCCTGCCAGAAGTTGTCGTGCTCCAACATGAACTTGTCGTATTCCGCCGGCGAGAAGCCGGCGACCAGGCCGGAGGCGAGCGTCTCGAAGTAGGGCTCGCGTGCGGCGCCCGGCGCGAAGTGCAAGAGCATGCTCGCGGGCCCATCCTGATTACGGAAGCCGTGGAGGCCGCCGGCGGGCACATGCACGAAGTCGCCGGAGCCGCACTTGAGCCACTCGCGCCCGTCGAAGATCGTGACGAACCCAGACAGGACATAGAAGGACTCGGTCAGCGTCTTGTGGAAGTGGCTGCCCGGCCCGGTCTCCGGTCCGGCGAACTCCCAGTGATAGAGCCCGTAGGTCCCACCGGTGCGCTCGCCGCGCGCGAGATAGCGCACGACATTGCCGGTCTTGTCATAGCGGACGTCAGGCTCGCGGTCGGCCCGCACCAGCCACGCCGAGGCCTCGCCCTCGTCGCCGTGATAGATCTCCGGTGGATAACTCATGGCTCCCAACCTGCCATATGCCGGTGCGGTCGCGGCGTTGAGGGTCGACGCCGGGGGCCCGCGTGAGACACACTGCAGGGGTGCCGAATGCTGACGACGTGCGTGCCCACCTGAGCCCGACCGGCGTTCTCCGGGCCGTGATCAACCTCGGCAATCCCGTTCTTGCGCAAGGCAGTCCCGACGCACCACGCGGAGTCACGGTCGGCATCGCTCGGGAGATCGGCCGCCGCTTGGACGTGCCGTTGGCCCTGCCCTGTGTCGGCGCAGCCAAGGACTCGCTAGCCATGCTGCGCCAAGGGGTGGTCGACCTCGCCTTCCTCGCGATCGAGCCGGCCCGCGCCGACGAGGTGGCCTTCACCTCGTCATACCTCACCATCGAGGCCGTGTATGCCGTGCCCCACGGCTCCCCGTTCACCGCGCCCGAGCAGGTGGACGCCCCCGGGGTGCGGATCGGGGTGAAGGAGGGCTCGGCATACGACCTCTTCCTCACCCGAACCCTGCGGCACGCCGAACTCGTCCGCGGCGCGGAGGGCACGGAGGTCTTCCTCGCGGAAGGTCTCGACGCCGGTGCGGGGATCCGTGCGCCGGTCACCGACTTCGTCGCGGCCACGCCGGGGATGCGGCTGATCGATGCGCCCTTCATGGAGATCCGTCAGGCCGTCGCGCTGGCCCGGGACACTCCCACCGATGTCGTCGCCTGGGTCGAGGGGCTGCTCGACACCTTCCGGCACGCTGGCCGGTGACCGCTATGGCACCCAATCCGCCCGAGGTCTTCGCGGACTTCGCCGCGGCGCTCCCCGAGCTCGCCGCGCCCTTCGAGCCGTCCCTGCCGCCGGCCGTCCGCGAACCCACGATGCTGCTGGCCAATGACGCGCTCGCCCGTGATCTCGGCCTCGACCCCGCCTGGCTGGGCACGCCAGCGGGACTGGCCGTGCTCGGCGCCCGCGCCGTGCTTGACGGCAGCACCCCCGTCGCGCAGGCGTATGCCGGACACCAGTTCGGCGGCTTCTCCCCGCTCCTCGGCGACGGCCGCGCGGCACTGCTCGGGGAGGTGCGGGTCCCGTCCGGCGGCTTGCGCGACCTCGCCCTCAAGGGCTCTGGGCGCACGCCCTTCTCGCGCGCCGGTGATGGCCGGGCGGTGCTCGGTCCGGTGCTGCGGGAGTATCTCTTCGGCGAGGCGATGCACGCGCTGGGCATTCCCACGACCCGGGCGCTAAGTGCCGTCACGACCGGCGATCTCGTCGCGCGCGATGGCACGCTGCGGCGGGGCGCGGTCCTCGCGCGGGTTGCCGCGTCGCACCTTCGCGTCGGCACCTTCGAGCTGGTCGCCCGATCGGTCACCGCCGAGCACCGCGATGATCTTCTCTCGCGCCTGGTCACGTATGCCGTGCAGCGCCACTATCCGGCCCTGCTCGACGCGCCCAATCGTGCTGCGGCACTGCTGGATTCGGTCATCGGTGCCCAGGCATCGCTGCTCGCGCAGTGGACTGCGGTTGGGTTCATCCACGGCGTGATGAATACCGACAACACGACGATTTCCGGCGAGACCATCGACTACGGACCCTGCGCCTGGCTCGAGGCCTACGACCTCGACGCGGTCTTCAGTTCCATCGACACCGCGGGCAGATATCGCTTCGGCTATCAGGCGCCGATCATGGTGTGGAATCTCAGCCGCTTCGCGGAGACCCTGTTGCCGCTGATCTCCGAGGTGCCCGAGGAAGCCGTCGAGCGCGCCACGGCCCTGCTGGACTCCTTCGCCGAACGCCACGCGGCCGACCTGCGGCGGCTGCTGCGCGCCAAGCTCGGCTTGACCGGAGAAGACCCGGGCGACGCGCAACTCATCGATGACCTGCTCGCGGGGATGGCGTCGGCCCGTGCCGACTACACGAGCACCTGGCGGTTGCTTGCGGGCTGGCTGCGCGGCATACGGGACTCGGAAATCCCTGGGGTGCAGCAGGATTGGCTCGCTCGGTGGCTCTCGCGGCTGTCCAGCGACCATGCGGGCGCCGCCGACGCGATGGACGCCGTCAACCCGGTCTATGTGCCGCGCAACCACCTCGTCGAGGCCGCGCTTGCCGCCGCCGACCTCGGCGACCTTGCGCCCTTCGAGCGCCTCCTCGCCGCTGTCCGAGCGCCATATGCCGAGGTTCACGACCGCCCCGACCTGGCCCGGCCCGGATCAGCGGAGTTCACCGCTCGGCATGTCACCTTTTGCGGGACCTGAATCGAGTGCCCCTGGCAGTTGGAGATTTCCCGCTCACTTCGCCGCCTGGTCCCGACCCGGGCAGGCGCTCAGGAGGCGGCGGGCAGCAAATTGGGCAGGATGTCCCCGAGGGTGACCACCCCGAGGATGTGACCACCGCCGCGGACGACGACGACCTGGGTGCTTGACTCCCGCATCCGGGCGAACGCTTCATACACCGGCACGGCCCGGTCGAGCTCGAGGACGGGACGCGCGAGCGGAGCGGCGAAGGCCGCGGAGTCGGCGCTGTCGAGGGTGTCGCGCACGTGCACGATCCCGCGGACGGCATCGCCGTCGCGGATCAGCACGCGCAGGTGCCCGCTGCGGCGGGTTGCCTCCTGGACATCGGCGACCGTCGCCGACCCGGACACCGCCGTCAACGGCCGGCCGTGGCCCACAAGGTCGGCGAGCGTGACCTCGCCCAGCGTCAGAGCAGAGGTGATGGAGGCACGATAACTGGCTTCCAGCGCACCGACATTCGCCGAGTGCTCCACGAGCGCTCGCAGTGCTTGCGGATCGCCGGCAATGCTCAGTTCGTCCACCGGCTCGACGCCGAGCCGGCGCACGAGCGCATTGGCAGCGGTGTTGAGCACCCGCAGCATCGGCCGCGTGAGCACCATGAAGCCGCGCATCGGCACGGCGAACGCGGTCGCGACGAACTCCGGCCGCGCGATCGCCCACGACTTCGGCGCCATCTCTCCGATCACGAGGTGGAGGAAGGTGACGATGAACAGGGCGAGCACGAAGCTGAGGACTGAGGCGCTGCCATGCGGCATACCCAGGGTTTCCAGCGCAGGGGTGATCGCGTGGTGCACCCAGGGCTTGGTGATGGCGCCGAGGGCAAGCGTGCACGCGGTGATCCCGAGCTGCGATCCGGCGAGCAGGAGGGTGAGTTCGCCGGAACTGCGCACCGCCGCCCGCGCCGCCCGTGAGGTGGCTGCCCGCTCTTCGAGGCGGTGCCGGCGCGCGGCCATGAAAGCAAACTCCACCGCGACGAAGAAGGCCGACAGGGCGATCACGGCGATCGTGACGACGAGAACGACCGGCCCGCTCACTGCTCCTCCTCCTCGGAGCGCTCGCGCACTGGAAGTGTTAGGCGCAGCCGGCTTGGGACATAGTGCTCGATGGCCAGGACCTCGGCTCGCAAGACCCGCTCGGCCGTCTCCTCATCGGCACCCATCAGCTCGATGTCGACCCCGTCACCCACATCCGGCAACGCGCCGTGCGCATCGATCACAAGACCCGCGATCGTCTCGTAGTCGCCGTCGGCGAGATCGATATGCAGCGAGCGCTCGATCTCATCGAGATGGACATCGCCGCTGACCACCCAGATCCCATCGTCGGGCACGGGCACATAGGCCGGCTGCTGCGGGTCGTGCTCATCGGTGAGTTCGCCGACCACCTCCTCGGCCAGGTCTTCGCGGGTGACGATCCCGGCGAAGCCGCCATATTCATCGACAACGCACGCCAGCTCACCTCGTCCAGAACTCAACTCCTGCAACGCATCCGGGAGCGCCATGGAGGCGGGCAGCACCAAGGGTGGTTGCATGATCGTGCTCACGGGAGCTTGCGGGCTGGGGCGTGAACTGCCCCGGCCGAGGACGTCGACGAGGTGGACCACGCCGACGATCCGGTCCTCACCATCGAGCACAGGATAACGCGTATGCCCGTGCGCCATCCGTTCCCGCACCGCACCGATGCTCTCGCCCTCACGCACGACATCGACGCGGGCGCGCGGCATCATCGCGTGCTCCACATCCTGGCTCGGGAAGTCGATGATCCGATCGAGCAGCGCCGACAACTCGGGGCTGATCGATCCGCGCTCACGCGACTCCTCGACGACATGCTGCAGGTCCATGGCCGTCGCCGAGTGTTCGACATCGTGCACCGGCTCCATCCGCAAGACCCGCAAGACGAACTCCGCCGATCGGTCGAAGACCCAGATCAACGGCCCGAAGATCGTCAGATAGAGCTTCGTGGAGCGCGCGAGCCGGCCCGCGACCTCGGTGCTGCGGGCAATCGCATAGTTCTTGGGAAAGAGCTCGCCGAAGAGCATCTGGACGAAGGTCGAGAAGAGCAGCGCGAGGATGCTCCCGGCGGCGAGGGCCACGCCCATACTCAAGCCGGCGCCGCCGCCCAAGTCGGCGAGCGCGACACCGATCAGCGGCTCGGCGACATAACCGACGAGCAACCCCGTCACGGTGATCCCGAGCTGGGCTCCCGAGAGCATGTATGACGTGCGGCGGGTGATCTGGAGGGTGCGCTCGGCGGCGTCATCGCCGGCCGCGGCGAGCGCGGTCAGCTTGGCGCGGTCGACCGCGAGGAAGGCGAACTCCTGGGCCACGAAGTAGCCCGTCGCGAGGGTGATGAGCAGGACGATGACGACGCCGGCGGCGAGCGAGAGAAGTATGTCCATGGGGGATCGTCAGGCTCATCGAATGGCGCGCCGGGAAAGTTCCCGGCCGGCATCAGCAATTGTAGATCCAGCAGATCGGTCGCCTTTCAGGTCGGATCAGATCAGCGGCAGCGCGGCGATATGCCGTGCGGCCAGTTCCGCGGCACGCTCCCCGGCCTGACGCGCCGAGCCGCCGCCGCACAAGCTCGCGAGGAAGGCCGCGGTCGCGGTGTCGCCGGCCCCCGTCGTCCCGGCGATCCGCTCCGGAGCCACCGCCGGTATGTGGTGGCTCTCGCCCGCGCTCTCGGCCAGGTGGGCAAGCGCCGGCAGGCCGGCGAATCGGGCGGCATCGGGCGTGGTCGCGACGTGCAAGCCGACCGCGCCGCCGGTCACCATGACCACCGCCGCGCCGGCGTCGATGAGCCGGCGGGCCGCCTCGGCCAGGGCGCCCGCCTCAGCGCCAAGGTCCCAGTGCACCGCGGATTCCAGGTCATCGATGCTGGGGGTGAGAATGTCGGTCTCCGGGGCGATCCGCTCCAGGAACTGGCGCCACATGTGCGCGTGGGCCTGCCGATCAAGGCTCGGCACCGGGGGCTCGACCGCGAGGTCGACGGAGGTGACGACCCCGGCCGCGTGCGCGCGGGCGAAAAGGCGGCGCAACGGCATACCGTGCTCGGCGCGCAAGGCCGGGAGCAGATTCGGATAGCCGACGTGAACCACGTCGATTCCCTCGAGATCGAGGCCCTCGCCGTCGAAATGGTCATTGGCTCCGGTGTGATGCCAAAACGTCCGGTCGCGCCCGGGTGGCTGTAGGACGATCGAATAGGACGTGGAGGAGTCCACCGTCACCATGCGCGAGATATCGAGACCCCTGCGGGAGAGCAGATCCCGTTGCACGACCGCGAGCGGATCGGTGCCTTCCGCCGCCGCGAGCAGGACCTCCGCCCCCAGGGTCGCGAGCGCCGCGCCGGTGGTGTGCACGGCGCCGCCAAGCCGGACCTGCATCGAGCCGATGAGATAGAGCGCCCCAGGATCGTGACCGGGTTCATCGGCGAGGGAGGGGATGAAGTCGAGGCACAAGTGCCCGGCCACGAGAAAACGCATGGGTCCTCCGCATCGTCGTGAGCTGCCCGTCCCAGGCAGCGACATCGCTCTTTCAACCTAGCGACTGCGGGTGTTGACTGGAAGCCATGACCAGCACACCTGATGTCGGACTCCTGCGGCGCCTGTCCCGCATCTGCGATCGCGACGGTCTCATCCGCACGGCGGCGATCGATCATCCCGAGAACTATGACCTGCTCTTCGACGACGACCTCGCCAAGGTCAGCTTCGCCGAGGTCGTTGACTCCAAGCTGGAGTTGATCGAGGCGATGTCGGGGCACGCGAGTTCGTTGCTCCTAGATCCGCGGGCTTCGCTGGGCCAGGCGATCGTCAGCGGCGCCGCACCGGGGGATGTCGGCATCCTCAGCGGCCTCGAAGCGCTCTATTACACCCCCGACACCGGCGGATTCGAGCCCCGGCTAGCCCTCAAGGACGGGTGGGGGCCCGAGCGCCTTGCCGAACTCGGGGTCGATGCGGCGAAACTTGTTGTCTTCCACCGGTATCTAGATCAAGAGAGCGTCGCGGAGAAGGTCGAGATCGTCGCCGATGTCGCCCGCCGCTGCCACGATCTGCATCTCCCGCTCGTTGTCGAGCCGCTCTGGTATCCCGCGGCCGGCGAGGACCCGCGGGACCCGGCGATCCGGGCGCAGCGCACCGAGAGCGTGATCGCCAGCGCCGGCATCTTCAAGGCCGCTGGCGCGGACATCTTGAAGGTCGAGTTCCCCGTCGACCTCGCCACCGAGGCGGAGTCCGCCGACGACGCGACCGAGCGTCTTGCGCAGGCGTGCGCCGGCACGTGGGTGCTGCTGTCCGCCGGTGTCACCTTCGACGGCTTCATCGAGCAGGTCAAGGTCGGGGTGCGGCACGGCTGCAGCGGTTTCATGGCGGGGCGCGCGATCTGGGGTGATGGCGTCGGGCGCTTTGACGACGAACGCCGGGCGGCGGGCGTGCGCACCGCGTGTGAGCGCCTCGACAAACTGACCGAGGTCTTGCACACCCACCCGCATCCCGCCGTTACACACCTTCCGCGCGCCGAGGCGCCGGACGTCATCGGCCCGAATTGGTATGCGGGATAAGGATTTTTGCCGCAGGTTTGATCAATAGGCGATGTGCACGAGCGCGTCGCCCCGGTTGACCAGTGGCGTCAGGGCCTGCCCGATGACCACGCCGGAACGGTCGGCGCGCACCAGGCGCAGCGTCTTGCCGTAGGCATCCGCCAGCGTGCCCAGGCGGTCGCCATCGCTGACCCGCGCGCCGAGCGTGACATCGAGTTTGAGGATGCCCGTATGCCGAGCGCGCACCCACCCGCTGCTCCGGCACTCGTGGTTCGCGCCCTCAGGCACCGGCTCGGCGTGATCGATCATGTCCAGCGAGCGCAGGACGCGGCGCACCCCGCGCACGCCCGCCGAGACGGCCCAGTTGTCGAGCCGCCAGGATTCGCCCGCTTCATACAGCAGCACGCGGCACCCGACCTCGCGGGCCGCGGCGCGCAGCGAACCGTCGCGCAATTTGGCGTGATAGATCACCGGCGCGCCGAATGCCTGGGCGAGTTCCCGGGTCGCCGGGTCGTCGAGGTCGGCCCGGATCTGCGGCAGGTTGGTGCGGCCGAAGGCTCCCGTATGCAGATCGATCCCGACCGTGCCCTTGCGGATCACCTCGCTCATCAACAGGGCGGCGATCCGGCTCGCGAGCGAGCCTCGCACCGACCCCGGGAAGGACCGATTGAGGTCGCGCCGGTCCGGCAGATAGCGATCTCCGGCCATGAACCCGAGGACGTTGACGATCGGCACGGCGACGAGCGTCCCGCGAAAAGTTTTGGGGGACAACGCAGCCAGCACTTCGCGGATGACTTCGATGCCGACGACTTCGTCACCATGCGTGGCTGCCGTCAGCCAGAGCACCGGCCCATCCTCGCGGCCATGGACGATCCGCAGCGGGACAGTGACCTCCGCACCGGTGACCAGCCGGGTGATCGGCAGGCTCAGCTCGCGTGAGGTGCCGGCGCGCACGCGGACCCCGCCGATGGGGAATGACTCGCGCACCGGCATCAGTGACCCCAGTTCTTCCGGCGGGTGGCGCGGCGGGGACGACCCCCGACATACGACTGGGCGGGGTCGATCAGGAAGCCTTGGGCGAGGGCCTCCCGGCCGAGCAGCATCCGAAAGCCCATTTCGTCGCGATTGGAAAGGGTCATCTCGACGGTGAGGCGCTGCCCGGCGAGGCGGACGACCATGGGGACGGCGATGCGCTCCTCCTCGTGTCCGGAGCTGCTGCGCACGACCCGGCGATCAAGGATCGGCGAGGTGACGATGACCGCCTCGTGCTCGGAGCGTTGCCAGGGGTGGATGGCAAAGCGCACCCACTCGCGCCGGCCGCGCTGATAGGTCTCGAGATCGAAGGCATGGATCGAGGAGGACTTGGCGCCGGTGTCCAGCTTGGCCTTGATCCACCGGACCTTGGCTTTGGGCAGGCAGACCCATTCGCGCCACCCGGCGACGATGCTTGAATGGTCGGGTTCGAGCATCCGCCCATCCTTTCAGGAATCCCGTATGAAGATCGCGATCCTCTCGCGTGCCCCCCGCAGCTACACCACGGCCCGGTTGCGGACCGCGGCGTCGGCGCGCGGGCATCAGGTCAAGGTGCTCAACACCTTGCGCTTCGCGATCGACCTCTCCGGCCCGGAGCCGGACCTGCAGTTCCGCGGCCGACCGCTCTCGCACTATGACGCGATCCTGCCCCGGATCGGCAACTCGGTGACCTACTTCGGCACCGCCGTCGTGCGGCAGTTCGAGCAGATGGACGTCTACACGCCGAACACGGCCAATGGCATCGCGAACTCGCGAGATAAGTTGCGCGCCAGTCAGATTCTCTCGCGCCACAACATCGGTATGCCGCCGACCACCTTCGTGCGCGACCGCGCCGACGTCATCCCGGCGATTGAGCGTGTCGGCGGCGCTCCGGTCGTCATCAAACTCCTGGAGGGCACGCAAGGCATCGGGGTCATCCTCGCGCCCTCGATCAAGGTGGCCGAAGCGATCATCGAGACCCTGCAAAGCACCCGGCAGAATGTGTTGATCCAGCGCTTCGTGATCGAGAGCAAGGGGCGCGATATCCGGGCGCTCGTCGTCGGGGACCGGGTGGTCGCCGCCATGCGCCGCACGGCCCGAGGTGATGAGTTTCGCTCCAATGTCCACCGGGGTGGTTCGGCCGAGGCGGTTGCGCTTGATCCTGCCTATGAGGAGACGGCGGTGCGCTCGGCGCAGATCATGGGGCTGCGAGTCGCCGGGGTGGACATGCTCGAAGGCAAGGACGGCCCATTGGTGATGGAAGTCAACTCATCCCCGGGCCTCGAGGGGATCGAGACGGCAACCAAGCTCGACATCGCCGGCGCGATCATCGACCACATCGACAACCAGGTCGCCTTCCCCGAAATCGATGTGCGGCAACGACTTACGGTCTCTCGGGGGTATGGCGTGGCCGAGATCGTCGTGCACTCCGCGTCCGAACTCGTGGGCCGCCCGCTCTCGGATTCGGGACTTCGGGAGCAGGACATCACGGTGCTGACCCTGCATCGGGGGGCGCGCGTCTTACCCAATCCGGGGAAGGGTTTGCTGCTCGAGGATGGTGACCGGTTGCTCTGCTTCGGCAAGCTCGAGGAGATGCGCTCGATGATCCCGGCGCGGCGTCCGCGGCGGGTCAAGAAGCTGCCGCGGCAGCCGATCGACGAGATCTGAGGCTCAGCCAGCCCGGCGCGGGCTAGCGGCCGGGTCCTGCTCGCCGGCTTCGATCTCGGTGAGGCGCTCGATCGCGCGACGACCGATGACCTGCTGGGCGGTGATCGTGCGTTCGGGGCGACCGCGGCCGATGAAGCTGACCAGCCAACTGATCAGGGTCGTCAGGCGGGACTTGAAGCCGATGATGTAGACAAGGTGAACACCCAGCCAGGCCAGCCAGGCGAGGAAGCCGGTGAGGCGGATCGACTTCACTTCGGCGATGGCCCGGAAGCGCGAGATCGTCGCCATGGAACCCTTGTCGAAGTAGACGAACTTCTCGCCCGTCGGCTCACCCGCAATGGCCCGCTTGATCTCCTTGACCGAATGGCGCGCCCCCTGGATCGCGACCTGGGCGACGCCGGGCAGGTTGTTCAGGCTCGCCATATCGCCGACGACGTGGATCTCGGGATGGCCGGGCAGGGTGAGATCCTCCTGGACCGGGATGCGGCCGGCGCGGTCTACCTCGACGCCGACCTGGTCGGCGAGAATCTTGCCGAGCGGGCTGGCGGCGACGCCGGCGGCCCAGACCTTGGTGACCGACGGGATCCGCTCCTCGAATGGCTCGCCATCGCGCCCCGTGGACTTCACCGTGATCCCGAGGTCGTCGACATCGGTGACCATCGCGCCGAGGCGGACATCGACGCCGAGCTTCTCCAGCGCGGCCTTCGTCTTGGCCTGCAAGGAGGAGTGGAAGCTGGCCAGCACCGCCGGGCCCGCGTCGAGCAGGATGATCTTGGCATCGGTGGGGGAGATGTGGCGGAAGTCGTGTCGCAGCGTGCGATTCGAGAGTTCGACCAACTGGCCGGCCATCTCCACACCGGTCGGGCCGGCGCCGACGACGACGAAGGTCATCAGGGCCTCGACGTCCGCATGGCGGCCCTCGATGGCCGCTAGCTCGGCGAGTTCGAAGGCGCCGAAGATCCGCCCGCGCAGTTCCAAGGCGTCGTCGATGGACTTCATACCCGGAGCAAATTCGGCGAACTCGTCATGCCCGAACCAGGACTGCGCGGCGCCGGCGGCGACGATCAAGTGGTCATAGCTGGTCTCGAAGTCGGCTTCCAGGTCGCGAGCGTTGATGACCTTTGCGTGCACCTTCTTGCCCGCGACGTCGATGTCGGTGACATCGCCGAGGATGACGGTGGTGTTCTTCTGACCGGAGAGGACCTCGCGGGTCGACGGCGCGATCTCGCCCTGCGAGAGGATACCGGTGGCCACCTGATAGAGCAGGGGCTGGAAAAGGTGGTGGCTGGTCTTGGCGATCAGCGTGACATCGACCTTGGAGCGCTTGAGCGCGCGGGCCGCAAACAGCCCGCCGAAGCCGGAACCAATGATCACCACGTGCGGCTTGCGGCCGGCGGCTGTGGTGGCGGGGGACAGCAGGCCTGCGTCGAGCGAAGTCACATATGCGCTAACCACACCGCCGCGGGCGATGTTCCGACTGGTATGGAGTGTGGCCGGCCTCACGCCGAAGGGCTTGCCGGCGCTGCGGCTGCACCCGCCGGCGCGGCTCCGGCCCACGAACCGGCTTCCTGTGCGGGCCGGCACCCCGCGTGGCCGTGGTCAGCGCCCGAAGAGGCCGCGCAGGAAGCCCTTCTTCGAGCCCTTGCCCAGATCCGCGTGACCGGGACACCGCTGCGCCGCGGGGACACCGCGCAGCACCTGATCGACATGCTGGCCGCACCCCGCCCAGGTCGTCTTGCCACATTCCTTGCACGTCACAGCCCGGCACATCCGGGCATTATCTCCGGCCGGGCGCTTTCCCGGCCCCTTCCCCGTCGAGTGGGGGCTTATGACACGCTTTTGCCCGGAATCCGGGGCGTTTCTCCCCACTCGACCGGTCTCCCGGGTCCAGTTGAGCCCGGGGCCCCCTGGCGTGGTCGGCGAAGTGCGTCGAGTGGGGGCTTATGACACGTTTTTGCCCGGAATCCGGGGCGTTTCTCCCCAGTCGACCGGCCGGCCGGGCCCCGGCCGAGCCCGGGTGAGTTGCCGCGGGGAGTGCCCGGGGACGGGCCCGGTGACCCAGCGGACGGTGACCCAGCGGACCCAAGCGGGCCACCATCGCCGAGCCTGGCTGCGTAGGCCAGCCCCATCAGACCTGGATACGATGCCGAGCGTGCAGACTCTCGTGTTGACGGTGATCGGTGACGACCGCACTGGCCTGGTGAAGGCCCTGGCCGATGTGGTGACGGAGAATGGCGGCAACTGGGAGCGCTCGCAGCTCGCGGAGTTGGCGGGGAAGTTCGCTGGCATCGTCGTCGTGAGCGTTGCACCCGATCGCGTGGACCAGTTGCGCGCCGCGCTCCAACCCATCGCCGGATTGCTCGACGTGACCGTGCACCGGGTGGCGGCGGGCGACCCCGCGGGTGATGCGGCCGGGCTGGGCGAGCAGGCGGGGGAGCGGGTGGTGCGGATCGACGTGCTCGGCAATGACCGGCCCGGCATCGTGCGCGAACTCTCGGGTGTGCTCTCGGCGCACGGCCTCAATGTCGATGAGCTGACGACGACGACCCGCGAGGCGCCGATGGCCGGCGGCCAGCTCTTCGAGGCCCGAGTTCTTGCTCATGCCCCCGCGGACTCGGATCCCGCGGCCGTGCGCGCGGCCCTCGAAGCCCTGGCGCAGGAGATCCAGGTCGACCTGACGATCGGCTGACGCCGCTCGCCGAGACGGTGCCGCTCGCCGACACGGTGCCGCGTCTTCCGCGCTGCCGCTGGTTCGAGGCAGCAGGTGCTCCCAGCAGGCGCCGAGTGTGTTCCGGGACGAGACTCAGGCGTCGGAGGCCCAGAACGGGCGCAGGTCCATGACGTCCTTCCAGGTGGCCACGCACTCGGCGCGGCCGTGCGGTTCGCCGAGCAAGGAGGTCGCGAAGCCATGGGCGCGCAGGATGTGCTCGGCGGTGGCGAAGTCGTTCGCGGCGCCGAAGGCATCTTGCATTGCGCTCATGGCGACCGAGTATGCCGCGGGCGAGGCGGCGCCCGGCGCACCGACGGTGGCGGGCGAGACGGCATACAGGCTCGCGAAGAACTCGCAGCCATAGCGGAACTTCTTGCCTTCTATCCGCACCGTATGCAGATCGTGCGCCGGCATCGACAGCAGGTCGCCACCGGCGCGGGCCACGCGGCGATAGTGCTTGTCCAGCGCCGCATCGGTGACTACGCGCGCCGGCCGGTTGCGCAGCGGGGCGGCGGCGTCAAGCCAATCATCGGCGGCCAGCCAGGCGCCAAGGTCGGCCTTCATCTCCAGCCACTGCGGGGAGCGCAGGAGGGGGAGCGCCACGGCATACGTCCGGCGACGGCGTCCGCGCAGGGCCCGCTGGACCCGGGCGGGCCAGTCCTCCTCGACGGCGCGGAGCAGCAGCACATCGGCGTCGCGGGCCGGTCCGAGCGGCAGGACGGTCTCGCGCATCCGGACTTTGAGGTCGTGCGCCGCCGGATCCGCGGACCACAACGGACGAAAGAGGGAAAAGGCCGCGCGCGCTCGCCGCCAGGCGACCCGCGTCTGGTGCAGGTTGCCCGGATGCCGATCGGTCAGGAAGAGCGATTCGTTCGCCGCCAGGTGCGTGAGGCAGTTGTCCAGGCAGAGCCGGAACGCCTCGCCGGCGCTGACCTCCACGGGCAAGGTCACCGGCGTCGCCTTCACGGCCGGGGACGCGGTGACCGCCGACGAGCTGGGGGCCGCAGCGGTCATCGAGATCGTCAACCGACGGAGATGTGCACGTGGTCGAAGTGATTCGCGGTGGCCGAGCCGCGGTCCTCCATCGCGCGCCAGCCGCCGGAGCCGGCGAGCCAGATCCGCTGCTGCCAGATGACATAGGTGATGCCGAAGCGACCCATATTGGCGATGGCATAGGACGCGACCGCGTCACCCTGGCCGGCGCTGCTGATCATGACATCAACGGCCCGTCCACTGCCGTGGTCGCCGGAGTCACCGGCACGAAGCCCACCGATATTGGTGATGCCGAAGGTCGAGCGGATGGCGGAATAGACGGCCGCGGCCGCGGGGGTGAGCCCGAGCGCGGCGCCGGCGCTGGAGTAGGTGCTGGTGCTGCCGCCGCTCGGGGCGCTCGGCGCGGTCGCCGCAGCGCCATTGCTCGGGGCGTCCGCCGCGGCCGTCGCGGCGGGGGGCGTGACCACCTTCGGCTTGGGCTTGGCCACCGCCGTGACGGTGTATGCCGTGACCCCGCCCCCCGGGGCCAGGCTCACCGGAGCGCTGAGCCCGGCCGAGGTCGTCGCGGTGCGGGTGGCCAGGGCGGCGCGGCCCGTCGAGCGCGAGGACCGCTCGGTGTCCGCGCGCGCCACGAGCGCGGCGCTGGCGACGGGAGCCGACGCGAGGTTGCCCGCGGCATCGGCCGGGCCGGCGATCACGAAGATCGCCGCGCCGCCACCGGCGACGGACAAGGCGGTCGCGGCGGCCAGGGCCGCGGCGCCAGGGGCGCGCCGGGCACGACGCCGGCGCGGGTGAACGGGGGCAGGATGCAACACGATGGGGGGTGCCTTTCGAGCGGATTCAATCAACGGTACCGACCAGTTCGACCAAATGTCACATCGCGATAACGACGAGACCTTGGCAGGCGACTGGTGGGCGCCATTCGACCGCTGCGGCGTGAGCTCAGATGTTGGGGTTGGTGTAGACGGTCATGTCCTCGCTGGTCAGTTCATCGCTGCCGCTGTCGGCCGTCGTGATCAGGGCTCCCGGCCCGACCTGGAGGGACATGCCTCCTGCATAGAACGCGGGGACGCCGAGCATATTGGCGAAATTCCCGGTGAAGGTGATCGTGGACGTGTAAATCGTCACGGGCACCTCTTCGCCGGTGTAGGGCGAGGTGATGGGGGTGCCAGGGGAGGTGCTGACGGAGCCGGTGGCCGGGATGGTGCTGATCGGCAGGGTCGTGACGCCGAAGGGGGC
>Ga0075158_10000692_pt1 | contig 27659 bp, 27 predicted proteins | sample JI91814BDNA_FD_70968 | JGI IMG/M metagenome (GOLD analysis project Ga0075158, IMG submission 70968) | Wastewater effluent complex algal communities from Wisconsin, to seasonally profile nutrient transformation and Carbon sequestration -... | ecosystem: Engineered > WWTP > Effluent > Algae... | reverse complement strand
TTTGATTTAGAAGACTACTCCAAAGATGCTGATCAGAGTATTGTTGAATTTCCGACATGGGAACTTTGGATTCGTAATTTTTACACCAAGTACTTACTGAACATGCGTTATGGAGTTCGAAAAGGTGGTGTCTTGATTATTTATGTTTCTAACTATACAGTTTTTGTTGATGGCAAGAAGATTATAAGAAACCTTGAAGAAGAGACTGTTAACATCCTTACGAAGAGAGCATCAGGTGCAACACTTCGTCTTAAAGGAGGTCTTCAGACCAAACCAAATGACGCACCAAGACCATTCTTTGTATTTGACGTCAACGAATAAGAATATTTGACTTCAGTGAACACACTTTCTAACTTTCACACACGCTATATGAAAATCAGAACATTGATATTTTCTAATGATTTTTGTATTACAAAAATCGATGAACCCTTTAATGCTCGCTAACAACAAGCCCGTTTCGGCTGAAGAATTTGAAGAAACGTTTATCTATCTTAAACATATAATTATCGGTGAATCATGGAATCTTCCCAATACATATAATTCATTGGAATTGTTATTTCTAACAGAGTATTTGTACAACATTAAACAAATTATTATCAGTCAAGAGAAGATTCTTCGAAAGAATATTACTCATCTTCGACGAGCTGCAATCAAAAGTTTCTTCGATGTTAAAGGAATTTTAGCAATCAAAGACATTCGTGAAAAATATGAAAATATCAGTCGAATGTCGATTGTTGAGCGGTTACAGGAATGTCGTTGTCGAAAAGGAGGATATGAAACACTTTACATCAATGGTAATGGTGAAGATATATCACCTTTACAAAATCCGGTGGACACTTCGTTTGATGTTGATACATTTAGTAGATATGTTAATTATCAAATATCACCAGTTAGTAGATATTTTGGTGGATGTGAATATTGTCGACCTGAGAAAGCTATTGAAGAAGAAGGTTGGTGTTCGTTGAAGACTATTGTTTCTCCATTTGCACCATCAGATTCAGATTCGGAAGTGGATGTGTCAACGTTAACTAAAGAGAAAGATACAAAGTCTTCCGATATCTCGGAAGAAGCATTAGCTTCTGTAGGAACAACAGTTGGTTCTTACAACAGTAGAACCAGTAGTATCAAGAAACGTATTTCTTTTGGTGAATCTAATCAAACATGGGAATTCGACACACAAGAACCTGACAGACGCTTCTATTTCAGAGATCTGGCAACACGGGTTTTCGAAAATAATTCGACAAAGCATTTTCAGCAACTTTTGTTCGGGTTCGATACAACAGACTTCTTTTCATGGGATCTTGCCGAGGAGCGTTCTTACTTTTTCTGAAGATTTTGCTAATAGCAAAATCCATTTTCAAACAAACTAAAACGATAAATGTTAACTTCAACCAGGGATTACCTATTCCCATTGTCTTTCAAGAGAGAGAAAGCCAAATATCAACGGGGTTTGTCGATTAATGAGTCGAAAGAATACCCACCACTTCCAAATCATTATTTGAATCCAGTCGATGTACCAGCTAGAAAAAGTTGGCAAAGTATAACAATTGTTTGGGACCTAGACCAAACTTTAGTTTGTGACGAAGGTCTTCCAAAAGAAAACTGGAAATCACCGGATCATAAACTTATTATCAGACCAAGAGCTAAACAAGTTTTGGACATTCTAAGAAGTATCCCCGAAGTAGAATTCATTGTTTGGACAGCAGGAACAGAAGAACATGCAAAGAAAGTTTGTTATTCATTGGGAATAGAATTTTTTGATTACATTATTTCTCGTTCTCCGAAACATTGGTGGAATGAGAAAACACAGATCAAGGATCTAAACTTGCTTGTTAAGACTGGAAGGTCACTGAATTCAATGATTCATATCGATGATCGTATGGACGTAGGTCTCCCGCATCCTGAAAACTTATTAATCGTTAGTCAATATTATCCTGCTGAATGTGGAGACAAAGATACAACGATGCTTTACTTAGCTAACATTGTTTATCGTGCATGCATTGAATATATTAACAATGGTGGGAAATATCCACTTAGAAGTTTCTTGTACACACCATTGACACAAAAATGTCGAGAAGAGAAAGGAAAACATGACTACTATGGCATTTATTGCTTCAAATCGGATGAACAAATAGTTGAAAGAATGAAATCTTTCCGGTAATTTTTGTCTGGTTCAAGTAATTTGTAATCAATGATTACAAAATTTTAACACCCGTTACGCAATGGCTCATCGCTAGTCGGTTTAACGTTAGTTGAACCAAATCCACCTGTTCTAACCATTCTAGTTGATTCTTGTGGATCGTCAGATACTGTTAAGTATCGAATAAAGATTCCTTGAGAAATCTTATCTCCAGCATGAACTTGAAAATCAACGCCAGATGAGTTATGGAGAATAACACCAATATCATTTGGATAATAATCAGAGTCGATAACACCACCCTCGGTTGTAATCTGGCTCTTAAGAGCCAGACTAGAACGAGACTTTAAAATCAACACAACGTCCTTTGGCATCTTTGATGTAATACCTGTCTTAATAGCGACAGTCTTCCCAGCAGGAATTAAAACGTCTGTTGGAGAATAGAAATCATAACCAGCTGAATGAACAGTTCCTCGAGTTGGCTTACGAGCTCCATCAGTGAAATCGGTATCACGTTGAATAGCAAACTCAAAAGTGCACTCAGTAACACTCATTGATATAACGAATTTTTTGAAGGATATTTTACGTGTTGTATGACTTCATTTCAATTCAAGTTTATCAAAATTGGCAAAACACAGTTTTGATCATGTTTTTGAAATCAGAATTATTAAGAACGCTCACCGGCTAAAACTGTAAAAATGCAAAAATTTGCATTTTCTGAGCCGAGGAAAAGTTAGGGTAAAAAACACTCAAAACTGCCTCTGTGAATCATTAGTCACACAAATATTTTTCAAAATTATCATTTAGAGCTTCATTATAACACTCTCGACATTAGCTCAATTCCGACCAAAAACTTCAACTGAATTGCAGGAGTAAGTTCAAAAGGTGGGAGAATCATCGCACAATCAATATTACAATATATTGATGAATCCCAACCACCAACATCACCTCTTGGAAACCTAACTGCAGATGAAATATTAGAAATTTTAGAATCACATGCTCCACAAAACATCTCTGGTGCACCAGAACATTCACATTTGTACATACCGTGAAGGATACTTGCTTCACAAGGATGTTCTGAAATTTCATGACACCAAATCTTGTCAACTTTTGGAGTATCAGACGTTGACAGAGTGTCAACTTTTAGAGTATTAGACGTTGACACGCTAGCAACACTTATGTCGTTGTTTTCTGAAATGTCATTGCTCATCGGTCCATAAGCTTTAAATTCTTTGATAGTCACTGAAGGATGTTGGGCGGACTTGACTGCATTCATGAGACTCTCAATGATTTCATCAGAATCATCTGGTGTATCATCTCTTCCTTGATCATCTTTGGACGAAATTGTAAGATCTCGAATATCATTGTAATCAATCCATGGAAGTAATGGCCCATCTGTTAATACTTCTTTAGTTACTGATTCCGATTCTTTCGAATCGGAAACAACAACAGATTTCGGATCTCGAAGTTGCATATTAATAAGATATTCAGGAACATTGTATTCATAAATCATCATATTAGTTAACTGTACCAATGAGAGATTTAAATCTTGACAATACTTCTGATAAATATTCTTTCTTTCCTCGTATGAAATACGAGGGTTTGTAAGATTTCGAATATCAAGCGGAGTAAGCGATGCCATTTTTGGAGTACTGTGTTGTTAAGAATTTGGAATCAAATTCTTAATATTGTTTCTGGTATTAGTTTTGTAAAAATGAGTCACCGAGCGTATCTAAGTGAACCATTATCATTGTCACTCTTGCAGAATGAAAGATAATGTCGTTAAGATCGTTAAGACCTCTCTCTGGATCACGAATGCTTGCAAGATACTTCTCTCCGGCAGACTGAAGATCCATTAATGCACAAGAAATGTCCAAAAGTTTTGCTTTATTGTTAAGGTCAACAAGATCTTTTGTTTGAATAATCTTCACTGCTTGCATAATCTGATCTGCAATTGTGGTGTCCAAAATATTCGCTTGGGTGTAGTAGTTGTCTGCATCGATGCTGTGAATGTCTTCTTGTGTTGCAAGAAACTTACCCGAACATTCAACACTCCGAGCATAAAGGGTCTTCTGAATAGCAATATTGTTGTCAATAGAAGTTACTACATTTCTGAAAGAATCATCGGTACATGTGTCCAGCTTACGAAGAAACTTCGTGATAACTTTCCAACGTTTGTCAACTGAAGTTTCTGTTGGAATGGACATCTTTTGTTAGCTATATGGACATTTGAAAAATTCAATATTACACAATCGACTGTGAGTATTACACTCATTAAGTGTAATCGGATTGTGCTATTTGATTAACATTCTAAGTCTGTATTTGAAACAGTTTCTTCCTCAAAATCAGAATCCAGGTTTTCAGAGTCAATCAACTCGAAAGACAAAATTAACTCCAACAAAGTCTTTTCGATGGCGTCGAATTGGGTCTTAAGTTCCTTCGACCTGTTAACACTAAAAGACAGTTCCTGAAGATCGTTTTTCGTAACTTCAGTAATAGGTCGACGAGTAGTTCTGTTAATCCAAACTTTGTCTTTCGCTTTTTGGCATATATATTTCTGTTCTGATAAAGCATCAAGTAGACATTCAGCTTTAATAGCAGTGTGTCTGATGTCATCGATGAGAAAGCATCTGTTGAAGTCGTTAGCTACCATGTATTGGTTAACAAGGACCTGGCTTGCTTGACGCAATTCATCTGAAGTCTTCACATACATTTCCAAACGTTTACCGTCTTCGGTTCGATTGCCTTTATATGTTGCTGCTTCTTTAAGCATAGCTTCTTCGACTTTAGTCATATAAATGTCAAAATGAGATCCAGGTTTTCTTGGAGAGGTCCAAAGGAAATTCCAAAAACGTTTGGTTCTCTTGACGATGACTTGATAATCACGACGAAACCTGGACGGCTTGGTTAGATCAGACATTGCAACGTTGAACGCTAGTGTGTGATTCAAATACGTTTAATTGTTTTCTGCTTGTAACAGAAATTCATTTTCTTGGTCAGCTGGGTTTGTTTGGTTAACCGGGTTTGAAGAATCTTTCAATAGTATTACTGATAGTTGAACATCTGTTGATCACGTCTTCAAAGGCATGTTCAATATTACAAAAATCACCTGTATCGATAATACTATACATTATTTTTATTGATATGTTAGCATCATGAAGACTCTTTCCCAATCGTGCAAGTTCAACAGCATAAGCAATTGTATCAGTTTGATCTTTAGTAAGATCAGAGAATCCAAGAATTGTGTAAGCAGCAATATTCATTTTCGAATTTGTGATTTCTTTCAGTATATTATACGAAATCAGTTCACTGAAATTGTTAAGCTTTGATAACATCTCCGCCTCTTCAAGGATAGAAATTTCTACTTCCTTCATTACATCGTCAAATTTTGGATCAGTTCTTGGAACAACCCAAAGAAACTTCCATAATGATTGACATCGATCTTGTGTGGCTTTAATGAATTCGTCCATTGATATTAAGTTTTTGTTCTTCAAGTTCTTACTAATGTTTCTTAATCAAGTTCTTAATTAAGTTATTATTAATGTTTCTTAATCAAGTTCTTAATTAAGTTCTCTTTTCAAATTCTCAAACGTTTTAGCAATTATGTAGGCAATGTCTATATAATTATTATCCAAAATCAATAGCAGATAGAGGTGTTACACATTCAACCGAGCTGTGACACACGGCATCCTGGTAGAGGGACATAACAACACGGCTTTGGTGAGGGTCATTGATGCTGACTCGAACGTTTCCATTCAAAGTGACACCAAACTCGTGACCAAGGTCGCTGCAAATCTTCGCAGCAGCTTCGTCCATCATGTCTTGAAACTTAGCCGTCAATGAAGTAAGATGGTCAATGCTGAGAGAAACAGTTGGTTGTACTTTAGTACCCAGAAGAGGGCATACATCTCGAGCACATGTCTCGTGGTTGTTGGGAAGATCAGGGGCAAAACGCTCAGGGCTCCTTGCAATGGCAGTCGTCGGAAGTGGTAGAACAGCAGACGTTAAGTTTTCGAAAGTGACTGGAGTGAAATCAACTTGAATGTCATCCTTCGATGGATGTTCAACCTCGAGATCAAGTTCGGGACTCGATGGGTACAAGATTGGGCTGATATGCATTAACGAGTGTAATAACTGTTAAGCACACGAAGATTAGTTTATATTTTCTAGGACTCCTAGAAAATATCAATTTGTTATATCTACACTAACATATTCTTTAAATGTCCCGATTAATGTACTTTTTCATCACTGCACGTAGATATTCGTTGGCTGGACCCTCTTCTTGCACTTTCATAAAACCTGATCCAATGCTATCAAACAATGTATATCTCAAACCATACAAATTAAGGAATCCATTCTGTAAAGCTTTGTAAATATCAGCATCTGTAACATCATTGTCAAGGTATTCGTAAATTAAAGTCAATGTCTTTCCTTGTAACAAAATTATCATAATTTGGTAATAGTCAGGAGGATAAACTTCGTTGTTGTCAATGTCAACATAGAATCCAGAGTTTTGTTCAAACTGGATATTACTGTTAGTTTCTTTATTCCGATTTTGAATAGCTACTTTTGTGATATCTGTGTAGTAAGGAAATCTTCGAATCTGAAGAGAATCTTTAAGCTTTGCTTTGATAATTTCCCATTCTTCATCGTTTCCAACATATTGTTTACTTTGGCTGAAAACTCCACGTTTATTGTGATACTTCAATACACCAAGACTTCTAAGTTTAGCAAGAGAATGGTAATTCAAACATGGATCACGATCATATGGAAGCAAACGAATGTTAGCATATTGAGTATTGAAGTAATCTTCAATGGTTGATTGATAATAATTATGGTTGTGATCACTCAAAAATACTTTAAGTCTTTCACAACCTTTCAGTTCTGAAAATGGTTCCATTGAGATTGGATCTTCTTCATTATAACCAAGGAACTTGAACTGTTGATTTGTAAATAAATTAGAATCAGATGAGCAGCTGCGCATTGGAGTATCATCAGAAGAATATTCCATGTTTCTAACCCATGCAACACATTTTCCATAAACAATGGATCGACTATTTAAATGTTCAGTAAGATGTGAATCTGCAGAAAGGTCTTCTGTTTCGAAAACCTTGAAATCAACGACGTTAACCAAATCTTTACATTCTTTGATTTTCACAGTTAGTTCTTCGGAAATGTGTGGAAAATGATACATCCCAGATTCTGGATTGTAACTAATTTTTTCAAGAATATTAAGATCCACATGATCATTGAGTCTTTCACAGAAATTGTAAAAAATCCACAAAAGTCCGGCAGCGATTGGTACTGTGATTCCGTCAGCTACGATAGAACAGGAAGTCATCGGAAAGTCACGATGACTCACCATCCGAAACTTGTCTCGTTTGGATATGAAACATGTTGGTGGGTAAATCTTACTAAGCTTGCATGTAAAGCCTAAAGTTTCTGTCATAACTTTGATATATTTAGGATCACTTTCTGTATAAACAATGTACTCATTGATAAGCTTATCAATATCACTAATTACCAAAAGGACATTATCGGTTAAATTTTGAATCATATACCATAAACCTGTGTATTCATTAAGTTTAACAACTTGAGGATACTTTATTCCAACAAGTTCGTTAATTGGATTTGCTGACAATATATTACAGTTCGGTGGAAAAGTATCGACAAGAGCAGCAATTCTTGAAAGAGTTTTCCTATCTACTTTGATCGGAAGACCTTCGTAAGAAATATAATATTCTTCACCGATATGTATGTCAGCATCTTCAACTTGTTGTCTAATTACATTTAAGAGGATGTAACTTTTAAAGGAATCTTTGGGAACGATTATTGGGACCTCACCCATATTAGAGTTTTTAAGACTTTGTGAAGTTTGGGAATGAAACTACTTCGATGAAGTAATTAATAGTGATGGAAAATTTCAAACTTTTCCGAAGAGTGTGTAAATTGCAATTCCATGTGCTGTCGAAACACTCAAGGGAAATTTTGAAGTTGTTGGAATGTATGCTTGGACATTGCACATCTTCAAGATTTCAGGACAGATGCCATCTTTTTCTGATCCAACAATTAAAGCTACTTTCTCTGTCGGCTCTGATTGTGGAATTTGGTTTAATGGAATTAACGGATAGTTTGAATTGTTTTCTAATGCAATGACCCTGTACCCATTATCGATCAGACTTCTGATGAAACTCTTACAGTCATGATTTTTGACAACAATACAAACATTTTTAGATTCTTTCCATCTTTTCAACATGGAGAAGTGAAGAATATTGTCAAGAAATCTCTTTTCACTCCATGTTCTGAACACAACGGGTCCACAATGATACGGAATTACTTCAATGAAATACCCAAACAAGAACTGAAATATTGTGTTCAAGAATCGCATAGCTGTACAAGTGAAAGAATGGGTGTAGTCTACACGCGGGTTGTCTGAGCTTCGAAGAATAACGTTGCCCATTGTAGGATCAAAGACAGCATTAGTTCGAATCATTGTACCAATGTTACCTGGGTAGTACACACCATCATAAACGACAATGTGATTTGGGAGGTCCATCGTAGCTCCGCTCGGTTTCGGTGGAGGGAAACTTGTGAGTGTTGTGTATTTGTTTAGGAAGGTTGGGTTGACAATATTCAATTCTTAATTGAATAATTGCATCTTAAATTGGTTAACGAAAAATCTTTAATAATGATTGCTAGTGTTGACAATATTATTTACTCTGTCGAACTATGTCTAATTTAATTTTTAATGAATCTTCTCCGACTTAGAAAGAATGGAATTACACGAAGACACTATAAATAAAGTTGACGTTTTGACGAAAGAAGAATGGAAAGATGTTTTGTATTCATGGCCTCAAGAAGAACGAGACTATTTCTATTACAAAATCACAACAAGTAAATTGTTGAATGGTTAAGTGTTTATAAATTAATGTCGCAACGAATATTATCAATGACAACTGATGTTACCACTCGATGTTGTTAATAACAACATCTCATTCAAATGAGCCCAAGAGTAATAAGTTCATAAAGCATCAGTGCATCAGTGAGCGCACCATGAGCTTTCAAATGACCTTGACTCTCAAGAGGAACTAACGAAAGCATCGTGTAAAGTTCTCCTAATTGAGGTGGTTGAAAGCCGGAAGCAAAGACACCATACTTGGAAGCCTCAATTCTAGCTCGGGGGCCGAGGTCAACAACGTTAAGTTTGTAATTCTTACTGTACCACTTCACATCAACACCAGCAAGATAATGATAGAATGTCGGTGCGACTTCTGGTGAAGTAGTACTTTCCACAGCCTTAAATCTTACAGGGAGATTGACTGACGCGGTCTCAAAACAGCGTCGAGAAAGTCCGCCAGTCCATTCGATAGCGAAATCGAGAGCCTTTTGTGTCTTTGGTCTTGGAGTCTCAACGAAAGTTGCAAAGATGTCATAAACATTGACAGCTGCAATTTCAAAGATTTCTTCCGTTGCCATATAGAATTCTGTATCAATGGTGTAACTTTTGGATGGTATTACGTCAGTATTCACAGGGTTGTATCTCTTGTTGTCAATCAGGTATGTCTTTCGTTGTTGAACAAGAGTGTTATGATACCACAAAAGGTGGAAACATTTCATAACATACTTCCATGACTCTACACTTCGATTGGAAGTAATAGAATAAATCTTTCCCTCCGTGAGACTAACAAGGTAAGCACTTTTGTCCTTGTCTCCAAAGTTGGTTCCTGCATAGGTCATTACAAAGTAAAGCCATGTTTGAAGAATACTCCTAGCGGAAGAGGTTCCACCTCTTCCGCAGGTTTTGAATTCATAAACATCTCCTTCTGGACAAATGTAATCGATTTGCCCATGAAAATACTTTGTCATTGACACTTGCTTTTCAACTTCACCTCCACCAATGAGTTCAATGAAATCCGACCGATAGGTCGGCAGCCGGTATTCAGAATTTCTTTCTATTAAGATCGGATTTTCGTCATAGTTTCCACACATATATCTTGCATAACACTTGGCAATAAATTCCCATTCATCAATACTCACCGTCTCTACATCTAAGCTGCAAATACGAGAAAGTTGACGCAACGTGATAACATCAGGTTGAACATCAAGGATCATTTGGCCACTAACGCGGTCTCTGCCGAATATGACATTTCCTTTTGCCTTATCTGTTACAATTTGTTGAGGACTCTTAACAATGTAATTACCATTGAGGAGGTTTTTGAAAAGCGACCTTAGCGAGCTGGGCTGCAGGATAGCTTGAAAACGGATTCCGAGAAGAATTCCCCACAACGCTGAAGAAATGTAATCTGGCCTGACAGGCTTTTCCCAATCAGGAATTTCAACAGTTTCTGAAATGGTTGGAATCATACGATTCGTTGTCATAAACTTAACGAATGAATGATCATCAATCAGTTCAGAGACGCTGAAATGTGGATGATTTTCTTCTAAAGTTGCATTGAAAAGTTCTTCGACACTGTTAGATTGTTGGTTTGCAACTTTAGCAACACCAAATTCAGAGTCATGGTCAACATCAGATTCTTCTACTCCTCTTGGAAGGATAAACTCATCGTTCCAGCCGTCAGCAGGGAGGATATAGAAAATATTTCTTCTTGCACGACTATGAGCAACATAAATCAGAGACTCTGCTTCACTGTAAGGAATCATTGCAAAACTTTTTGGGTAATTGTTCATCCCAAACAAAACAACATTGTTAAATTCACGTCCTTTCGCAGAATGGATGGTTAGAAATGCAACGGCATCGGCAACATAGGCACCGTCGCTTCGAAAGTAACATCTGATTCCGTTAGACCGGAGCAAAGTTGCCATCAAATGTGCTGTTACAGCTGTTTTGTTATTTCGATCAACAGTTGGGCCAATGAAAGCCCATTCACCAAACTGACCTGACTCGAGGATTTCCTTTATCAGGAAATCCAGGCTTGTTACTGTTCGAATCTTGTGTGAATCTTCAATTGGGGCAAGAAGATTGCTTCGCCTGGCATCGCTCTGCAGACGCTCATCGTCTGTGTAAGGCTTCAAAGTAACGTGAAGTTCTGGTCTTCGAAGGGAAAGTTTGTTAACAATATCAAGAACATATGGATTTGAAAATCGATAACTGAAACTTAAAGGAGCCTGCACCACGTTAGTGGTGCCGTTGTTGACTGAGGCTGCACTAAGAGTCCAAAGATCTGAATACCATTCTCCACAGTTCTGACGAATTCTTTGTCTGGGATCCCCAAACAAAGTTAATGTCTTTGCTCCGACAGTCTTACAGAACTTCAAAATAAGTTCACCTCGAAGGTTATCAATGTCTTGACATTCGTCAACAATGACATGTAAGTATTGTGTTCCTTGAATGGGATGATAAAACTTATCAATGTTAATATTAGAAATGGCAAGACGAATAACTTTGTCATGATCCACTTCAGTAGCCAGACTATTAATTCTGGCGGCAAGAGAGTCCGCAGTCACAACATTCAAGAGTTTGTCCCACGCTTTCTTTCCAACCTTACCATGAGTTCCTGGATGTTCACGTAATCTGCGATAGTTTTCATTAATAGACTCATTAGTGTACGAAATAAGAAGTACACCATCGTTAATATTTTGGATAGCAAGACTGTTTGCGGTTGTTGTCTTTCCAGTCCCTGGACCAGCATTAACAACGACTATTTTAGTTTCTCCAGTGTCTGCTGTTCTAATTTCAGAGAAAATTCTTTCTTGATCAGAGTTAAATGTCCTTGGTCCGCTAAGACGAGAAATTTCACCATCTGTAAGACCGAATACATACCAAAACCAACCAAGGATCAACTTATGAGCATCACCACTTGCAAGCATTGAAAGCGAAAATGGAAATGATGTCTTGAAACGAATTTCTAGCATTGTTTTCAGTTCTGCAGGAGTGTATTCTCTAAGGTAGCCAGTAATTTTGATGGGTGCATTAACCCATCTATCAACTTCTCTAAATTCTTCAATTGAAACGTTTCCCAAAAGCTGATTTAGTCCTGACTTTGTTTGCCCCGAAGGTATAGATATTTTAATGTTTTGGTCATAGTATCGCTTCCAATAGACGAAAGCAAGTTCGTATGTTTCGATTCTGACCATCACACGTTTATAAAATTTAGAATATACACTTTGTGTATAGTCAAATTGGAATTCTTTGGAGTAATTAGAATTCTTTGGTGCAATTGGAATTCTTTGCTTAATACTTTGCAATTAGAGTATGTATTCTAATTGTGTATAATTGAATTTCACTTTTGGTATATAAATCTTAAATACCTCTTAGCCATAAATGTCATCAATCAATTGTCAAGTCGTTGTACCTGCAGCGCTTCCTTACATTAACGCCATTCGGGCAAAGTTGGTTAGCAATGGTCATGACATCAGTACCGCAAAACCGAGACAGATTCGTTACGCAGATCCATTTGCGTGGGAACGGTTGGCAATCCTTGCCAACCAATTTGTAAGGAATATTTCTGAAACAGTGATGGCAAGTATCATTCTCGGTGAAATGCGAATTCCAGCGATGGATGTTTGTAAACACAAAATTATCGACGAGAATGATGGAACAACGATAATAATTCCTCCAAAAAGCTCACAACGTCAATCGAAGAATGGCCTCGCAGATACAAATTCGAGCCCTGCCGCACCGATTTCGATTAAAGATTTGGTTGCAAGACCGACTGATGTGAAAGATTGGCGGAAAAAATCGCGTGTAGGATCAATGCTTGAGGAAGCTCCGGCGAAACGTAAACCAGGTAGGAAGCCATATGTTTTGCCACGGCCTCGACCTTTGGACACGGCACCTTTGCCACCGCCACAGTCTATGGACGTGACACTTTTGCCTCGGTCTTGGTATTCGACGGAACCTCGTCCATTTGAATCGTTACCCTTGAGAACTTCACTTCCATTCCCGGTTCAATGTTTCTCTATTCCAAGGTTGCCTCCGTCCGATAGCGTTCAACTTCTGAATCCTCCAGTTCAGTTGTATGGCTTTTGTCTTTCTATAATGGAAAAAGATGAGAACTACAATAGAATGCTTATCAACCAAGATGAAATTTATTCCTGGAAGACTCTATTCAATTCTTTCGAATATGGTCTCATCGGTTACCTTCAAAGCTTGGAAATTCCAGAGGAAAATCGTTGGGTCCCACCAAGACCTCCGGTTATGATGCCGAAGACCATGCCTGTAAAAAGGGCCCGGGGTAGGAAAAGACAGAGAACTCCTTCAGTGTCTGAAATTTCTTCGATTGAAGATATATCTGACACTTATTCTAGTGCTGGACAGAGATACGAATCTTGCGTCGAACAAGAAGAAGTACGTCAATTCTCATGGGCTTTCGAAATCGTGACTACATGCTTGGAAGACGAATACGATCGTCCTTTCTTGGAAGATTTACTGGAATCTTAATTTCACATTTCACAATTATTAGGAAAATTTCCTAATACTTCTTAGTTCTTAGTACTTCTTAGTTCTTAGTACTTCTTAGTTCTTAGTACTTTGTACGTTGAAATATATCTTAACAATACATTTCAAATGCCCGACTTAAGATTTCAAGTGTTCCCTGTTCTTTCTTTGGAAGTTCAGTTGTTGGTGAAGGACTTTTGGTTGCAACGGTTGCTCCCTCATACCATGGAATAAATCCAAGATCAGTAACAAGTTTTTCATACATTTTACGAGATTCTTCTTCACCAGAAGGACAGTTTTGTTTCACTGTCCCAACATTCTGAATGGAAAACTTAAACACTTTTCCGTCTGGAGTCTCCCATGATGCTTTCATTTGTTTAGCAATAGCCCAATTATGAAATAATACTCCGTAACCTTTCTCATGAAGAATAACAGATTTTTCTGCAAGACTAATCTTACTTGGTAGACGATAGTTATAAACACTATTACAGATTTTAAGTTCAGTATATGTTGGGACATCGTAAACGACGTCGTCTGGATTCTTTGATGTTCCCCGAACATACAAGGGCATAAACATTACGGAGTATATTTCCGCAAGGCGATCGCCTATGTCTTCATAACGTTTGTCAATCAATAGAATCAACCATTCTGCAAATTCCATGTTACAATTCTCTGGGAAATTAGTAAAGTCAAAATCATCACAATCAAGAACACTGTTTTCATTAAGATTGTGAGAGTCAACTATCTTTGGTGCTTCTTCTCTGTACCAGTCCATAGTATTTCTAATTACATGTGGATCTAATTGTCTCAACCGAGACCAAGTTTCTTCCAATTTAATAAAGTGTGAATACAAAACTTTACAGACGGTTTCAGAAACTTCTAAACTCCTTCCGCCAACAATGTTAATATTCTCTTTCGAAACCTTGACATGAAAATTTCTACCAAGGCATTGAATATCAAGATCAAGGAAACTTCTAACCTGCATTTGTGGTCGTAAACCTCTAAACTTTGTATTATCTCTAATAGATACAAAAATTCCTTCCTTTTTGAAAGGAATTCCACCATATTCTTCAAATATAGCTCTGTCGTATTTAACAATGGGTGCCAGTTGGAACAACACGGCACGATTTATATCTGTCCCATGTCTACTTTTTACCACCAGATTTGAAAAGTAAGCATCAGTTGCTGTAATTTCGTCAATCATTTGAATGACTATTCGTAGAGCGTTGCTTTATGCTTTTGACTATATAGATTCCATAAACTTATGTCTTCAATCTTCAATCAATGATATACATTTAATCTGGACTCTTTTGACGTCAAAATACCTTCTCGAAGAGAAAAACATTTTAATAGTCGGCCAATTGGATCTTAACGGTAAGATGCTTCCATGGAAAAGTAGATACTTCTCGAGTTTAGAAATAAACGAAACTTTTGTAGACCATTTCCTTCATGGGAGTGATCAAGTTTTTGTCTATTTCACTGCACACGGGAATGAAGACGGAAGTCTTTTGTATGGACACTCAGAAAGTCGAAAAAAGATAGAAGATGTCATTCCAGATCGGTTCCTAAAATCTAACCAAACATGGATTGTTGCTGATATGTGCTATTCTCATTTGTTCACCTCATCACATCTGATTGATGAAAAGCTAAACGAAATTGGTCCGAATGTGTTTATTCCATGCAGTAAAGAACATCCAGCTGCTCTTTCAACTCAATGCGGGAGTATTTTCACAATTGGTTTTGTGAAAACTTTAATGAGTGACGAAACTGATTTTTTTGAATGGCTTTTCGAAGAAACATATGAGACAAGTCAAAAGGCTACGTTGCCTTTCTCTGATCCCGTTGACACACTTTGCAACTGATAAAATCAGTAATGTCTGAAGTAGTTCTTCAAAAATTACAGTATGGCGATGAAGACTTTCTATTCCATTTGATGAATTCTGATCAAGCAATCATAGATGCATCTTTGAAGTCGGATTATTCGAAGTGGAAGAAAATGGTTGAATGGGCTGTTAAGAATCCAAAGGACTTATTTTGGAAGATTTCTGTGAACGATTCTGGTACAACTGAGTTGAAAGATGCTGTAGAATGTGGTTATCTTGGTTTCACTGGAACGAAAGGAAAGCTTTCCTTAGAAAGCATTGCTCGAAATGTTGTTGATACACCTGAGAAGAAATATCTTGTTCTTGAGATTTACATTCTGAAGGAATATCGTGGACGTGACATTGGAACTGTAGCTTACAATCAAGCTGTTGAAAAGATTCAAGAAGAATTCGCTAATCAGGAGATTATTGTATTTGCATCAACTTACAACACCAATACTAAAGCTCAAAGGTTCTTTATTGAAAGTCTTGGAATGGAACTTTCACACTATTACTCACATATATCAACGGTGTTCAAGAAACGGTATCCTCCATTGAAACCCAAGGAATAAACACATTGTGTTTATTAAGTTCTAAGAAGAGTGATGTCTTCGACAAGAAGGTTGATACTCCTTCAACCCACCAATAAGCACTTGTTCATCACCTGTAGTTCCACCAATATACTTGGTAAATGGAGCTGGAATAAACCCCCATTCAGGTGATTCTTCAACACAGAAACCACATACAGCATTGATCTTTACATACGAGTCAGCCAAATGAGAAAGATCAGATACTTGACCGAATTTCTTCATGTAACGGTCTCCATCAAGACCAGAGACGTACAAAGTTTTTCCGAGATCAATCCATGTTTTGACAGTATAGTAAAGATCTGTAAAAAATTGTGCTTCATCAATGCCGATTACATTGTACTCTGCAAGAACCTTATCTGGTACTTCACCTAAAAATTCAATGGAAACAAAGTTGATAGAATCCATCCCCGAAGCATCTCGAATACCACAATGTGTTGAATACTTCTCTCCACGAGTATCGTCTTTGTGGTTAATGAACAAGACTTTCTGTTTTGTAACAATTGTAAACTTAACAAGAGAGTCGATTACTGCAGTCGTTTTCCCTGAAGCCATTGGCCCAACATAAACATGAAGACTTCCGTGTGACATTTGAAGTAGAGTATTAGTACTTTACAAACTATTCAAAATCATAAAGGAAACAAGTTCAATAAAATTTAAATATGTTTGAATCTTTTAGAGCCTACCTTTGCGAACAATGGAATGAGTGGAAACGAGCTTTTCTTGGAATCCGTAATAGTATCCTGACAACACGGTACTTACAGATTCCTTGCCTGATAAACTCACAGCCTGCTGTTGGTCAGTTCGAATACTTTTCCTTTCCAACAAGTTTTGATATAAAGATTACCGGTTGGAAACCTATCGTTTGGACAGAAGGAAACTTTGTTTACGTATCTGGTCTTCCAAGTAAACCAAAGGCAGATATTCGACTTGAATGTTCTTCTTCCGAAGGACGCGCTTCTTCAAAGGTGATTAAAGCAAATTCCAAACCCGATTGGGAACAAATTTTCAATGAACTTACCGAAGATTGCTCTTTAGATTAGCAAGCTTGTGCGTGTGTTCACAGTTGTTCCATGAATTAAAAGATGGGAGGTCAATTCTCAAGTATCGATCAGACTGTTTTGAATGATGTTTCCCAAAATGCTCAAACTTATTGTGAAATCAAGGGAACACAAGACATCTCTAATAACACCATTATTAAGATAGGTGGGACAGGTAACATTGAACTTGTCAATAAACTTGATATGGCTGGTAATCGATGTGACGTTTCGGCAACATTAGATTCTCAAGTGGAAACAGCCTTGAAAGCAGTACTTGAACAGAAAGACACTTCTGTTAGTCTCTTCCTTCCCGATATTAAGACTTCTTCACAGAAACTTGCAATCTCTCAAACAATTAAGAGTTCTATTGCTCAAAGCAGTTTTGCCTCTTGTCAGATCGGGTTGAATCAAGATATTCAAAACAATTACATTCTTGCTAAAGACGTAAACGGTGACACTCGTCTTGCTAACGAAGGTACTTTGAACAATTCTAGTTGTATGATGTCCAATTCGATTAAGAGCTTGCTGAAAACAACAGCAGACGCTGAAGGCAAACAAACGTCAACAAGTATTAGCGGACTTGTAATAATTGCTATTGCTATCATTGTTGTTGCCGGGTTGGTTCTAGGAATGTTCTTTTTGCAGAAATCCAAAGGCGGTGCAGGTAAGTAATAAATTATTGTTTAAGAATTTTTATGAACTAATGACAAGCCGTTGTCAACCAAGATGTGACAGGCCTCTGTGGCGCCTGTGTGTTTGGCCTATTGGGTGAAGGCGACTGATATGGGATATGATTCATAAATTATAATCCATGTTGGTCTGTAGGAAGTTGTTGGGCCGAAAGATTCTGGAAGCTTTCCCGGATTTGGATAATCGAGGTTGTCTGAGATGATAGCTTTGGGATCTAGCTTCCTCTTAGTAGAGGAGGCTTTGTTTGCAAGGTCAAATATGACGTACCATTCCCTCTCAGCCTTGAGAGGGAAACAATGGGTACGCGAAGGAGCTCAATGTGTTTAGGTAGGAGCTCATGTACGGGAGATGGAGCATATTAGATGCCCACATGTTACGTGGAACTTATTGCAGTAGGTTTCACAAGTTGGCTGCAAACAACTTACGACGTGTTGTCCCGGGATTTATGACTTGCAAGTAGAAGAATGGTTGAAACGGCTAACATCCGAAATTCGGATGTTTTCTAGACTCTAATTGTCGGAGTCCAGTTAGAATCTTCTGGAACTTCAATCTTCCTGGATGACGCGTCCCGGACCGTGTCAATCATCATAGGAATCAACTTTCCAAAGACGTATTCAACAAATTTTGTTGTACACAATCCTTCTGAATTTTGTTTTTCAAGTTCAATGTAAGGTTCATGGTTGACTTCGATTAACTTCGGTTTTCCTTCAGAGTCGAACATTACATCAAAGCCAAGAATTAGCATTTGAAGCTTTTCTGTCACAGTAAACTCTGTTTTTGTAACGACTTCAGTCAACATATCATTAACAATACCTGTGTCATCATAAATTAGTGGAACATTCTTAGATTCATCGAATCCTTCAAGACCGTCTTGAATGGAAATGTTTGTTATCGCTGACATTGGATCATTAACAGGGTCATATTTATTAACACAAACTCTAGCAATGCCATACTTGAATGCCTTTGCAAAGACACTACCATTGACAGTAAAAATAATTCCGTAAAATCGACAGTCAAACTTGCGACCACCAAACCAAAGTTTTGGAGTTACCAATGGTTGAATTACCCAATTGTCAATTGAAAATTTCATTGTTGCTGACATTACGTATTCTTTTGGACGTGAGTTAATAAGATCTTGATAGTTATTGCTGACAGAAATAAACTTCCCTGATCCAATGTAAGGATGTGATGGTTTTTGAATCCAAAGTTGTCCCTGCTCGGTCTCTTTTTTCTCAACCCCAGAGATTGCAAAAGAAGAAACCTTTGGAAGCAAGTGTTTCAAAGTGATTGTATCCGACCCATCAAGATACCAGACAAGACCTACACCATTTTTATTTGTATTGTCGAGATCTGGTCTTGTCCTACCAAACGACTTTTTCCAAACACCAGGGAACAATGATTCCAATGATCTGAAAACAGACCAACCATAATGTGTTGATTTACCTGAACTATTAAATGACAACGGAACTTGCCTTTTAGGAATATCTTCTCCAACATTTGTTCGAAAAATATCAAATGTTCCTCGAAGAACACCACTAAGAGTATATGTTTTCATTGTATTCTTTTGACTAACAAAGTGTTCTCTTGGAATAAACTTCAATTCCATAAGATTAATAATCTTGTTTATAATATTTTGGATAGTGGTCGAAATTATCCTACAAAATGATGTTCAAGCTTTTAAGGTCTGCTCGCGGAGAAAATGACAATTTTGATAAAAATTACAATTTTTGACTCGACAAAAATCAAGGCTAAAAACGCTCAAAAATGGCTGCGTGAATAATGAGTCACACAATTTTTTTCTGAATTTGGAAGATTTCTATGAATTCATAGAAACTAAACAATACTCGACAATTCGAATTTCTCTAAAATTATATAACACGAACTGTTTGTACTTCCCTTGAAATTCTCGAATTTTACAATCACCTAAAGTTATTGGACTTTGTCAGCCATTAAAAGATGGACTTACAAAGGCGTGAACCTATTACAGTTTCTGTTATCGATTTGTTTTATGCTCGATGTGAATATCATTACAATGATTCTTTACTGAAATGTGAAATTATTAGTACATCTAACAGAAAACAACCAGGAAATCTTCTGAATGAACCTTCAACAAATTTAAAACTTACACGAAACATTGGTATTGATGTCTCAAAAGACACCGAAGACAATGTCGTTGAATTCATTATCGATTCTTCTGAATTATTTGCTTTCATTACTGCTTCAACTGAATCAGAAAATATTAAGATAACTTATAAGAAACTAATTCAGAAAGACTTTAAATACAAGACGGTATCTCTTGAAGAATTCAATAAGATTCTAAATGATTCTATTTATCATAAGATTGTCAGTAGAGCCGTAATGGTTGAAATCAAAGGAATTCGTAAGCTTTCACAGCTTCCAATGAAGTTCAAAAATTATGTTCTTTATATTAAGTCTGATCAAGTCGATTCACTGAAAGCTTTACAAACATCTGACAAGACTGTTTTACAAATCCTTAACGAAATGAATGTTCTTTTTGACCCAGACAAGATACACACAATTGTTATTTGTATAGTTTATACATACGACTCTTCGATCAAACCTAATCTTGCTGTTGATTACTCTGATAAAAATGATGGAAAAGATATCTTGCCTGCTGATATTAAAGATCGTCTTGTAGAATTCAAACCTTATTACTTTGTTCATGCAACCAATGATCCAATTCCAATCCTTAGGTCAGGGAAGTTGTGTGTTTTTGGTCTTTGCAACACAAAGTTCTTTGACGATTCTGGGAAATATTTAAATCCTCAGATTCCAGAAGGATATAAGTCCGACGGTGGAAGACCCGGAATTTACATGGAAATGTTTAATCCGGCAACAATGGGTGCATTACCGATGTCATTAGATTCTCCTTTCAAGATTTATCGTCATTATGAAGCTGATGATGCCTTTGGTTTTGTTTATGGAAAATCAGGTTTTGTCTTTCCAATAGAATCTGTGTTTCAATATCGGGTTTCGTTATTTAATGATGAGTCTTTTGGACGAGGAACTAAGATGACATTTGAAGATTACTACAATATTGGAGGTGGTGAGATTGTTATAAAAACAAATACAATTAGTCTCGCCGAAGCATCGGCAATGTTTGTCCAGCTTTCAGCCGACGAGATTAGATTGATTTACGACACTCTCGGAAATAGAACCTTGGTTCTTCGAGATGTTGTTAATCTTTATAGAGATCTCGGTAAAAATAGATGGATTGTTAAGTATTCAACTTTGTACAGTATAGTCAAGCATTTTGAAGGTCACCCACTTCCATTGTTGTACTGCGTCCGTCAAGTAGTAAGCCAACACTATGAAGTTCCTGTTTACAAAACGTTTATGGATTCTGAATCTGATTCAGAATCGGATTAGTAATGGTTCTCATTGAGAACCATTATTCGAAGACTATTCTTCGAACCTTGAATCGGAATCAATGCCATCACCTAATGCTGTCAAAGATTCGATTGATTCTTCAAGAGCATCATCAAAAGAAACAGCAACACGACGACAATCAATTAAAACTTGTTCAGCTGATCGTGTTGCTTTTCCAAATGCTATTTTCAAAGCATCAGTCAAATTAGATTCTACAGCAATCCTGGCAATAGCCATATTTTGTCTATACTTTTCAAGGTTTTCTGAAAGATTCTGAATTAATTCTTCTGACAATGTTTTTGATATATTAAGATCCATTTCGGCCTCGTTTAATCTCTTCTTTAGTCTCGCATTTTGGCGAGTCCATTTACGTTCAACTTTAATACGTCTTTGTTGAGACAATGATTCGTAACTTGAAGGCATTTTCTGATAAAGCTAAACAATACATACAATTTCAATTAATTAATCATTAGAAAGACTAATTTTAATTAATCGTTAGAGTAACACATTTCTAACTGATGGAATCACAATTAATTACAACGAAATTAAGAAGCTGACGAGTTTCATGAAGAAGTTTTCGAATTTGTTCAGAAAAATAAGAATTATAGAATACCTATTTTTCGTCGTTGTCTGTCTGTATTTTTTGGGTATTAGTAAAAGATGGAATTTATCCCAAAGTTTGTCTCGAATAATTACAAGTGGGTTGCTCTAGGATTACTCGTTCTTGGGTTGATAATTCTGATATTTATCGTTTGCTGGATTGCATCTAAGTTTCAAAAATGTCGACCAGTAACAAATACAGTTGTCGAGTCTACACTTCCACCTGTACCTCCTTTATCTCGTATTGAACTTGATAGTGGATACGTAGTAACATCAAATTTTTCACGTGAATATCCTGGATCTATTCCGAATGGTTATGTCTCTGATTCATTTGTTATTGATTTGATTAATGAGACAACTAACATTACTACAAGATTGGCTAATACTAGCTTTCTCTTGAAGAACTATTATAATCGTTCTGTTATAGTCAGTAATGATACAGTAAGTCTTGCTGGTGTATCTAAGGTTACTATCACATTCACACATGGCGCCAGCACGTATACTTACAATACTAATATCATTTCACGGCCTTCGACAAGTGCTATTATAATTGATTTCCCATCATTATGGTTATATTTTAATATGTAGAGGGTCTTACACGTGTAAAACAATTCTCTAACTTAGAGAATTGTTTGTAAAACTGGTTTACGAGGATTTCTTCTTAGCATACTTAACGATAGCGTAAATTACAGCAATAATTACAACAAGGATCAAAATACGCATGATCATCACTTGGGTGTTGCTGGACATACCCGTTTGTGTAATAAAAAGTCCACCAGACGACCCAGCGCAACCACACTTGGACTTCTTGGCGCAACCGCATGGCGAAGCTTGTTGCTTACCGCAACCACATGGATCTTCAATAACAGTTTCCTTGCAACCGCACGGGGAAACCGGTGGCTTCCCGCATCCACACTTAGGCTTCGGTGTTCCACAACCAGGAGTTGACTGACTCGGTGGATTAGGAAAGAATGGACGATTGATAAAGTATGGGTACTTACCAATAACCTCCCAAACACCAAGATTCTTCGGTCCATAGAATAGAGACGTCGAAGTATCATAATAGAAATCACCTTCAACACCAACATTTGACGGAGGAACCACAGATCCATGAAGGATATTACCTGCCAAAGAAGAAATCAAACTGTACCCAGTTCCCCATCCAGTTGATGAATTTTTAGGTCCAAACATAGTTCGAGTGACAGTGTTGATATAGAAATCACCGTTGATACCCAAACTTGGCGCCGGATCGACAGTTCCAGATCTCAGTGTATTTTGTGCTGACGACATCTCTGTGATTTTTAGATACTGGGTTAATTGGAAATTGATTTATTAGCAACTGATTAAGAATACCAAAGTAAGATCTAGTGGACGCTCATGACTGAGTCTCTTGAAAGCCAATTAAAACATTTTCTTGGACATAATTATTCTCGTCCTCTTCCAGAATCTTTAATGTCAATGACTCTTTCTTCGATTACAAAGATGCCCGAAAATGACTTTAAGCGTCTTCAACCAGTTGCTTGTTGCGAAGACGACTATACAGAACAAACAAGCGATCTTGAAGATCCTATTTGGCCTGAATATTCAGACGAAGAAAATATCATTAAACCACATTACTGTACTAACTGTGGTCGCAATAAAGGTAATCGAGACTGTAATTGTGGTTGTATGAATTTTTGTTGGACATGTAAGAGATGGCATATTTCATACTACGGTGGATGTGATACAAAGCCATTCTGTGAAATTTGCACTACGCATCATTCCAACGGAGACGATCGAATGTGTCGAAGAAATGTTTACGTCCGAGAAATAGAAGAGATATACGCTAAACTTAAATTGTGACGAGACACATGCTGGAACCAGTAAACGTAATTTACGTTTACATTACATCGTCTTCTTCACTGTCTTCTGAGAAAACATTTTCTTCGAAAGATACTTTCGATTCAATTTTGTTAGCATCTGAATCGCTGACTAAAGGTTTAACATTGTCCTTAACATTTTCAAGCTTCTTTCGGAACCAAACAGGAAGGTCTTCTTGAATTTGTCTCAGAGTTTCAGCTTCACTGACGCCTCGCGTTTGATTATCTTTAATCATCTTTGCAATCATTGCGATTGGATACTTAACAGAAATTTGTTTTGTTCGATTGGACTTTGGTTTGTAACCATTCTCTCCAAGATCTGTATGCTCAAAAACATCAGCATAACCAATTCTAAACAATTGGTCAAGAGGATTTTGAAGACCGTGAGTAAGGTAATATTCCAAGTCAATCTCTTCTTTAGGATACATGGTGGAAGGCCTTGGCCCAGAGACATTTTCGTCGTACTCAAGTGATTCCTCGTACATTTCAACAAGACGCATTCGACGTCCAAGTGGTTGACCTGGTTCAGTTGCCTTGACAACGACGAATTCTGCACGATCTCCAGATTGCATTGGATGCCCCATTCGGGCAAGTTCATCTGCAAAGACCTTCATAAAGAATCCCGGAGACTTGTAGTCAGATCCAATACCTCGAATGATCGTTAGATTACCTCTGATTGGAAGCTTTCCTGAAAGAATTTCATAAACTGCTTTAACTATCAAGTTGAATGCATCTTCAATCGGTGCCATCTGAAGGATCTCTCTTAGGAGTGTTGTGTAAACCTTCTTTAGATATCCAACTTTGTCTCTTCGAGCAATGGCAATACCACGGTTAAGAATCTTTTCTTTCCCAGACTTTGGATCAATAACAAATGATCCATCAGGAGTAATTAGAAAGGCGGCATACATCTTCTTTGCAATGCAAAGGATTCGCATTCCCTTTTCGAACTCCATCTTCAATGGTGGAGGAAAAAGTCCTGGTACAGTGGGAACTACTGTTCCGTCAGGGAGCTTGTATTCCGGTGTCCCTGAGATTTCCTTCGCCAGCTTCAGTCCAAAGGCATAACAATCCTTTGGATCTGTAATTTCAGGAATGGAAACCATTGAAGAATCAGTGTCATTGTATACCACCGTGGCTTTGTACTTATTTTCAAGGTAGGTGTTTACTTCTTGAATGAGTTCACGGCCACGGGCAGTAATACTCATTGCACCTTCGATCAAAGGCAGCTTCCCACCTTCTTGAACACCAAGAAATCCATACATACTATTGGCTGAAATTTTCAGTCCATTTTGTCGCTTGTCAAGGACCTTCAGTGTTAGTTGAAGTGATTCACGTTGGGCTTCAGAGTGGGAATCCCAAGCGGCTTGATTGACAATCTCTCCAGTATCTGGGTCTGTACCAAGTTTCTTGTTGATGTCCTTAATTTGTCCCTTTACAGCTTTACGTTCATTGACCAAGTTTTCAACTAGTCTAGGAAGAATCCCCGGAAGGTATTCTTTTTTCACAAATCGATAAGGAGGTTTGTCATCATAAACTTTAATCAGATGACACATCTCATCGGGAACAACATTTGCTAGCTTTGGTGGAACAAGAGTTGTATAACAAATATTGTAAGCCATCATAATCGAAGGATACAGACTTGCAAAATCAAGACAAATGACATTGTCATGAATTCCTTCCTTTGGCTTTCCAACAAAACCGCCTTCGTAAGGTACTTTAGGTACTTCACGAGAGTCGATAACAATACCAAGTGTTGCTGTCAGGTTATAGACTTGGGAAACACAACGTACTTGTTGTCCTTTCGTAAACAAGTCCATTAGTTCAACACCCACGATGCTCGCCATTTCAACAAGACCAATCCATATGTTCATCTTCTCATACAAGTCGATAACAAGTTCGGCATCCTGTACACAATACTTCGTAACGCGGGTCATTTCTTCAATGTCTTTGGATTCATAAGCTTTGAACATTTCTACAGGAGAAACGTCATGCTTACCAACACCTAGAAACGCCTTTGAAACGAAATCAAGCGAGTATTTGTCAAGCTTATAGTCACGTCGAATCATTGGAAGAAGATCAATGGATATTCTTCCGGGCATATTGAGGTAAGAAATGATATTCTTACCGTAACCACTTGACTGCCATTCATTCTCATAAGGTTTTGGAAGTTCTTGACCCATAATTCGAGAACAAGGGTACCAAGGCTCCATGAATGGTGCTTGACGAGCAATAATGTATGGATAATCGTATCCGAAGATGTTGTATCCCATTAAGATCTCAGGGTCAAGCTTTTCGATCAACTTCAAGAACTCTTGAATTACATCGTATTCTGAATCAACGCAAATAACATTAACGCCTTCAATCTCTCCGCAATCCCCAAGAACAATCACATAACGTTGTCGTGTTTCTGGTCTTCCTGTTTCTTGATAGAGACAAGAGATCATATACACAACATGGTTTGGATTGAACTTATCAGGAAGAGCATAATGGTTGTCAGTATAAGTTTCAATATCGAACGACACAAGTCTCGGATTGGTTGTCCAGCCCATTGATTCGTCTGAAGGAACAGGGTCGATCGACATGTACTCATTAACAATGTATTCTTGAATCCTTCGTCCTTCAACTCCTTGAACAGCGACACGATCTTCGCTTTCGAACGGAACAAGGGTGCCGCTGACGCGGAACCACTGACTGAACCTTGTGTTTCGAATGGTAAAGACCTTCCGACGAATTGAAATCTTGTCTTCATAATGTTGGAAGGCAAGGGTGCTGAAATCAGGGTAGTCTTGTAGCTTTTCTATTCGCTTACAGAAGATACTCATAAACATCTTCGAACGAAAGAAAACTCTAACCATCTGGTCCTTCGAAGCTTTGTCGTTAGGGTCCTTGTACAAGTACAATTTCTTACGATCTGTTAATTCGATCATCCATGGGGCTGATTGTCCGTGTACTTTTCTCCAATTGGTATAAAGAACATCAACAGCATCAGAGTCCCATTCAAATGGACTGCCGTGAAGATACTTCGGGAGTTCAACATAGCAATAAATTGGTGCATCCTTGATAATCAAATGTACTGGATTAGAGTTTCTATCTAAACACCATAAGTTGAGTCCCGAAGATAAATTTCCTAAATCGTCATTATGATCAATAAATTCTGAGTCATATACGTGGCAAATTACTTCGGTCTCTTCGCTTCTTTCCGACATAAGGTTAAAGTCTTGACGTTTTGACTGTATAATTTAAAATCCAATTCAAAATCAATATGAGAGAAAAGCGAAAAATCGCCTTTGAAGAGATGGTCACAACAAAAATTTATGATCCTACAGAACCAGTTAATCTTGAATTAACTCGTCAATTGGAAAGGTCAGAAGAAGATACAGATTGTTCAAGAACAGCCATAATATCTAGGCGATATACTAGAATTTGTGAAGCACAAGGGATAAATGAGTCGTACATTGATGTTGTTGCAAAAACGTTGACTTCAACATTTCATGATCTTCCTTCCTCCCGTCTTTATGTTCTAGAAACAATACTAAGAATTGGAGATTTTCCATACTTTATTAGTAAAAGTTCTATCGATTTACGGTACATTTTTGACTTGAAAAGAAAGAATCAAAAAAGAAAATAGCAGCAACGATTGCAATGCAATCATTATTTGGTCTTGTGTCTCTTACTTCAAGTCAGAATTAATCGACTAGTCATTTGACACAAGAGGTGATTTCTTTTCGGCGGCCTTCTTAGAAGCAGCAATTATTGCATCCCGACGTGCCTGAGCTTCCTTCATCCGCTTATTGAAGTGTTCAAGTCGACTTTGAGCGAGAATCTCTCGATGAGTACGAACGGCAGTCTTTGATGCAACAACATTCGAATTCTTAACAAGAATATGTTTTTCTACAGGCTGAGCTTCGGGTGCGTCCAATGGGGCCTCAGTGGATTCCTCCAATGGGGCCTCAGTGGATTCCTCCAATGGGGCCTCAGTGGATTCCTCCAATGGGGCCTCAGTGGATTCCTCCAATGGGACCTCAGTGGATTCCTCCAATGGGACCTCAGTGGATTCCTCCAATGGGACCTCAGTGGATTCCTCCAATGGTACCTC
>Ga0075158_10000688_pt1 | contig 27665 bp, 19 predicted proteins | sample JI91814BDNA_FD_70968 | JGI IMG/M metagenome (GOLD analysis project Ga0075158, IMG submission 70968) | Wastewater effluent complex algal communities from Wisconsin, to seasonally profile nutrient transformation and Carbon sequestration -... | ecosystem: Engineered > WWTP > Effluent > Algae... | reverse complement strand
GTTTTAATATGAACAAATTGAGAACCGACAGTATGACCGCCGGAAAAATAAATAGATATTTCTGGACTTAGATAATAATTACTATCAATTTTTACAATCTGATTTCGAAATTTGCGAACTTCAAATATTTTTTCAAACTGCCTAAATCCATCTGAATTTTGAAATTCTTCTAACTCTTTTGTATTAATATAAATTTTTGCATTTGGAAAATGATGAGCACTTCCAATATGATCAAAATGGCTATGAGTAAGGATAACGTCTGTTACTTGCAGTGAATCAATACCTGCATTTCGTAAAAGAAAGGTTGGAGATTTAAAATCGGAAATTTGAAAAGAGTTTATATACTTTTTATCCATAAAACCAGTATCGACTAGAATAATTCTTTTATCAGTTCGGATAAGATAAAATAGCCACAGAATAGTCTTATCCTTTGTTCCATCTTTTACGTTTAACAATTCAGATGGATAAGTGCTTTTTCCATAAATGAGTGCATGGATACTTTTAACCTCACCTTCTGCAAATAAAGGAGCAAAAAAAAGAATTAAAATAAAAATTATATACTTCATATTTTCTCAATTGAATCTAAAAATATAATAGAATTTGTAAAGCAAATTAGATTCGCAAAAAAATTGCAGAAATTAACCATCTTACCTTAGTAATTAGCGATTTTTAGGTTTAGAAAAAAGGGAAAATTAGCTGATATACTATGATTCATAGTTTTAAAAGAAAAGCTTGAAAAAAGAGAGATATTTGTTTGTCATCCTACTTGAGGACATTGTATGAAATACTTTTTATTTTTTTTAATTTTAAACTTCACCTTTTGCTTGAAAGCTAAGAAATCACCATTTGATTTGAGTGAGCCAAGTTTTGGCATGATAGGATTTATCTTTGCTTCTCTGAATCGCACAACGTCAAGTGATACAACTCCACCCACTGTGACAGTGACAAATTTAAAATCGAAAGGCACTATAGAAACAGGATCGATAGTCGGCACAGCTAGCGACAACGTGGGAGTATCCTCTGTTGAAGTGCAAATTAATTCAGGAAGCTATGCAGCTGCGACAACCTTAACAAACTCATCCACCACAACTGGAACTAAAGATTGGACATATAAAATACCTTCAACGGCAAAATGGACTTATGCCTTTACAAACACAGTCAATATTCGAGTAAAAGATACAAGCGGCAACACGACAGTATCCGCCATGACCGCTGTGCAGAAGGGGGAGAATTTAGATTCTAATGGAGATGGTTTCTTCGATTTGATTGTCAGCGCTCCAACCTACAATGCAAATCAAGGAAGAGTTTATGTATTTAATGGAAGTTCAAATGGAATTGCCCAAACTGCGGCTGGTAGTGCTAACCAAATTTTTACAGGAACAAACAGCAATCTCTTAGGCAGGTACTTAGCATTTTCGGATTTTAATCTTGATGGTTATGGTGACTTAGTTATTTGCTCAAGTCTTTTAGGCAATGCTAATAATAAAGCGAGTGTATATCTTGGCTCTACAAATGGATTTGTTGCATCAACAATAATTACAGCTCCCAGTGGAACCACTACAGAATTTTGTTCTTCTCTATTAACAGCAGACTTTAATGGCGATGGCTATTCAGATCTAGCGATCAGCGATGTTTCAACAGGAGCAAATGGCTTTGTTTATATTTATAATGGAACAGCATCTGGCTTTTCAGTTACGCCCACTTTACAATTATCCAGTGCATCTGACTCGAATTTTGGCATAGCACTCACTGCTGGAGATATTAATGGAGACGGCTATAGTGATCTAATATGCGCAAAATCAACTACCAGCAATCTATTTACTTTTTTTGGTTCCTCTTCCGGCTTATCAACAACAGCAACTAGTTTATCAACAATAGCAGCTGTATCATCTAGTCCAAGAATGCTTTTAGCAGATTTAAGTGGAGATGGAAAAGCAGACCTAATATTAACTGATACGAGCGATAGTGGAAATACTGGACGTATATTAATTTATATGAGCAACGGCTCAACCATTTCAACAAGTTCTTCTGTTATTATAACTGGAGAGGCTGCAAATGATCAATTGGGTCAGTTCCTTACTACGGCAGATTTCAATAATGATGGTATAAATGATTTATTAGTAGGGGCTTCGATAGCAGGAAGCTCACAAGGTTATGCTTATTTATTTCTATCATGCACAAATATTGGACCTTGTAAAGGAAGTGGAGTGGCAAGCGCTAAGAATGATTTGAAAATTGTAGGTGTTTCGGGGCAAGCTTATTTGTTTGGAACTTTCATCGGGTTCCGTGATTTAAATGGGGACGGATTTAAAGATTTGTTTATTGGCTCTGATAGCCATTTTGCATCTGTTGCAAACCAAGGAGGTCTATATATTTTTAATGGCTCCTCTTCTGGAATAACAGCAACAAGTGTAACTCAAAATAGTAAATTAATAATTGGTGAGGCAATCTCAAGTAAGTTTGGAAGAACTGGTATATAGGTAGTTTGACACAGACTAATAAGTATTAAACGCTATTCTCTACCTGCTACGTAGGGCGCAATGTTTTTATGCCAAGGAATTTATTCCAAAAGTAGAAAGTTTAAGGAGAGGAATTAATAAGTAACCTCGATCTAAAATAAAATATGAATTTCATGCCTTTTACTCTAAAGATTATAAACGATTCTGCTTTAGAAAGTAGAATTTAGTGTCTTTTTAAAAACCACCATTTTATCCCAATTGAAAACAAGTCTTAATTATGCAAGCACTCAATTTCACATATATTTATATTGAAAAGAGCTATTGTTTTAAAGAAATGGTATATGTAAGCAAAAGTTCGGGGAATTATTTACGAAATAATTTATTTCCAATATGAATTCTTGTTTTGCAAAATTGAAAAAAATAGTCTAAAGAGACTAATAGGAGGTAGCGAATGCTATCTAGATTTTACATTTTAATATCGATTTTTTCCGTAAGTTTAGTTTTTGCACAAAGTCCGGGGAGTAGTTCAAATTCAAGTGCTCGAAAAGAGCCTCAGTCAGCACAGGGAAGCGAAATGGTAATTCCATCTGCACCGAAGGGTAATTTTGCAAATGGAGTCAATCAAAACATACTTAACCTTGAAAAAAGCATTACGGAAAAAATTTCTCGTTTAGATCAATTGCATACTAAAGTAGCAGAGATTAATAAAGAATTAAAAGACAAAGTAACCATACCTGAAGAAGATCCAAATCTAACTAAAGAAAGTGGAAATGTAATTGTATCTTCTCGCCGTATCGAATTTACATTTAAAGAAGACAAGACAAAAGAAGTAAAAATCATTTCAAACAAAAACAGATTGAACAATGATTTGCATTCTATCGTTAGAACTCTCACTTTTACACCGGGCGATTTTTCTAGCATTAAAATCAAAGTCGATCAGTTCGACAGTAAGATGAAAGGCGTTTTATTAGTGGAAGATTACAATAGCATGGCACCTGAAGTGAAGCAGATTGCTTTAAGAGCAATCGACTTAGTTTTATTTAATGCGATCTTTAGATTTGATAATTATATCCAAAAAGGTGAAACCAAAAAGCAGGACAATACGAAAGGTCACCTAACAGAGCTTTAATCCCTTTACAAATTAACATAAGAGTAAATACATTTTTACTCTTATGTTAACCTTTAAAACTTCTATTTTCACAGTAGAAAGCTAATTCACTTTACTTTACTTTAAACTCTCTTTCAGCTTAGGTTCAAATTCATTTTCAAATTAATCTATAAGACTTTCGATTTCAGAAATCATTTTATTTTTCAGAATCAGAATTTATATTTTTGAAAATGTCTTGCTCATTTAAAAATAAAAGTCAAGATGTGCAACTATGGCAGATAAAGAAAGTTTGGACAAACTAAACCAAAGAATAGAATTTCTAGAAAAAGAACTTAGCTCGATCAAATCTGAATTAAGTAAACTCTCTCCAACTAATGCTCCAATTCAAATCGCAAAACCAGATTATAAACCCAATATAATTCAGCCGAAGACAACAGTAATCCAGGAAGAACCAAAACCAGGTCACTCATTTGACTGGGAGGTATTGCTCGGAGGAAATATTCTTGGTAAACTTGGATTATCCGCAATCCTTCTAGCATTTATATGGTTTATTAAATTTGCATTTGATAACCACTGGATCAATGAATCAGGCAGAATCTTCATCGGACTTGGCATTGGATTTTCAACGATAGCCACTGGACTTTATTATGCCAAGCGCAAAATGAGAATTGTTCCCGAGTCTATCATTGGAACTGGGATTTCTATTGTCTATCTCAGTCTCTACGGTGCCTACTATTATTACGATTTAATAAACGCAAAAGAGGCATTTGCTGCATTCACAATACTGAGTGTGGGCACATCTATATTAGCCGGTAGAACGAATCTTCAAGTATTGTATATATTCAGTTTATTTGGATCGATCCTAGCACCTGTTTTACTCTCATCCGGAGAAAATTCTTACCGATTTCTTTTTGTTTACCTGACACTTATCAATTTAGTATTTTATTATATAAGTCAAATGAATAGTTGGAGGGTTTCTCCTTATCTTATTTTTCTCGCAAATTGTATTATTTTCTCAGGCTGGGCGGATAAGAATTTAACAATCAGTAGCCCCATTCCTCCTCTTCTGTATTTGTCGGGAATGTTTATTACATTTAGTATGCGAGAGATTTATCTAATGCCTAGGATTCGAAAATCAATTGATATTTCTAGTCCCATTCTCGTTTTATTTTTAGTTATCTCTTTTTCGGGATTTGGATTTTGGGTTGTAGAAGAATTCTATCCAAACTTAACAGCTCATTTTTTATTGGTAGAATCATTCTTGCTCGTTGGATTTTTAAAGCTATTTGGTAAATACTCTCTTTCACTATTAGATTCGAGCAATGCACGCAGATATTCTCTTTCGACGGTTTTATTTTTATCCTGGGTTGCAATTTTATTTGCTGCCATTTCCAATTTCTCACAGGGACGTTGGATTGCTTTCTCGTGGATATTATTCGCTGGAGGTTTATCAGCAGTTGGCGCTTATTTCAGAAACAAAATTTATATTGGAATTTCGATAATCCCCTGGACGTTGGCTTTGCTTAGACTTTATTTTGTAGAAAGTTTAAATGACAGGAATTTTTATTTTATATTTAACACAAGGTTTGGGCTTTTTGCATTGGCAACTGCATTCTTACTAACAACTTATCAAATCCAAAAAAAGGATTCAATCAATCGAGCAATCGTTGGATTTGTATTTACGGCGCTTTTTACTTTAATACTCGGAACTCTTGTTGAAGTTCATTATTTGGTTTCAGATCATTATTATAGAAACCTGGGCTATTCATATGTAATCGGATTTTACATGATAGCCTTACTGATTCCTGGATTTAAATTATCTTATAAGTCGTTCAGAATAACAGGCATTATCCTGGGAGTCATTTTAGTTTCTAAATTTTATCTGTATGACATCTGGATGATGAGCGTTGTTGTTAGAATTATTGCTGGCTTCTCGCTTGGAATTGGACTAGTTGTGTTGAGCATTGTATATCAAAAATATAAGGACAAAATTAACGTGAATCAAATTTTAAAACTAATTGTATTTCCCATTTTATTATTCGCTTTTCTTCCAACGGATAATTTATCAGCCGATCCATTTAAAAATAGTGGATACAAATACTTTGCAGACATTAAAGGTCTTACGAAAGAAGTAGTTGAGGGTGAAAATAATATTTATGGAAGAGTGCGCCTAACAGAAGAAATCTCACGCTTTCATGGAACGTCTGATTTAAGATTAGTTTATAAAAATGAACTTGTGCCTTTTTTTCAAAGAAGAGTTACAAATTCAACAGGGAAAACAGGTAAGACAATACCAACAGTAGTTTACAATAACGTAACTTCAAATGGTAGAATTTATGTTTTGAAATTTGAAGAGCCCCCAGCCAAAACAGAGTATACAGAAATTGAAATAGCTGGAACTGAGAAATATGAAACCGGTGTTTATGTTTCTTTGGGCGATGAGCCAAATGACTGGAAAGAAACTGTAAGCGCTTCCATATACAATTATTACGATGATCAGCTTGCGGGAAAAATAAATCGAATTAAGTTTCGTTCGGGTAAATACCGTTATGCGCGATTAGAATTTGACTCAAAAATTCAATTTGAATTTACAGGCGCATTGTATTCCGGAATAAAAGAAAAGGCAGAATATAAATTGGATATCAAGCTAGAAGATTTATCTAAGTCAATAGACTCGGATAAAAAAGCGAGTGTATATGAATATGAAAATTCTACGCATCGCCCGATCAGTAGAATTGTCCTAAATTTTGAAGAAGCAAAATACCAGAGGTCTGTTGAAATATTACAAAAAGATACAAACACAAAAGAATTTATTTCAATGGCAGATACAGTTGTTTATAAAAAATCCGAAGAGAAAGGAGAGCATAATATTGATTTACCTTCTTATCAAGGGGGAAATGTAAAAATTTTAGTTTTTAATCGAGAAGATAAACCGCTTACACTTAAATCAGTAGAGGCATATTCGGAAATGGAAGAGATCGTATTTGAAATTCCAAAAGCGACTGATATCTCTGAAACATCCGAGAATTTAGTTTTATATTATGGAAATGAATATGTTCGACCACCTGAATTTGATTTAAAGACAACTTACGATGAAAAGTTAAAGCATACAAATTTCAAATTAGGTGAGCACAAAGCAAATCCTGAATTTGCATATTCCATGGTAGAACCGCCGTTATCCTCCTGGATCATTCGTGCAATATTTGCACTAGGATTGCTACTAATGGCTTATCCAGCATTCACGATACTAAAACAATATAGAACTGAATTGGATTCAGATAAAATTATGGGAAAGGATACCACGTCGGAAGTATAACCCGGTAAATACAATTTAAATAAAAAATAAACTTAGACCTAACGCTTAAGAGTGGTTATCCCTACAGAATAAAAAAAGCGAATGGTCTAAGAGATTTTATAAATTTACATTCTTAGAAAATAAGAAATGAATCAATTACCAATTTAATTGTTGTCGAATCGATTCAATACGTTTGCGATTAACGTTCCAATCCCCTTTACCTATACGAGAAGCAGAACGAACATGAACAGTTTTACTTGGTTCATCAAAGTAAAACTCTACATCATCAACAAATCCCATTAGCCTGGATTTAAATTCTGCATTTATATATTGCTCTGATTCTGAAATAATTACTGCTCTTTCTTGTTTTTGAAGAATGGATTTTAATTGAGAAAATGCTTCTTTTAATTCCATTTTATATTTATAAGGTTCAATAAAGTGGGAATCTGATTTTTCAGCCTGGCTTGAAACACAATTCGGCGTTTCAGGACAAGCTAAAAGTTTTCCTTCTTTTACTCCTAGATTTGTTGGTCTTGTGCCTGCGCAGTTAAACATTATCAGCATCGCTCCTATTAAAATTAATTTCATATAGTTACAAATCTCCTTAAATACCAAGAAAGATACTTAGAAGATTTTTGTCATGAATTTATTTTAGTAAATTAATTTACCAAACCAAATGGATCGTTTTCTTTGTATTTTTTATAGTAACCATTAGCCGCATCAGGATTTTCTTTAAGAAGCTCGATTTCTTCCAATTTTTTGTAGCATACAGCTGAGTTAGGAAAGATCAGAATACATTTCTGGAAATTTTTTTCAGCGAGTTCTAAGTCTTTTTTATCATTGGAAATGCGAAATGCTTCAAGATAAACCTGTCCCGAAAACTGCTCCTTCTTATCATCGAGATTAATTGGTAAATACAGACTATCAAGTTTACGAAAAGTTTTAAGTTTTGAGTCTGTAAAAGTAGAACTATTTTTAAACTTCAAGTTGGAGAAGTTATCAATAGTAAATTCATTCTTGAATAAAATTTTGACTTTTTCAGAAACACAGAGGTTAAATCCTATCATAGAAATAAAGATTGCGATAAAAAACTGAAGAGCATAGATTATTTTTATATTCACAATAGAAAAACTTTTTAAATTCTGAAAGGAGTTTAGCTGCAAAGAATATCGAGAAATAATGCCGAGTGCAAACGCTGTCGGAAAATAAGTCATAGCGTCTAACATAGTATAGTCGAATATCTCCTGAAAAAATATGGAAGACATAACTGTGTAAGCTAGAATTTCATAAAGATTCATTTCATTTCGAATAATTTTCTTTGCAAGAAGAGCAAAGGTGCAAAAAATAATTCCGGTTAATACAAGTAAGCCAAAAAGTCCATAATTATAAAAAAATTGAATATACAAATTATGTGCATGAGGATTAGCCTGGAAATTGGTAAAATAGTATCTCAAATCCTGAAGAATATTTTCGGAGAGATAATGAATTGGTAAAAAGGTATTAAAAAATTCACTATTAGAACCAAAGCCAAACAAAATTGAATGGTTTAAAACACGTTCAATATAAGTTTCCCAAATAGATTTTCGAGCAATTAATGAGCCAGTATTAAAGACATCAGACTGAAACAATTTTTTCCCAATAAAGATCGCAATAAAAATAAGCAATAGTAAAAGGATTGGAATAATTTGAGATTTCTTTTTATTTTCTAATTTAAGATAATATACAATAATAAAGATACTACTGACTATCACACCAAGAATTGAAGCTCTCGAATGAGTGTAATATAAAACTAAGAGGGAAAGTAAAATTAAGGCGATGTATAAAAACTTAATTCTTTTTTGATTATTAAAGAATAGATATACGACAACAATTGCAGGAAAGTTAACAGCAATCATACTTCCAATATTACTAACATGAAATCCGCCTATGCTCAGGGAAAAATTGGGATTAAAATCATGTGAGAATATATAAATAGAAATGAAAATTGTATAAAGGGCTAAGCACAATCCATAAAAAAGATGATTAAAGCGGATAATATAAAGTATCTCTTGATCATCTTCTAAGTATTTGAAAAAGAGATAAAGTAAAATACCGGAGAGTAAATGAAAGAAACCAAAAACAGCATTCGTGCCATTGTAAAAAAACGAAGTATAAGTCGAGGTAACAGAAGATGTAAACAATAAAAATACAAGAACATCAAAGATGTTTTGTTTACTTAAACTAAATTTCTTAAGAAGAGATAAGTTTGCAACTAGATAAAACAAAATGGCAATAGAAGAGTAATGATATCGGTATAAAAAAATATGCGATGAGGCGATTACCGTATAAAAAATAAGAAGTCTCTTGTTGATTCCGAGGTAATAAAGGAAAAAAAATGTAACTAAAGAAAAATAGAATATGAACCTTAGATATAATTTTTGCCGCGCGACTAAGGAATCAGGCAAAAAAATCATTCCGGTAATGGAGGTATACAATATTAAACTTACAGAAGAGAGGATAAAGAAATAAGAATCAAGAGTGTTTACCTTTTTTTTTTGCCAAAATATATAGAGAATAGAAGCGATAAGCGTATTTGCAGATAATTCCTTTACCAGGTTTGGTTGGGAATCGTTAAAATATAGATATAGGCTGATAAATATTAGAAACCATGCCTGAAAAATAATGCCTACCATACCCTTTTTACTCAATTCAAGGTATGTTATGATTGGTTCTAAGTCAAGTTTTCTTTTAGGAAAATGAATAGTGCAAGGAATCTAGTTATAAACAAATAACAATTTTGGTAGAAAAAGACTTAACATTTAGAAATTTGTGTATAGATATTAATATGGAAATAAATTATGTTAGTTATAAATAGAAGAAATGATTATTCGATGAAAAAGAATAAGAATGAATTTCAAATGGTATTTAAAAAGATGAAAGCATTCCTCAAAATATTTGGTAATTCTGTCCATTTTTCGTTTTACTCTCTGAAAATACATGGAAAAATTAAAAATTAAAATCAGTGGAAAAAAGATTCTATGAAATTAAATAAAGAAGTTTTTTTTAAAGTAATAATTCCTTATTTTTTTTATTTTCTAATTATAATTTCCGTTTTTTATTTTAGATATCAACTGGACAAAGAAAATCTTTATATAACAAGTGACGGTGCTATAAAGCTTTACCAGACAGTTCAATACAAAGAAAAAGGATTTCTATCGCTAGAATGCATTTATCCCGGGAAAGAGTTTGACACAGAATTTAAACATTTTCCGATATCGTATCCATGGGCAATCTTTCAAGCAAAAGAAAATAAATGCGTATTAGAATATCCGCCATTTTTTTATTGGCTGGGATCTATCTTATTATTTTTTCTTCCACTAAAGTTAATTCTATATTTGCCACTATTATTTTATGCTGCTAATTTTTTTATTTTCGATTTAATCTTACAAAAGATAGGGATAATACCAATTTACCGAACTATCTTAACGATAATATCTCTAGCTTCTTTTCCATTACTTACAGCCATGGATTATACAGAAAACCCGGCATTCCAAACCTTTTATTTATTAGGATTCTACTTGTTTTTAAATTTATACAATGAGAAAACTTTCAATTTAAAAAAATTTTTATTAACAGGTATACTTTTTGGAATTGCGTTTGCACTCAGATTAGAAATATTACTTACCTTCTCTTTTTTATGTTTAATGTTCTTTATACTAACTAGAAATCTTACGAAACCATTTGTTGTCTATGTAGGATTTAGTTTTATTGCCGCTTTGTTTGTCGTATATAATATTTATGTTTCAGGACACCCGCTGGGATTTAGATATGTTTCTTCGATTGATTTTAATGATAACGCAAAAGCAGATATCTGGCAGAGAATTACTTTTTTAAAGGCTACAATTTGGGGAAATGAGGTAATGGTAGGGATTTTTAATTTTCAACCCTTGTGCTGGCTAATGTTACTTATCCCCCCTTGGTTAGTTATAAAAAAAGAAATAAACCAAATAGGAAATATTTTTCTATCGGCTGGCTGGATTTCTATCATATTAATTCCACTTTATATTACAGTATATGGAGGAGTTGGATACTTCGGACTCAGGTATATCGAAAGTGCGTTTTTCTTAATACTCATTGGTTTTTCTGTTTACCTGGGAGGCAATTATTTTAGTAAAAACAAAAAAATGAAGATAATTATTGTTATCCTTTTAATTCTTTCTGGATACGGAAATTGGAAGGCTACGAAAGAAGGACTTAAGATACTAAAGAATTCATCAATAGAAAATGCAAAGTTTCAAAGTTTTATAGAGCAATCCGATCGATTTATAATTCACTCTTCCCTTTACAGCACCATATGGATGGGAAAATCGTTTTTGGAAAAAACGCATGTAAATCTCACTGGAAATGAAGAAACCGTAGAATACATAAAGAATATTCCAATGAGTGAAAAGTTTGTTTTTATTTTAAGTCCGGAAGATATTTATATTTCAGCTGATATCCCTAAAAAAATGCACACAAGATATAAAACACAAATCAATCCGGCATCCCTCCCAATTTCAATTGTCGGGGAACTTAAAATAAATGGAATTCGATTGGTTCTGGCTAATCGAAAGTAACCACAATTAAGCTTTGGCGTCCCGGCGAAAATTTTCAGTCATAAAAACGCAAACATGCGTTTAATCATTCGTAAAGTCGCCGTCGAGCTTGCGGCTATCGTCAAGAAATTGCAATCATAATGTAAATCGATAAATCTAAATAAGTAAGCAATTTCTTGACGCCGCCTTAATCTCTGACGCTAGTATAGAACGATTTTTTATTTGCACATAGCTTCGCTATATAGTTTAGTCTTGTTTGAAATTGAATTACATTTTTGGAATCTTCTGAGCTTTTTTATCCAGCCCGATCTCTCGTCATACGTAAAAACCTATCATAAAACACCTTTTTACGGGAAAGTATCGCTTTAACTTCTATCCGAAAATTGGCCAAAATTGGAAGTACGAAGTCGGCATACTCTTTCGGTAGTTTTTTGTATAATTCTAATGAGTCTAGCTTTAGGAGATACACAAAAATCCAGGTCATACTTCTATTGAAAAAAGCCCTTAGGCATTTCAACTCCGCCCAATCTTCTGAAATCGGGACGAAATCAATTCTCTTCAAATTTTGCAATTTCTCCTGGTATTTTGTCTTTAAAAATTCATGTTTAGGAATTACTCCATTGCGCATAAAAAATCGATATCTCCTCAGCAGTAAAGAGAGGTATCCAGTGACATTTAAATTATTCTCTTCAAGTTTGCCGAGGAAAACCTCCATATACCGCTCTGGAATAAGTAGAGTAGAATGTGTGCTCTGCTCGTTTAAATCTTTACTGGGATTCTTTTGATTTTTTTCTATAAAGGTTTTCATGCCTATACTAGGTCAAAAATTATTCAGAATGTGCAGAATTTTTCTAAATTTTTTATAATTTAATTCTTTTTTGCATTAGGAATTATAGAAACTAATAGATTATATAATTGAAAGATAACGAATGGAATATTAATTTAGAGGGAAGAATGAATAATTCAATAATGTATCTACTTACTTTGCGAACAAATATAAATTATGGTAATAATAGTGTATTTGGTGAGAATAGAGAAACTCCAACTACTTTACAAGATTATCTACTTAATCAGGAATTCAAGAAAAAGAAAGGGAATAATAAGTGAGGTATTTCATTCTTATCCTCTGTGTGTTTCAAAATTGTACATTTAGAATGATTTATCAGAGGATAACAACGGATGACTTTAAAACCTCCTATAAATATGATATTAGTTTGAGAAAAAAAGTAGCAGAGAATAAATTTGTAGAAGGTGTAACTACAATTGAAGATATAGAAAGAGTGTTCGGGAAAGGAAAGGAGGTAAGCCCAGAAACATTTACAATTCCCAGAAAAGGAACCTATCTAGGAAAACTTTTTTATTATGATAAAAAGATATCCTATGATTATACAGTAACGAGTAAGTCAACATATACTGGTATGATAGATTATAGACTCTGGTCTTATTTTGTCCCTGCTTTTTATTTTTATAAGGGAAAGTTAAAATTATACTATGTAATTGATAAATATTATAATGAGATTTATCGCACATGGATGCTTGGAGATTTGAATACCTATGTAGACGAGCACAATTATGAATCTATGTGTGAAACTAAATTTTATAAAGTATATACATTAGGATATTCTAAGGAGGATGAATTCAATAAAGAATGTCCTTTTTTTACTGACCCCAATTACTTTAAAGACCCCGTTTATAATGGGATGAGAATAAAGGGTGTAGGCATTGTTAAATGTAATGCTAAAAATGAATGTGAGATTAAGAATAATTTATGGAGTAATTTTTTAGATTTTATTTATTAGTTTTTGCTTATCAAAAAACTTTGAAGAGATTTAGCTAAGGATAACAAAGTTTACCTACTCCTAGCGAAAGCGATCAAGGCAGTGTCAATAATTTACATAGTTTAAAAATTCTTTGCCTACACAGCAAAGAGTAAATTATTGACATTAGCCGCGAGCGCGGTCGGTGTGAAATGGTATATGTAGAGACGCATGGCTATGCGTCTCTTTTTTTTAAAAAAAGTAACACCGATTCGCCCATGCAATTAAAAATAAATTTAACTTTAAAAGCATTACTAATTACAAATACCATTATGACAAATTCAATTTACAAAACAACTTTACGAATAATTACAATATACCTTACGTTCACGATCCTCCACTGCCGAGCGGATACTCTTACCTCTTCTCTCACTTCCTTTCCTGCGGATGCAATCAGTGGCGGTGCTGTCGCATTAAATAGAACGTTTGGGAGTGAGGATAAGATTATTATTCCCAAATCAGATTCTATCGAAATTATTTCTGTAGAGGAAACTTCTAGCCAAATAAAAGTCTATTTCAAAAGCACGAAGAAGCCGGGTAAAGTTGTCTTTCAATCTGAGAAAGGCTTGCAGTTAGAATTGGATTTTTATTCTTCCGTTTCTGATTCGGATGAGGATGGGTTTCCTGATAGCGTTGAACTTTCGAGGGAAGAGACAGAGCGATTTCGAAATTGGTTTGTTCGAATTGCCGAGTCTCAATTTGTAAAACCAAATAGTTATTGGAACCCGAACGAGCGGGACTGCGCGGGGCTAATACGCTATAGCTACCGGGAGGCTCTAAAAAAACATGATGCTGACTGGTTTTTACAAAGTGGAATTTCTCTCGATAAAAATTTGCCTGATATTGTTTCTTATTCTTACCCAAATATTCCCTTTCTTGAGGAGAAAATTTTTAAGCAAAAAAAAGGTTCGGCTCTTGACCTGACAAGCTTTGGAACTTTCGCTGATGCAGAAACACTTTTTCGCTTCAATACTATCTTTATTTCAAAAAATATTGTAGAAGCCAAAAAGGGGGATTTGTTATTCTTTGAAAATAGGGGAGAAATTCGTTTTCCATTTCATTCTATGATCGTTTCTGATGTGGCGGGCATTGAGCCAATCGTAATCTATCACACAGGTGACGGAAATATTTTAAAACGAGTCCCAATTTCTTATCTTGCAAGTAGTAAGATTTTTAGAGTCTCTCCTGAAAACCCACATTTTCTGGGAGTATATCGATTTTCTATTTTGGAGTAAATCATGAGTAACCGATTAATTAAGATTTTGAGCTTTTTAATTTTGTTTTCTTTTACCTTTTATTCTTACGCTGATGAAACTTCTCCGGAGTTTTATCTTAGCACGGATAAAAGTTTCGCCCGCGAGGAAATTCCCTATGTCAACTTAGAAGGACCGGGTTATAGTGGTTACACGCTCAGGGTTTATGAAATTGCTGACCCCGAAAAATTCCTTCAGGAAAAAGTGCGCGAAAGACTCGTAAAAGAGACAAGCGACAAACCAGCCTTTGCCGATCCACTTCAATTGTTAAAGAAAACTTTTCAGTATTTCAAAAACGATTTAAGACAAATTGGACGAAAAGAACTGAATACAAAGACTCGCTCTTCTGTTTCAAAAGGGTTAAAGATGGAGTATCCGCGAGTCGCTGATGAAAATATGGCTCATCCTGCAATTTTAAAAGACCATAAGCTAGTTCTAAGCTTTACCATCCCAAAATCCAAACAAAGTTGGATTTACAAAAGAGTTCCCGTTCCTTTAAAGGATACAGGTGTATTTTTAGTCGAAGCATTTACCAATTCTCATTTTGCTTATTCTCTTGTTTTTAAGTCTGATATTCATTTCGTTACTAAGCTTGCTGAAGGGGAAACTCTTGTATATGCCGCAAGAAAAGACAATGGAGTTCCAAAAGAAAAAGCTATTGTTAAAATATGGGATGCGAGTACAGCCGAGTTAGTGGCTAATGGCAAAACTAATTCCTCTGGAATCTTTCATCATAAAGGAAAACCCGGCACCAAAAGCCTAATCCTTGTTACCCACGAGAATCAATTTGCTGTTTCCGATCCAACTTTTTATTCCAGCTCATTTTACAGTGAAGGCGGAATCAAATCTTATCTCTACACAGACAGACCTGTTTACAGACCGGGTGATACTGTCTACTTCAAAGGAATCGTTCGCAATTTCAAAAAAGATTCTTATTTCCCTTCGTCAGGAAAGGGAACCATCGATGTATTTACTTCCAAAGGTGATGCAATTCAAACAGGAATTTCGATTAATCTAAATTCGAACGGGACCTTCGATGGAGAATTCAAAGCCCCTGAAGGCGATGATGTTTTTCTGGGAGTTTATAACCTAGTATTAAATTGCCAAAGTAAAACTTACTCAACTGAATTTTCTATCGATGCTTATAAAAAACCTACTTTCCTGGTCAAAGTAAAACCAGAAAAACAATCTTATGTAAAAGGAGAAAGAGTTAAACTTGATATTCAAGCTGCGTATTATCATGGTAAGCCGCTTTCAGGTGTAGAAGTAGAATACCAAATATTTCGAAAGGCTAAGTATGATTATTCTCCCATCGGAACCTTAAACTGGGAAGGAACAGATTCTTATCTTACTTCAAAAGAAACCTCAGGACGTAGAGAAATCATAAAATCGGAGAAAGCTATTTTAGATAAATCTGGCTCGTATGCGCTTTCTTTTATTCCTGAAAACATAACTGAAGATTTCGCCTACACTGTAGTAGCCTCTGTGCGCGATTCCGATATTACTCTTTCAGGTGCTTCTTCTTTTTCTGTGAATCGAAGCTCTATTTTTATTCGCGTAAAAAAGGATAACCAAGTCTTCGAGCCCGGCTCAGATGTAGTAGTCAGTGCAGAAATTATCCCTTATGATAAATCTCTTTCCAAAGAAAATCTTTCCCGTGAAGTTGCTTCTCGTAAAATAAAAGCCATTTTATACCGCAGGAAATTTCAATCTATCGCACAAGAAGCTGAGCGGAAAAAAATAGATTCTTTTTCTGAGAAAACAAATCCAGAAGGTAAAGCACAATTCAAATTTTCCATTCCGGATAAAGGTCATTATGTGCTTCGCTTTGAAACAGAAGATACCAATGGCTCAGAAACTTTTGCCGAAACAACTCTCTGGTCTTCTGCAAAATCGGACTCAATCGAAATTCCTCTCAAAGATATTTCTCTAACTGCGGGTAAGGACATTTATTCGCAAGGTGACACGGCTGAAATATTAATACTTTCTCCTGTCGCTGACGCAAATTTACTCGTAACCTTGGAAGGAAATCGTATCCTAAAATACGAAAGCATTCCCCTTAAAGGAAACTCTTATAAATACAGTGTAAAAATAACCCCTGAACTCTCGCCAAACTTTACTTTATCAGCTGTTCTATTTGCCAATCGAGAAACCTATTCGGGTCAAATCAAAATTGTCGCTCCACCGGAAAATAAAATCTTGAAAGTAAAAACGAAAACCGATCAGGAAATCTATAAGCCAGGAGATACCGTTCAACTAGAAATCTCAACCTCTGACTTAAAACAAAAAGGAGTTAAATCAGAAGTATCCGTAGCCATCGTAGACGAAGCGATTTACCAAATCCAGGAAGAAAAGAACCCTCCTCTAATTTCCTACTTCTATCACCCCCGCAGAAATGATGTAAACACAGTTTACTCTTCCTCCTATCGCTTCTTTGGCTATTCTGAATCTAGAAGAATGGATTTGGCTTTTGGCAAGAAGACAAATCTTCCTCTATCTGCATTAAAAGAAGACGACAATCGTTCCCGTGAAAAATTTAGAGATACCGCATTTTGGAATGCCACTGTAAATACAGACTCGGAAGGTAAAGCTAAACTCAGTTTTGTTCTACCCGATAATCTAACCTCCTGGAGAATAACAGCCGTTGCCCTCACAGAAGATTCAAAGTTTGGCCAGTCAACTACGAATTTTATTTCTCGCAAACTTCTTTCCCTGCAAGCGAATTTGCCTTCCTATTTGCTACGTGGAGAATCTCATTCGGTTTCCACAACTGTTACTAATTTTAGCAATGCAAAAGAAGATGTTCTAGTGAGTCTTGAGGCTAATGGTGCTTCTGTGCAGGGCAATTCTTCTAAGAAAATTACTTTAAAGCCACAGGGAAGCGAACTCGTAAGTTTTAGCATCCAAACTGATGACAAAAGTCCTGCAAAGAATGTAAGTTTAAAATTTACAGCAAAAGGGTCTAATCAAGATACTCTCCTCCAAAAAATCCCGCTTCGCTTTTTTGGAGTAAAGAGAATCGAGTCTGTTTCCTTAAAACTAAATTCTCAGAATCAAAACGCAAAAGCATCTTTAAAAATTCCTACTACTGCAGCAGAAGAGCGGCTAACGCTTCGAATCAATCCCGGAAATCTAGAAGCTTTGAAATCAACCCTACCCTATTTGATTGATTACCCTTATGGCTGTGTTGAGCAAACGATGAGTCGCTTTGTTCCTGTTTTAGCTGCCCAAAAAGCAGGTGCGCTTTCTTTAAAACAAAGAGAGGAACTTCCCAAGATGGCAAGCCAGGGTTTAAAGAATTTGAAATCACTTCTTGGAAAAGAGGGAGGCTTCAAGTGGTTTGCCCCTGATAGTGGCGAAGATGTGATGATGTCTGCCTATGTCTATCGCGCTCTTTCCATTTCAAAAAAATTAAAGCAAGAACCCGATGAAGAAATTTTAAACCAAACAAGAAGTTACCTCTACAAAGCACTCGAGTCAACTTCCGACCCTTTTCAGAAAGCGTATATTCTTTTTTCTCTTTTGGAAGGAGGCGAAGTGGAAGCTTCTTTAGTTGAATCTCTTACTGGACTCGTGGACAAACAGGGCGTATACGGTAAAGCGTTAACCGGTTTAGTCTTTCATTCTACGGGTAAAATTGATAAGGCAAAATCAGTTTTTAAAAAAGCTCTCGCCGAATCCGGAATCATAAATGGTAAAAAACTTCCAGAAGATAATATAATCGAAAAAGACGGAGTAGAAATGCTTTCCGCCTTACTCTTATTATCCGTTCGCTTGAACGAAGAAGCAATCTCGGACACTCTCAGCGAAGAGCTATTTAACAGGAGAAGGGATGTTGGTTGGAAAAATTCAAGAGATACTGGAATGGCAGTCCTTGCTCTTGCAGAAAAATTAGAAACCTTCACTGAAAAGCTAACACCCATTACCCTCAATATCATTGTCAACAGGAAAGAATTCAAGACGGTGAGTGCAAAACCCACTGAGATTTTATCCGACAAGGCAGATTGGAATTTTTCCATTCCTAATTTAGTAAAAGGAGAAAATACAATCGAACTTGTAAAAGAAAAAGGGGGGTCAGTTTACTCCGTTGTTTCCTTGCAGTATATTGATAAATCTAAATCCTTCTCTCCTATCGACAAAGGAATTAAAGTTAAGAGAGAATACTTTTCCGTAACCGCAGAAGAGAAAAATGGTAAAGTAAATCTAAATGTTAAGAATTCCAATTCCTTTAAACCAGGCGAACTCGTTATGGTTTCTTTAGAAATTGAACGAACAGGAAAATCAGATTCTTATTTTATGGTCGAAGACCCATTGATTCCCGGTTTTAGCTTTGTCTCGAAAGATACAAATTACTACGTAGGAAATTATTCTGCCGATTACGAATTCCGCCAGGTTTACGATGATCGTGCTGTCTTCTTTGTGCGCGGTCCAATTCAAAAATCTACAGTCCGATACTTTCTTCGCGCTGATATGAGCGGCAAATACAATTCTGCTCCAGCGAGTGCGAGTCTTATGTATTACCCGGAAGTAAGGGGAAGCTCTTCTTCTGAAAACCTAAAAGTGGAGTAAATCATGCGTAACCTTAAAAGCCTTGTTCTAGTTTTATCTTTCTTTATAACTATTTCTATTCTTTCCTCAGAAGTAAAAATTTTATCTCCCCGCGGAGGATTCACAACTTCTAGAGTCATTGAAATCACTGGTTCCATTGCAGATACATCAGCCGAGCGAATCACCCTCGTCATGAATGGAATTCCACAAACTATCAAAGCTAATTCAGGTAGTTTTAGGACAAAATCAGTAGTAGCCCCCGGCAGTAATACAATCGAAGTCAAGCACGGAAAAGACCATGACAAAGTTTCCTTTCATGCCAACGTTCCCCCGAAAGATATTAAAGTGGTTCTCACCTGGGATACAGCGACTGACGTTGATCTCTGGGTCATTGATCCCAAAGGAGAAAAGACTTTCTTTGGAGCTGCGTCAAGCTCTTCCGGCGGCAACTTGGATGTAGACGTTACGGATGGATTTGGACCGGAAACATTTACAATGTCAAAGGCATTGCCCGGCTCTTACGCGGTGAACGTTCAATACTACTCTAATTATAATACTCCCATCACTAGAGTCAAACTCTATGTTATCCTCTACGAAGGCACATCCAAAGAAGAGCGCAAGAGTTTTGAATTCACCATGACCCGCGCCCAACAAGTCTATCATATCGCTGACTTTCAGATTGCCGGGGAATGAAATATTTAATTAACGTTTCCATATGAAAATTATAATGCGGTGGGGTTGTGTAAAAGCAAAGAAATTTTCTCTCACAGAGCACACAGAGGTCACAGAGAATATTGATTTTATTGATTCTTTTCTCTGTGTTCTCCGTGCGCTCTGTGAGAAATTCCTATTGTTACACAATTCCCTACTATTAATCCCGATTTCCCTATTTCCTTTCGATGAGGCAAAACTAAATACCACTCTTTCCAATTGGGAAAAGAAAAATAAGAGCGATGCAATTGTATTAATTACAAGCCCTGAGTCGGGCAAAATAGAATTTGCCTACACTGAAAAGAATGCATTTTATAAAAAGTTACCTCCCGGCTCTATTCTAAAAACTCTTTCTTCGTTTGTATTTCTTGCAAGCCAGGAAAGATTCCATATTTCATCAGAGAAAAAATATTTCTGCAATGGAAAATTTGAAGAACCAAAGAAAGATTATTTTAAAGCAGAAGACAAAATGAAATTTAATCTAGTAGAAGATTCTAATACAGGGAAGATTTACTTCCGATGCTCTAAAGAGAATGGTCATGGCGAAATTACATTACGTAAAGCATTGGCTGAGTCGTGTAATGCCTATTATCTGCACTATGCTTCTACTGATTCAGAGTTTTTTTATAATGCCTTGATTCACGATTGGCGGCTCGAGGAAGGAACGGGAGCCTCTTTTGAACGAACTTCCAATGCAAAGAATTTGACTAATAAAAATCCAACCCCTTTTGAATCCTCTCTTGCGAGTATCGGCGATGACGGGCAAATAAAATTAACCGCTCTCAAAGTGGCACAAATCTATGGAGCCATTTTTGCAGAAACTCCCATTCTAATGCCTATTTTAAAAGGCGAAACACCCAAGCAAATAAGCCCGTTTCCATATTCAGATTCCATTCGCAGAAAAATTCAGCAAGCTTTAAGGCTAGCAGTAAAAGAAGGAACACTAAAACTCATCCACCTACAGAACACAAGCATTCAAATCCTGAGTGGAAAAACAGGCACACCCACACGCGATGGAAAAAAATACACAACCCACGGATGGAATATTATCTATTTCAAAAAAGGGGATAATCCTTATTTGCTTGTAGTCTTTGTTGACAAAGGATCAGGAAAAAAAGAAGCCTTAGAGCTATCGACGGTTATACTTAATATTTTATAGTTCAATCTTATTTTTATTTGTCATCCCCGAGTTTAGTTGTCGGGGATCTCAACATATTGAAATTCCCGACATCGCTCAATGCTGTCAACTTAAGAACTGAAATGTAATGCAACGAATAGGAGAATAGGCATCCTTGCCTGTTTCTCGGACAGGCAGGGATCCCTATCCTACCATTTGTATTATCTCCTATAACTCACAATAAATACTCCCGTGATTACGAAAGCTGTCCCTAGGAATTGGAGCAAATTGAGAGTTTCCCCTAAAAATATCCAGGCAAGTAGAATGGTTGATACAGGACCTATGGTGCCAATGATAGAAGCTGTTCCAGAACCAATGCGTTTTATTCCCTGGGAGAGCAGAAAGGTTGGCATTACCGTAGAGATGATCGCCATCCCAAAACTAAGAGCATATACTTCTAACGGTAAATTTATATTATCCAGAGAATGGGTAAATAGAAAATGTAGACTAATGGAAAGACATGCGACTAACATTGCGTAAGCAGTAAAACGGGATGCTCCAATCTTTGGAATCATTTTCCCACTTCCAATTAAATAAGCAGCGTAGGTGAATGCACAGAGGAAGATCAAAAATGCACCCAGATAAATATGCTCTGTTTTCTCGACTTTATCAGAAAAAAACACAATCGCTATTCCAATGTAACTAATAAATAGAGATAGTATTTCTCTTTCTCTAACTTTATTTTTAAATAAAAAAGCTGATAGCACAACAACGATAGTCGGGTAGATAAATAGAATTAGCCGCTCCATTCCAGCACTAATATATTCAAGACCCATAAAATCTAAAATGCTTGATAGGTAATATCCAAGGAATCCAAGGAGAGCCACATAAATCCAATCCATATAGGAAAGATTAGAAACTTCTGACTTGGATTTATAAACTCCTACAACTAAGAAAAAAGGTGTGGCAAATGCCATTCGGAGAAATAGCAAAGTAGTAGCATCCACTTTATAAGCATAAGCTAATTTAATCATCACTGCCTTTGCAGAGAATCCGATGGCAGAGAGGATAATGAATATTACACCAAGAATGTAGGAAGAATTAGATTTTTCTGTATTCACAAATCCATTCTTTCTGTTTCCAATTTTATGGAAATAGAATCATTTTCTAATTAAACTTATTTTTATATTCAATCATCCTAAGAATCAAAATGCAACTTTTAACCCCACATTCGCGCCGTAGGCTTTTTCTAAAATCATGGCTTCTGCCAGAATCTTCAAGAAAGCAAAATTGATTTCAGTTCCAACAATGATGTAACTTGTGTTGGTATGAATTTTTGTTCTTTGCCTAAAATCCATTGAAAGTGTGCCTTCTGGATTGAGAGGACCATTCCCTGGATTTAAAGAATTGTTGGAATAGTATTTGTAATAATCCGAAGTTAAAAGAGTCGTATTGTATACATAAAATGGATCCTGAGATAATTTAATAGGTCCTCCGCGTGATAAATGCAGATTAGCTACTCCAGAATTTTTACTATATCCAACCCCAAAAAAGAAATCAAAAAAATAGAGCAGTTTAATTCCAGTTCTTAATTCAACCGGAATACTTCTAACATTGGTAGCAAAATCAAACTCTGTCCTTGCAACCCAGGAGCCTTTTAACTCTCCAAAATTTATAGTAGCATTTGATCTGGGTTGGTGATTCAAATCCATCACAAAATTTTGAACATTGTAACCAACGCCAATGGAAATTCCTGAAAATCCAAGCATAGAGGCAGCAGCAATTTTAGGTTCAACAACTTGGTAGCGTAACATCACCCCAAAACTTTCCGATTTAATGCCGCCGGATAATTCCGGTTTATTATTGTAAGCCGCTTTGACGTCTGTAGTTTTATAATTTCCTTTCATTCCATGAAAATACAAATTAAATCTATGCAGATAAGATTTATTATCCTCATCTTCCTCATCATCGTCGTCATCATCAGGATGATTTTTTCCCAGGTCCTTGCCAGGTTGAAGTGATCCACCTTTTCCAAGCAGCCAACCAATATTAACCGCTCCCATAATAGTAGGCGTAGTTGCTATTCCAACATTTGGTAGTTTAGGAATATTAGTATCAGCATAGCTTATAGTAATATCATCTTTTTTTACATATCCACCTCCCATACCAACCCCAACTTGAAATCGATTCACATATCCTGTTCCAATCATACCTGCACTGTTGTTTGAAATAACAGATGCTTCGATCATTGATTTCATTACAGGTTGCATATATTGTGTTTGCAGGGCAGCATCGAGATTACCAAATTGGGAAGTATACTTTTGCGGAATAACGTCACATGCAATTCCAGAACAAGCAACTTTTGCAAAAATAGTTTGTGAATATAAAAATATAAAAAAAGGAAACAATAAGACGGAAAGCTTAGGGATTAATTCCAGAGAGGAATTTTTAGAATTTTCTAGCATAAGCCAATATTATAGGAATTGAATTAATTTAGTCAAGAAATTTCTTATTTAGAATCTACTAATAAAAATCATCTTGAATGAATGATTTACAAAGAGATAAAATATTCTTTTAGGATTAAAATACAATTTTGCAATAAAGTAATTAGAATGAATGAAGAATTAAAAAATAAAAAATGCAACGAAACTTAAATTACTACTTTGATTTGGGAGGAAATTTATCGATTAAGAAATAGGTTTCCATCATTCCCTTTCCTTTGATATCAATCATTCCACGTTTTTCAAAAATGTATTTTCCTTTTAATTGATCATAAACTTGTTTCGAAGTATGAATCATATCTGGCAGTCCGTAAGATTCCATTCGACTCGCTGTATTTACAGTGTCGCCCCAAATATCGTAAGCGATTTTTTCAAGACCGATTACTCCGGCAACGGCAGGACCACAGTTAATACCAACTCTAATTTTAAAATCAGGATATTTCATAAGTAAATCAATCAACTCCTGCTGATGACTGAATTTCAATAAATCTAGCGCCAAATCAGCCATAGCCTCAAGATGATTGTCAATTGTTCCGGGAAGACCACCCACAACCATATATGAATCGCCTATCGTTTTCATTTTTTCTAAATTGTGAACCATTGTGAGAACATCAAAATGAGAGAACACATTGTTTAAGAGTATAATTAAATCTGTAGCGGCAACAGTCTGAGACAATTTCGTAAAGCCGACAACGTCTGCAAATAAAATACTCGCAAACGGAATAGAATCCACTATCAATACTTCATCGTGCGATTTAATTCTTTCAATCACATGATTGGGAAGTATATTCAATAGAAGAGATTCATTTTGTTTATTAGACCTTGATAATTCTTTTGTTCTTTCTTTGACGCGCTTTTCTAGTTCTTGATTTGCTTCTTCTAAAGTAGAAATTAATTTTTCTTCCGCTTCTGCCTTTGCCTTTTTTAATATATTAATTTTATCTGCAAGAGCAAAAGAAAAAAAGGCAACTTCTAAAGAGCCAGTAATTAAACTTAAATAATTTAATAAACGATGATCTTGAATTAAACCGAAAGAGCGCATAACGGTAAAACTTCCGACAATAGCTGCAAATCCCCAGCCTACAAGGTAAAGTCTGGCAGCTTTATTTCCTTTTCTCAATACAATTATGCCGGATGCAATCAGAACTCCTGGATAAAAAAGGGAAATTAAATTTATTAAAATAATTGGAACGTTAGACGATAAGAAAAAACTAATTATAAAAGCGGGAATGGAAAGTAAAAGTAATACTTTTAATATTTTATCTAAAAAGGGTGCGAACTTTTTTGTATCTAAAAATTCGACAGTAAACAAGTTTAAGAAGAAAATGGTTGTTAGCCCGCTTAAATGAATCACCCTATTTTGAATGTATGGATATTCTGACCAAAAATGTCTATACCCGTATCCATGAAAAGAAACCATATAAAGAATGCTAAAAAAAACAGTCAGCACATAATAGAGATAAATCTTTTCCCGAAGGGAGAAAAAAAGGAAGAGATTGTAAAATCCCATGATGAGCATGATCCCAAAATAAATTCCCATGATGATTTGGGTTTCATTATCGCGCATATGAAATAAGCGCTGAGGAGCTAAGTAGACTGGAATCTGCATCACACTAATGGAGTGAACACGCATATAAATGACCGGATCTTTTGAAATTTCAAATGGAACTGTAAAATTCAAAACCCTACTCTCAATATCTCGTTTTGCAAAGGGAAGTTGATCGCCACCTTCTTTTTCTATGTAAACATCTTCCTCTTCTTGTTCATGGTCTATTGGAAAATAGAAATTAACCGAATCAAGTTGTGGATACTCTACAAAAAAAATCCAATCATCATTCAAAAAACTATTTTGATTTTTAATTTGAAATCGAAGCCAATAGACGGAAGAGGTAAATCCAAAATTATAAGAGTTTTGATTGCTTGGTTTAAATTCTTTTTCGATTACTTCTTCAAAACTCAAATTTCCAGTCTTATCTTCATAAATTTCTGCGTGGGGAATTACATCATAAATCTTGTCCATATACAAAATCAAAGGATTGGATGTTTCAGACTCTTCTTGCGAAATTATTAAAGAAATAGGAGTGAGAAATATTAAAATTGTAATTATTAACTTTTTTATTTTTATAAATTTCATATTTTCACTAAATTTGAATTAAAAAATCAAAATAGACATCGGAATTCTTCAAAATCATTTAATTTTTAACATACATTAAATCTTAAATAACTAATTTCAAGTGAAATAAATTATATTTGGTGGCATTCAGTTATAATGTTTAAAAAACCATTCTTGACCTTTTGTGTGGGATGTGGTATGCTTGCATAAAAGAGGATACAATGATTCAAGATACAATTTCTAAGATTGAAGAAAATATTCGAGATGCAAAGAGCATTGACGAAGCAAAAAAGACAGAGCTTCTAGGGCTTGTAGGCTCACTTAAAAAAGAAGTATTGGATCTTTCTAGCACCAATAAAGAAGACGCTGAAACAGTTGCCAATTTCACAAAGACATCTACTCACGAAGCAATTAAAACTGAGAAAAATAAAAGCCTATTTGATCTTTCCCTAAAAGGTCTCTCCGAAAGCGTCGCAAAATTTGAAGTCTCTCATCCAGACCTCGTCGCCACTGTAAATTCAATCTGCGTTTCGCTATCAAATAGCGGGTTTTAACAGTCACCTCGAACAGCTTTATCGTGAGAGGTCTATCTCCCTTAGCACTATCCTTTCTTTGTCAGATAGATTTCTCACATCAGTCTTTTAGCCTATATCTAATTATCCGCTGAGGGATGTTCGAAATGACTGTAAAAAACCATCGTATCTTTTATCGGTGCTCATCCCCCCTTCGCTGCAAGTATTCGCGACCTGCGCCTTCGCATGTTCATCGGTGGTAGTCTGTTACTTCTTAAAGCTATGCCTGAATGCGAAGTAAACTGGAATGGCTAATAGTGTTATGCCGATACCTTTGATTGCATTTGCTGGTTGCTCGTAAGCTAAAATACTGATTAAAATAATATTTGCCGTGATATAGAGAAGCGGTGGCAATGGATAGAGCGGAATTTTATAATCAGACTCAGACTTGTATTCTTTCTTTAGCACAAACGGGATAAACGCTGTCAGTGAGGATAAGAATAATATAGCGCAGGTAATAAAATAAAGTAAATCTTCTAATTGGTTAAATATAATTAATATAGAAGCATAAATGCACTGAAATAAAAGCGCCTTATGTGGACTTGCATACTTTGGATGTAAGTCAGCGAGGTGATGAAAAAATAAACCGTCATTCGCCATAGCATAGTAAATACGAGAGCCACCGATAATCATCGCAGACATCGAGCCAAGAATAATCCAACAGATGAATAAGGAGATAACAGTTGTAATCCCGTCTCCAAATAGGTGCTTCGCTGCAATGACTCCAATCCCGCCCTGCCCTTTAAGTTCACTCACAGGAGCCGAAACTAAAAATAAAAGATTAATCGCAATGTAAAGACTCATCACCATAAAACAAGCAATCGCAACCGAAAGTGGGATGATTCGACGCGGATCTTTAATTTCTCCCGCCACATAAGTCACCATGTTCCAACCCAGGTAAGAAAACGAAACAGGCACGATTCCAAGAATGAGAAGATTTACATTTTGAAAAATATCAGGAAAGAAAGAATTATTCTTGAGTGGAGTATAATCCGTATTCCCAAAAGCAAAACCTGCAATCACAAGAATGAGTAGACCGGAGATTTTGATAGATGTAAAAACATTTTGCAGTCGAACTGCTTGCTTAATTCCAAAATAATTAATCACACTAAAAAACGTAATGAGTCCGGCGCCTATCGCTTGCGTGGGACCGAGTTCTACATTGATTGGTCCAATCGTCGTTTTAAAATCAGGCAACTCTTTGATTGCCGGAAATATAAATGCCAGGTATTTAGAAAATGCAATTCCAAGGACTGCAATACTCGCCGAGAAGTTTACACTTAGCGATGCCCATCCGCTCATAAATGCAACCAGTGGAGAATAGGCTTTTTTTAAATAAATATAATCGCCGCCCGCTTCGGGGAATATGACAGCCGGGTAGGCAAAGGTCACTGCTCCCGCGATGGCAAAAATTCCACCCAAAACCCAACAAGTAATTACGAGCCAAGGATTTTCTACTTTGTTTAGAATAAATCCCGTCGTGAAGAATACCCCAGATCCCACCATTGAACTAAACATGAGTGAGACCGAATCTGTTAAAGAAAGTGTTCGCTTTAATTCCATAAATGAATAATTTGACTATAAAAAAGGGCTTACA
>Ga0075158_10000687_pt1 | contig 27677 bp, 31 predicted proteins | sample JI91814BDNA_FD_70968 | JGI IMG/M metagenome (GOLD analysis project Ga0075158, IMG submission 70968) | Wastewater effluent complex algal communities from Wisconsin, to seasonally profile nutrient transformation and Carbon sequestration -... | ecosystem: Engineered > WWTP > Effluent > Algae... | reverse complement strand
GTGGTGCCGCAGAATACCGGCGACTACCTCGATCTGACCGTCCGTGAGGTCGTCAGCCACTTCGGCAGCTTCTACTCCGACCCAATCCCCACCGACGAACTCATCTCCATGGTCGGCCTGTCGAGCAAGGCACGGGCCAAGACCACCTCGCTCTCCGGTGGCCAGCGGCGTCGCCTCGACGTGGCGGTGGGTGTCGTCGGACGACCGGAACTGGTCTTCCTCGACGAGCCGACGACGGGGTTGGACCCAGAAGCCCGGCGCGAGGCTTGGGACCTGGTCAACTACTTCCGCGAGCTGGGGGCCACCACCGTCTTGACGACGCACTACCTCGACGAGGCGGAGGCGCTTGCCGACCGGGCGGGCATCATCGCGGCCGGCAAGATGCTCACGGTCGGCACGATCGCCGAACTCGGCCGCACGGCAGGTGCGGCGACGTTGATCTCGTTGACCGGGTTGCCGCAGGTCGAGCGCGTCATCCCCCGCGAGTTGGGGCTGGTCGAGACCACGCGCCCCGACGACCGCGCGCCGATCACCACGATCAGCACCGATCACGCCACCGAGGTGCTCTCGCGCCTCATCCCGTATGCCCGCGAGCACGGCTGCCACGAGATCCCCGGCCTGTCCGTGCACCGGCCGACCCTTGAAGACACCTACCTGCGCCTGATCCAGCGAGAGGACGCGAAGCGATGACCACCACCATCTCCACCGCGGGAACGAGTGCCACCGCGCCTGCGGCACGCGCCGTGCCGACGCGGACCGAACGACGCCTGCCCGGCCTGCTTGCCGCCTCGCGGGTGCGCTCCGCGGCCGAACTGCGGATCTTCTTCCGCAATGTTCAGTCGCTGGTCTTCACCCTCGCCCTGCCGATCATCTTGCTGGTCATCTTCGGCTCGATTTTCACAGGCAAGATCACGGGCACCGACACCGATTTCAAGCAGTACTTCGTCGCCGGCATCGTGGCGGCGGGAGTGATGAGCACCGCCTTCACCGGCCTGGCCATCAATGTGGCCCTGGAGCGCGAACTCGGCCTGGTGCGGCGACTGGCGAGCTCGCCGATGCCCAAGGGCGCCTACTTCGTCGGCAAGGTCGTCCTGGTCGCCGTGACCTCGCTGCTGGAGACGATCATCCTCGTCGGCATCGGCACGGCCTTCTTCGGCCTGCAGTTGCCCTCCGACGGCAAGCACTGGGCGGTCTTCGCCTGGGTCTTCGTCCTGGGCACCGCAGCGATGGCGCTGTGCGGGTTGGCCTATACGGCGATCATCCCTTCAGCATCGGCCGCGGCGGCCATCGTGACACCGCCTTTCCTTGTGCTGCAGTTCATCTCGGGTGTCTTCTTCCCCTTCAACCAGCTGCCGGGGTGGATGCAGAACGCCGCCGGACTCTTTCCATTGAAGTGGCTGACGCAGGGATTCCGGTATGTCTTCCTCCCCGAGGAGTTCCAGGTCGTCGAACACGGTGGCTCGTGGAACCTCCCCGCGGTGGCGATCGCGTTGGCCATCTGGGTGTGCGTTGCCGGCTTCTTGACGATGGCCACCTTCAAGTGGCGCGGTCCGAAGGTCAAGTGAGATGTCCGTTGCCACACACTCACCCGTGGCGCCGCTCTTCTCCTTCGCCTTCCTGCTCAATCCCGAGCCCACGCTGGCCTGGCTGCGCGAGAACGACCCGCTGCATGCCCTCGCGGGGACGGATCTGATCGTCCTGACCCGCTACGAGGATTGTGCTGCAGTCTTCATCGAGCCCGCTTTCACCGCGGCCGGCGGTCAGGCCCGTCGCGTGGAGGCATCCGGCGCGCCAGTCTCCATGCTGAATACCGATGGGCCGCAGCACCACAGCCTGCGCCGCCCGGGCGCTGCCCTGCTCGGCCCGCCGGCCCTGCGCCGGGTGCTCCCCGGGCTGGCTGCAGCGGCCGGTGCGGTCGTCGCGCCGTTGCATTCGGGCAGCGACCTGACCCGGGATGTCAGCGAGCCCTATGCCACCCGTGTCCTGACCACCGTGCTCGGCATCCCGCCTGACCAGGTCGCCTCCTTCGACAGGCACGCGCGCGCAGTCGCGGTGGCGCTGGATCCGATGCCCCGGCCGGCTTCGGCACGCGCCGGCCAGGATGCCGTAGCTGCCCTGCATGCTTTCGCCGACGAGTTGATGGACGCCGCCCTCGCCGGCAGTCCGCTGGCGCAATTGGCCGCGAGCGGACTGGATCGGCCCGACGCCCTGGGAATCATCACGCTGGCCACGGTCGGCGGCTGGTCACCGCTGGCGGAGTTGACGACCGTCGCGGTGCATCGTGTCCTGGGCGATCCCGAACTGCGCGCTCGGATCGTGCGCGAGAAGGGCTTCGCGGCACGGTGGTGCGAGGACGCGATCCGCTGGCATACGCCCATTCCCTTCGTCTCCCGGCGGGCGGATCGCGATGTGGCGTTGCCCTCGGGGATCGTGCCTGACGGAACCCAGGTTCTCGTGCACATCGGATCGGCGGATCGCGATCCGTCGGGCTTCGACGCGCCTGGGGAGATCCGGGCCGATCGCGACCACCCTCGCGACCACCTCGCCTTCGGCGCCGGACCGCACTACTGCCTGGGCGCCGGACTGGTGCGTGCGGCGCTCCCCGTGCTGTTGACGACGCTGCTGAGTGCACATCCGCAGATCGCGCTGCGTGCCAAACCCCTTGTCTGGCAGGCCAGTGCGTTCCCTCGCCGTCCGATCTCGACCGTCCTGGACCTGGCATGACTCCCGACGTGGATGTCGTGGTTGTCGGCGCGGGCGTCGCCGGCCTGAGTGCGGCCCGCCGCATCCAGAAGGCGGGTCACGAGGTTGTGGTCCTCGAAGCGCGGGAACGGGTCGGCGGCCGCGTGCTCACACACCAAGCGCCGGGCCTGCGCCCGATGGAACTCGGCGCCCAGGTGCTGCACGGCAGCGATCACCCGGTCTGGTCGCTGGTCGACCGGGACTCGGAGGCGACGGGGATCGACGGTGCGCTGATCGATAGCGCGGTCTGGATCGACGGGTCGACGCATGCGTTGGACGCGCGTGGCGATCTGGTCGCCCCGCTGGCTGCCCATCAGCGGCTGCGCAGTCTGAGGCGTCGATTGGGCCCGATGGCCGGTGGCCTGACGGTCTCGGCCGCCCTTCGGATGGCTGGGGTCACCGGGGCGGGGGAGTTCGCCGCCCGGCAGTGGGTCGAGCAGGTCAGCGGCGTTGCGATCGGTGATGTGCTCCTCGGGCGGCTACTCGCCGATGCCGCTCTGGCCCCGCCGGCAGGAATGAAATTCCTCCTCGGTGCCGGCCTGAGCACCATCCCCGGACGTCTCGCCGAGGGCCAGCGGATCGCATTCGGCGCTCCGGTGGTAGCCATCGAATCCACGTCCGGGGGAGTGCGAGCCATCACCACGTCCGGAGCCGTATGGCATTCGCGCGCAATGGTTTTCACCGCACCCCCACCATTGGTCGCTGATGGCACGGTGGTTATCGCCGGTTTGCCGCAAGCCAAGGTTGACGCCGCGCGCGAGCTACCGGCAGCACCCGCGGTGGTCGCCGGCGTCCCCGTGGCGGCACCGGCCACGAATGACGGTTTCGTCTTCGACCCGGAGCTGGGCTTCTTCACCTGGCATCGAGGCGAGCAGCACGTGATGCTGGTGTCCAAGGGCACTCAGGCTGCTACCGCTGCGCACTGGGCCGCGCAGCCCGAGCGGGTGGCCGAGACGCTCGCCGGTATTGGGTGCCACCGCCTGGACCCGACCCGCGAGGTCGCGCTTCAGGATTGGAGCGCCGAGCCGTGGTCCCGGGGGGCCTTCACCATTGCGCCCGATCCCTCGAGCACGGCCGCTGCGCGCTGGCGAAAACCCTTCGGGCGCATCCATTTTGCCGGTGAGGCGACCCACGCCGACGTCGGACATCCCTATCTCGACCGTGCCATCCGCAGCGGGCTTCGCGCCGGCGACGAGATCCTGGCAACTGCTCAGACGAAGGACGTGGCATGACGGATTTGCACGCCGGCTGGTATCTCCTGGCCTTCACCTCTGCCATTACCGAAGAGCTGACGCCGGTCACCGTTGGTGATCGCCGACTGATGATCGTGCGAAGCGAGGGCGCCGACGGACCAGCGTTCCAGGTGGCCGACTCGACGTGCCCGCACCGCGGAGCCAACCTCGCGATCGGTGGGAGCGTCCGGGGCAACTGTGTCGTCTGCCCCTTCCACGGCCGGTTGATCCGGGTCGGGACGCACCCCACCCGGCCGAGTGTGCAGGCATACGACACGGTGCACATCGGTGAGCTGCTCTTCGTCCGCTTCGGCGACGATGCATTGGGGGACAATGGTTTTCCCGACGCCATCCGGCGGCTCACAACGGGCAGGGAGATCCGGCCGGCCGTCGACCGGGCGGTCGACGTCCCGGTGGAGTTCGTCGTCGAGAACGCCTTCGACATCGAGCACTTCCCGACGGTGCACGGAGTGCCGAGCCTGCAGGGCATGGTCACTGAGCGCGCCGCCGACGGCACGCTGTCCATCGGTGGTGACTTCGTGACCATGGCCGATCCGTGGTACGACCTGCGCTACCGCAAGGCGGCGGCGGACTATCTCGGCGGATCGGGCTCGCGCGCCGCGCACCGATCGGCCTTCCGGGCGGTGGCCTTCAGCCCCACGGTCGTGGCGACGTCGTTCGGCAGCGGAACCGGCGACCCAATCATCCTCACCGGCGCGCTCCCGACCCCCGACGGCACCCAGGTGCGCGTCGCGGTCATCGGCAACGCCGGCCAACCCTTGGACTACATCGTGGACGGCTCTCGATTGGCCATCTCTCAGGACAGCGTCGTCTGGGCGAATCTCGACCCCGACGCCACCTGGGACCTTGGGCCGGAGGATGTCAACGTCGTGGCCTTCCGCGACTTCGTCGCGCAGTTCCCACTCGCCCCCGCTCGCAGGCGTCAGGGGGCCCGAGTATGAGCGAGACACCCGTCTCTTGGGTGCACGGCTACACGATGAACTCTCGGATCTGGCGCGAGTTGTGGTCGCTCATCCCGGGGCGTGATCATGTCGGGATCGATCTGCCCTTGCACGGCGTCAACGCGGGCGAGCGGCCCCCGGCGAGCATGAGCGGCTGGGCCGCGGGGGTGGCCCAGGAGATGGAGCGCAATGGTGCCCGCGACTTGGTGGGCCTGTCCTTCGGGTCGAGCATTGCTTTGCAGGTCGCCGTGGAGCGCCCCGATCTCGTCGATCGGCTCGTGCTCGCCGCGCCCACCCTCAGCGGGGTGCCCGACGACCCGCAGGCTCGAGCGAAGTACCTGCTGCTGATGATGCAGATGGGCCACCTCGGTCCGGGGTCGGCGCTGGCGCGGTTGTGGATGAACGACCCACCACCCATCTTCGCCGGCCTGCGACGCTTCCCTGCCCGGTATGACGCGATGGCGGCCGAGATCTCGGGTCACCGATTCGAGGAGTTGCGCTCCGGCGCGATGAGTTCCCTGGCGCGCACCGTGCAGGACGCCGATGTGCTCGGCCGCGTTGAAGCGGAAGTGCTCCTCGTCGTGGGCACCGAGGACATGCCGCAGTTCCGGGCGAACGCCGAGCTGATCGCCGCGACGGTGCCGCATTGCGCAACCTTGACGATTCCGGGTGCCGGCCACCTGCCGATCCTCGAAGAACCCGAGCGATGCGCCACCGTGCTGGCCGACTTTTTCGACAAGGTTGCAGCGCCCGCCTGAGCGGGGGTCCGCGACGTCCACAACCGGTGCCCGCGCTCGGTGCCTCCGGAAGCCACCGGGTGGGGCGGCTGCTGAAGGGTGTCAGCCGAAGACGCTCAGAGCACACTCACCACGTTGGGGCGCAAGCACTTTCATCAACTCGACGAGGTCCTCACGGGAACCGAGGCTGAGCTTCCGGTAGACATTTCCCAGATGTGTGTCGACGGTGCGTTTGCTGAGGAAGAGTGTCTTGGCGGCGTCGCGATTGCTCATCCCCTTCACGACGAGATCGACGACGCGCAGCTCGGCGGGGGAGAGCATGTCGAGGGTCGGGGCGCTCACGGGCTGTTCGTCGTCGGTGAAGACTTCGGCCGCCCGGGCACCGAGGACCGTGCCTCGCCGGGCGGCAGCGGCGGGCTCGATCGCCGCCCACTCGCGCCAGGCGGCGACCAGGTCTGTCTCGACGTGCTGGCCGAAGTCCGCCTGGCCCTTCGCGCGGAAGATCGATGCGAGGTGGGGCCGCCAGTTCACGAGCGACGGGTTGACAACCCCGCACTTGGTCAGGGCCCGACCGCACTCGAAAAGCTGGCGCACGGCCTGGTCGGCGCGCCCTGCCAGCAGGTCGCAGCGGGCGGCGAGGTAGGTGCGATAGAGGGCCAGTCCCGGATGCGGGTTGGCGATGGGGTCGGGCAAGGCGGTCACGGGCCGCCGGGCCTCCACGGCGGCGTGGATCGCGGACAGGCGCGCGAACGCCTCCAAATTTGATGCGCCGAACGCGGCGAACAGCTCGGCACCTGCCTGCGCCTGTTGCTCGGCCTGGTCGAAATGACCGAGCCGGATCAGGGCTTGTGCTCCGACCAGGTGGCCCATTGCGCAATCGGCGAGTTCACTTTCGGAGGCGGTGAACGCGGCGACCGACGCCCACCGGTGGGCCGCCTCGTAGTCGGCAAGACCGAACCATGCCAGAGCTAGCCGACTGGCGAGGGGCGCGCTGACGCTGAGAATCCCCTGCCCGCTGATTGCCTGATCCAAATTCTTGACATCGGGTTCTGCCGCGTAACCGTAAAGCGCCCGGTTGGCGAGCCGGGTCGCTTGACGCAACTCGCCAGCACCACTGATGCCAAACACCTCGCGCGCCACGCTGTGTGCTTCGAGGCGCAGCCAGTCGCACAAATCCAGGTCGGCGACCAACGGGGCCACCGCCGGTTCGTCGAGCCAGGCCACATGGGTGGCGAACGCGTTCCAGTCGATGCCGGCCCAACACCGCATGGCTGCGGCCTTGGCCCACGCCAACTCGGCCGGGTCGGCGGACCGGGTGAGCATGGTCGTGGCTACCGCGGCCGCAGTGTCCGGATCGCCCTCCGCCCACGCCTCCGCATAGGCAGCCTCGGCCAGGGGCAGCATCCCGGTCAGGGAATCACCGACGGTCGCTCGGAGCCGGAAGAGTTGGCCCTTGCCCGCGGTGGCCGAGAGCAAGCTGTGCGCATGTCCCGCGGCGACGCGGCGTACGTCCATCGGCGCGCTTCGGGCAAGCACGGAATGCACGACCCCAGCCGACTCCCGCGTATTCGGCTGCAACCCGCACTCGGTCAGCAGAACTTCGAGCCGGGCTGCTGTTGCGCCGGGGAGCCCGAGTTGTTCGGCAGCCGCCCGGGCGCTGTGGACAGGACGCACCAGCGCACTGAGCAGCCCGAGAGTCAGGGCGTCGGGGCCTTGGTCGGCGACGAGGCGCAGGGTGCCCGACTCGAGCGCCGACGCGTGCGCCCGGGACAGGGCATTGGCGTCTACGCTCTCCTCGCCGGCCAAGGCCCGCCTTAGGGCGCGCAGGAGCAGGGAGGAGCCTGCGCACGCGTCAACGGCCACGTCGAGCAGCCCGGGCGCAGCCCAGGGCAGGCCGGCGGCCAGGTCGGCGCGCAGCTCCTCCTCGCGCAGCGGCCGGACATCGATCCAGGTCGTGGTGGACGGAACATTGAGCAGTGGAGCGACGCCGGCTTGGTCGAGTGCCGGATGGAAGCCGATCAGGACGTGGACACCGCGCAGGCGAGCCGCGTGGCTCCACACGATCAATGAGTTGGCCGAGGCCATGGTCAGGCTGTGGAAGCTGTCCACCACTAGCACGGAACCTGGCGGGAGTTCGCCGCTGAGTTCGTCGAGGACGTCGGCCAAGCTCGGGCCCGCAGTCGTGCCTTGCTCACCCGTCCCGTCGGCACGCGTCCACTGCGCCATCGCGCCCTGCGCGCCGTCGCTGCGGCCTGGCAGCACATGCACCCAGCCGCTGGTCACCCCGGCGGCCGTCGTGGCGCGACGCAGGATGCCGGTCACACCACATCCCACCGGACCGTTGAGAACGGCGAGCACTGGTTCTGCGCCCGGCGGGCCATCGAAAAGGGCGGCAACCCGATCGGCATACGCTTGTTCGGCGGCGACATCCGCTGGCTCGGGCGCTATGGGTGCCGGCGGGGCGGATGGGCGAGGTCCTGGTGTGCGACTTCCCGTCGCCAATGGTCGTCTCGTGGTCGTCTGTGTCATGGTGGCAACCCCCTGCCAAGCCGTGGGCGCGGACCCACAGCAGTCGAGTGCTCGTCGGAAGTGTCGGCATCGGTTCCGCACTCGGACCGTAACAACGGCGCGAAACCCGGGGAACCAAGAGAGTTCCAAGATTGAGTAAAGACTTCTGCCGCGGGAATGTGCGGACGGGCCTGGTGTGTTGGCATTCAAAACACCCGAGTGAAAGCTGGAATCTCATGGCCACCCGCACCCTGACCGCCGCGGATCTTGAGAGCACGGTCATGTCCACTGACATCGTCCTGGTCGACTTCTGGGCAGCCTGGTGCGGCCCGTGCCGCCAGTTTGCGCCGGTCTTCGAGAAGGCGTCCGAGGAGCACCCGGAGCTCGTCTTCGGAAAGGTCGACACCGAGGCGGAGCAGCTCTTGGCCGCGCAGTTGCAGATCACCTCGATCCCGACGCTGATGGCCTTCCGTGAGGGCATCCTCGTCTTCAACCAGCCGGGCGCGCTGCCGGCAGCGGGCCTGAAGCAGGTCATCGAGGCCGTGAAGGGACTCGATATGGAGCAAGTCCGCAGCCAGCTGGTCAGCGCGCCCAAGGACTGATCGCCGAACCGGCGGCCTTTGGCGCTGGCCCTCGCGCCGCGCCGCCAACCTTTCCCCGACGATGTGCGTCACAGTGACAAGGACACGCATCGCCTCGAAGGGCGAGAAGGGTATGGACGCGACCACGGCACGGCAGTTCGCGCAACGCTGGGCAGGACCCTGGGTGCGGGGCGCCAAGCGTGAGTGGCACTGGCGGCGTTGCGGCGCCGACCTCGACCTCCACGTCGCGACTCCCGACGACTTTCCGTATGCCGTGATGCAGCATTCGACGCCGATGTTGCGTCAGTTGCAGGGACTGCCGATGCAGTTGCAGCACAACAAGATCACCAACCTTCGCCTCGCGGTCGCTCCATTGACGGCCGCGTGCTGCTCCCCGGGCAGCGACTGAGCTTCTGGAAGATCGTCGGCAATCCGAACGCCAAGCGCGGCTTCCTCGAGGGCGTGGTCCTCGACGAAGGCACCCTTCGACCGGGCGTGGGTGGCGGTCTGTGCCAACTGACCAACCTCATCTACTGGATGACGCTGCATACGCCCCTGACGGTGGTGGAGCGCTGGCGGCACACCTATGACGTCTTCCCCGATAACGCGCGGACGCAGCCGTTCGCTTCGGGCGCGACGTGCGCCTATCCAGCGCTCGACCTCCAGATCGAGAACCGGACCGATGCGGCACTCCGGCTCTCGCTGTCGGTGGGTCAGACGCACCTCGTGGGTGCCTGGTCGAGCGATCGGGCGCCGACGCAGGCCTATCGGATCTATGAGGCCATGCACGTCATCACCAATGAGGCTCCAGCGATCTATATGCGCCGCAATATTATTCGTCGCGAGGTCCTGAACCTGGAGGGCGTCGAGATCGGCGACGAACTCGTGACCGAGAATCACGCGCAGATGATGTACGAGCCGTTCCTGCCCGCGGCTCCGGTGCGCGTCGGCATCGAGGCCTGACCGGGCCTACGCTCGGCCCATGCGCAGCATCCGCTCCTGGGCGATCGCCGCCCTGTCCGCAAGTGCTGCCCTCGCGGTGGCCTCGCCAACGGGAGCCACTCCGCCCGCGCTCGGGAACGGCAGTTCGAGCCAACCCGATATATCGGCGACCGGTCGATTCGTCGTCTTCGCCTCGACGGCGACGAATCTCGCGCCGAACGACACGGGAAATATCCAGACGTCTTCATCGGGGACCGGGTCGCCGGCACCACCCGTCTGATCTCCAAGGCAGTCGCAGGCGCCGAGGCCGATGGGGCCAGTTCGTTGCCGGTGGTGTCCGATGACGGACGGTATGTCGCCTTGAAGTCCGACGCGACCAACCTGGTGCCGGGAGATAGCACCCGGATGCCCGGGGTCTTCCGCGCGGACCTGACAACTGGCGCCATCATCCGGGTCTCGGTCTCGACATCCGGCCAGGCCAACGATTGGTGGTGCGAAGGCCTCGACAGGTCGGCCGACGGCAGATATGTCGTGTTCGCGACCGCCGCGGGCAATCTCGTGCCCGGTGACACAAACCGCACGGGCGACGTCTTCCTCCGGGATGTTCCTGGGGGCCGGACAACGAGAGTCTCGCTGACGCCGGCGGGGAGCCAGCACGGGTGGGCGGTGTCCGTGCGCAATCCTGCGGGGACCTCCGGGTCGCCGATGACAGCCGAGGCGGCGTGCTCAGCCTGGTCAGCTATGACATCGACCGCACCTGGCGACGCGCCGTGGTCAGCGTGAGCGATGGTCGGGACGGATTTATCCACATGCTCGACCGGTCCATGGACCCCCCGAGCTCGGCCGCAGCGTTGGCCACCCTGCATGAACCGAACCGCCAACCCGCGCTCGCCGGCACGGCACCTGTTGTCGCCTATGCCGACAACCCGTCGCGACAAATCCTGGTGTGGAACTGGCAGACCGGGGCGGTGACCCCCGGCCAGCGTGCGCTGACCGGGCTCTGCTGTGGCCTGTCGCTCGCGGGAGGCGTCGACTGCCAGTTACTCACGGTAGGGGAGTCAAAGTGCGCGGGATAGCGCCCGCTTTGCCTCCCCTGCCGAGAGTAGACCGAGAGGCCCATTCCGGCGCCGATTCAGCCATTGTCACCGGGTCGTCAGCGGGTTTAGCGTTTTGGCTATGGCGCCTCGCGAGGCGTTACCGACAGTGCGGCAGGTGCACGCACATGGAATATGTGCTGCCTCACTCAATCTATCCCCTGAACGGCCAGTCGATATCGGGCAACGGCCGGCTGGTGGTCGGGGTGGCGCACGTTCCCGACACCCCCCCAACCACGACGACCACGTCCGGCTCTGGGACATCGAGACGGATGAGATGACGACGGTAAGCCGGACCTAGGTCGTCGGAACGGCGGCGATTTCCGGTGTCCGCCATCCTCCCGTAGACTGGAGCGTCGGTCACGTGTGCGCGCGCACCCTGCCTTGCACACTGGGCCGATTTCGTATGACCGGTCCCACCCCTAGAGGGGTCGGTCGCCAACATGGATTGACGGAGGATATGGCCAAGAAGGACGGTGTCATCGAGGTCGAGGGCACGATCGTCGAAGCTCTCCCGAACGCAATGTTCCGGGTGGAGTTGACCAACGGTCACAAGGTTCTCGCCCACATCTCGGGCAAGATGCGCCAGCACTACATCCGGATCCTCCCCGAGGACCGGGTCGTTGTGGAGCTCAGCCCCTATGACCTGACCCGCGGGCGCATCGTTTTCCGTTACCGCTAGCAAGACCCCGCGGGCCGACCGGTCCGCGGGCCAGCCGATCGAGACGACCGGAAAAGACTGATGAAGGTTCAGCCGAGCGTCAAGAAGATCTGCGACAAGTGCAAGGTGATCCGCCGTCACGGGCGGGTCATGGTGATCTGCGACAACCTGCGCCACAAGCAGCGCCAGGGCTGATCCCCGACCGAGCACCTGCTCACAGGGTCCTCGACCAGACGCAAGACAACTCAATGATGAACGCAGCACCCGACCCCTGGAGAGCCAGGACGTCACCCGCGGCCCGGAGGCCGCGGACGGGAGCGCACCGGCATACGACAATCCGCCGCCGTTGACCCGACGCCCCGACTGGCGCTGCACCCGAAACCTCCGGACGAACAGAAAAGGAATGCCACCACATGGCACGTCTTGTTGGAGTCGACCTCCCGCGCGACAAGCGCGTCGAGGTCGCCCTGACCTACATCTTCGGTGTGGGTCGGACGACGTCCCAGCAGGCGCTGGCAGCGACGGGTGTCGACCCGTCCACCCGCGTCAAGGACCTCGTCGACGACCAGCTCGTCGCCCTTCGTGACTACCTCGAAGGCAATGTCAAGATCGAGGGTGACCTGCGACGCGAGATCGCCGCGGACATCCGCCGCAAGGTCGAGATCGGCTCGTATGAGGGCCTGCGCCACCGCAAGGGCCTACCGGTCCACGGTCAGCGCACCAAGACCAACGCCCGCACGCGCAAGGGTCCCAAGCGCACCGTCGCCGGTAAGAAGAAGGCTGGTAAGTAATGCCTCCCAAGGCTCGCGCGACGTCGAAGGTCCGTCGCAAGGTCAAGAAGAACGTCGCCGTGGGTCAGGCCCACATCAAGAGCACGTTCAACAACACCATCATCTCGATCACCGACCCCTCGGGCGCCGTGATCTCGTGGGCCTCTGCCGGCCAGGTCGGCTTCAAGGGCTCCCGCAAGTCCACCCCGTATGCCGCGCAGATGGCCGCCGAGGCCTGCGCCCGGCGTGCGATGGAGCACGGCATGCGCAAGGTCGACGTCTTCGTCAAGGGCCCCGGCTCGGGTCGTGAGACCGCCATCCGTTCCCTCACCGCTGCAGGCCTGGAGGTCGGCGCCATCTCGGACGTCAGCCCCAGCCCGCACAACGGTGTCCGCCCGCCCAAGCGCCGCCGCGTCTGAGCCCGCTTCCCGAAACGGAGAGTAGTTAGTCATGGCTCGGTACACCGGCCCCATCACCAAGAAGTCCCGTCGCTACAAGCTCGACCTCGTCGGCGGCGACAAGAACTTCGAGATCCGTCCCTTCCCCCCGGGTCAGCACGGCCGTCGCCGGATCCAGGAGAAGGAATACCTCACCCAGCTCCAGGAAAAGCAGCGCGCCCGCTTCACCTACGGCGTCATGGAAAAGCAGTTCCGCCGCTACTACGAGGAAGCAGCCAACCGCCCCGGCAAGACCGGTAGCAACCTGCTGACCATTCTCGAGTCGCGCCTGGACAATGTCATCTACCGCGCCGGCCTGGCCCGGACCCGTCGGCACGCGCGTCAGCTCGTCACGCACGGCCACTTCGAGGTCAACGGCCACCGCGTCGACGTCCCGTCCTACCGCGTCGAGCAGTTCGACATCGTCACGATCCGCAAGCAGTCGATCGAGTCCTTCCCGTTCCAGTTGGCGCGGGAGACCTTCGGCGAGCGCCCGGTCCCGGCCTGGATGCAGGTCGTCCCCGGCACGCTGCAGATCCTGATCCACCAGCTGCCCGTCCGCGAGCAGATCGACACCCAGCTCACCGAGCAGCTGATCGTCGAGCTCTACAGCAAGAACTGATCAAAAACCCTTGTGCCGCAGTGCCGCTCGCGGCAGTGCGGCACAAGGGTTCGGTACGTCGCAGACAGAGGTGACGTGCCTGGCCGCGGGAGACCGCGGCATACGTCGGCATCAAATAGCGGGTGCCGTCGGGAAAGAAGAAAACAGTGCTGATCGCACAGCGTCCCGTCCTGACCGAGGAGGTCGTCGCCGACAACCGGAGCCGGTTCGTCATCGAGCCACTCGAGCCCGGATTCGGCTACACCCTCGGCAACTCCCTGCGCCGCACGCTCCTGTCGAGCATCCCCGGAGCCTCGGTCACCAGCATCCGCATCGACGGCGTGCTGCACGAGTTCTCCACCGTCCCCGGGGTCAAGGAGGATGTCACCGAGATCATCCTCAACATCAAGGGCCTGGTCGTCTCCTCCGAAGAGGACGAGCCGGTCGTGATGTACCTGCGCAAGCAGGGCGCCGGCGCCGTCACGGCTGCCGACATCGCCCCGCCGGCCGGCGTCGAGATCCACAACCCCGACCTGCACATCGCGACCCTGAATGACAAGGGCAAGCTCGAGATGGAGCTGATCGTCGAGCGCGGCCGCGGCTACGTCTCGGCGCAGCAGAACAAGGCCGGCGACCAGGAGATCGGCCGCATCCCGGTCGATTCGATCTACAGCCCGGTCCTCGCCGTGACCTACAAGGTCGAGGCCACCCGTGTCGAGCAGCGCACCGACTTCGACAAGCTGATCGTCGACGTCGAGACCAAGAACTCGATGGCCCCGCGCGACGCCATGGCCTCCGCCGGCAAGACTCTGGTCGAGCTGTTCGGCCTGGCCCGCGAGCTCAACGTCGAGGCCGAGGGCATCGACATGGGCCCCTCGCCGACCGATGCCGCCCTGGCCGCCGACCTGGCGCTGCCGATCGAGGACCTCGACCTGACCGTTCGCTCCTACAACTGCCTCAAGCGTGAGGGCATCCACACCGTGGGTGAGCTCGTCGGGCGCAGCGAGGCGGACCTGCTCGACATCCGCAACTTCGGCACCAAGTCGATCGACGAGGTCAAGGCGAAGCTGCACTCGATGGGCCTTGGCCTCAAGGACAGCCCGCCCGGATTCGACCCGTCGTCCCTCGACGCCGGCTACGACGCCTTCGACGAGGACGACGATCTGTCCTTCGCCGAAGACGAGCAGCTCTGAGACACCCCACGAAGTTCTACGCTCGTTCCGCCCACGCAGACCGTGGGACCCAGCTGCGTTACTTCGCGGGGACCCCGACGATCTCTAGACCTCTTGCATTAGGAGAAATGACATGCCTGCCCCCACGAAGGGTCCCCGCCTCGGAGGCGGTCCCGCTCACGAGCGGCTGATTCTCGCCAACCTCGTCACGGCGCTCTTCGAGCACGACTCGATCACGACCACCGAGGCCAAGGCCAAGCGCATGCGCCCGCTCGCCGAGCGCATGGTGACTTTCGCCAAGCGCGGTGACCTGCACGCCCGCCGCCGCGTCATCGCGACGCTCAAGGACAAGGGCGTCGTCCACCGCCTCTTCGTCGAGATCGCGCCCGATATGGCCGAGCGTCCGGGTGGCTACACCCGCATCACCAAGATCGCCGCGCGCAAGGGCGACAACGCCCCCATGGCCGTGATCGAGCTCGTGCGTGAGCCCGTCTCGGCCAAGCCGAAGAAGGCCGTCGTCGCCGAAGCCGAGGGCGCCACCAAGCGCTCCGCAAAGGACAAGGCCAAGGCGGACAAGGCGGCAGCCCCCGTCGCGGAGGCCCCGGTGGCCGACGCTCCCGTCGCCGAAATCGAGGACGCCGCCGGCGCCGCCGCGGATGACGCCGCCGTGCTCGCCTCGGCCAGCGCCGACGACGTGCGCTCGGCCGGTGCTGCCGATGTCCAGGACGCCGCGACCGCGGATGTTCAGGACGCCCCGGTCGCTGACGAGATCGCCGCCGTCGAGGTCACCGAGACCGACGTCGCGGCCGCTGGTGCCTCTGCGGAGGCCGCGGACCTGACCTCCGCCGAGCCGGTTGCTGCCACCAAGGCCGCCGGGTTGAGCGGTGCTGCCGACGCCCCGGCTGTCGCCGCCGCCGCTCCGGCTGCCGCCGACGCCGCCGCTGCGGCTGCGGCCGAGTTGCCGGCCGGCGCTGCCGCCCCGAACGCAGACGGCTCAGCCCCGGCGGGCTACACCGTCAAAGGCAACGCCGACAGCGGCCTCTACCACGAGCCGGATGGCCAGTGGTACGAGGCCACCGAGGCGGAGTTCTGGTTCAAGTCGGCTGCCGACGCCGAGGCCGCGGGCTTCCGCAAGGCTGGCTCGCGCAAGGCGGACGCTGAGCCGGTCGCCTTCGTCGAGGCGGAGTATGGCAAGGGTTCGGCCGAGCCGGCCGCCGATGGCTCCGCTCCGGCCGGCCACGACGTCAAGGGCAACAAGGACTCCATGCTCTTCCATGTCCCCGGCTCGCGGTGGTACGACGCCACTGAGGCCGAGGTCTGGTTCGACTCTGCCGAGTCCGCCGAGAAGGCCGGCTTCAAGCCGGCCGGTGGCGCTGCGAAGCAGCAGGTCGACGAGGCCTGAGCCACGCCGGCATACGTCGACGGCCCCGCGGGAGTGCTCCCGCGGGGCCGTTTTCTGTCCTGGCGCGACCCGCATGCGCGCGGCGTCGGGTCAGTCCTCGGATACGGTCCCGCCCGAGCGCCAGTAGTGGCCGTCCCGGCGCCCCATGAACTCGTGCTCGACCAGGTAACGGCGCAGCGCGGCGTGGTCGTCGTGCCGGCGCTTGAGGATCGCATTGACGTCGGCCTCGGGATAGGTACGCCCGATCTCGAAATCCTGGGCCACGAAGTCGAGGACGACGAGACGCTTGATCAGCTTGGTCGGGATGCTCGAGAGGCGGCCGTCCGCGCCGACGAAGGCCCGCAGCACGACGTCGCGGTGCTTGAGAGCATCGGCCAAAAGGGGTCGGTCCATGACTCCATCCTCATCCGGACTCGCTGCGCGCGCAGGTGGTTTTCGAGTGTCTGCTGTCGGTGGCGGACATTAGGCTGCCGAGGTGCCTCGCCTGCGGATCGACCTCGCGTATGACGGCACCGCCTTCTCCGGGTGGGCCGCCCAGCCCGGGCAACGCACGGTCGAGGGGGAACTCGCCGCAGCCTTGACCACCATCCTGCGGGTGTCCGAACCGGTGCGGCTGGTTGTCGCCGGCCGCACCGATGCCGGGGTGCACGCGCGCGGGCAGGTCGCGCATGCCGACATCCCCGACGGCCCGTATGCCGCGCTTCCCGGCCGCAGTGACCGCTCACCCGAGCGGGCAGCGGTGGATCGGCTCAATGCCGTGCTGCCGCCGGATGTCGTCGTGCACCGGGTAGCTGTCGCTGCCGACGGCTTCGACGCGCGCTTCTCGGCGACGGCGCGGCGTTATGCCTACCGAGTCTGCGACGACCAGGCCACGCTCGACCCACTGCGCCGGCACGACACCGTCGTCGCGGCCGACCGCCTGGATGCGGCCGCCATGGACGCGGCCGCCCGAACACTCTTGGGTCTGAACGATTTCGCGGCCTTCTGCAAGCGGCGCGAAGGGGCGAGCACGATCCGGACGCTGCTGGCATACTCCTGGGAACGCGACGCAGACCAGACGCTGGTCGCCACCGTAGAGGCGGACGCTTTCTGCCACTCGATGGTCCGCGCATTGGTCGGCGCGGTCGTCCCGGTGGGGCTCGGGCGTGTGGACGTGAGCTTCCCTGCACAGGTGCTGCGCGCCGGCATACGGGATCCGCGGGTGAAGGTGATGCCGGCGCACGGCCTCAGCCTCGAGGAGGTGCGGTATCCGCCGGACGCGGAACTCGGGGCACGGGCTGAGCAAGCGCGGGCGCGCCGCGTTGAGGTCGCACAACAACCGCCCGGCGCGTGAGGGCGGCCATTGTGCGCAACCTCTCCCGGGAAGCGGTCCGGGCCTACCACCGCCCTCGATAGGCTGGAAATGATCGGCGACGGCGCCCGACCGCCAGTCCGGTGCGCCGCTTCCAGCCCCTACCCAAGGAGCGCATGTATGTCCGGCACCACCGAGGCGATGTCCCTCGCCGCCGATTTCCCGCCCCAGACGCATCAGGCGTGGCAGGACCTCGTCGCCGGTGTGGTCAACAAGTCCAGGGCCGAGGACGCGAAGCTCTCGCCCACCGAGGCTGAGGAAAGCCTGCGGAGCAAGGTGCCGGGTGGGGTCGTGATCAATCCCCTCTATCTCGCGCCCGACGACTCCCCTGCCCTCGGTATGCCTGGGCAGATGCCCTTCACGCGCGGCCGCGAGTTGCGCCCGGTCGGCATGCCGTGGGACGTGCGCCAGCTGCATGACGACCCGGACGTGGCGCTCACCCGCGCGGCGATCCTCGACGATCTCGAACACGGCGTCACCTCGGTCTGGGTCCATATCGGTGCCGACGGGTTGGCCGCCGGTGACCTCGCGGAGGCGCTCGCCGACGTCCGTTTGGATCTCGCTCCTGTGGTGGTGTCCTCGGTGACCGACCAAGCCGAAGCAGCGGATTCACTCCTCGTGGTGCTCAGTGGTGCCAAGGGCGCCGGCGGCAACCTCGGACTCGACCCGATCAGCGCCGCTGCGCGCACGGGTGCGGCCGCCGACCTCGGCGGGCTCGCGGGCTATGTCGCGAAGGCCGCGAGGGTGGACAGCGTCCGGGCGATCACCGTCGACTCGCGCGTCTACCGCGACGCCGGTGCGAGCGCCGTCGACGAGATCGCGTATGCCGTGGCCACCGGCGTCGCCTATCTGCGGCGGCTCGAGACGGACGGCGTCGGAGCTGCGGATGCGTTCGGGCACATCGAGTTTCGTGTCTCGGCCACCGCCGATCAGTTCCTCACGACGGCTGCGTTGCGGGCTCTGCGCCGGGTGTGGGCGCGCGTAGGCGAGCTGTGTGGGGTGCCCGGGCCCGACCGCGGCGCGCGCACGCATGCGGTCACCGCGCTGCGGATGTTCACCCGCGACGATCCGTGGGTCAACGTCCTGCGCTCGACGCTCGCGACCTTCGGGGCGTCGGTCGGGGGGGCGGACGCCATCACGGTCCTGCCCTATGACACCGTCGCCGGGCTGCCCGAGAAGTTCTCGCGCCGCCTAGCCCGCAACACCCAGATCGTCCTCGCCGACGAGGCCAATGTCGGGCGGGTCACCGACCCCGCCGGCGGCTCCTGGTATGTCGAGGCGCTGACCGACGAACTCGCCGCCGCCGCCTGGACGGCCTTCCAGGAGATTGAGGCGGCGGGCGGTATGCCGCGGGCCATCGCCGAGGGCATCGTCGCTGCCCGCATCGCCGCGACCCGCGACGAGGAGGCGGCGCGCATCGCCAACCGGCGCGAGCCGTTGACCGGTGTCAGCATGTTCCCGCTCACGGGGGAGACTGCCCTGACGCGTCGCACCCGGGTCTCGGCGCCCGCTGGTGGCCTTGCGCCGCAACGGGATTCGCAGGTGTGGGAGGTCTTGCGCGACCGGGCTTCGGCGTATGCCGCCCAGCACGGCTCCCCGCCCGCGGTCAGTGTCGTCGCGCTGGGCAGCCGTCGCGACTTCGGGGCGCGGGAGATGTTCGTGACCAACCTGCTCGCGGCTGGCGGAATCGTCGCGACCACCGTCGAAGGCGCGGGAACCGCGGTGGGGCAGGCACGGCATACGGGACCGGTGGTGTTGGCGAGTTCGCCCAAGGGGTATGCCGCCGGCGCGGCCGACGCGGTCGCCGCCCTTCGCGCGGCCGGCACCGAGACGATCTATGTCGCCGGCCGCGCGCGGGAGTTGGGGGAGACAGACGTGGACGGCGAGATCTACGAGGGCATGGATGTCGTCGCGTTCTTGAGCGGACTCCTCGACAGACTCGGCGCCCCGGCGGAAGGAGCCGAGCGATGAGCACGATTCCCGATTTCACGACGTCTGCGCTGATCGGCGGCGACGCCGCGTCGGACGCCGTTTCCGGTGACCTGCCTCCCGCGTGGACGACACCGGAGGGCATCGACGTCAAGGCCGTCTATACGTCCGACGACCTCGAAGGCCTCGACTTCCTCCAGACGGTGCCGGGAGCGCCGCCCTTCCTGCGCGGGCCCTATCCGACGATGTATGTCAACCAACCGTGGACGATCCGGCAGTATGCCGGATTCTCCACCGCCGAGGAGTCCAACGCCTTTTATCGGCGCAATCTCGCTGCGGGACAAAAGGGTTTGTCGGTCGCCTTCGACCTGGCGACGCACCGGGGCTACGACTCCGACCACCCGCGGGTGCAGGGTGACGTCGGCATGGCCGGTGTGGCGATCGACTCGATCTATGACATGCGCACGCTCTTCAGTGGCATCCCGCTGGATCAGATGTCGGTGTCGATGACGATGAATGGCGCGGTGATCCCGATCCTCGCGCTCTATGTTGTCGCCGCGGAGGAGCAGGGCGTCGCGCCGGAGCAGTTGGCCGGGACCATCCAGAACGACATCCTCAAGGAGTTCATGGTCCGCAACACCTACATCTATCCGCCGACGCCGAGCATGCGGATCGTCTCGGATATCTTTGCCTACACCAGCGCGAAGATGCCGCGCTTCAACTCGATCTCGATCTCCGGCTATCACATGCAGGAGGCCGGGGCGACGCAGGATCTCGAGCTCGCCTACACCCTCGCCGACGGTGTCGAATACATCCGGGCCGGTAAGGCGGTCGGTCTCGATGTCGACAGGTTCGCGCCGCGGCTGAGCTTCTTCTGGGCGATCGGGATGAACTTCTTCATGGAGGTCGCCAAGCTGCGGGCAGCGCGGCTGCTCTGGGCACGGCTGGTCAAGGAGCAGGGCGCGCAGAACCCGAAGTCGCTGTCCTTGCGCACGCACAGCCAGACCTCGGGCTGGTCGCTGACCGCGCAGGACGTCTTCAACAACGTCGTCCGGACGTGCATCGAGGCGATGGCTGCGACCCAGGGCCACACCCAGTCGCTGCACACCAATGCCCTCGACGAAGCTATCGCTCTCCCAACGGACTTCAGTGCCCGCATCGCCCGCAACACCCAGCTGGTCATCCAGCAGGAGTCGGGCACCTGCCGGACCATCGACCCGTGGGCGGGATCGGCATACGTCGAGAAGTTGACGCACGACCTCGCGGCGCGCGCGTGGGAGCACATCGAGGAGGTCGAGGCCGCCGGCGGGATGGCAAAGGCGATCGAGGCCGGCATCCCCAAGATGCGCATCGAGGAGGCAGCCGCGCGCACCCAGGCGCGGATCGACTCCGGGCAGCAGCCGGTCATCGGCGTCAACACCTATGTGGTCGAGGACGACGAGGAGATCGACGTCCTCAAGGTCGACAACGCCGCCGTGCGCGCGCAACAGATCGCCAAGCTCGAGCGACTGCGCGCCGAGCGCGACGAGGACGTATGCCGTGCCGCTCTCGCGAAACTCACTGCCGCAGCCAGAGACTCGGACGGAACGTTGGAGACCAATCTGCTCGCCTGCGCGATCGAGGCGGCTCGGGCGATGGCGACCGTCGGTGAGATGTCGAGTGCGATGGAAGAGGTCTTCGGCCGCTACACCGCCCAGATCCGTACCATCGGTGGCGTGTATTCCGCGGAGGCCGGCGACGACGAGGGTGTCAAGACCGCGCAGCAGTTGGTCGAGGAGTTCGAGGAGGCCGAGGGTCGGCGCCCGCGGATCCTCGTCGCCAAGATGGGCCAGGACGGTCACGATCGCGGGCAGAAGGTCATCTCGACCGCCTTCGCCGACCTCGGCTTCGACGTCGACGTGGGCCCCCTCTTCCAAACTCCCGCCGAGGTGGCGCGCCAGGCCGTCGAGGCTGACGTCCACATCGTCGGGGTGTCCTCCCTCGCGGCCGGGCACCTGACCCTAGTGCCGGCGCTGCGGGCGGAGTTGGACGCACTGGGGCGTCAGGACCTGATGATCGTCGTCGGTGGCGTGATCCCGAGCCAGGACTTCGCGCAACTGCGCGAATCGGGCGCGGATGCGATCTATCCGCCCGGGACGGTCATCTCTCGTGCGGCCGTCGACCTGATCAAAGACCTCCGGGCGCGCCTGGATGCCTGAGCTATCCTTACTTTAGGCGAAGAGTAAGGAGTGGTCATGGATGTCGCGGCCAAGGTCACCTCGAAGGGGCAGATTACGCTGCCCAAGTCGGTGCGAGACGCGCTGGGTGTGGAGGCCGGAGACGACATCGTGTTCCGAGTTGAGGAAGGTCGCGCCGTGCTGGCTCGGATCCCTGATTTCCTGGATCTCGAAGGATCCATCGCCGTTCCTGCAGCACGGCGCAATGTCGATTGGGACGATGTCAGGCGGTTGACGAGGGAGCAACGCTCACGTGATCGACGATGACCAAGGCATTCGTTGACACCGATGTCTTGGTCCGACATCTGACGCGCGATCCGGCGCCGATGGCTGCCCGGGCAACCGCCTTCCTCCGAGCCGCGGCTCCGGGGAGCCTGCTGCTCACGGATCTGGTTGTGGCAGAGACAATCTACGTGCCCGAGTCGTGCTATCAGGCACCCAGGGAGCGCGTTGCCAGGGCGGTTCGGTCGCGGGTCAGGTTCTCGGCTGTGTCGTGTCTGGACGTGGACCTGATCCTCAGGGCGGTGGAGGTCTACGAAGTGCTGCCGTTGGAGTTCGCCGAGGCCTATCTGGTCGCGTGTGCCGAGTCCTCAGGGGTCGGACACGTTGCGTCCTTCGATCGGGCCATCGATCGGGTCGGCACGGTAAGCCGCGTGGAACCTCCTCTCCAGCCGCGGGAGCAGGGCAAACCATGAGGCCGGCGATTGATGTGGGGGCGCTGGTCGCGGGCGTCCGCGACGGATCGCGTGCGCAGGTGGCGCGGGCGATCACGCTGGTCGAATCGTCGCGCCCGGATCACCGCGCCCAGGCGAGCGAACTGATCGCGGCGATCACGCCGCATACGGGCGCCTCGGTGCGGGTCGGGATCACTGGTGTGCCCGGGGCGGGCAAGTCGACCTTCATCGACGCGATGGGGGTGCGGCTGATCGAGCGCGGCTCGCGCGTCGGCGTCGTCGCCGTGGACCCCTCGTCGCGCCGGACCGGCGGTTCGATCCTCGGGGATCGGACCCGGATGGCGGAGTTGACCGCGCGCGAGGAGGCCTTCGTGCGGCCGAGCCCGAGCGGGAAGCATCTCGGCGGCGTGGCGCGGGCGACGCGCGAGTCGATGCTCATCCTTGAGGCCGCCGGGTATGACGTGCTCATCGTTGAGACGGTCGGCGTCGGGCAGAACGAGATCGCCGTCTCGGAGATGGTCGACACCTTCCTGCTGCTGACGCTCGCCGGGGCGGGGGATCAGTTGCAGGGGATCAAGCGCGGCATCCTCGAGCTCGCCGATGTCATCGCCGTGAACAAGGCCGACGGCGACGGGGAGGGGCGGGCGCGCGTGGCCGCGCGGGATCTGAGTGCGGCGATGCGATTGATGTTGCCGGGCAAGGATGTCCGCCGCCCGCCGGTGCTCACCTGCTCGGCGCAGACCGGTTCTGGGTTGGACGACGTCTGGCAGGCCGTCCTCGACCATCGCGCGCATCTGGAGGCCGAGGGCTCGCTCGCGGCACGCCGTGCGCAGCAGCAGCAAGATTGGATGTGGGCGATGGTGGACGCGCACCTAGAGGACGCTGTCCGCGGCCACCCGGCGGTGCGTGGACAACGGGCCGATCTGGAGGCCGCCGTCCGTGCCGGCCAGGTCAGCGCCGTCGACGCCGCCGACCGCATCCTGCGGGCATTCCTCCCCTGACCGCACCACTTCCTCCGTCGAGAGGCCGGTTCAGCCCCGTCGAGAGGCCGGTTCAGCCCCGTCGAGAGGCCGGTCCGGGACCAGGTCCTGCGAACGCAGAGGGAGACCATTGCCTCAGCCATCCATCGCGTGTGACTGCTCGCTATTCGCGGCCTCTGTGGGCGGCGTCCACGAAGGCGTGGAGGAGCGGGTGCACGCGACCGTGTTTGATTGCCCCTATCTGAGGTTGAAAGAGGCTCAGCACGAAGAACGGGTGGGTTTTCAACCGCAGCACTTCGGCCGGTGCATCGGGTGCGCTCGCCTCGACCTGCCAGTCGTTCTCGGTCAGGTCGGTGACGGTCTTCTGAGTCGGGCCGTAGCCGCAGTAGTGCATCCCGACGAATGCTTCGCCGGCGACCAGGTCTGCGAACCACGTCCCAGGCGTCGGCGTCACCAGGCGCTCCTGGCCTACGAGCGAACAGGCAAGTGGGGCAACGGCATTCGAGTCGTCAACCCCGTCGAGCTCGGCGTGCGTCCCCGGGCTGCCCAGGACGTTACGGGCGAACTCGAGCACGGCATACTGCAGGCCGCCGCAAGTGCCGAGCAGCGGGATCGCGCGCTCGCGCGCGCACCGGATGACCTCCAGAACGGCGGCGTCATCGGCGTACGGGCTGCCGGGCGCGATCCACAGACCGTCGTATGCCGTGGCTCCCGCCACGATCTCCGCGGCCCCCGGTCCGTCGCTCGCCACCCACGACGTCTCGACGTCGTCGCCGAGCAGGCCCCGTGCGGCCTCGATCTCGCGATGGGAGGGGTAGGCGGGGGTGAGGTCGCCGGCGATGCCGATGCGGACGGTCATACGGGCGATTGTGCCGGGTCAGCCGGCGAGGTCGCGCGGGTCCACCGGGCGCAGGCCGGGCACATCGACGAACCGGGTGTCCGTGGTCACGATGTGATCGAATCCGGCCAGCAGGGCGGTGGCGGCGATGAAGGCGTCGCGCCCGCGGGCCCCAGCCTCCTCGATCAACTCCAGCCCTCGATCCAAGACCGCATCGTCCATCGGGTGCACGACGCAGAGCTCCCTGATCGCGTGGACCTGATTGGCCGCGAGGTTCCGGGAGCCGGAACGGAGGCGGTGGAAGATGACCTCTTGGACGCATTCCGCCCCCGTGTGGAGGCGCAACTGCCCGACCGATGCGTCGCGAAGCAGGGTTTGGGCGGCGGCCTTGGCAGGGGCCGCCTTGCCCAGGGCGTAGAGGAATACGGGGGTGTCGAGGAACAGATTCGGGCGCTGGTTCACGCGAGGTCGAGCCGGCGGTCCAACTCGGCCTCCTGGATGGCCAGCATCTCTTCCCACGTCTCGCCCGGCTCGGAATCCGAGTCCGCCGATGCCAGCAGGAACCGGGCCGCAGCCGCGCGACGGGCCTGGTCGCGGTCCTCATCGAAGTGCAGGTCGATCGCGGAGCGGACGATATCGGCAACAGACCGGCCGGTGCGCGTGGCCTCCGCGGTGAGCTGGTCGTAGCGCGCTTGGTCGATCAGGACGTGCAGGCGTCGCTCCAGGGGGCTCATTCAGCAACTCTACACATGCACATGTGGTTGCGCAGGTCAGTTCGGTGGGAACGGGGCAGGGGTGTGGTGGGCGCGTAGCAGGAGTTGGAGGGCGAGTCGGACATCGCTGTCGTCGAGGTCGACGTCGAGCAGGGCCGCAATCCGGTCCATCCGGTAGCGCACCGTGTTGACGTGAACGCCGAGCTCGGCAGCGGCGCGCCGCGGCGCGCCTGGGTGGTCGAGCCAGGCCCGGAGCGTATGCCGATCCCGCTCCTGGTCCGCCGGGTCGGCAGCGAGGGCGGCAAGGGGCCCGATCGACCGGTCACCACCGACGGCCCGCGTCGCGCGGGCGATGGTGAGCGCGGGCCACACCTCATCCGCCTGGCGGACCGTCGAATCTCCGTGCGGGGCACAGAGTTCGGCGACCTCAAGCGCCTCGCGCCGAGCGCGCGGCAGGTCAGCCGCCACCTCGCTCGGCGTCGCGGCGCAGGCGGTGACCAGGCAGCCGGCCGAGGCGACATCCTCGACGGCCGCCCGCAGCCACGCCCACGTGCCCGCGCGCCCGACGGTGGATGGCGCGATGCGGCCGCGAGCGAGCGGATCGTGGCCTTCCCGTCCCCTCGCGATGGGAGCGGCGTCGGTGACGATGGCGAAAACGCCATCCGCCACATCCACCAGTGCCGGCTGCGGCCAGCCCCGCCGGCGCAGGGTCGCCACCCATAGATCGAGCAGCGGCAGCTCGCGGGCACTCTCGGACAGCGGCCGGCCGGCCGGCTCCGGCGTCCCGGCCAGCACCACGACCCGCCATGGACCGGTCGGCAGCCAGGTCGCCGCGTCCGCGGCCGGCTCCACCAGCGACTGCCGGAGCCGGTCGAGCCAGACCAGCCGGGTCAGGTCGGTCTGCGCGCGGTGGGTCAACAACTGCAAGGCCACGGCCGCGGCCATCGTGCGCAGCTCCTCGATCGCAGGCGCAGCGGGTGGGGCGTCCACGGCGCACCAGATCGAGCCGAGCCACTCACCCCCCGCGCGCACCGGCACCACGAATCGCGCCCCGAGGTCCGGAGTGACGCCGGCAGCGAGGAAGAACGGCTCGTCACTGCGGGCCATCCGGCGAAAGACACCCCCGGCGCGCAAGGTGGACACGACGGCGGCGGGGACACGGCGGCCGACGATGGTCGACACGCGGGCCGGATCGGCCCGGTGATGACGCGAGGAATACGCCAGCACCCGGTGGCGGGCGTCCTCGATGGTCACCGCCGCCTCGACTAGTCCGGCCGCCGCATCGGCGAGGGCGAACAGGTCGTCGGCGACGGTTCGTGGGGCGCCGGTCGCGGCCCGGTTCAGGGCCTCGCGCAGCACCTGGATGACGTGCGCCCAGCTCGCGTTCTCGGCCAGGGCCACCAAGGCCACGCCGCGCCGGTGCGCCGCGGCGACCACCTCGGGATCGGCGGCCGGCCGAGTCCGGACCACGAGTCCGGGCGCACCGCGGTCCCCGAGGCGCTCCACGGCGACCAGCGCGCGTTTCGGGGTGTCGAGGCAGACCCCGAGGACCAGATCGCCCGGCCCGCCGATGTGCTCGCGCGGCGACTCCATGACAACGAGGTCGTCGATCGGTGCGCCACTGCCCGGGCCGAGGACGACCATCTGCCCGCGCAGGGTGAGGGTTAGATCCGCCAGCGCGATCATCACGGCAGCCTAGTGCTTTCGTCACAAAACCAGCCCAATGACTTGGACGCAAGGAACAAGTGATCTGGCGCGAGTGCGCGGGACCATGGACGCGGCATACCCCTCGTTCGCGAAAGGCCCCCACATGCCCGCCTCGTCCCCTCGCCCGCAGAAGATCGCCATCGTCGGCGCCGGCATGGTCGGCCTCTCGACCGCCTGGTTCCTCCAAGAGCACGGAATGGACGTCACCGTCTTCGACCGTCAGGATGTCGCGTCGGGCTCGTCGTGGGGCAACGCCGGCTGGCTGACCCCGGGCATCGCGACCCCGTTGCCCGAGCCGGCGGTGCTCAAGTACGGCGTGCGCGCCGTCCTCAATCCCAGCTCGCCGGTCTACGTCCCGCCGAGCGCCGACAAGTTCTTCCTCAAGTTCGTCGCCGGCTTCACCAAACGCTCGACGATGCCGGCGTGGAAGAAGGCGATGGGCTCGCTGGTCCCCATCAACGACCGCGCGCTCGCCGCCTTCGACGCCCTCGGGGCCGGTGGCGTCGACGCCGAGACGTATGAGGCGAAGTCGTTCATCGCGGCCTACCGCACCGAAGCCGAGCGCGAGACCCTCCTGGAAGAGATGACGCACATCAAGGAGGCCGGCCAGGACATCCGCTTCGACGTGCTCACCGGGGACCAGGCCCGCGCGATCGAGCCCGCCTTGTCCCACGAGATCGGCGCCGCGCTGCTCCTGCACGACCAGCGCTATGTCAACCCCGGCGTCTATGTCAACGCCCTCGCCGACTCGGTCCGCGCCCGCGGTGCCCGTCTGGAGATCGCGACCCCCGTGCGCTGGATCGACCAGGACCCGGCCGGTATGTCGGTGACCACCGAACGCGGCGAGACCGAGCAGTTCGATGCGGTCGTCATCGCGACGGGGGCCTGGCTCGGGCTGCTCGCCCGCGACTTCGGCGTCAAGAAGGTCGTCCAGGCCGGCCGCGGCTACAGCTTCTCGGTCGCCATGGACCGGGTGCCCAATGGCCCGGTCTACTTCCCCGCCGCCCGCGTGGCCTGCACTCCGGTCGGCGACCGGCTGCGCGTCGCCGGGATGATGGAGTTCCGCAGGCCCGAGGCGCCTCTCGACCGGCGGCGGGTCAAGGCGATCGTCGAGGCCGCCCGCCCGCTGCTCGCCGGCGCGGACCTGGACAACCGCAAGGACGAATGGGTCGGCTCGCGCCCGTGCACCTCCGACGGCCTGCCGCTGATTGGCGTCACCGCCAATCCGCGCGTGTATGTTGCGGGCGGACACGGCATGTGGGGCATCACCCTCGGCCCGGTCACCGGCCAACTTCTTGCCCAGCAGATCGCGACCGGCCTGGTGCCGCAGGAACTCCTGCCCTTCTCGCCCACCCGATGACGCGCAGCCGCCCCACAGCGCGCGTCGACGGGGCTGAACCGGCCACTCGAGGGGGCTGGACCGGCCAC
>Ga0075158_10000686_pt1 | contig 27679 bp, 30 predicted proteins | sample JI91814BDNA_FD_70968 | JGI IMG/M metagenome (GOLD analysis project Ga0075158, IMG submission 70968) | Wastewater effluent complex algal communities from Wisconsin, to seasonally profile nutrient transformation and Carbon sequestration -... | ecosystem: Engineered > WWTP > Effluent > Algae... | reverse complement strand
GAGGTACCCGCATAGCGTTACTGAGTGGTAGGTGAGGCAAAGCGGGCGGCCTAGCGCCCGGTTTGCCGCACCCAGGCAGTAGCCCGGGCCTGAAGGAGCCGGTGCGCGTGCACCACCTGCGTCATGAACGCTGCCGGTTCGAGTCGAAGGCCGAGCACGGGGATCCGCAGCACCAGTTGAGCGTCCAGGGTCACGGCATTGGCGCGCAGCGCGTCGTCGACCGGGTTGAGTCCCGCCAGGTGGTGCGCTCCGTCGATCTCCACGACGAGCCCGTTGTGGAAGCGAACGTCGAGGTAGATGCGGCCGCTCGGTCCACGCCGCACTGCCTGTCGGGCGGGCTGAGGAAGGCCAGCGGCCCGGGAGAAGCGGCCGAAGTCGAGTTCCCCGAGAGAGTGGGCACCATCGCAGACATCCTTGATGACCGAATCGATCAGCGCTCGCCGCGGCGAGCGACGGACCCTTGACCACGCGGCGAGCAGGCGCGATGAGGCCGTGAGTCGCTGTTGGACGGGCAGGCAGATGAGCCAAGCAGCCTGCCGGTCGCTCGCCGCCAGCTGCGCTGCCCTGATCATGGCCACCTCGATGGTCGAGCGCGGCAGGCCTGCTCTCGTGGCGCGCGCGAGTTGACGTCGCACGGTGACCCGTGTGCCCTCATTCACGCGATGGCGCTCCTGGCCCGGCACAGACAGGTCACGGACGGCTCGAACCCGGTCAGACCGCTAGCCAGGAGAGAACTGGCGCCACCCAGCACGGCCCCGGTCGCGCATTCCCACACCGCCACCCAGAGCCTCGCCACGGGCTTCAGGGGCCCCGAGCCGATCTGGATCGACTTGCGCCCGACCACTGTCCACCGCCTCGCTGCGACTTCGTTGCGGATGACATTGCGCCCCACGTCCATGCCCCGCAGTTGATCTCGGTGCACCACCCCACCTTGGCTCTCGGCTGCGTCGCCAACCGCGAACGCGCGCCTGGCCACGTACCGCTGCCGCGTCGTCACGCTCGCCCCAAGGTCCATGCCGACATGGTCGCCGGGCCACTCCCTCCCGCCAACGGGTCACCGAAAACCCTGGGGACAGCGTCTTTCGGACGCTCGACCTTGTGGATCACCGAAGTGACCGGCGGGTAGGGCCAGTCAGCCCCGCTGAAAATCGGTTGCGACGGAGGTGGGGTGGGCGCGAGGGTTGGGGCGCTGGCATACGGACATCGAACGAAGGAGGACGCCATGGCCGACCTGGAGCGCTGCGCGCCTGACCACTCCCCCTTCACTCTTTCGGAGATCCCCGATGTCCACACCGGACCCCTTCCACTTCACCTTCGACGTCCGTCCTGACGACCCGCCCGAGGGCGAGCGCTGGTCGAGTTATGACGGCGCTACCCACGGCCCGTCGCCGCAGCCCGCATGGGTCATCACCGACCTGGCCGCCGTCGAGGCGGATCTCGGCATCCTCAAATCCGGCAAGGAGGCGGACGTCCACCTGATCCGGCGCTGGCTGCCGTCGGATCCCGAGGCTGACGCCGGGGCTCATCCCGCCCCAGTCGCCACGCGAGAAAACCTCTTGGCCGCCAAACGCTTTCGCACCTCTCACCACCGGCTCTTCCACCGCGACGCCGGCTATCTCGAAGGCCGGCGGGTCGCCGAGAGCCGCGAGATGCGCGCCCTGGTGGGGCGGACCCGCTACGGACGCGATGTGATTGCCCGGCAGTGGGCGGGTGCCGAGTTCCAGGCCCTGGCCATGCTCTGGTCGCACGGTCTGCCCGTCCCGTATCCCGTGCAACTGACCAGCGGCGAGATGCTCATGGAGTTCATCGGCACCGATGGCGTCGCCGCTGCCCGCCTGGCCTCGACCCGTCCCCGGCCGGGCGAGGTCGCGGATCTGGCCGAACAGGCCCGTGACATCGTCGTCGCGCTGGCCGCGATGGGCTACGCGCACGGCGATCTGTCGGCCTACAACGTCCTGCTCCACGACGGGCGGCTGGTCGTCATCGACTGGCCGCAGATCGTCGACATCATTGCCAATCCGCAGGGTTTCGACTACCTACGGCGAGACGTGGAGAACCTCTTCGGCTGGTTCACGCGCAAGGGCGCCGACCTCGACCTCGAGCACGTCTTCGGGGATGCCGTGGCCGCAGCGACCTCGCACTGGTGAGGCTTCCGGGCCACGGCCGGATGCGCCCAGGGCGCTGCGGTGGGCACGGGCTTGAGGGCCGCGACCTGAGGGACGCGCCACTCCGATGGGCCCGGGATACGCTCGGCCGGTGCCCAGACCAGAGCGCCCGACCCGGCACACGCCAAACCGCCGGACCATCCTCGCCGGCTTGACGGGCGCCGCCGCCCTGACCGGCTGCCGCGGCACGACCACCACGCACACGAGCCCGCCGGCAACCACCGACGGCGAGCTGACCTCGGCCTACTGGCCCGGCGTCAAGGCCTCCTGGCGCATCGCGCGACCGTCGGCGACACCGAAAGCGCTCGTTGTCGCGCTGCACGGCTTTGGCATGGACGGCCCGACAATGATGGACGGGCTCGGGCTCGCCGACCACGTTGAGCGGACCGGGCTGGCGATCGCGGCGGTCAGCGGCGGGAATACTTACTGGCACAAGCGCCGGGCCGGCATGGATACCGGCGCACTGGTGATCCACGACTTCATCCCGCTCGCGCAACGCACCACCGGGGTCGATCCCAAGACGAAGGTGGCCTTACTCGGCCTGTCGATGGGCGGCTACGGCAGCCTCCTGCTCGGCTCCGACCTCGGCCCCGACCGCGTTTTCGGCGTGGTCGCCGAGAGCGCGGCGCTGTGGATCGACCCGGGGAAGAGCGCCCAGGCTGCATTCGACGATCGCGAGGACTTCCTCGCCCACGACGTCTTCGCTCGCACCGACGTGCTTTCCCGTATGCCCGTGCGCCTCGACTGCGGCACGAGCGATCCGTTCATCGCCGCCAATCGGGCCTTCGCCGCCAAACTGCCCACCGCCAAGGCCACCTTCGACAAGGGCGCCCACACGCTCGACTACTGGCGCTCGCACGCGAGCGCGCAACTCGACTGGCTCGCCGCGCTCACCTGATTCAGCCGATGGTGACCTTGTCACTGACCGTGTCGGCCGCACCGCCGGCCGTTCCGGTGACGGACACGACCAGAGCCGACCCCCTGACTGCCGGGGCCAGCCGCGTCGCGACGATGCGCAGCAGGGCCGACCCATCCGTCGCCAACGATCGTGTCTTGTAGGCCCCCGAGACGACCGCGCTCGTGATGTCGGTGGTCCCGGCGAAATAGCGAACGCGCACGGCCGCGGTCCCCTTGGTCCCCTTGACCATCAGCGGCTCCCTTGTCGCGCCACGGTTGTAGACGCGAACGTATGCCGTGGCGCTCGCCCCGACCTTCGCCAGCCGCTGGGTGATCGCCTGCGGCGGCTGCGCGGTTCCGGCCCCGGTGAACACCCCGGTCGAACTGGGCCGGATCGCGAGGTCGGCCAGGTGCCCGGGTGGGGAAACGGCATACGTCACTGTCGTGGTCGTGATATTGCCGGCGCCGTCGGTAGCCGGGATGGCGACGGAGCGCAGTCCCGGCCACGCCGTGTCCAACAGCCTGCCCCACTGCCCTTCTGCACCACAGGTCGCCAGAGATGAGCCGCCCTTGTCGGTGCAGCTGAAGTCGAGGGTGGCCCAGGATTGGAAAGGAACAGCCACGCCGGGCGCCGGCGATGCGACGGTGACCTCGGGCGCGATGACGTCCGGCGCGTCGAAGACCATCGCCCGATAGGTGTAGTTCGGTGATGTGGCGTTTCGGTCGGTCAGGCGCCAGACCACCTGACCCGTCGGCGAGACCTCGTCGGCGATCGCTTGCGCCCCCGTCGCCCAACCGAGCACCGTGTTGCCATTCGGCAGTCGCTGCGCGGACCCGGCGAACCAGCCGTAGCGTGCGGGATCATAGGACCAGACCAGAGTGGCCGTGCGCGCCACCGGGTCCAGGGCATACTCACTCACCCGCGTACTGGGACGGGTGATGGGTGGGCCCGAAGGGTCCGCCGGGTTGATGCACATCGGTGTGGAGAAGGCGTCGGATCCGTTGTCGTAGAGCAGAATGTGGCCGTTCGGCAACTCGCTGGCCGTGTGCTGTGCGCACGGACCACCGGGGTAGGGGTCGTCGACAAAGGTGAAGTCGCTTTCGCGCCCACCGAGCTTCCAGACGATGTCGCCGGGCTGGAATCCGTCGTGGGCCACGCGCGCGATGCGCAACACCGAGCTGAGGTGGCGGAAACTGGCGATGAAGTCGCGCCCGTCGTGGGAGACGACGACCGAGTTGACATGGGCGTAGTCCGCATAGGTGTTTAGCCGGACGGTCTGCGCCGCCAGCGAGCTGCTCGTCCATTCGAAGACAATCCTGGCGTCGCCATCTTGCTCCTGGATGACGGAGTCGGTCTTGCCGGTGGCGGCATTGGGCTCGTAGGCCAGCAGGACGATGTGGCCGTCGGGCAGGAGGATCGAGTCGTGCATATCGGTGTCGACGAGCCCGACGGTCTCGTGCGTGGCCACCTGGCGGAAGCTCTGGTCGAACTCCACGATGTGGTTTCCGCTGCGCCCCGGGGTCGTCGTGGGCTGGGCGACGGTGTAGTGGCCGTTGGGTTGACGGCGGAAGTCGTTGGTCCCGGTGGGATAGCCGCTCGCCCAGGCCGGCACTCCGAGCCGGTCGACGATCGCGAGGAAGTACTTGTCGCCGGCAAACCACTTCGTCGGGGCGATGAAGACCTTGCCCGGCGCGACCGCCGAAGAATTGACGACTGCGTCGAAGGCGGGAAACTCCGCGGGCAGGTAGTAGAGCGAATGCCGTTCCAGCCCAGCGGAGTCCTCGATCATCACACTGATCTCGTCGCCGGCCACGAGACCGGTCAGGGTAGCTGTGCCCCCGGCGGCCGGCCTGCCGTTGACCCACACGCGACCCGCCGGGTCGTCGGTCGTCGCGGACACGATGACCGTTCCGTCCGAGGCGGTGGTCGTCGTCAGTCCGTACCGGTCGATTCCCGGCGCGAACTCGGGGTACATGCCCAGCCCGCTTCCGCTGACGCTGAGCGTATGCAGCGATGACGCCTGGGCCTCGAAGCCGAGGACCGCCTGGGATGACGAGGTCCCTCCGAACGCCAAACAAACAAGGAGCGCACCAGCGACGAGATTGGCACGTCGAGTCATTTGCATCTCCCCCAAGCGAGTTCACCGACCGGTGCCGATGCTACTGAACGGCTCGCACGGTGTCTGTCCACCATTTGGATGACCCCGTCGGTCCGGCCGGGCAGCAGGGGCTCTCTCACCAGGCCGAGCGGATGACCCCGAGGGCGGCGGCGAGATCCAGCCCCGAGCGTTGGGCAGACTTGACGAAAAGCGTTGCCGCGGCGTCGATCTCGTCGGTCAACGGCTCCGCGGGCGGGGCCGAGACAACCGTCCCCTTGCGGCCGTTGGTCACCACGAACCCGCGCGCCTCCAGTTCGCGATACGCGCGAGCGACGGTGTTGGTCGCCAGCCCCAGGTCGCCGGCGAGTTGACGCACCGTTGGCAGCCGAGCCCCGGCGGCCAGCGCGCCCTCACGGATCGCGCCGATGACCTGGGTGACGATCTGCTCGTAGGCCGGAGTGACCGACTCCGGCGCCACTGAGAGCATCACGTCGTGACACCGGCCAGCGCGTGCGCGCGCGCCCACCTGAAGTGGTTGTCGCGCAGAGCCAGCACCAATAGCACGCCGAGAACGAGGAACGCACCCACCGCCAGGACGTATGCCGCGGTGCCAAGCCACGCGGGCCACCCCGGCTGGGCACTTGCCCACCACACGACTGCCGCGGATCCGGCCGCGGCGAGCATGCCCCCGGAGCCGACGAGGTCCCGCAGCGTCTGGGCGCGGACAATCTCCTCCCACGCCAGGCCTGCCGCGCTACTCATCTCGACAGCGCCATCGAGGACTCGGCCTATTGCCGCGTGGATCACGCTCGCAGCCAGGGCGACGCACCCGATCAGAGCGAATCCGATCCACGCGCTCGATCGCCTCGGCGACCCGGCTCGCAGAGCCGCGACCAGGAGAATGACGGCGACCGCGGGGCAGAGAAGTGCGGCAGCGAGCAATCGGCGTTCCAGCGGCAGCACATAGTCCGCCAGCTCCCGACGGCGCAGCTGGGCAACCCGAGCCCGGCCGACGGCACCGATCGGCTGCAACTGCCCGATGCCCGTCCCGAGTGCCGCCCCGAAGGGGATACACAGGGCCAGCCAGGGCAGCCCCTCTCCCGACCAGGCCAGGAGGGCGCCGAGCACCAGATAGACCACAGCAATGCCGATGACCCGGCCGCCCTGTCGCTGACCGAGACGGCGCATCAGCAGTGCCTCGTCCGCACCGGCGTCCGGAAGGGCGGCCATCCGCTGCAGGCGCCGTCGTTCCTTGGCGACGAGTTGGTCGCGGACGGCCCAGCTAACGCCGATGAGCGCAACACCGAAGAAGAGCAGGATTACCAGCCGCCCGGTGACCTCACCGAAGTGCACCTCGACGGCCCCGGCGAACATGTGCACGGCCATAGCCTGACCCCTTTGTCTCAGTTTGTATTGCTACAAACTTAGCCACCGAGGCCCGGCGGCACAAGACCTGATCCTCGGAACGGATGCGCGGGCCCGGTCATCGCCCGCGGCCGGCGCCGGCGGACCTAGCCGGCCGCGGTGATCGCCTCGTGCGTGGCCAGGACGCGGCGGGCGATGTCGACGTGGAGGTTCTCGATCATTTTGCCGTTGTAGGTGACGACTCCGGTGCCTGCGCCGGCGGTCCAGGCCTCGATGATCCCCTGCGCGTCGGCCACCTCTGCCGCACTCGGCGCAAAGGTGGCGTTGCACACCTCGACCTGGCCGGGGTGGATCAAGGTCTTGCCGTCGAAGCCCATGTGCCGACCTTGCAGGCACTCGGCGGCGAAGCCCTCGGCATCACCGACGTCGTTGAAAACCCCGTCGAGACAGGCGATTCCGGCGCGCCGGGCAGCGAGGAGCGCCATCGACAGCGACATCAGGAGCGGCGCGCGCCCCGGCACAATCTGGGCCTGCAGCTCCTTGACCAGGTCATTGGTCCCCATGACGAAGCACGTCAGCCGATCGGACGCGCGTGCGATCTTCCGCACGTTGACGATCGCCTCGGGCGTCTCGATCATCGCCCAGAGCTTGGTGCGCTTCGGCGCCCGGAAATGCTTCATCGCCGTGACGAGCGATGCGACCTCCTTGGCGGTGTTCACCTTGGGCACGACGATGGCGTCCGGACCCGCGTGGCACGCCGCCTTCAGGTCCGCCTCGTGCCAGGCCGTGCCGATGCCATTGACCCGTATGGTGATCTCCCGGCCCCCATAGTCACCGGACTCCGCTGCCGCACAAGCATTCTCGCGCGCCACCTCCTTGTGGTCCGGGCCGACGGCGTCCTCCAGGTCGAGGATCAACGCATCGACGGGCAGGGTCTTGGCCTTCGCCAACGCCCGCTCGTTCGAGCTGGGCATGTAGAGGACGGAACGCCGCGGACGGTAGGCCGGAGAGCTCATTGCGCCTCCCCCTGCACAGCCGGCGCGTAGAGCGCCGCCAACTCGGGATCGCCGGCCGACAACTGCTCCGCCAGCGCGAGGATCACCAGGCACTGCTTGAGCGACGCGTCGTCCTCCATCTTGCCGTCGAGCATCACCGCCCCCGTGCCGTCGCCCATCGCCGCCTTGACGCGGCGAGCGTGGGCGACATCCGCGGCGCTCGGCGAGAACACCTTCTTGGCAATGGCAATCTGGGCCGGGTGCAGCGACCACGCACCGACGCACCCCAGCAGGAAGGCATTGCGGAACTGGTCCTCGCAGGCGACGACATCCTTGATGTCACCGAAGGGTCCGTAGTAGGGGAAGATGCCGTTCAAGGCGCAGGCATCGACCATACGGGCAATGGTGTAGTGCCACAGATCCTGTTGGTAGACAACACGATCGGCGTTGATGGCATCCTCGACGCCGACCGGCGGGTCCTGTCGCACGAGATAGCCGGGATGTCCGCCACCCACGCGCGTCGTCTTCATCCGCCGGTCCGCGGCGAGGTCGGCCGGCCCGAGCGAGATGCCCTGCATACGCGGCGAGGCGGCGGCGATCTGCTCGACATTCGCCACGCCGCGCGCGGTCTCGAGGATGGCGTGCACGAGGATCGGCCGGGTCAACCCGGCGCGCGCCTCGAGCTGCGCGAGCAGTCGGTCGACATAGTGGATGTCCTCGGGGCCCTGGACCTTTGGGACCATGATGACGTCGAGCTTGTCGCCGATCTCGGTCACGAGCGTGACGACGTCGTCGAGCACCCAGGGGCTGTCCAGGCTGTTGACGCGGGTCCACAACTGCGTCGCATCGCCAAAGTCGGTGGCCTTGGCGATCGCCACCAGACCCGCCCTCGCCGCCTCCTTGTTGTCCGCCTTGACGGCGTCCTCGAGATTGCCGAGGAGGACATCGACAGTCCCCACCAGGGCCGGGATCTTGGCCGCCATCTTCTCGTTGCTCGGATCGAAGAAGTGGATCATCCGGCTGGGCCGGGCGGGAACCTCGCGGACGGGTAGGGGGGCCCCGACCGCGAGCGGGGCGAAGAAGTCCTTGGCGCTGCGCATGTTTTGGACGCTAGCAGCGCGCCCCACGAGAACCCATATGGGACAGTGTCGATGTGACCGAGCCCGCATCCTCAGCGCCATCGGCGCCCGCCGCGACCGAGCCACCGCCACTCAATCTGAGCAAGCTGCTCGCCGACGGCTTGGCCAAGAGCGACGTGATCTGGTTGCGCACCCCGGACCGCACCCAACTGGTCTGGCACGCCTATGACCGCGACGCCATCCTGGTCGTCACCGGCCCGGGCGAGCAGACCATCGCTCCCCTCCCGGAGTCGGTGGATGTCGTCATCCGGAGCAAGGACACCGGCTCCCGGCTGCTCACGATCTCATGCGTGACGCTCATCCTCGACACGTCAGAGCCGATGTGGGAGACGGCCGCTGCGGCGCTCGCCGCTGAACGCCTCAACGCCACCGACGACCAGATCGAGCGCTGGCGCACCGAGGGCACCATCTATGTCCTGCACCCGTATGGCGCCCCCACCGACCGCCCCGGCGCCTATCCCGCCACGTCGGGAGCCGCCCGATTCGCTCCCGGCCGCGCGACGACCTCCAGGCTGCGACCTCGTCACGTCGGCGGCCGCTGACGCGCGTGCCGCGTCAGCGCGCGGCGCTCACCCTTGCCTGCGGCATTGCCGTATGCCTGGTGGGTAGCCTGGACGCGTGAGTGCCCCTTCCCGCGTCTTCGTCGCCCGCCTGGCGGGGCTCGCGGTCTTCGACCCGCTGGGCGACCGAGTGGGCACGGTGCGCGATGTGGTCGTCACCTTCTCTCAGAATCGCCGGCCCCGGGTGATCGGCCTGGTCGTCGAAGTGGCTCGCAAGCGGCGCGTCTTTCTCCCGATGACCCGGGTGACCTCCGTCGAGGGCGGGCAGGTGATCACCACCGGGCTGGTGAACATGCGCCGTTTCGAGCAGCGCCAGAACGAGACGCTCGTGCTCGCCGAGCTCTTCGAGCGACTCATCCAGGTGCGCACCCCGTCCGGCGTGGTCGAGGCGACCGTCGAGGACATCGGCATCGAGCGAGATCGCACCCGCGACTGGTCGATCACCAAGGTCTTCTGCCGCGAGGGCCGGCCGCAGGCTGGGCTGGCCCGCCTGGGCCGTCGCCGGAACACGACCTTCGTCGCCTCCGTCGAGGACGTCACCGGCCTGCATATGGCCGGCGGAGAGCAGTCGGCAGCGCTGCTTCTGGAGACCTACGAGGATCTCAAGCCCGCGGATCTGGCCGAGGTCATCCACGACTTATCGCCCAAGCGCCGGGCCGAGGTCGCCGCCGCCCTCGATGACGAGCGGCTGGCCGACGTCATCGAGGAGTTGCCCGAGGACGACCAGATCCAGATCCTCGCCAGCCTGGAGACCGACCGCGCGGCCGACATCCTCGAGGCGATGGAGCCCGACGACGCCGCCGACCTGCTCGCGGAACTCCCCGAGGAGCAGCAGGAGCAGTTGCTGCAGTTGATGGAGCCGGACGAGGCCGCCGATCTGCGGCGGTTGCTCGCCTATGACGAGAACACCGCCGGTGGCCTGATGACCACCGACCCGATCATCCTCGGGCCGGAGGCGAGCATCGCCGAAGCGCTCGCCCTGGTCCGCCAGGAGGAGTTGCCGACGGCGGTCGCCACCGTGGTCTTCGTCTGCCGGGCGCCGCTGGAGACCCCGACCGGCAAGTACCTCGGCATGGTGCACATCCAGCGGCTCCTGCGCGAGCCCCCGCACGCGAGCATCGGCTCGATCATCGACAAAGACCTCGAACCGCTCTCGCCGAACGACCCGCTGGCCGGGGTCACGCGTCAACTGGCGATCTACAACATGGTCAGCCTGCCCGTCGTCGACGAGGCGGGCCACCTGCTGGGCGCGGTCACCGTCGACGACGTGCTCGATCACATCCTTCCCGACGACTGGCGCGAGGAGCGGCACGGGGTGACTCATGGCTGAGCGCCGGATCCGGCTCGATCAGCCGCAAGAGCAGGGCCGCCGCTGGAGCGCGCCGTCCTTCGCCAATGAGGAGTTCTTCGGGGCTTTCGCCGAGAAGTTCGCCCGCTTCATGGGGACCTCCTACTTCCTGATCGGCATGTCGATCTTCGTCGTGGTGTGGGTGGGCTGGAATCTCGCTTTCACCACCAAGCCCTGGCAGTTCGACAAATACCCCTTCATCTTCTTGACCTTGATGCTCAGCCTGCAGGCGTCGTATGCCGCGCCCCTGATCCTGCTCGCCCAGAATCGCCAGGCGGACCGGGACCGGGTGGCCCTGGAACAGGACCGAGCCCGCGACGAGCGCAATCTCGCCGACACCGAATTTCTCACCCGCGAGGTTGCGGCACTGCGGATCGCCTTGCGGGACAGCGCAACTCGTGACTTCGTCCGAAGTGAGCTGCGGATGTTGCTGGAAGAGCTGGAAGGCCGCGAGGACTCGGTCAAGAAGCGCGCCGAGCGCAAGGCCAAGCGCAAGGAGCGCGCGAAGGCCAAGGCGAAGGCGAAGGCCCGCGCCGAGCGGCTCCGCGCGCAGACCGCGGCACTCCAGAGCGATGCCACGCGCAGCGCTGGCCCGCACGGTCAGGCGCCAGGCGCCCCATAGCCGCGCGGGGCACACGACAAGCCCCGCAGCTCGGCCTGCCGCCCGCTCGAGGTGTGACGACAAGCGGTGTGGCCGCACGGCATACGGTAAGCCCGTCGGCCCTGGGCGGACGAGGCGATGTGTGGGACAGATCGCGCCCGGAGGCGGCGCTGCGAATGCAAGCCCGATGCCGGCTGACACGTAGTCTGGCCGGGTGCCCGAACAGCCCACCCTTGCCGCCCTGCATGCCGCCCTGGCCACCGTCGATGATCCGGAGATCCGCAAGCCGATCACCGATCTCGGGATGGTCGACGAGGTCCGCATCGATGACGACGGCGCGGTTTTTCTGCGCATCCTGCTGACCGTCGCGGCCTGCCCGCTCAAGGACACCCTGACCAAAGATTCGACCGCCGCGCTGATGAAGGTGCCCGGGGTGAGCAGCGTGCGTGTCGACCTCGGCGTGATGTCGGACGAACAGCGCGCAACCTTGCGCTCGACCCTGCGCGGCGGCGCCCCCGAGAAGGAGATCCCCTTCGCCAAGCCCGGCACCCTGACCCGCGTGTATGCCATTGCTTCCGGCAAGGGCGGCGTCGGCAAGTCCTCCGTGACGGCAAATCTGGCGGCCGCGCTGGCTCAACAGGGTCTGAAGGTCGGCGTGGTCGACGCCGACATCTACGGCTTCTCCATCCCTCGCATGCTCGGGGTCACGGGGACGCCGACCCAGGTCGACGACATGATCCTGCCGCCGATCGCCCACGAGGTGAAGGTGATCTCGATCGGGATGTTCGTGCCGGGCAACCAGCCGGTCGTGTGGCGCGGACCGATGCTGCACCGGGCGCTCAACCAATTCCTCGCCGACGTCTTCTGGGGCGATCTGGACATCCTGCTGCTCGACCTGCCGCCGGGCACCGGGGATGTCGCGATCTCGGTCGCCCAACTGATCCCGAACGCCGAAATCCTCGTCGTCACGACGCCCCAGACCGCGGCAGCGGAGGTCGCCGAGCGGGCCGGGTCGATCGCCGTGCAGACCCGCCAACGGATCGTCGGGGTGGTCGAGAATATGTCGTGGCTGGAGTTGCCCGACGGCAGCCGGCAGGAGATCTTCGGGTCCGGCGGTGGGGCCGCGGTGTCCCAGTCGTTGACCCGGTTGACCGGCGCCGATGTGCCCCTGCTCGGTCAGATCCCCCTGGATACGACGCTTCGGGTGGGCGCCGACGAGGGCACCCCGGTGGTGCTGGGCAACCCCACTTCGCCCGCGGCCACTGCCCTGCGCGCGATCGCCAAGGGACTCGGCACGCGCTCGCGCGGACTGGCCGGCTGCTCCCTCGGCCTGTCCCCCACCGCCCGCTAACGACTCCGACGAGTAGGGGCGAAATCTGCGCGCTCGGCCGCCGAACGCCGAGAATGCCAGCGTTGTGCCGTCCGTGCCTGGTTGTCGCGCGAGGTATCAGAGCTGGGTCCCACGCTCTGCGTGGGCCGAAGGAGCGAAGAACTTCGTGGGGTGACTTTTAGGTGGCGTCCGCGTCGAAGGGCGTGGGGCGGCGGACGTCCGCCGCCGGGGCGAGTTCACCGGACACGACCTCGCCCATGCCGATCTGGCCGGCGGACTCGCGGACGCTCGACAACTCGTCGCGCACCGGGTTCCACGCAGCCTCGAGCGGCTCCCGCAAAGCGTCCCGGACGATCTTGCGAGGGTCATAACTGCGCGGGTCGTACTGGCGCCAGTTGATGTCGTCGAACTCCGGACCCATCTGCTCGCGCAGTTGCGACTTGGCGGAGTCCGCCATCACCCGCATCGAACGGATGCCGCGGGCCAGCTTCGCGGCATACTCCGGCATCCGCTGCGGGCCGATGATGATGACCGCGAGGATGAGGATGACGAAGAGTTCGTCCCAGCCCATGGGCATGTGTGGTGATCCTCGTCCTTCTCGCGACTACTTCTTCGCGGCCTGAAGCGTCATTGTGACATTGATCGTCTGCTCGCCGCGGCGCACCGTCACCGGCACCGAGTCGCCGACATTCTTGGCGCGGATGGCCACGATCAGATCGTCGGAGTCCGCCACCTCCTGGCCGTCGAAACGGACGATCAGATCACCGGGCTTGATGCCTGCCTTGGCCGCTGGGCCGTTGCTGGTGACCGGCTGGGCACCGTTGACTGCGGTGGCCCTGACCTTCGCACCCGGACCGGCGTAATCGGGATCGAGCATCACGCCGATGATCGGGTGCTCCGAGGTCCCGGTCCTGATCAGCTGGTCGGCTGTCTTGACGACCTGATCGCTGGGGATGGCGAAGCCCAGGCCGATATTTCCCGCGCTGCCTTGACTAGCCCCCGGCGGGGTGGCGATCGCGGAGTTCACGCCGATCACCTTGCCGGCCCGGTTGATCAGGGGGCCACCACTGTTGCCCGGGTTGATGGCCGCGTCGGTCTGGATGGCGTTGATATAGGACCGGCTGCTCGAATCGCCGGCAACCACCGGCCGGTTCACCGCCGAGACGATCCCCGCGGTGACGGTGCTGGTCAGACCGAGCGGGGCCCCCATGGCCAGCACCTCTTCGCCGACCCGCACGTTGGCGGAGTTGCCCATCGGCAGCGGCGTCAGCGACTCTTCGCCCGTAGCCAGGACCGCGACGTCGTAGTTGGGATCGGTGCCCACGACAGTCGCCGACAGCTTGCGGCCGTCCGCAAGGAGCACGGTGATGTTGTCACCGACGCCCGCGACGACGTGGTTGTTGGTGATGATGTGGCCGGCCCGGTCGTAGACGAACCCCGATCCGGTGGCTCCGGAGGTGCCCTTCGAGGCACGGATGGTGACGACGCTCGGAAGGGCACCCGCAGCCAGGCTGGCATAGCCGGCGGCCGAGCCGCCGAGTTCGGTGCGGGTCAGGCCGACGCCGAGCGCGCCGCCGGCCAGCGCGGCGACGACGCCGGTGACCGCGGTAACCCCCATCAGGGCGGGCCAACTCGGCCCCTTGCCCCGACCGGGCACGTATGCCGTGAGGTCACCCCCCGCAGCCGGTGCCGGGAGGTCCGCTGCCGAGACACCGTGGACGCTCCCGACAGGAGCCGGCGCCCCAGTCGATGATGAACGTAAGGTAGAGGTCCACGGCGGCACAATGGGCGGCCCCCACGCCGTCGGGATCGGGGCGGTGCCGGCCACGGGCTCCCCGAGGCCCTCGCTGCCGTGTTGGCCCCACTGAGGCTGGCCGCCATGGGCCTTGGCCCCTTGAGCTTGGCCGCCCTGGGCCTGGTCGCCCTGGGCCTGGCGCCCCCGCGGCTCGCCCCCGATCGGCCGGCCCACGGAGCCCGGAGGTGGCGGCGCAGCGACGGCCGGCTGCGCTGCCGGGCCGGCCGTCCCGAGCGTGGTCAGGCGTGCGGGCGATCGACTGGACGATCCTGCCTGCAATGGGCTCGACATGGCACCGGTCGGCTGCGAGCCCAGCCAATGGATCGGCGGCGCGACATCGCCCGGGGCTGGCGCGGCAGGGCCGCCCGGGGCTGGCGCGGCAGGGCCGCCCGGGGCTGGCGCGGCAGGGCCGCCCGGGGCTGGCGCGGCAGGGCCGCCCGGGGCTGGCGCGGCAGGGCCGCCCAGGGCCGATGGGTTCGGCGCGCAGACGCCTGCACCGGATGCCTCGGCAGGTGGCGGCGGGCTCGGGTGTGCCCGTCCACGGCCGGTCGGGTCGGCCGGAACTGCAATGGCACCGGTCGGCGCACTCGGGTGCGCCGGTCGATGTCCGGCTAGACGCGCGGGATGATCGTGGTTCTCGCTCGGTGTGCCGTGCGCGGTCACGGGCCGCACGCTCTCGGGCTGGCCGGCAGGCTCGACCGGCTGCCAGTTCCAGGCATCCCAGGAGGCTCCGGCCGCGGCCCCGGCGGGACCGGCCGGGGTCGAGCGTGTCGTCATGGGGTCGATTCTGCCTCGCCGGAGGCGGCCGGTGCACCCGAACGGATCATGATCGTCGTCGTTCGCGAGACCGTAGAGATATCGACCTTGGCCAGCGTCGGCCCGCCGGGGCCGGGAACGGCTGCTGCCGGACCGGAGCGAGTGCCGGTCCCACCGGGACCGACCGAGAACGCCCACAGCGCCACGATCGACGCCCCGGCAGCCGCGGTCGCGAAGGCCGTCGCACGCAGGGCGGAGCGGTGTTGGGCCGGAGCCTGCGGCCCCAGGACACGCAACGGGCCCGTTGCCCGCTCGGGAACCGGACGGACCAGCCAGGCCGCCGGCGCTGCCGCACCCAGGCCCACCGTCGGGGCCATCGGCACCGCGGGCACGCGGGTTCCGACGGGCGTCGCCCCCGGACGTCCGATGGAGTGAGCTGCCGGCTGGACCGGGATCTCCTGGGACACCGACATCAAGGTGGCCAGCAGCGCGGCGGGCATCACCGGCGCGGCGCGCAGGGTGTCGCGCACCCGGCGCTCGAGTTCGACCTCGGCCCGGCACAGTTGGCAGGCGACCAGGTGCCGCTCGGCGTTCAGGTGCCCGGCAGGATCGAGCTCTCCGGCGACGAAGGCGGAAACGTTGTGTCCGAGACAGCGCTGGCTCACAACGCACCTGCCGGCTGCAGGCGCGCACCCCCGAGGCCGCGGACCGTGGAGTCGGCCGGCGTGATGGCCGCCCGTCGCTCCGGCGCCCGGTGGGCGAGGGCCTCGCGCAGCAGAGAGCGACCCCGGTGGATGCGCGAGCGCACGGTGCCGAGCTTGATCCCCAGAGTCGTCGAGATCTCCTCATAGGAGAGGCCTTCGATATCGCAGAGCACGACGGCGGCGCGGAAGTCCGGCGGCAGGGCGTCCAGCGCACGCTGGACGTCGTCGTCGAAATGCCGATCGGCATACACCTGGTCGGGTGCGGGCTCGCGGCTGGGCAGGCGGGCCGAGGACTCGTCGGAAAGGGCGTCGAAGCGGATGCGCTGCTTGCGGCGCATCTTGTCGAGGAAGACATTGGTGGTGATCCGGTGCAGCCAGCCCTCGAAGTTGCCGGGTGTATACGACCCGAGCGAGCGGAATACCCGGATGAAGACGTCATGGGTGAGGTCCTCGGCGTCATGCACATTGCCGGTGAGGCGGTAGGCGAGGCGGTAGACGCGCGCCGAGTGCTCCTGGACGATCTCCTCCCAAGTGGGGGGCGTCCATACGGCCTCGTCGGTCGGGCTCGCCACGGTCGTGGTGTCGGTCATCGGCTCATTTCCTTCTTGCGCGCGTGCGCGCGTCCCCCTGGATCACTTGCTGATACGTCTGAACTGCCTCGATGGTTCCCCAGCAAGCTGGACTTTTCCTGAGATTTCGCTGTTTGCCGCCGATCGGTTGGCGGCAACTACGCTTGGACCTCATGAGCGCACCCAAGCTGGCGAGTTGGACGTATGCCGAGGATTTCGTCACCGAGGCGGACCCGGCGGAAGCGGCTCGGCGCGAGGGCACCGAGCTCGGCGCCACGCCGGTCGGCAGCGGTGGCGGCGCGGCCCTGCGCATGTTGACGGCGGTCGGTGGCGCGCGGTCGGTGATCGAGATCGGAACCGGTGCGGGCACCTCCGGGCTGTGGTTGCTCCAGGGCATGCCCAGTGACGGCATCCTGACCACGATCGATGTTGCGGCCGAGCATTCGCGCGCGGCCAAGCAGGCCTATGCCGCCGCCGGCATCGCGCACCAGCGGACCCGGGTGATCACCGGCGCGGCGCTCGATGTGCTCCCCCGCATGACCGACGGCGCCTACGACCTGGTCTTCATCGACGCGGACAAGCCCAACTACGCCGCGTATGCCGAGCACGCCATCCGCCTGCTGCGCTCCGGCGGGGTGCTGGCGCTGGACAATATGCTCTGGCACGACAAGGTGGCCGATCCAGCTGCCCGGGATGCCGACACCACGGTGCTGCGCGACCTGGGCAAGGCCCTGCGCGACGACGAGCGGCTGATCACCACACTGCTGCCTGTCGGCGACGGCCTGCTGGTGGCCGTCAAGCGCTGACGGCCAACGCGTGCGGTGACCTCGCTAAGCGGATGCTGCCGCCACCTCAGCGACCAGTCAACTGCCAGGCGTCCTCGGACTCGCTGTCCTCGTCGGCATAGTCGTCACTGTCATATGTGTCACCGGCGGGCGACGGGGGGTCCTCGCCGCGCATCATCGCCAAGGTCGCGGCCAGGTCGTCCGGTCGCACCAGCACATCGCGGGCCTTAGAGCCTTCGGACGGCCCGACCACGCCACGAGACTCGAGCAGGTCCATCAGACGGCCGGCCTTGGCGAAGCCCACCCGCAGCTTGCGCTGGAGCATCGAGGTCGAGCCGAACTGAGTGGTGACGATCAGTTCAGCCGCCTGCAGCAATAGGTCGAGGTCGTCACCGATGTCCTCGTCGATCTGCTTCTTGCTCGCCGCAACGGTGACGTCCTCACGATAGGTCGGCTGCAGCTGACCCTTGACGTGCTCGACGACCGCGTGGATCTCGGACTCGGTGACCCAGGAGCCCTGCACGCGGATCGGCTTGCTGGTGCCCATCGGCAGGAAGAGTCCGTCACCCTGACCCAGCAGCTTCTCCGCGCCCGGCTGGTCGAGCACGACCCGGCTGTCGGCCAGTGACGAGGTCGCGAACGCCATCCGTGAGGGCACATTGGCCTTGATCAGGCCCGTCACGACGTCGACCGAAGGCCGCTGGGTCGCGAGCACCAGGTGAATGCCGGCTGCACGGGCCAGTTGGGTGATGCGGACGATCGAGTCCTCGACATCGCGCGGGGCGACCATCATCAGGTCGGCCAACTCATCGACGATCACCAGCAGATAGGGGTAGGGCGTGAGCACCCGCTCCGAGCCGGGCAGCGGCTTGGTCGCGCCCGACCGGACCGCTTTGTTGAAGTCGTCGACGTGCTTGAACCCGAAGGACGCCAGGTCGTCATAGCGGGTGTCCATCTCCTTCACCACCCACTGGAGCGCTTCCGCGGCCTTCTTGGGGTTGGTGATGATCGGCGTGATCAGGTGCGGGATGCCCTCGTAGGCCGTCAGCTCGACCCGCTTGGGGTCGACCAGCACCATCCGGACCTCCTCCGGTGTCGAGCGCATCAGCACCGACGTGATCATCGAGTTGACGAAGCTGGACTTGCCCGCGCCGGTAGCTCCGGCGACCAGCAGGTGCGGCATCTTGGCGAGGTTGGCGATGACGAAGCCGCCTTCGACGTCCTTGCCTACGCCCATGACCATCGGGTGAGTGTTGTTGCGCGCGGTCGAGCTGCGCAACACATCGCCGAGGGAGACGATCTCCTTGTCGGCGTTGGGGATCTCGATGCCGATGGCGGACTTGCCCGGGATCGGGCTGAGGATGCGGACATCGGGTGAGGCAACGGCGTACGCGATATTGCGCGAGAGGGCGGTGACCCGCTCGACCTTGACGCCGGGGCCGAGCTCGACGATATAGCGGGTGACCGTCGGGCCGCGGGTGAAGCCGGTGACCTGCGCGTCGATGGCGAACTCATCGAGGACTCCGGTCAGCGCGGCGACGACCTGGTCGTTGGCCGACGAACGGGCCTTGGCCGGCGAGCCTTCGCGCAGCATGGTCGGCTCGGGCAGGGCATAGGTGACATCGCCGGCCAGTGCGAGTTGCTCGACGCGGGCGGGCAACGGCGCCGGGGCCGTGGGCACGAGATCCGGCTTGGCGGGCGCTGCGGAGGCAATGGGGTCGCTCGGCGCGTCCGCCTCGGCCGCGATGTCCGGCATCGGGGCGTCCTGGGGCAGGGCCCGTGTGCGCCGCCCCCGCCGCCGTTGGTCGGTGGCGACCTCCGCCGCCTGGTCGTATGCCGTGTCGGCCTCGTAGCCGTCCCCGCTCCCCTCGGCCGGCCGCCGTCGGGAGCGACGCGCAGGTGGGGCGTCATCGGCGGTCACGGGGGCACCGGCGCTGGTGCTGGCAGTCGAGGCGTCGGCCGGGTGCGGGTGGCGGATCGCGAGATCGCGCACCTGGCGGATGCGGGTAGGAATGGTGTTCACCGGGGTGGCGGTCAGCACGAGCAGGGCGAAGAAGCCCGCGAGCAGCAAGATGATGGTCGCGCCATAGACGCCGATGCCGCTGGTCAGGGGGCTCGAGGCGAGGAAGCCGATGATGCCGCCGGCCGCGCGCATCGCGTCGGCCCCGCCTTGGGGAGCCGGGATGCCCTTGCCGATATGGACGAGCCCGCAGGTGGCGACGGTCAGGAAACTGAGCCCCACGCCCAGCCGGGTGTCGGCGGCCCGGTCCGACTGAGAGCGGATGACCCGGACCCCGATGCCGAGCAGGACGAGTGGCAGCGCAAGCGCGGCCAGGCCGAAGGTGCCGGCGGCGACGGCGTGGACAGCATCCCCGATGACGCCATCGAGTCCCCACCATTCCCGGACCGCAACGATGACGCCGAGCGCGATGAGCAGCAGGCCGAAGCCATCGCGGCGGTGCTCGGGTTCGAGGTCGACGCCGCTGACGCGCCTGACCCCCGAGCCGACGAGGCGGGCGGACCCGCTGAGGAGACGTCCGATCCCGCGGGCGGCCTGCGCGAGCGCGGACGGGCCGGCGGGCTTGCGCGCCGCCGCGCGTGCCGGCGGCTTTTTCGCGCCGACGCTCGCGCGGGACCCGCCGGATTTGGCGGCCGGGCGCGCACCGGACGGCACGGGGCGGGTCGAGCGAGTAGCCATGGCCCTAGGCTACGCGACCGCCTCACCATTCACTCGCGTCACACGCACGGGCTGAAGTTCCCAAAGTGGGACCGGATCGGGGCGCAAGCCGACCTGATCTGCCGAGAAATTCGCACTGCGGGGCCACTCCGGTGGAGGGGCCCCGCAGTTGCGAGAGCGACAAGGTGTCAGCAGAGCGCGCTGTTACCGGGCGTCGTCGCCGTGGTAAGGGTCTTAGTGCACCCGGTGCTGTTGGAGTTGTCGCCATCAGAAGCCGAAGTGGCCGAGAGCGTGATGCTCCTGCCCGGGTCAACGTTGTTGAAGGCAAACTGGATGCAGCTCCCGGCCGGAATCGCTGCGGACGTGGTGATATTGAAGGTCCACGTCCCCCCAGCGGCCAGCGTGGCCGTGCCGCCATTAGCCGGCGCCCGACCCGTCGAGGAGCCGATGGTGTAGCCCGCTCACCGCCGCTTTCTGGATCGAGTCGCTAGACGTCCCATTGTTCTTGAGGTTGATGACCATGGCCGTGCCCGAAGGCACAGCGTTTCCGGTGGCGTTACCGCACACGGTGGTCGCACAGATACGGACCACGACCTGACAGTTGGTCGTACACGTCATGTGTTACTGGAGATCCGCGTCCCACGGCTTGGCCGCGCAGGACAGCGCATACGCGGGGGCGGCCTGGACGGCAACCAGGGCGGAGGCCGCCCACGCGGCTCCCTTGGCCAGGGTGCGCCGGGACGAGCGCGACTGCGCTTCTAATGATTGCGACATCGGGGGAGCACCAAAACTCTCTCGTTCACCTCGTGCCGGTGGCGGATCGGTGAGGTGTATTGAGTTGCCCTCCCGCTCGGGGCTCTAGCGTAGCGCAGAAACACCACTGCTCCGCAAGGCTGCCTTGACACGCGGAAGGGATGACCAGCTCCTTTGGCTACCGAGGATCAACTATGACCAACACATCTTTAGGCACCGCAGGCCCCCCGGAACTGACGCTTGTCGCGGCGCTCACGCACGACCGGGTGATCGGGGCCGACGGGGGGATCCCCTGGCATCTGCCCGAGGACTTCCGGCACTTCAAGCGCCTGACCATGGGCGGCACCTTGATCATGGGCAGAGCGACCTTCGACTCGATCGGCCGGGCCCTGCCCGGCCGTCGCACGATCGTGGTGACGCGCTCCCCCGACTGGAGGGCTACGGACGTCGAGACCGCGCCGAACTTCGAGGCGGCCGTCCGCTTGGCCGCCGACGGGCCCGGCGAGGGGGCTGTCTACATCGCCGGTGGGGCCCAGATCTATACCCTCGCACTCCCCCGGGCCCACCACATGGTCCTGACGCACGTCGACCTGGACGTGCCCGGCGACACCTACTTCCCCGAATGGGACGCGACGCAGTGGCGGGTGGTGGAGCGAACGGCATACGACGGGTTCACCGTGGTCACCTATGACCGCGTGGCCTCGCCGGCGCCAACCGCTGGTTAGGCTGCTCGGATGCCCATGCACGCCACGCGCGCCGGCGGCGTCGCGACAATCACCATCGACCGCGCCGAGCGGCGCAATGCCCTCAACGCCGCCGCGCTGGAGGACCTTGACGAGGCGCTGCGCGGCCTCGACGGCGAGGTCCGCGCGCTCGTCCTCACCGGCGCGGGCGGCCACTTCTGTGCGGGCGCGGACCTGGCCGAGCTCGAGGACGTCACCTTCACCCAGCACCTGGCGGGAGTTCTGGACCGGCTGGCCGGCCTCCCGATCGTCACGGTCGCTGCCGTCGAGGGATCGTGCATGGGCTTGGGGATGCAACTGGCGATCGCCTGCGACATCCGAGTCGTCGCCGATGACGCGCGCTTCGCCGTGCCCGTCGCCAAGCTCGGGTTGATGGTCGACTATTGGACCCTCGATCGCGTACGTCGCTTCTGGGGCGAGGGCGCCGCCCGGCTCATGACGCTGACAGCCGCGACCCTGACGGCGGACGACGCCTGGCGCCTCGGCTTCGCCCAGGCCCGCGGAGACCTGACCGCAGCCCAGGAACTCGCCGCCTCGGCCACCGGGCTAGCCCCGCTCTCGCAGGCGGGCACCAAGCTCGGGTTCGATTGCGACGGCCCCCTTGAGGTGGCCCGCTACGACGCGGCCTTCGCCCGCGCCTGGGCCAGCGAGGACCTCCATGAGGGACGGGCCGCCTTCCGCGAGCGCCGCTCCCCCGAGTTCCGGGGGCACTGATGAGCGACACCGCTCCCCACGCGGACGCAAGCGTGCGTCCGGCCCGTATCACCGACGCACCCGCTATCGGCCGCGTCCAGGCTGAGGTCTGGATCGAGACGTATGCCGATCGCGTGCCCCCCGAGGTCAGCGCCGCCTTCGACCCCAACGCGTTCGCCAAGGCCTGGCGCACCTCGCTGGAGTCCCCGCCGGAAGGCATCCACCGCCTCCTCGTGGCGCTCGCCGGCGCGCAGGTGGTGGGCATCGCGGCATACGGCCCGAGCCAGGATCCCGACACCGGCCAGGCGGCCGGCGAACTCACCGTCCTCGCGGTGCACCCACTGGCCCGGCACCAGGGCCACGGCTCTCGCCTGGTCAACGCCGTTGTGGACGAGTTGCGCGAACTCGGCGCCGAGGTCGTGACGACCTGGCTGCCCGCCGACGCCGAGCAGACGCGGCGCTTCCTTTTGGCGGCCGGGTTGGGCCCAGACGGCGCGTTCCGGGATCGCGTGGTCTCGCCCGACGGCCAGACCATCCGAGAGATACGGTTGCAGGCGAGCATCACGGACGCGGAGTGGGCGAGTTGACGACGGCTGCCGACCTGCCGCTGACCGACGAGCGGCGTCGGGCCGTGCGCAGCCAGGCGCTCTCCGTGGGTATCGCCACGGGGATGTACGGCGTCAGCTTCGGTGCCTTATCGGTCGCCTCGGGCTTGTCGATCCCGCAGACCCAGGCCCTGTCGGCGCTCCTGTTCTCCGGCGGCTCGCAGTTCGCGGTGGTCGGCGTGATCGCCGCCGGCGGATCGGCGGCGTCGGCGATTGCCACCTCCACCTTGCTGGGCATCCGGAACGGGCTCTACGGGCTCCAAGTCGCCCGCTTCGTGACGGCTCGCGGTCCGCGCCGACTCGTTGCTGCCCACCTGACCATCGATGAGTCGACCGCCGTCGGCATCGCCCAGGACGAGCCACCCGCGCAGCGATTGGGCTTTTGGATCACCGGCATCGCCGTCTTCATCGGCTGGAACCTGATGACGCTCGTGGGCGCCATCGTGGGCAATGCCCTGGGCAAGCCGCAGACCTGGGGACTGGACGCTGCCGCCGCTGCCGCTTTCTGCGCCCTGCTCTGGCCACGGCTGCGCTCGGGGGACGGTCGCGCGACCGCCGTCCTGGCCGCCTTCATCGCCATCATCACGCTGCCTCTGGTCCCCGCCGGCATCCCGGTGATCCTCGCCGCCCTCGCGGCGGTCGTCGTCGGCTGGGTCGGGCCCGGAAAGCATGAAGACCCGTCCACGGACGGCCTGCCCGGATCGGATCCGCTGCCATGACGATGTGGGTCACCGTGCTCGCGGCCTGCGTCCTGGCCTATCTGACCAAGCTCGCCGGCTTCATCGTCCCGGCGTCTTGGCTGGAAGGCCCGCGGATCTCACGCATCACCCGGCTGCTGCCGGCCGCCCTGCTCGCGGGCTTGATCGTCACCCAGACCCTGGGCGGCACCGAGGGCCGGCTCGTCTTCGACGCCCGGCTCGCCGCTGTCGCCGCGGCCACGGTCCTCTTGCTCCTGCGCGCAAACTTCCTGATCGTCGTCTTCGGCGCTGCGGCGGTGGCTGCCCTTTTGCGGTATGCCGGCTGGTCCTGACCCACCGCGAACCGGCCTCTCGACGACCCTGAACCGGCCCCTCGACGACCCTGAACCGGCCTCTCGACGAGGGGTGGGGAAGGCGAACGTCAGTCGAGGGCGGTCATGGCCGCCAGCAGGGCGGGCAGCGCCACCGCCGCCGGTTCCCGCCAGCACAGGTCTGCCATCGACGACAGCTCCGTCGGGAGGGGATTGATCTCGGCGACAAACGCACCATTCGACCTGGCCAGGGCCGGGAGGCCGGCGGCCGGGTAGACCATCCCCGAAGTCCCGACCACGAGGACCAGATCGGCTTGGTCGCACGCCTCGACCCCCGCGGACCACGCATCCGGTGGCAGGCTCTCGCCGAACCACACCACCCCGGGACGCACCAGGCCAAAACACCTCGCGCACGCGGGTGGGGGCAGTCGCTCGACCGGCTCCTCCGGCACCTCGATCGGGTCCGTGAACGGATGCCCGCACTCGCCGCATCGGAAAGCGCCGATCGAGCCGTGCAGATGATGCACCTGCCCGCTGCCTGCCCGCTCGTGCAGGTCATCGACATTTTGAGTGACCACGGTGACGGTCGCGAGGTCGAGATGCTCCCAGTCGGCAATGGCCCGGTGGCCGGCGTTGGGGTCGGCCAGCCCGGTGCGTTCGAAGCGCCACAAATACCAGGCCCAGACGAGCGTGGGATCACCTTCCCAGGCCGCGAAGGTCGCCAGGTCCTCGGGACAGAAACGCTCCCACAGGCCGGTGTGGGGGTCCCGGAAGGTCGGCAGTCCGCTCTCGGCCGACATACCAGCCCCCGTCAGCACGACCACCCGGCGCGCGGCGGCGGCGACTTCGACCAGCGCCCAGGGGACTTCCGACGCGGGCATCGGTCAATCCAGCCCGAGATAGTGCTCGAGACCGACCGTCACGCCGGGGTGGGCGGCGACCCCACGGATGCCGGCGAGCACGCCCGGCATGAACGAGACGCGGTCGAAGGAGTCGTGCCGGATCGTCAACTGCTCCCCCTCCGTGCCGAAAAGCACTTCCTGGTGGGCAACCAGGCCGCGCAACCGCACCGCGTGCACCGGTATGCCGTCCACGCGGGCTCCACGGGCACCCTCCGGGTCGAGGGTGGTCGCGTCGGGCACCGCCCCCAAGCCGGCTGCCTCGCGTGCGGCCCCGATCAGCGACGCGGTGCGGGCCGCCGTACCCGAGGGCGCGTCGACCTTGCCCGGGTGATGCAACTCGATGACCTCGACCGACTCGTAAAAGCGGGCGGCCTGCTCGGCGAAGCGCATCATCAAGATCGCCCCGATCGCGAAGTTCGGGGCGATCAGGACACCCACCCCCGGATGAGCAGTGAGCGCGTCACGGAGTTCGGCGAGCTTCGCCGCGTCCCATCCGGTCGTGCCGACGACGACGTGGATGCCGCGTTCGATGCAGTGACGGACGTTGGCGAGCGTGGCCCCGGGGACCGAGAACTCCACGACAGCGTCGGCGCCGGCCAGATCGCCGAGGTCGTCGCCGAGGTCGAAGGTCCCCACCAACTCCAGGTCGGGCGCGGCGGTGGCGGCACGGCATACGGTCGAGCCCATCCGGCCGGCTGCGCCGATCACGGCGACCTTGATGCGTGCGTTCGTCGTCATGACCGCGATTCTTCCGTATGCCGCGGTCGGCTCGCGCGGATCGCCGGGCCCGAAGCTCAGGCGGTAACCGCGTTGGCCAGGGTCACACGGCCGGCGTCGCCGTCGCCTGACCAGGTCAGTTCCGCGTCGCCGGTGCGCTTCCAGAGGTGGAGCAAAAGGTCGGCCGCGGGGCCGCTGATCGTGGCGACGACGTGGTTCGGGTCGTCGCCGATCACCCATTCGGCGGCGGTGTCGGTCGCGCGGAGGCGGACCGCGTCGGGCAGCGGACCGAGCAGGCCCCGCGCGCGCATCCGCGGGACGAAGACCTCGAGTACTTCGGCGATGCCGTCGGCTGCGAGCGTTGCATCGAGCGGGCCCGGCCGGCCGATCGCGGATTCGGCGTCCCAGCGATGGATGAGGTTCTCGTGGGCCTGGCGTCGCTGCCAGAAGGCCAGCCGGTCGGGCCCCGGCTCGCGCGAGAAGCTCCAGGCCGGCCGGTCGGCATCGCGGTCCAGCGCGGCGATCAGGTCGGCGACGCCATCGGCGAACCAGGCCAGCAGCGCGCTCGCCTCGTGGGGCGCGGCGTCCGGGGCGCCTCGGCCGTGCCCTTCGTCGATAGCCGTCACCACCCAGCGATGGACCCCACCGAGGTGGTCGGTCAGGTCATAGAGATTCCAGCCCGGACAACTGGCGACAGGTCGCGCGAGCAGGGCGGGGTCCGCGATGGCCGCCGCGAGGACAGCCGCGAAGGCGTCGGTCTCGGCACGCAGATGGGCGGCGAAGTCGGCGGTCATACGGTCATCCTCGCACCAGCCCTGTGCCGGTGCGCGCGCTGACCGCGTCGGCTGCCTGACTGCGAAATCCCCTGCGCGCCAGTCGATAAGCTACTACCGTGCCGCAATGACCCTGAGGCTGTATGCCGATCCCGCCGCCTTCCTCACGGCCGCACGCCCCCTGCTGGGCGCGGATCCGGTAGGGACGACCATCATCGGGAGCAGTCTGCAGGAGCACGTGGCCGGTGAGGCGCCCACGGAGGGCACGGACGCACCCTGGTTCGCCACATCGAGCACCCCGGCCGGCCAGGTCCAGGGGCTGGCCATGCGATCCGGTCGCTATCACCCCGTGCTCCACCACCTGGATCCCGCCGAGGCGGCGGCACTCGCGGACGTGATCCTGACGTCGGTGGAGGCGCCGTCCGGAGCCGCCGGCGAGGAGCCGGCTGCCCGGGCCTTCGCGGACCGGCTGGCCGCCAGGGTCGGTGGCCGCGTCGAGGTGGAACGCCGTACGCGCCTGCACCGGCTGGCGGAGCTAACGCCACCGGCGACAGTTCGCGGCCGGCCACGGCCGATGGCCGCCGATGACCTCGATCTGGTGACCGAATGGGTGCTCGCCTTCGTCGACGAGATCGGCAACGCGGCCGCGGACGAGGAGACACGGGCGCAGCAGCGAACGGCGCAGCGCGAGATGCTCATTCGACGCGCGCCGCACACGTGGCTCTGGGTGGACGACGGCGACACACCCGTCTCGATGGCGGCCACCCGGCCGCCGGCCTTCGGCGTCGCCCGCATCGGCCCGGTCTATACCCCACCCGACCAGCGCGGCCACGGCTACGCCGCCGCGGTCACGGCCCAGGTGTCCGCGATCGTCCGGGCGGCCGGGTCGGACGTCGTCCTGTTCACGGACCTGGAGAATCCGACGAGCAATGGGGTGTATGCCCGCATCGGCTACGTGCCGGTCGAGGACCGGATAATCCTGCAAGTCGTCGATGGCTGACCAGATCGACCTCGCGGCCTGGTGGTCCTCGCATCCGTCGCGCAGGGTGTCGATGCCTGGGTCCGGGACCGGCTGACCGGGCTTGGCATTCGTGCGACCGGGCCGGGCCAGTCGCCGACACGGAGTGGTGGCGGCCGCTCGAGAGCGGCACCTGACCGCGACGCCGGCCGTATGCCGCGGCCCCGGGCCGGGCGGGTGAGCGCCCGCCCTCGACCGACGCTACCCGCGAGGGGTCAGTCGGTCGCACCGGGGCGAGCCCGCGCGGCCTTGGTCAGGGACCGGGCGCGTTTGGCCTCCAGCCGGCGCCGTTTTGCCGCCAGGGTGGGCCTGGTGGCCCGGCGGGGTGGTGGCGGCGGCGCAAGCGCCGCACGCAACAGGCGGCCCATCCGATCGCGGGCAGCGACCCGGTTGCGGCGCTGGCTGCGGTGCTCCGACGCGGTGACGACGAGGCGGTCGCCGACCAACCGCCCGTCGAGCGCCTCTACGAGGCGAGCGCGCTGCGCGTCGGTGAAGGCCGGACATACGCGCAGGTCGAGCTCCAGTTCTACGCGAGAGTCGGCAGTGTTGACCGACTGACCACCCGGGCCTTGAGCGCGCGAAAAGCGCTCGGCGAGCTGGTCGCCGGGGATGGTCAGGCCGTGCGGAATCCCGGGCCCAGGCGGGATCAGCAGATCCATGCCGCGAGCGTACGGGCCATCG